>FRDC01003934.1_pt1 | contig 88540 bp, 102 predicted proteins | sample 1106171 | NCBI WGS metagenome assembly FRDC01 (sample SAMEA3930566, study PRJEB13176) | freshwater metagenome | biome: Drinking water system; feature: drinking water; material: water | place: Singapore | collected 2014-12-20
CAACCGAGCCTCCGGATTTCCCGGGGCGGTTCAGGTTGCGTGCGCCAGGCTTTCGAGGCCTCTGATTCGTTCGCCGCTCAAAAGAAGGTGGACGAATTGTTGGATCTCATGAAAACGAATCTGTGAGTAGGGTGGGGCTGATGTTGATAAAAGTAATGTTGTTTATATCGTTGATGGTTCCTGTGCTCGCGAAAGCCGCTCCGAAACCAAGTCCGAATTCAAAGATCGATCTTCCGGGTCCTGAATACTACCGGGGTCTTACTTTAAAGATTCGACCGAGCGGACAGTTCAAAGTTCCGCTGCCAGATGGATCCTCCAAGCCGATCAAATACAAGCTCGAGTTCGGAACCCCGGCTTATCAAGCCCCGATCATTGGCGATTATCCTTGGGACATCGACAATCCGAAATTGATCTGGAGGAGCTTCTGGGATCGAGTTTTCCTAAAGGATGGTTCCTCCATTGAAGTCGGAGGCGAATTGATTCCGCTTACTTGTGTGTTCGTTGCCGGACAAGACAACCGCGCCAGCGGAAACAAGAATCCTTTGATCCCGAAGATTATCATGAAGGTTTTTTTGATCGCCAAAGACTATTCCTGTCAGGGCCCAATTCGTCCGGGCTGGCCGTCTTCTGGTGGAAGAAAAGAAAATTGGGATACGTATCTTCATTTCGAAGTCAGAGACCCGACCATCATGCTTCCTCAGGATGCGATGGTAAGATATCTTTGGAACGAGTTCCCGGCCGTTCTCATCGATTCGGGGTCTGAGCAATGAAGGCGGTAGTCGTAACTCTTTTCGTCGCGTTCGTTTGGGCGATACCTTCTTTCGCTGGCCCCGTGTGGTACCCAAGTCCTCCTGAAGCATACAAGTTTGGAGAGCTATACCCTGAGGCCCAGAAGCTTCTGTACGCCTTTGACTACGGGCATGCCCTTGTCTACGAGCGACTGCTTCTCAACCGTGGAAAGATAAAAGACCCAGAAGCATTCGAAAAGATGATCATGAAAGAGATCATGCCGATCCTGAAAAATCCTCCGGATACGAAGTCCGATGAATCCGATATCGCTCCTGTTTATGTCCACACATTTCCTTTGATCGTCGATCTTTTTGATTGGTCGCACCTGCTTCATCAGTATGTTCTGGATGTTCTCGCGGTGTCCAAGGATCGCGGCCCGAAAATGGTGAAGAGAATCAATGAGCTCTTTGTGAACTATAAGAGCTTTAAGCCCATTGCGATTACCGACGTCTGCAAGACGATGCTGTTCATGGATGGACATGATTTCTCTAAGGCGTTTCGTCGAAAATTTCCACGCTTCAATCTTTTGATCTGGAGTTATCACTGGTTTCAGATTCGCCTCTATGAGGCGCTCCTTAAGCCGACAAGGGCTGAGCGCGATACTGCCGTGGAAGAGACCGTTAAAGCTTTTTGGGCGCTGATCAGCGATTTGCCTGACTCAGCGGATTTCGACATGATGCCCATGACAGCGGATGAGGCCCCATCTTTTGCGCATCTCTTTTCGACAATTCCGGCCGCATTTGACAACAACCACATGCTACATGACGTCGTCTCAGATCTTTTGGCATCGGAGAAGGTGCCGGATGTGAGTCTGCGTTCAGAAGGCGTCAGAATGGGCCGGGTGGCCATGGACCCTTTGGCGTTTAAAGCAAGTACGTGCGCTCATTGAGTTTGAAAGGTTCAGTTGATCTTTAATAAACGGGATGAAAGGGGAATTCTTATGATTTTAGTTCGTGTGTTTACAGTGGCTTTATTGGGAACGGCGGCGTCGGCATTTTCGTTTTCTGCGGCGGCGGCGCCAGTCGCCAATTCCACGGCAGCGGAGCTCGCCGCTCACCGTATTGAGAAATTGGTTACCTTAAAGAAGATCGAAGAGTCCTTCGTTAGCAAGTTTAGGGGGCTTACCGTTGAGAATCTTCAAGGGGGCGGCGTCAGCAAGCCGACTTTCAAAGTCATAGCTTCGCAGGAAGTCGATCAGGGAAAAAATGCGAATCAAGTCGAGATCATTCTCGATGAGAAGGGTAAGGCCCTCAGCCACAAAGTGATAGAGGGCGAAGCTGCGGCGAAGCCGATCGTATGGCCCGATAAGGATCCAGTTACGTTGACGGAGTTGGCTCTTCACTATGTCGCCGACAACTCGGCGAAGCCTGAGATCGTCAAATTCAGCAAAGCACTGAAGGCCCTTCGGGTCATTCCGGCGAACGTCGACGGCAAAGACGTCGCGCTCGTAGAAGCGTTGTCGAGCGACACCACGAAAAAGCTCGTGATCGTCTTGGCGTTAAACGGCAAAGTCGCTTCGTCAAGCGTCGTCGATCCGTAAATTAGGGCGGCGATACTATGGGCGTGCGATCTTTGATTCTCCTTGGTTTTGGTTCCCTCGTCAGAGGGGCGGCATTCTTAGTAGCCGCCCTTCTTTTCGGCTTGGCCGCAACGGGGTGCAACTACCGCGTTGACAAGCAGGCGAGCGGTCACACTCGCATGGGGGATCAGGAAAAAGCACAGCTCTCGTATCGGCAAGTTTATGAAAGAGTGTTCGCTCCCAAGTGCGTTTCCTGCCATGGAAGCCAGGGCGGCGTGAACCTTGAATCCTATGAATCAACTAAAAGTAGTTTAGGCGCCATCGAGCGGGTGGTTTTTACGACGAAGTCCATGCCGAAAGGCGGGAGCCTTTCGGCCGATGAGGAGCAGATCCTAAGGGTCTGGATCGAAATCGGCGCCCCGAAAGATCCGTCCGGGCCTAGGGGCGAGCCTCAGCCGACTCCTCCGCCATCGCCCAAACCGAGTCCTTCACCGTCACCGACGCCCGGCCCCTGGAATCCAAACGATCTGAGCTACGAGTTCGTAAACCAAGAAGTACTTAAGCCACGGTGCTTGGTTTGTCATGGTTCGGGAGCAAGTATCGGGCTTGAGACCTATTCGCTTGTGAAGTCTCGGATGCGGGACATTATTCGCGCGGTGTTGGTTGAGAAGTCGATGCCGAAGAATGCCGCGCTCTCGAAGCGAGAATACGACATTCTTCTGACCTGGATCGCCAATGGCGCGCCCGAGCTTCCGGACACAGAACCAAAGCCGACACCGGGGCCGACGGCCACGCCTTCTCCAACGCCGACTCCCGCTCCATTGGAGCCGACTTTTGATTCGATCAAGAAAAACATCCTGACCGTCCGCTGTATCGCTTGCCATTCAGGAACAGGTCCGGCGAAACACATTCCTATGCAGACGCGCGAGGACCTCGTGGACTCACCTCGCGAGATCGTCATTCCAGGGAATCCTGACGAAAGCGGGATAGTGCTCGCGATCGAACGCACTGATAGCAAGAGAATGCCGCCCCCGGATGCCGGCGCGGCGCTCTCGCAAAAAGAGAAAGACGTCATTCGGAAGTGGATTCAAGATGGGGCAACAAAATGAGTTTGGCTGATTGGACCTGTGGAGGAAACGTGACGAAGATTAAGATAGTCCGAACGCTTACTGGAGCCGCTTGCTTGTCTTTGGTGATGTTGGCCCTCGATGCGCGAGCGGAGCGAGTGGAATGCAAAGCGAACATTGCCTGGGAAAAACCAATGAAACTCTTGATCGAGTTTCAGCAGGGCCGCATGGGAGCGGTGCGAATTAGAAACGCCGATGGGACGCGACACATCACTTGGGGTTTGAGCAGCGAGTTCAAGCGCCGGCACCGCGGCGAGAAATTGATTTATCTCGATCGCTGGGGGTCTCAGAAGTGGTTGCTCGAGGTGAATTCTCCCACTGCCGGCGGTACCGATCTCAAAGCCCGTTTTTCAATGGGACCCAGCCTCGCGAAAGTTCCGGTTACCTGCGTGATTACGGGCGAGGCAAACCCGCCTGTAAGAGCTTGTAAGGCCTCCGGCACGGATCTTATTTCGGCTGCTAAGTTTGGCGACTTGGAAGATTTGGAACGGGTGCTCGACTGCGGTGTTGACGTGAACTTCACCGACAGACGGGGCTGCTCGGCTCTTCTTTATTCAGTCGACGATGATTGTGGTACCAAACAAAGCCTCGGTGGCGCCTCTAGTAGCGACCCTTATCCCGATTCCGTCGTTCGAATGCTCGTTGATGAGGGTGCAAACGTCGAAGCTCGGGATCCAGTCACGGGCGAAACGCTTCTTATCAAGGCATCTCGTTTCAATGTTGAAGGTGTGGTCAAGCAGTTGATCGGACTGGAAGTCGATATCAATGCTCAAGATTTAATGGGAAATACGGCCCTAATGGCGGCTGCCGCGACCGGCGAGTCGTTGCTGGTCGAAACGATTCTAGAAGGAAACCCCGACCGAACCCTGAAAAATAAGAAGGGCGAGACAGCCTATGCGATCGCAAAGAGGTTCGGACATAGGGAAATCCTCGATCTGTTGATGCCTGCGGCAAAAAAGGAGACGATTACCGGCCTGCCGGGTGGCGCGTGCTCTCCTACGATGGTTCATTTGGAAAAGGGTAAGCCGGTGGAGATCGTACTTAAGGCGACGGATAAGATGTTACTACTGACCGCTCCGGATCTTGGTTTGGAGCTAATGTCCGGCTCTGGTGAGAGTAAGAGTAAGGTGATCACGCCGCAAAATACGGGGACATTCCCGTTTACTTGCGGTCCGCATGGAGCCCCTGAAAAGGATCAGACCAAGGGTAGCTTCATGGTGATGTAGTCTCTTTGAAATCGAGAGCGGAGCAAAAGGGGCAGCCTTTGTCAGGCCGCCCTTTTTTCTTTTAGATGATCGAGATCAATCGGTGGGCCAGCACTGGTGGACGGAGCATCCGTGGCCTTCATGGTGCTCGCACTCATGAACGGCGCTGTGCTCAGCCTGATGGCGCGTGTAGGACCTCGCTCCGTAGTATACATGGTGCCCACCATGAGAATTGTGAGCTGAGCACTGCCAGTACCTACCGTGTTCCGTAGGATCGTCGAGCTGGACAGACTGGTCGTTTATCAAGCTCAGGTCGTTTGCGACCGACAGGTTTGCGAAACCGAACACCATTGCGAATCCGAGGATCATGCGCATGATAAACATTTTTTCTCCCTTTGTTTGTACGTTTCGATACCACATACATATAAAGCAAGTTTAGTAAGCAACTAAGCAATTCTTGAGCCGGTTAGAAAGACGCCGATGTGCGCCACACCGAGGGGTGCCTCGGCGCACGTCCAGTCGTCACTTCGCTTGTTCCTGCCGAATAGTTTATCGAGGAAGAAAAATGAGTTTAGAGGCACTTTCAGAAACAATTCGAGTTTGGAAAACAAATCCAAACTTCTCCTACCTCGGGTGGTTTTTAAGCGACGACAGAACCAAGAACTTTCGCTCTATAAGACGTGGGATCAAGAAGGTCATCGAGGAGATCGAACAGGGAAAATTCGGAAACGCTTATCGTGGCTCATCGCTAGAGACAGTCGTGTACTCGATTGCCGAGCAGAAACGAATCTTCAAGGGCGCTGACCACGCATTTCTCTGGAAGCCGAAATTGAGAATTCCAGATATCTATGAAAACGAAGCAAATCAACGCGCCTTCGGCCGATTCTTGGGAGCTTGCCTAGAGTGTTGTGGGCCGGAGCGGATCATCGAGGAAATTCATGATCTCGATCGCCGGAAAATCAAGGGACTCGGCCCGGCTGCCGCCAATCTTCTCTATTTTTTGCATCCGACGCTTGTTCCGCCGTTTAATACAGCCATAGTTAAGGGCTTTAACAAACTAACCGGTTCCAGCGTCAAACTCGGGCGCTGGGATCAGTATCTCGCTATGCGGGAGGGAGTTCTCAGATTCAACGACCAACACAGAGATTGGCTTTCCAACGACTTGGGAGCGGTGGCGGGTTTTCTTTTTGACGTCGGCTCCGATCTGCTTTCGCCTTCTCTCAGAAGGTCCAGTGAAAATGAATGGGCGCTCGACCTTGAAAACGTTCGCGCACAAGCTGCGGGAAGAACTGTCGTTGATTCACAATTCGCCAAAGATCAGATCTCGCATAGCGAGATTCAGCGTACTCTTCGCGATCTCGGCCGTGAGCTAGGATTCAATGTTTGGATCGCCATTAATGACAGGAATCGGCTGCTAGGAGAAGGAAAACTGGGCGATGGATGTATCGGGGAGTTGCAGATTGCCGACTGTGAGTCCTCAAGTCTTGATTCTATACAGTTTATCGATGTGCTGTGGCTGGATCCCAATTCCAAGAGAATAGTGGCGGCCTTCGAGGTCGAGCATTCGACTTCGATCTACTCGGGTATTTTGCGCATGCTTGATCTTGCGCTGGGGCCTCATGGCGAGGCGCTAAAGGGAATCTATTTGGTTGCGCCTGACAAGCGTGAAAGCGATGTGCGCGCGCAGATCGCTCGGCCGGCTTTTCAAGCTCTTGGTCGTTTGGACGTAAAATACCTGCCTTATGGAGAGCTTCTGAAAAACCGGGAGGCTATGGGGAGGTTTGGCCAGGGGCTGAAAGCCATCGAAGCCGTTGCTAAAAGCCTTCGCTCTTGATTTTCGAAATAATTCACCCGGCCGGCGTTGGCGCGACGCTAGGGTAAGCACTGAGTCGAATCTCCGGGCTAAAGGCCAGAGCGCCTTCCTTATCTAATCTCTAGTTAGAGGCTGCGTTGAATTTACCTGACGGTCAACGGCCAATGGATCTGTTCGCGTTCATTGAGGGACGCGAAGTAGTGCGGCTTAATAGCTGTATTGAACCAGGAGCCGCACCAGTGGAGAGTTGGGGATCGCGATGTCGTGATCTTCCCGCTGCAGTCCCAGGCCGACACTTCCATTCACCTGATCGAATTGACAGCCGAGGCGGACGAGCGTCGCTGACGTCAGCCAGGTCGGCTGATCCATCTGCCAGTAGGTCCTCGAGAGATCGATTCCGCCGCCGGCGCTGAGCCTAGCGTTGAGCCGATACGAAACATGCGAACCAGTCGAATAACGAACTTTCTCGCGATCGTGGGTGCTTTCGGAATTGGCTTCACCTTGCGAAGAAGCGCTCGATTCATGTCCGGCGCTCATCACGGCTTTGTGCCCGGCTTCGGTTTCCATTTCAGCTGCGGAATGAGATGTCGAGTTCTGCGCCCCATACATACTCACTCCAACGGAAGCGGTCGCCGTAAATGTCCATCGTCTTTCCTGAAAGGCCGCCGATAGACTCGGAGTAATCGTCGCGAGTTTTTTCAGTTCCTGGCTTTCAGCCGATATCGGAAAAGAAACACCTCCGCCAAGGCGAGTTAAAAGCTTTGGACTGAGTCTGTGGCTGTAGCCAAGAGCCGCCGAAGGATCATCGATACCGTCAGCCCGGCTGATGGCCGCGCTTGCGAGAAAGTCCAGATTGTCCGTAATCAAGTATCCCGCCTGCGCAAAAAGCTTTGAGCTATCCGGGCCAAACCCATGCGAGGAGCTATGGTCGTGATTGTGCACATCCTCGCCCGCGCCTTTTTCGCTGGTACTTGTGCCAGCGGCAGCATCTCGGGTAGCTCTCGAATGAGCTTGGTGTTCGTCTTCGTGAGACTCCTGGCTTGCACCCGTCGTTTGAGAACGCTGTCTCATCGAGGCGATCGACTCACTTGGGAGCGGAGCGAAGCCGGAGCCGGAGTGCCTCCTTGGTTACTGTTTGAACCAGTTTACGATCAGTTTCTTGAGGCTGTGCAAGTTCTAAACCGAGCAAATTGGTGTCAGTGTGAGGCTGCCGGAGTCGATCCACGATTGCGCGCATAGAGTTTCGTCCGCGCGAAGATCCACTTTGCTAGGATCAGGCTCCGTTCCGTTGAATGTAGGCATCACGCGCCCATGGAATCGTCCCACACTTCGCTTTCGGAGCGGCCAGAGGGGCCCATGGCCACCATGCTTTACGCAGGATGAGCCGTCTCAGCGTGGGCCTCGGTTTTTTGATCAATTGGCTTGGGCTGAGAAACGTGGACAGTGTGTTGAGAGCGCGCCTAACGAAAATAGCATCGCAACGCCAAAGAGGATGGCTCTCAATGGTCTTGCCTCCGGCCCGGTCATTTTTGGGTCGCTCCGCTCTTCGTGCCTTCAGCTTTTTTCATCTCGAGGAGCTCTTGGCGCTCGCGATCCTGATTCAAAATCGCATTCTGAGCAAACGCCTTGATTCGCGTGTGAAAGAGTCTATCAGTCGCGCTCTTCGCCATGCCGATGCCTTGATTGTGGTGCATCGCCATCATGTCAAGAAAAGCTATGTCGAAGTCGCGACCAGACTTCGTCTGAAGGCTGCTCATATCCACTTTCGGAATGTCGGAAGATGCTATTGGAACGGAACGATACAGCTCTTCGCGCCACTTCTTCATTTGATCGAGCTCCTCATTCTGGTCGGCAATCATTTTTTGCGCCATTTTTTTTTACGTCCGGATTCTCCGCTTTCGAGATAGCCATTTCGCTCATCCGAATGGCTTCCTTGCGATGGTTGCTGAACTGATCTAGAAACCTGGCGTCGTAAGAAGCGGATTTCTCACTTGCCACTGCAAAGTGGAGCGCCGGAGAAACGCAAGTCAGAAGCCCGAACGCGAGAATGAAATTCTTCATAGGATCCTCTTATTTTCAGGCGGACGCCGATGCGTAACCAGCTCATTCCGCGAATGGATTAGGAGGAAAGCGTAGCCGCACGAAAACTCCGGAGCCAGAAACGCGTGGAGTTTTGTCCGATACTCCACGCGACGACGCCAGCTAGCGGAAAATCGGGACAAAACGGCGCATGCCGAGCGCGACTTCATTGACGAGTATTCCTGAAATCGTCGCGCCCAAAAGCCACGCAAGTCCTAGGCTGACGCCGATCTCGGCGCCGAGGCAAAAGAAGACAAAGAGCGAAAGCGCGCTGAGAATCAGAACATGGACGTAGCGATGCTTTCTGAGGCTATGAGCCTCGGACGCCGAAAGGACCATCGACGCTATCGTGAGCGATACTCCTAAAAACAGAGCGCCGCAAATTCCCATGCAGGCGAGCTCGCCGAGGCTCATGAACAGGTGATTGACATGGGTACCGCGTCCGATTCCGAACTGCGCGCAAACGAGAAGAGACAAGCTTCCCATGATCGTGTGGATGATCCCGAGTTTGCCGAGAACATTCCACAATCCTGGGTTCAGATCCCTGCGAACGAATTCAAGGAGCGATTCGGAGACATGCTGAGGCGGGCGCACTTCCGGCGAATCCATGAATTCACGGAACTCCTCGGCCCACATCTCGGCGTTGAACTTCGATTTCATGTTTTAGCCTCCTTTTCCCTGCATGAGGGCACGGAGTTGGCGGATTCCACGGCTGACGAGTTGGCGGACGTTGCCAGGTGTCGTGTCAAGTTTCGCGGCGATCTCTTCAAAGGAGAGGCCCTGATAGTAACGTAATTCAAGGGCTGAGCGTTGTGCTTCGGGAAGATCCGTCAGCTCGGGAATCGCTCTTGATCCGCTACTTGGGTTATCGACGGAGGTCGACTCCGGGATTGGTGCCGAGCCATCAATGATCTCCTCGGTCTTCATGTGCTTGAGATGATCGAGAAGAACGGTCCTTGCGATGGTGAACAGCCAGGGCGAGAAAGCGAAACTAGCGTTGAAAAGATGGCGTGAGCGATGAAGCTTGATAAACACGCCCTGAAGAACGTCATTCGCGACCTGAGGATCGCGAAGCCGTCTGCGCAGATAACCGTTCACTTTCGACGAATGCCTTCGGTAGAGCAAATTGAACGCCGCCTCGCTTCCGGTCTGATACAAGACCATGAGCTCCTCATCCGATTTTTCCGGCAGGCCCTCGCTCATTTTCCTTTTCCTTCCGTTCCCATCCGTAAATACGATGCCCCCGGGAAAATTGTGACAAGCACACGCGCGAATGTCAAAAAATCAAGTGATTCCAGGTGGATAAATTTTGCTTGTCACGAAAGGGGTTTCCTCGTCGTAGTAGGGAGGTATGGACATCAAGATTCTGATTTCGACGCTTGTTTTTCTCGGACCCGTTGCCGCCGATGCTTCCGAGCGGCTGACTCTCGACGCATTCATCGATCGCGTCAGGGCGGAAAACACGACGCTAAAAATGGAGACCGCGAAGTTAGACTCAGCCCGTGCGAATGCGACGGGCTTTGCCATTCCTCCGCCGATGGTTGGGATGATGAGGGTTACTGACCAGCGAGGCGAGACCGCGAACGGCATCGAAATTTCTCAAATGGTTCCGTTTCCCACGAAGCTTGCGCACGACAAATCCGCGCGACGGCTGGAAGCGCAAGCTCAGCAGCTCGCGAGCCAGGCAGCGGTCTCGGAGGTCAGTGCAAGAGCAAGAGTGCTCTTTGTCAGTCTTTGGGTATCCCAACAGCGAAGGCTCGCGCTTCGTGAAAAGAAGAGCCTGCTCGAGAGCCATATCAAGCTCTCGCGCGCCGTCGTTAGATCGGATAGTTTTACGAGAGTTCATTTGCTCAAGGCTGAATCGGATCTCGATCTCTTGGAAAACGAAATCATCGCCGCAGAACAGATGACGCTTGAGCGCGAAGCCGCCGTCGCGGAACTCATGAATGCCGACGCCAAGGATTTTCACCCGGTGTTGGAGACTCCGCGCATGGCGGAGCTTCCGAAGTCGACGACGGCCGACCAACCGTGGAGGCTTGAGGCCGCGAGCCTCTTTCTCGAGGGCTCTAGAGAGCGCGAGCGCGAAGCGAGCGCCTCCTGGTTTCCGGATCTCAATGTTCGATACAAGCAAATGAACGAAACCGCCATGATGCCGGGATATAGGGAGGTCATGGTCGGAATCACGCTGCCTTTCTTGTTCGCCTGGCAGCCGGCATCAGCTTCAAAAAAAGCGTCCGCGCTGAGGGGCCAGTCCGAACTTGAATACGAAAGAGAAAAGCGAAAGATCTCCACGGAACGAGCGGTCCTTTCATCAAGGGCCGAGTCCCTCAAGAAACAGCTCGACAATGTCGAGCTTCGGCTTCTTCCTCGGGCGGAAAAGCGCCTGAAGCTCGTGCACAACGTGGCGCCAAGAGACATGGAGTCCCTCCAGGATCATCGCGAGACGGTGGAGGCTTTTCCTGAGCTTAAGTTAAAATCGCTCGAGCTTAGAGAGCGGTATGAGGAAGCGGTGGCGGAGCTTCAAAGATTCACTGGAGGTGGAAAATGAAGCGAATGACCGCGTGGATCACGGCCATTCTTGTTCTGTTGGTAGGGGGTGCCTGGGCGTGCAAAGAGCTCACGCGAAAGCCCGGGCCGGTCGAGAAGAGCGCTCCGGCGAAAGCGGATAGCAAGTCCTACTGGACGTGTCCGATGCATCCGCAGATTCATCAAGGTCACCCCGGCGAATGCCCGATATGTCATATGAAGCTCGTGCAGGTCAAAGAACAGCAGGTCCAAGGGACCAATCAAAATCAGAAGGCTGATTCGAGAAGGCCCGTGGTAGCGGGAGTCGACCAGCTCGCGCTCGCCGGAATCCAAAAGCATGAGGTCGAGAGGATGAATCTGCGGCTCCAAATTCCCGTCTCAGGGAGATTCGTTTCCACGCACGTGGTCGCGTTTCAAGTTTACGAAAGCGATCTTCGCTACGTGAAAAGCGGCCTTTTGTTTAAGGGTGAGAGCAGTTTTTCCCCGGAAGATGATCTCGAGGGCGTCATTTCCTCGGTCGATTCGATCGTCGATCCGACAAGTCGAACGGTGCGAGTGCTGGGCGCTATTCGAAAGGGTCCGCGCGATGTTCCCTCGGAAACCGGTTTTCGAGGCGACATTGAAATCGAGCTCAAGAACAGGATCGCCATACCTGAGAGCGCCGTTCTCCACACTGGTTCCGGCGACATCGTCTATTTGTTTTCCGGCGGGGATAAGCTCGTTCCTCAGAGAGTGAAGCTCGGGCAAAAGGCGACGGGTTTTTTCGACGTGATCTCTGGTCTGCAGCCAGGCCAGTCGATCAGCACGGGACCGAACTTTCTTCTCGACTCTGAAGCGAAGATTCGGGGCGCCCAGTGATCGCGCGAATCATCGAGTTTTCGGCGCATAACCGGTTTCTCGTGATCGTTCTGACAGCCGTTTTGCTCGTCGCGGGAGTCTTCTCACTCCAGCGGATTCCCTTGGACGCGATTCCTGATCTTTCCGATACGCAAGTGATCATCTATTCGAGATGGGACCGCTCGCCTGACATCATGGAGAACCAGGTCACGTATCCCATCGTTTCCGCGATGCTTGGCGCGCCGAAGGTGAAATCCGTTCGCGGTTTTTCCGATTACGGCTTTTCTTATGTTTACGTGATCTTTGAGGATGGCGTCGATCTCTACTGGGCGAGAAGTCGCGCGCTGGAGAACATGAATCGAATCGCCTCGCAGCTCCCTTTGGGAGTCAAGACCGAGCTCGGCCCGGATGCAACAAGCGTGGGATGGGTTTACCAGTATGTTCTTCGTGATGAGTCCGGAAAGTTCAACTCGGCCGACCTGCGCTCCATGCAGGACTGGCTGTTGCGGTTTCAGCTTCAGAGCGTTCAGGGGGTCGCCGAGGTAGCTCCTGTCGGCGGATTCGTAAAGCAATATCAGGTCCGAGTCGATCCGACGAAACTCGCTCTCTACCAGCTTTCGATGTCGCAGGTCATGGATGCGGTCAGAAACTCGAATCAGGAAAGCGGCGGTCGGACCATTGAGTTTTCGGGGACCGAGGCGATGGTGAGGAGCCGCGGGCTGGTGGACAAAGTCGAGGACATTGAAAATGCCGTCGTCACTTATAATTCCAGGAGCCGTGCGCCGATTCTCGTGAAACAGTTGGCGACCGTGTCCGTCGGCCCGGAAATGCGAAGGGGCATCACGGATTTCAACGGTTTGGGAGACACCGTCGGCGGGATCATCGTCATGCGACAAGGGGAGGATGCTCCGGCCGTTATCGATCGCGTGAAGGCGAAACTATCGGAAATTCAAAAGTCCTTGCCCGAAGGCGTGAAAATCACGTCGGTCTACGATCGATCCGATCTCATTGAACGCGCGATCGACACTCTGGAGACGACGCTGATTGAAGAGCTCATCATCGTGAGTTTGATCGTGCTTCTTTTCTTGTGGCACGTTCCCTCAGCACTTGTACCCATCGTAACGATTCCGATCTCGGTTCTTTTGGCGTTCATACCTCTTTATCTGATCGGTCAAACATCCAATATCATGTCCCTATCGGGTATTGCGATATCGATAGGTGTGCTGGTTGATGGCGCGATCGTCGAAGTGGAAAACGCCTATCGAAAAATCCAGCACTGGGACGAAGGCGGAAGAAAAGAGGATTTCTTCTCCGTTCGGCTCGAAGCCTTGAAGGAGGTCGGCCCTTCGGTTTTTTTCTCTCTTCTAGTAATCGCGATCGCGTTCATTCCCATCTTTACGCTCGTCGATCAGGAAGGACGGCTGTTTCGCCCGCTGGCCCTTTCGAAGAATCTCGCGATGGCTATCGCTGCGGTCCTTGCGATTACGCTGGATCCCGCGATGCGAATGTTGTTCGCGCGCGCCGACAAATTCCAGACGAAAAGCCCTTGGCTGAATCGTTTGGGCGATACGCTCTTTGTCGGCACCTATTATTCGGAGCACCGGCACCCGATCAGCCGAAGGCTTTTCAGGATCTACGAGCCAGCGCTTGATTGGGTGCTTCAGCATAAGAAGACGGCGCTGGGCTTGGCTGGCGCGGCAATGTTGTCGGTCGTTCCGGCTTTCATGATTCTCGGTTCGGAGTTCATGCCGACCCTCCACGAGGGCAGTCTCCTCTACATGCCGACTGCTCTTCCCGGTATCTCGGTGAGCGAGGCCCAGCGTGTCCTCACGACTCAGGACCGGATTCTAAAAGGGTTTCCCGAAGTCGCAACTGTCTTCGGTAAGGCGGGAAGGGCGGAAACGTCCACCGACACCGCTCCGCTTAGTATGGTCGAGACGACGATCGTTCTGAAACCGAAATCCGAATGGCGCAAAAACCGACGTTGGTATTCTTCTCTTCCGGAGTTCGCCAAGGGCCCCTTTCGGAGAATCTGGCCGGAGACGATCTCCGAAGAGGTTCTGATCGATGAAATGAACGGGAGGCTCGCTTTTCTGGGGATGCCGAACATCTGGACCATGCCGATCAAAAACCGAATCGACATGCTTTCGACCGGTATAAGAAGCCCGGTCGGAATCAAGATCTTCGGAACCGATCTCAAGGAGATTCAGGCGATCGGAGAGACGGTCGAGAAGGAATTGAAAACGCTCGATGGAACGAGAACCGTCGTGGCCGAACGAATAGCTGATGGCTATTTTCTAGATTTCGATTTCGATCGGGAAAAACTCAAGGCCTATGGATTGTCGCTAAAAGACGCGCAAGACCAGGCGATGGCGGCCATCGGCGGTGAAAACGTCACTCAACTTCTCGCGACCCGCGAAAGGTATCCCGTTCAGGTGCGACTAGCTCCGGTTTTCAGGCAGGATCGAGAGGCGGCGAAGCGAGTGCTGATAACCGCGCCGACCGGCGCGCAGATTCCCTTAAGCGAAATCGCCAAGATTCAGTTCCGTGACGGGCCTTCGATGATTCGCGACGAGAACGCTTCGCTCGTCGGCTATGTCTACGTCGATATTGATCCCAATAAGGTGGACATCGGGACGTATGTGAATCGAGCCAAGGCACATCTTCAATCGAAGGTGAAGCTTCCCGAGGGATACCTTTTATCCTGGAGCGGGCAGTTCGAGAACATGGCACGCGTCGCCGAGCGACTCAAAGTGGTGATACCGATCACACTCGTGCTCATCGTCTTTCTTTTGTATTTCAATACGAAGTCCGTGGTTAAGACTTCTATCATTTTGCTGGCGGTTCCCTTTTCCCTGATCGGTGCCGTGTGGCTCCTCGTGTTCCTGGATTACAATCTCTCGATCGCTGCCTGGGTCGGGATGATCGCGCTTCTCGGTCTTGATGCGGAAACCGGTGTGTTCATGCTCATGTATCTCGATCTCGCCTATCATGACCGGGAAAAGCGCGGGCAAATGAGCTCTCGTAAAGATCTACATGACGCCGTGGTCGAGGGCGCGGTGCACCGGGTGCGACCGAAGCTAATGACCGTCATGGCGCTCTTCATGGGCCTTATTCCCATCATGTGGTCAGTCGGCGCCGGGGCGGATGTCATGAAGCGAATCGCTGCGCCGATGATTGGCGGTCTCTTCACGTCATTCATTCTCGAGCTGCTGATTTATCCCGTAATCTTCTATTTATGGAAGGAAAGATCATTGGGTTTAGTGCCTTCGAAGATTCGATGAGGAAAGTTTCCGCGCCATCGTTCGTCGGCAATTGATCTTCCGTTTGGCTGCGAACTTCCACCACGCCTTTCGCGATTTTTGCGATGGAACAGAATAACTTATGGGCATGCGAGGGAGTACTCTTCCGCTTGGCGGAGACAAAAAAATGTATGTGATCCCGCCTGCCTGGGAGGATGAAATGGCTACACGAGTTGTGAAGTCCCATGGAGCCGCGCACGTCGGGCATGAATCTTCGGTTGGAACCGGGTTCGGGCATTACTCTCGGTTCGCGACGATGGTCGGTCTTTCGTTTCTTGCCATGTACGTTTTGATGTATGCAATGGTCGATTCGTTCTCGAGCGTCTACGGTAACGTCAATCAAGTCTACATGGCGGGGCTCATGGCGGCTCCAATGGCGATCGTCGAAATTCTCGTGATGAGCGCGATGTATCCGAATCGGAAGGCAAATGCGGTCATTTTGATCGCGAGCATCGTCGCGCTCATATTTTTTTATTTCGGAATGCGGACTCAGCTAAGAGTCGGCGATCGGCAGGTTCTTCGCTCCATGATTCCGCATCACTCGGGGGCGATCCTCATGTGTAAGAAAGCGAAATTCGGCAATCCTAAGATAAGGGATTTGTGTCAGAACATTTTGCGTAGTCAAAGCCAGGAAATCGATCAGATGAAGGCGATTCTCTCGGAGAATTCGGGTAGACAATCGTTCAGATCAAGATCTCGAAACTTGCAATGGGGAGTTTTAGGTATTCGCAAAATGCCGGGTTATCAGTACGGCGGCAAGAGATCCAATCAGTTGGGCGCCAATAAAGCCTGGAGCGCCCGTCCAAAGGATCCCGGCAAATGTGTCGGAGAGACTTCGTGCAATGGTGACGGCGGGATTGGCGAACGAGGTCGATGAGGTGCACCAGTAGGCCGATGTGATGTAGAGGGCAATGGCTGCAGGGGTGGCGTGAACGTTCTTTTTTCCTGAAAACGCAATAACCAGCAGCAGACCCAAGGTAGCAACGATCTCGGACACAAAGAGTCGAATTTCTCCACGGTTTTTCTGGGAGAGTTGGAAAATCTGAAGGCCGAACATGAAGTGCGTAAGTAAAATCCCCAAAACTGCACCAGCGACTTGGGCCAGTGAGTAGGCGAAAAGCTCTTGAGCCGAAAGGCGCTTCCAAAGCCATTCAACAAAAGAGACGGCCGGGTTGAAGTGGGCGCCGGAAAGCGGTCCAAAAGTTTGGATGATCGCGTAGAGGCCGGCACCCGTCGCAATGGAGTTCGCCAAAAGTGCTATGGCGGCATTTCCTTGGGAGAGCTGCTCCCCCATGATGCCTGACCCGACTACGATAATCAGCAGAGCCGCGGTCCCAAGGAATTCAGCAAATGCTCGCTTCTGAAGACTCATTTCCCGATTTCCTTCTTAAACTCCTTAAGTCTTGCATGAATCGCTTCGCGTGCCTCGCGAAAGCGTTTGATCATCTCAGCTTCGGGGAGACCTTCCTTGGTGGCAGGATCAGGAAAGGGCCAGTGGAGTTTTGTGGCATTTTGCGCGACGACCATAGGGCATACTTCTTCAGCGCAAAGGGTGATGACGTAGTCGATTACTACGAGAAACTTTGGTGACAAATCATCAATCGACTTTGAGTAGTGTTTGGAGATGTCGATCCCGACTTCCTTCATTGCCGAAACAGCAAATGGGTTAAGCTTCCCGGGATGGGAGCCGGCACTCTTGATCTCAGCATCGGGGAAGACTTGCCTAGCTAGGCCCTCTGCAAGTTGGCTGCGAGCGGAGTTGGCGACGCACATAAAAAGAATATTCATATAGTCCCCTTGATTTAATCGTATAAACACGATATACGATTAAAGTATGGCGCTTGCAAGAACAGAAGAGTTCGCTAAAAAAGAAATAGACTTGGCAGATTTCGCCAAGGCCCTTTCTCACCCTGCTAGAGTTGCCATTCTAAAGACCTTGGCGGAAAAGAAAGAATGCATTTGCGGGGATCTGGTTTTGGATCTGCCTCTTGCGCAATCAACTGTCAGTCAGCACTTAAAAGCGCTTAAGGAAGTAGGCCTCATCAGAGGTACCGTTGACGGTCCCAGATCTCGGTACTGTATCGACTGGAAGGTGTTTGAGAAATATCGGCGCCAGCTAGGCGAATGGTCAGAGAAAATGCTGAAGCTTAAAGAAGACAACTGCTGCTAGGGAATTCAGCATTCGTTCCTTGACCAATCCCAATTGATTCTCATGTTTCTTTTGGTGGCGTGCCCGAACATCTTAGGGGACAGCTTGCAACGCTGTTTATCTTGGTGAAAATCCAAGCGCCACCTCCATATTTTCGTACGCTGGACATATGACCGGTTCTAGCGGCGTCTGACTTTCGCTCGTAGCCTTCGGTGACCGGAGGTGTCCGATGACGGATTAAAGAGTCACCGATCTTTTTCTCGAACTCGATCAGATTTGCGAACAATACTTAGGAACAAGTTCCCGGCCGACGTCGTGCGTGGCCGAAGGCTGTGAAGGATCGCGTCGGCGAACTTGAGCGTCTCGGCGTGAGCAGCCACCAGATTTGCAAACGCGTTCCAATCCCCTATATGACGATTGCGTCGTGGCGCCGCGACCAAGCGGAACAGAAGACCACATTTTTGCCGGTGAAGATCGTCGATCGACCGACGCCGGCACCTATTACTGTGACAGTTGAAACACAGACGCTTGAAGCTTCGCAAAAACGAAAGCGCGGAAGGCCGCCGCTGCAAAAAACGTCCATAGCTACAACTGTCACAGTTGTAACTTCTGATGGCCTTCGCGTCTTTGTGTTCTCCGAAAGCGTCGATCTCCGGGCAGGCTTCGATCGATTGACGTATCTCGTGCATGAGAAGAGGCAATCGAAGCTTGTTGATGGCGACTGGTTCGTGTTCTTCGGCCGCAACCGGAAGAAAGTGGAGATGATCTACTGCGACGGCACTGGCGTGGTGCTGGTCAACAAGCGACTTGAGCGCGGGAGATTTATGAGTCTCTTCGATCTCGAGCATCGAGAGATCAGCGTAGACGAACTCGATATCTTGATCGCTGGCGGGATCGTTCGTCGTCCGGTGTTTGGGAAATTGCCGTTGACAACTTTGCCGCTGGGCAATCAGCCTACCTTTTGATGGCGCCTATCGAGCAAGAGACGAACATCGAAATCCTTCGCGAGTACTCGATCCTGGTGACTCGCGATAGTCAGCGCCTGAAAAGTCTCGTGAAAACTCTCTCTCTGAAAGACTGATCAATGCCGATCAAGAATGGCTGGGTGCTGATGGCCGGGATCAGCTCTCGGCCCTTCGAGAGAAAATTTTCGACTTTGGCCGAGAGGAGCTTTCCCCTCGCGACAATCGACAGGTTGGCCATCGAGGCGAGCAATTGAAGCTTCACGGTGAACGACTTCAAGAAGAACTTGATGAGGAGTCGAAATCGAGCGAGAACGCGGAAACGGCTACCGGGGCCACGACTGAGCCAAGCCTTGGGCCGAAGGTGATCATGCATCCGATGAACGAGACTGAGCTGAAGAAAGAGAGCAAATCGCGAGAAGGGGCGGCACACGCGACGTTTCTCGGTGTTCGATTGGCCTCGTTAGACGAGGGAGACCAGAGAACTGAAACTAAATCCAAAGGAGGTAACATGAAAAACAAACTGGTTATCACTCTCGCTCTGGTCATCGGAGTCGCAATAGGTGCAAGTGCCGATGTGCAGGAAAGTAAGAAACTCAGCGTTTATCTAGCTGTGACCAAGAACGGCTTTGAGCCAAAGTCGATCGATTTAAAGCCCGGAAGCGATGTCGTTCTGATGGTGACTCGGAAGACAGATGCAACGTGCGCTACTCAAGTCCATATACCCTCTAAAAAGATCAAAGCGGAATTGCCACTCAACAAAACGGTCGACGTGGCACTTGGGAAACTCGAAAAGGGCCAAATTCGATTAGCCTGCGGAATGAATATGATTGAAGGCAAGATCCTTGTGAAATAGGGATTACCTTGGGTGGCGCTAAGGAGTCGCAATTGGATCAGAAAGATCAACCCAGGTAGCATCGCAAACGGTAGTGCGGGACCATGACATCCAATCTCCAGCGATATACCCGAGCGAAGTGCTGACTCCTGGAAAATTAAGAGCATCATAAGCGGTACGCAAAAGGAGACCGTTAACTGAAAAGCGAGCAAGAGCGCCGAGCTTCTAATCGGGATGTATGCTTGGTCTACTGTCTTCGGTAAGGCCGCAGGTAGCGAAACAGGATTCATCCCAAAATCTTCCGACGTCCGCCCGTGGCCGTCAATACAGGCTCCTCGCCTGCGGGGCTAAAGTATCGAGAAAACCGTCGTGATATTTACCGTCGTCGTATCTATCGCAAGTGCCTGCGGGTAGAGGTCAAAGTACGGCTGGATGTACACGTCACGGGTAATTGCCCATCCCATTGCAACTCGTTGCGTGACAGAGCTCCGCCACAGGATAAGTGAACTCTCGTGAGACCGAGGATTGTAAGTGCCGATCGCTACCGACGTCGAAAGGCTTAACGAGTCTGACATGCGGTACTTGAGTCCAGGGAGCGCTTGAAAGCTGTATCGTTGTGCCTTCCCATCGCCACCTTTCTTGGTGGGCCCCGGATTGTAGCCGCGGTTGTAGAGGTAGTATGAAAGTGATGTATCAAGAGTAACAAAAAACGGACTCGCTGCGATCTGATATGCAATTGACTGGTCTAAATTGAGCGCAGCTGTTTCTCCGATGTTTTTATACTCCGGAATCGTGATCGCGGAAACTCCGAGAGCATTTCGAATCTGAGCTGATCCGATTTTTTGGGTGTAGTCGTAGTTGAGGTAGGGATTATTCACGTCAAACCGATTGAATCCATAGTTAGGCGTGACAGCTTTTACTCCTGTACCGAATCCAAGACTTGAGGACTTGTCTAGACGAAATCTTGTGCTGACTGATCCCCCGAGAGCCGTGCTCTTTGGCGCATTGCTGTTGTCGGGGTTAGGCTGAGATTTGGTCGAGGCGTCATTTAAAGTAGGGCCGAAGTAGGAAAGATTGAACTTCGCGCTGTACCTAGATCGCGAGCCAGACTCGGCCCGGATTTTTGAATCTGTAATCTCACTTGCTTCCTCAAACTGCCGATTTTCTAGAGATTTGGGTAAAACTAGCGACGACGACTCAGAAGTCGAACTACTTACTGAGCTTGATGGTGTTGAAGCTTCCGCTGCGAACACAAAGGACAATCTTCCCAAGGCAACGGCCAGAAAAAAAACTATCTTCATGGTATCCTCTCTCATTGCTCTGGCCGATGTCTGTCTAGCATGGCGTTCATCTTACGCACTCTCAAAGTTTCTGTCGGCTGCTCTCGGCTCGAGATCTATTTTTCGAGAACTCCAGAAACATCATGATCGAAACTCCCGTCACGATTGCAATGTCCGCAGTATTGAAGGCAGGCCACGTATGTTTTCGGTAGAAATGGAAGTCTAAGAAATCGACGACAAATCGAAACCTGATACGGTCAATATAGTTGCCAATAGCTCCGCCACAAATCAGAGCAAGCGAAATGACTAGCCACTGTTCGGAACTTCGCACTCCTCGTAAAATCATCAGGATTACTGTAACAGCTATAGCTGGCATCGATAAGAAAAACAGCTCGCGAAAAGCGGGATCGTTTTTAGCAAGTAAACCGAAGGCAGCGCCCGGATTTCTGACGTAAGTGAGATTAAAAAAACCAGGTACTACTTCAATGGATTCATGAAGATTAAAAGCGCCGTGAATGTAAACCTTCGTAAGCTGGTCGACCAGCGCGACGATGAATGCAACCGAGCCAAAAAGAAGGTACTTTCTCATGCTGGTTCCATCCGGGATCCGTCCTATGCGTTCACTCGGTCAGGCTTTGCCAGTTTCAGAATTGCAATTGCGCCCTTAAGCACAATAACCACGATGATGGTTCCGATTACCAAATCAGGTAGTGGTGAGCCCAAAAAATGGACGAGAAATCCCGCTAGGATCACACCTGCGTTTGCAATCACGTCGTTTGTTGAGAAGATCCAACTTGCCTTCATGTGAACGCCGCCCTCGCTGTGCTTCGAAATTAGCAAAAGGCATGTGACGTTTGCAGCCAGTGCAAGGAGGGAGACAGCTATCATATAGGTCGCTAGCGGCTCACTTCCCATGAAAAACCGTCTGAGGACTTCAGACAGAGCTCCTAGAGCGAGTGCAAACTGCAGGTAGCCACTCAATCTCGCGGCCCTCCGCTGAAGAGAAAGCGCTTTCCCTACTGCATAAAGGCTTACGCCATAAACTGCGGCATCGGCAAACATGTCTAGAGAGTCAGCGATCAGTCCAGTGGATTGAGCGAACCATCCAGTTGAAAGTTCGATGAAAAACATGATCGCATTTATTGCTAATAGCAACCAAAGCACCTTCGACTCTTGAGCATCTTTCTCGATTGAGCTGGCGTTTGCCTGAAACCCGCTTTCCTCTAGATCCAAAGATTCTGCAACTTGAGCGCCGAAATTTAACGGAGCTAGCTTTCCAAGGACCATCTCGGTCGAGCCTTCATGGACGACTACTAGGCGCCGTTTCCCAAGGTCAAAGGTAAGGTCCTTAATGCCTTCAGTTCCCTGAAGCGCCATTCGGATCAGTCGTTCTTCCGACGGACAATCCATCTTTGGAACGCTAAACATTGTCTTCTTCATGCATTTCGCGCCTTAACTTGGGTGGGTCTAGTTACTGTAGCGGCGGGAGTCTTACAGCGGCCTCGTTCTCGAAGGGCAATCCGCTTTTCAAATCGAGCGAAATCCTTTTGAAACTGCTTTTCTGTATCTGGAAATGTCCTAATTGCCTGGTGGATTGCCGTTAAATACCCCTTGTCGGCTACTAGCGAATGATAAATCCACTTGCCGTCACGCACGGAATCTAGAAACCCTGAATTCTTGAGAATCTTAAGATGCCTTGAAAGTTTGTACTCGGGCTCATCAAGGCTATCGGCAAGTTCACAAAGGCAAACCTCTCCCTTTGATCGCAGGATGAGCGCGACCATTCGAACTCGTAAGGGGTCTGAAACTGCCTGAAAAAGCTCGTGAAGATGTAGATTTATCCGATGCATGGCCGTAGGGATAAGCTCAGTTGCGCAAACGTGCAACTGTTTTTCGACGACTCTTCATCACAGCTACTGACTGGATGCTAGGAATGCGAAGAAGAATCCTGCGCGTAAAATTCAAAGCCCGACGAAGTAGACAGTCTTTGAGAGGCTTTAGCATCCACCTGGCAAGTGCTCGAGAAGACAGTGAGCCGCGGCAGGAAAACCGCCGGTAAAAAAATGTTTTTCCTAGTGTTGACCAATCTTGTCTGATTTTTATGTTGGCATTGGTGGCGGCCCGAACATTTAGTGACGGCTTGCAACGCTGTTTGTCTCGGTGAAAATCCAAGCGCGGCCTCCATTTCGCAATCGAGGGATTCGACAGCGACCTTTGAGTTTGGCTTCGGATGATTACGAATCGACCCTTAGTCTCCAAAGGCATCCAGGTAAGACAACAGACTTAGATTTGAATGCACACTTCCTTTTTACCAGGCACTAACGGCCTGTAAATCGCTCCTGCAAGGGGACTCCGGCTCCGCCGATCGTCTTGATCTTTTCGCCTGGACTCGATGTCTGGCGCTTCTCCACTGAACCTGAATCTCAGGACATCAGCGGTAGGAGAGAGTCATGAGACTAGGTGGATCTTCGTCTTGGCATAAGTTTTTGGGTACTGCGACTCTACTTGTCGCCTTCAGTTTGGCCGGTTGTCAGAAGGAGGAACAGAGATTCAGCGTAGAGAACGGGGTCCTCGTACCTGATGATGAGGATCGTGAGCACGACTCCGATGAGACGGGCGCGCCCGATTACCTTATCCCATTTGCTTGTGCTCGTGCATCGAGTTCGCAAATTTCGACAATCAACGCCGGCAATGCAAAATTTGATTCGTTCATGCGCGGATGTTTGGCGGCGACTAACAATTCGCACTGGTGCGAGCAGCTGACCCGCCCCAATCCTTCGAGTCGCGCGACCTTCATTTGCACATACGGATCCAATCAGCCGCATCGGCTCATACACCCTGATGAGTCGACCTGGAAAAACGCCTACCAAGCCGTCAATCTCGTGAGAGAGCTAGAGGCAAAAGGTATTTCTGTTTCGGTCATCTACAATTGGTGGCGGCCTCAGCCCTACAACTCAAACGTCGGAGGGGCAGCGGGTCGGCATCCATTCGGCACCTCTGTCGATGTCAGGTTTTCGAGCTTAACTCACATGGAGCGCGCGCATTCGCAGCTCTGCAAGTGGCGAAAGCAGGGGAGACTGCGCGCCTTGGGCTACTATGGCAGCACCGGGCTGCACTTTGGCGTGGGCGACCGAACTGCCAATACCTGGGGTAAGGGCTGTCCCTAGCCCGGAGAGGGACCTGGTCGGGACGGGACTGGCTATAGTCCCTTGTAGATTTCCATCATGAATTCTTCTGGCTGACCGGCCAAAGGTTTTAGCGAACAAATGGCTCCAAGCGGTCTCTGGCCATAATCGCGGGCCTCTAAATCAAGAACTCTCTTTTGATCGGATAGGCATTCTTGAAAGGAAAGATAACGGAACGAAACCTGTTGCGAGAAAATTTGCTCGCCAGACCAGGCAGCAAAAAGATCGTAGCGCTCGTCTTTAGTATGAGCCGACTTTATGCAGGCAAGAACAGGTTGGAGCTTCGTCAAACGGCTGAGGATGTCTTTAGCCGCCGCAAGCTGCGAGGAGCAAAGGGCCGCGGGTTGGTAAGAAAGCATTTTTGATCTGCTAAATTCAAGCGACTCTTTGCTGTAGTAAAAGGCCCGCGAGGAGAGATCGGCGACAACGAAAGCACCCATCTTATTTAGGAGCTGAATGAAGTCCGCCTTTGTGGCGGCATCCATCGCCGATTTGAACGTTGGATCAAATGTGCCGAGCTTTTTCTTAGGCTTGCCGAATCCATCGATCTGAAGCACGTAGGAGGCATTCACTCTCGCGCGCGTGCAGAATGCTGCTACGGCCATGAGCCCCGTGTGCTTCTCAAACTCCTGCGATCTGTCGCCAAGTGCGCCGATGCAGGCTTCATAAGTCGAATAAAGCCCGTAGTAGTCTCCTAGGTCATTCGGATAATACGAATCGAGGTAGCCGTAAACGGAGGACGAAAGACGATCCATGATTCGACTGGGAATCGAAAGAGCAAGCGAATACAGCGCGTAAGTCTTCTCATCAACCTTGTAATCGAGCACAGAGACGCATTCGCTCTTGGCGGAGCCAAAGCCCGTAGCCTTCGAAAAACGCATAGCGAGACGCTCGGCCTCTACTTCGCAAGTTTGCGTGGTTGCGGGAATCCTGACCCGATACGACTCCATCGTTTCGGCCGCTCGTGCGTGAGCCGGTACGAAGTTAGTGATTGCCGAGATAGCGACCGAAAGCCCAACAACTAAGAAATAGCGCTTGCCCATTTTGCCTCCAACTCTTTTTGGCACCATCCAGTGTTCCCCCATCGAAGACAATAGATGGGTCGCGGTGTCATTGCGTCCCAGAAGAGCTTTAGATGCGGTGATTAAAAGGCGCGGCCGTGTAAGGTTGCTCAATAGACCTGAATCTGAAGATGGGCGGCTAGACTTCAGATCATAGTTTCGAATACTCTCCCGCTTCTGCCTCTAGAGGCGGTTTTCCGAAGTCGACTCCGGAAAGAAATAATAGACGAAATTCTATCTTTCAAAAGTGCTTCGAGCATGGACAATAACATTCGTTACCGATCTGTTTCTCGCGTACTCAGTGGTGAGCGACCGCTAGACGTAGCTCGCTCCGAAGGGATTAGTTCCAGGTCCGTTCGTAATTGGGTACGTGGTTACGAAGTGGGAGGTTGGGAGTCAGTTTCCGGACCTCATCATAGAGTGACAGATCGCAAGTATCGATTGTCGGCCGAGCAAATAAAGTCAGTTTATGACATTCTGAAGTCGAGAAATCCAGACGATTTTGGTTTAGGACTGAAGCTTTGGACTCGAAATGCTCTTACGAAGCTGATTTCAGAAAGATTTCGCGCAAGCTTCGAAAGTAGAGATGCCCATGCATTATTAAGCGATATCGGTTTTGAGTTGTCGGACCCGTTGCGATCTTATCAGGCCCGCAGATCTTCGGGAGTCATTCGGTCGTGGTCAGTTAGTCAAATTAGATCCCTTCTGCCGAAGAAAGATTTAAAAAATCCCGTCCTTTTTGACATGTTCCAGTTAAGGGACTGTTTCGACCTCATCGATTTTCCTGCCGACGGAAGCTCTAGAGTCGTTCGAAAGGAGGGATCTTTTACGGCGTTTCTGGTTTTGTATGTCGTTGATACGCGGCGGGCGGTGCGCTTTTTAGTAGTAAAGTCTCCTCTATCTTCCGCTTGCGCGATCGATTTTCTAAACCTGCTAGCTGCAGACATCGGGCGTCCAGTGTCGGTTCTCGTACCAAGTGACCGTCCGTGGTCGGAAGTTTTTCTAAAGCCTCGCGACCGAAATCTCGCTCCAAGCGTCGCCCTAATCCCGCTTGGTCAGCGGTCGGGTAGATCAGCAGAATTTTAGTGATGATGTTTCGAGTAAGTGAACGATTGTCGCCGAGGCTGGAGATTTCGTCGGGCCACGCGCTGCTGCATTTGATCGGCACATGCTTTGCTCAAAGTGAAACGCGTGAGTCTAAAAACGCCTTTTTGGGGCCAATTATCCACCGAATACTATGGTGGAGAGTCTAGGGGGGATTGATATGAAGGGGCAAATGATAGTTTCTGTCGCTTTGTTTGCTGGTGCAACGGCGGCCTGGGCGCAAAGTGATTCTGGATCGGCTTCTCTGCCACCAAGCGCTGCGCCTGTAAATAGAGCCGCCGCCCAAGCAACGACTCTTTCAACTGCTCCGGCGCATACGACATCGACAATAAGCCTTGAGGCAATTCTAAAACCGACTAAGCCCCGGCCTTTTAAAGTTGATCTCTACCATAGGCCGTCGATCAAGCAGGCCAATTTCATCGACCAATCTGGCCAGGTAGGGTCTTACAACTTCATTCAAGCCAAGTATATGCTGACCGAAACTCAGTCGGTTGGTGTTCGGCAAGAATTCGGTTACAAGTTCGCGAAACCTGGTTCAGAGGCGAAAGCCACTGCTTCGGATATTTTCGTTTCTTACGGCCATAGCAAGATTGCGATGCTTCCTGGCGGCGTTAACTTTTCCGGAAATTTTCGAGTCTACCTTCCGACGGGCGAAGATTCCAACTTTGGCTCAAAGCAAAAGGGAGCTTTGCTAGCGTGGCTCATCGCGAGCAGAGAGTTTGGCAAGTTTGAATTGGGCTACCACTTCATTCCGGTCGTGTTCAACAACAGTCAAGACTCATACATCGATGGTGGAGTTGAGAAAGCAAACAACGTCGCGGAGGTTTACCAGTTCGTCGATGGAACCTACAAGTTGACTGAGAAAATCTCGCTAAGCCAGGCGATCGGTACTGACAACTACTGGAAAAAAGATCTGGCTGGCCGGGGACCGCAGCGAGCGCAAGCCCTTTATATTGAGTCAATTGCGAGTTATAAACTTCATGACCGTTTGAAGCTCGGAGCTTCAGTCATCAATAATGCGAACATTTGGGACAGCCCTAATCCTTTCGGCGTGTATCGCGCGGATGAAACTAGTTACCGCCTGATCGTACACGCCAATATGTGAGGACTCGTTACGGACTGCCCTAGGCCCGGTTCCGGCTCCTTTCGTCAATCGAAAGGAGTCGTTTCGAGTTGAGGGTAGCGTGCGAACTTGGGATTGCCTAGACGCCACATACATAACCAGGCGGCGGGGGCGAGAACTACGACTGAAGCCATGCCAGGGAAATATCCGTAGGGTTGATCGAGAAAGAGTGGAAAGACGAAGTGCCCGAGCTCCGTGATTCCCATTGAGCAGAAAAACGTCCAAACTAGATAGTAGCCGAATTCGTAGCCCCGATGAATCATCGCAGGGCCTGAGACCCATGCCGCGACCGAAAGAATAAGTAAAAGAACGATCGAAGGGGAGAGGATCTCCGGAGTCGGTACTCCCGTCATCGCCGCGAGCGTAGCGAAAAAACCAGAGACTTTCTCCTCGATGCGATGAACGACGAAGAGTCCGAAGACGATCCAATACGGCTCGCGAATCTTCTCATAAGAAGCTCGACTCGGGAAAACGAGCCAGGCGATCAGACCTGTGAAATATCCGATCAAGAAAAGCGACGCAGGAACGACACCAAAGGCTGCGTATCCCACCGCGGGCACGGCGAACGTAAACGCGACTGCTGAGACTATCACCGCCGGAGATTTGCTTCGCGCCGCTTGGTTCATTTACGCATCTTCCGTTTTCAACAAGCGAAGCGCGTTACCCGTGACCAAGAGCGAAGCGCCGAGATCCGCCGCTACCGCTAGCCAGAGGTTTGAAATGCCGACGATCGCGAGGACCAAAAAGGCGAGCTTCGTTGCCAGAGCAAAGACGATATTGAAGCGAATGACGGATAGTACGCGCCGGCCCTGGTGAATCGCTTTTGGAAGCTCCGCTAGATTGTCCTGCATCAGCGCGACATCGGAAGTCTCGATCGCCGTGTCGGTTCCTGCGGCGCCCATTGAAATACCGAGTGTGGCGTTGGCGAGCGCCGGGGCATCGTTGACTCCGTCTCCCACCATCGCGACTTCTTTGAAGCGTTCGGTGAGGTTTTTCACTTCCCGAACCTTATCCTCCGGGAGAAGGTCGCCGAGTCCCTGGTCGATACCGCTCTGTTTGCGAATCGCATCCACCGTTTTCTGATTGTCGCCGCTCAAGACGACAATGTGTTTGATCCCAGCCTTGTGTAGCGCTTGAACGGCGTCACGCGCGTTGGCTCGCAGCCTATCGCCTAACGCGAAAACCCCCAAGACTTCGCCGGCGTGACCGTCATGCGGTTTATGTCCGACGACGATGACGGACAGCGACTTCTCCTCGAGCTCCTGAAGATAAACCTCAAGCTCTGGCGTGCACACCCCGAGATCGTGAGCGAAGCGGTGATTGCCAACGAAGTAAAGGTGCGAACCGATCAGGGCCTCCGCCCCGCGGCCGGGGACCGCATTGTAGTGCTGTGCTTTGGGAGCTTTGACGCCCCTTTCGTTGGTATAGTCGAGAACGGCCTTCGCAAGAGGATGCGTCGAAACAGATTCGAGACCAGCCGCGACTCTCAAAAGCTCTTCCTCTTTGCCGGGAGCAAATACCTTCAGGCTTTGGACCTTGAACTTTCCTTCCGTCAGCGTGCCTGTCTTATCGAGAGCGACTGCCTGCAGTCGTCCGAGCGATTCGAGATGAGTTCCGCCTTTGACGAGGACTCCGCGTTTGGCGAGCGCCGCCAGTCCGGAAACCACCGAGACCGGTGTTGCGATGACGAGCGCGCAGGGACAAGCGATGACGAGCAGAACGAGCGCGCGATAGATCCAGAGATCGAAGCTCTGCCCTAAGAGAAGCGGCGGCAGGAGTCCTACCAAAATCGCCAAGACGAAGACGACGGGCGTATAGATTTTCGCGAATTGATCGACGAACCGCTCGGTTGGAGCTTTTTGATCTTGTGCTTCCTCAATAAGCGCTATGACGCGAGAGATTTTCGTGTCTTTGAAAGCCTCGGTGACTTCGATCTCTAGAGTGCCGTTTTCGTTGATCGTGCCCGCGAACGCCATGTCGCCAGGGTTTTTCACGACCAAGCGGGATTCTCCCGTGAGGGGCGCTTGGTTCACGGCGGAAGAACCCTCGATCACTTTGCCGTCCAAGGGGACGCTTTCTCCCGGGCGAACGACCACGCGCTCACCGAGTCCGATCTCGAGAACGGGCAGGGAAAGGAGAGCATCGCCACGTCGGACGTGCGCTATCTGCGGGGTGAGCTTCAGCACTTCTTTGATGGCCTGGCGGGCGCGGGCGACGCTGAAAGCCTCAAGGAGTTCCGCTAGCGAAAACAGAAACACGACGGTCGCGGCCTCCGATTGCTCATTGATCGCGAAAGCGCCAACCACGGCGATCGACATGAGAACGTTCATGTCGAGCGATCTTTGTTTCATCGCCCGAAGAGCTTTCGGGAAGACAAGGGTGCCGGCCAGAGCTGTCGAGATGACGAAGACCAAGGTCAGTGCAGCGCCTTTCGCGGTTCCCGTCCATTCGAGACCCAAGCCTAAAACGAGGAGCAGCCCCGAAAGCCCGACCAGGATCACGCGGCGTTTGTTGTCGCTGAAGAAACCGAGACTCGCGGTTTCGACGACGGTGACGCCGGCCTTTTCTATCAACTGTCGCAGAAGATCCGACTTGATCGAGGCGTTATGGCGAACCGTTACCGTGGAGTTCATCAGGCTCACGTCGACTCGAGAGATTTCCGGCAGAGCGAGTGCCTTCTGAATGGCATTCACTTCGTCGGAACAATCTGCGCCTCTAACTCGAAACACGGTTTCTTGATGCGAAGCCACTTCACCAGTCGTTCTGGAAAGCGAATCGGAGCGCACGGGCTTCTTTGACGAACAACAATCCTCACCGGCGGTCACGAGAAGCTCCTTTGCGACAGTGGTAGATTACAGTTGGCGTTGACAGCCAAAAAGAACATCTCCATTGAACTCAAGCCGAAGGGCTCCAATCATCAGGAGGGTGCTGTTCTCCACTTCGGAAACGGTGGCGATTCCCGAGACCTTTGCTTCCTTAATGGGGGACTTGGGATCGGAGGAATTCGCACGATAGAATCTTGTTGCAGCGACGAGGGGAAGGCTCTTTCCTTGCGTCCCGACTGAAACCGACTGGATGCTGTAGACGTTGTCGGGAAGGCCCTGGGAGTTTTTGCACTTATAGACCCCATCAAGCGCGGCTACCGCGGAGAAAGGGGTTGCGAGGACTAGGCCGATTAGCAGGCAGAGTGTTTCTTTTCGAATCATTTTGAGCTCCATCAACGCAAATGGTTTGCAGGCACTTACCCAGAGAAGGCCTTTCGCTTAGTATCAAAGCCAACCGGGAACACCTTTTGCGTACAATCTGAGGAGCTTTCCCGTCAATCAGTTGAAACTTTTGTGACACATGGGCCATGTCGCCTGCGGGCCAATAGACATTGGGCCTGTTTGGCCGAGTCGCCTATGGAGCATTGACACCCTCTTGAGCCGGCGATAGCCTGAGGGTGGTGAAGAGCTTCGCGTACCTTTTATTGGCAATACTCTTGTTCGCGTCTTTTCTCGACGTTTGTGGTGGTTTACGCGACCAGGGATCTACTCATGCCGAAGCAGGAGCCACCATTTCTGCGGCTGGTTCTCATCAGTGCCCTCTTGGTGATTCACCGACCGGCGAGTCCCACGAATCGTCCAAGAACTTTCATCATCAGTGCCACTTCGGACATTGCTCCTATTTGAGTTCTGATTTTTATTCGATTGGTGCCTCCGAGCCCTCGATTTGGGACGCATGGTACTTCTTCCTTCTCGACTCGCCTGCGCTTGAGGGCTTGCGCCGACCTCCCCGACCGAGCCCCGTCTAAGCTCTCAGGTTTTTTCGTTTCTATTTTTTCGTCACTGACGTCGCGCGAGACGTACTCGCGCCAAGGGGGATTTATGCGTTTCATTCCAGTCATTCTCGTCGCTATGTTTTTTATCTCGGGCTGCAGCAGCACAATGGGTAAGCGGTCTTCTGATGACTGTCCTTCCGGAGTTGAGCAGTCAGGCGTGTGCAAACCCGGCGCCGGTAAGGGCGACCAACACGGACACGATAATAAAAGGTAGCGAGATCGGATATATCATCTAAAAAGACGAGCTTGCTCCGCTCCTGAATTTTTCGAGAGCGGAGCTAGTTTACCAGTTCGTGAAGTGATAGACGAAGACGTGCGACCGGCTCATGAGGGTCAGATGTCGGGTGTAACCGGAAGTTCGAAACTAGGCGAATCGCACCATACGAATAAGGGGATTCCATGCAACTTAATCTAGCTGTACTTGGCCTCTCGGGATTCATCCTTCTTTCTGGATGCGCACATATTCACCAAGTAAAGTCTCCCCAGACTGATGCCGAAGTCTCGGCCTCAGCTGGCGTGCGAGTGGAGATTGGCTCGAACGAAGTCAGAGAAGGTGAAAAGGTGGATGTACTTGATAGAAAGTGCCACGAAACACGGGGCACTCGATTGCGTGAACCGACCTGTCATTACGTCAAAGTTGGCGAAGCTCGCGTGACTAGAATTTTGGATTCTGAGTCGGCCATAGTGACTCCTGAAAATGGCATGTCTATGCGTCCCTCGATGAGGGTTGAGAAGCAAAAGAGGTAAGCGCCAGGTCGGGATCCAGAAAGTGACATGCCAGTCGAAGTAGAAGAGCCTCTCTACTCGGGAGAGTGCTATAGTTGAAATAGGTTTAAACAGGATTGAGTCAATAGGACTATTAAGAGCGAGCGCAACGGAGGGTGTCGCGAATGAAATTGAAGGTGTTGGGTTTGGTATTGGGTGGCTTCGCAACTTCATTCGCTGTCGCAGCCCCCAGCGTGAAGATCACTTCATTCCTCTCGGCGGGGCGCGGGACCAAAGCTGCCGAGGTTTGCGGTGTAGTATCTGGAATTAGCGGGACATGGTCGCCGGTGAAGATCATTGTAGATCACGACGGCGAAAGACCAGGTTCGTACAACACGATCGTCGATGCTATGGGAAAGTTCTGTGTTTCCGTCGTGACCTTTAACGGAACGGCCAAGGCCGAGGTCTGGAGTCCGGCATTTTACTCGGCTATCGTCTCAGAACCGGCTGTTATCGCTTTAGAGGGTCCTAGAGTTTCCGAAAAGGAATAGAGTCGCAAAGTCCGGGCCGCCGGTTCTTGGTGAATCGGGTCGGTCGCGAATTTGTTACTGAGTTCCCTCGGAGTGTGTTAGAGGCTTTTTGGAATGTTGAGATTCGTACTTTGTCTCCTCATGCTAGCTTTCTTGGTGGTGCCCGAAGTCGGCTGCGCGCATGACTTCGGCCAGCAGCCATCGGATGCGAGTGTGTCGAGCTGCTCGCATTCGAGCCAGGCCTCGGACTCCGACACGAACCAGACTCATCCATGCCACCTAAACTGCCTGCATTTCTCTATCGAGCCTCAAGCTATGAAGTTCGATAGTTCGACCAGCGAAACTCTGAAGCTTTCGCGCTATGCCTTTCTCTATTCCAATCCCCATTTGGACGCCGAAGTTAGACCTCCGTTAGCAGACTGAGCTTTTTCGGTTTCTTTGTTATGATTTTCTACGGAGGTTTCCTTTGCTTATTTTCTCTTTGCTCCTGTCGATTGCATCGGCGGCTGAGCCGAATTGCGAGAAGATCAAATCCTACCAGGACTTCTATGCGTGCAGTATGCGCCGTCATCCGAAGATGGAAATTGCGCAGCTAAAGTCCAAGGAAGGCGACGCTCTAATCGATCGCGCGGCTCAATGGAAGAATCCGGATGTTTCCGTGAAATCTACCGGCGGAACACAGGCCGGCGAGGCCATTGGAACGACCGAAATCACATTCAACCTGCCTTTGTCCCAAGTATGGACTCGGGGTCCTCAGAAGAGCGTCGCGCGTGCGGAGAAGAGGCTCGGTGAAATCGACTCTCGCCAGTCGATAGTCGACGCTAAAAAGGAATTCATTCGCGACATCTATCGCCTTCGGCAGATCGACGCAGATGTCGAGGTCATCACGGAAACACTAGATGCGTTTGACACAATGCGCAGGCAGTTGTCTGCAAGGCGAGCAAGAGGACCAGATCAAGAGATCACGCTCAATCTTCTCCAGTTAGCGTCGAGTGACTATTTGCTTCGCCGGAATCACCTCCAGGTCGAGAAAGGAGAAATCCTTTCCCGCCTTAAGGCTCTTTGGGGAAGCGGCTTTGAGGTGAAGAAAGAGTATCTTCCGCCGCTCAACGACAAATGGCCGCAGGTTTCAGAAAAGGCCGAGGCCTCTCAAAATCTGGCGGTTCAGAAGGCTGTCGCGGAAGGTGAGAAGGCGCGAGCAGAATCTGAACTCGCGATGCGAGAAGCTCTTCCGAGTTTAAGCGCGGGCCCTGTGCTTGAGAGAGCGACGACGGGTCCAAGCCAGATTTGGTCTTACGGCGTTTACGTTTCCGCTAGCCTTCCGATTCTTTCGCTCAATATGGGATCGAAGCGATTAGCTGAGGTAAGAGCTGCGCAGGCAAGTCTCCAATCTTCGTATGAGGCCAAGCGTTTCGAGTTTTCGAAGGATATCTTGATTCAGAAATACCGCACGGCGGTCGAAGCCCTTTCCAAGTCTTCGAATCGCGAGGAAGTCACGAAGAAGCACCACCGCGTTGACGCCTACTTCCGCCAGGGATTGGCTTCGGGAGGACTCGTCATCGAGGCTCACAGGCAGATCGTCGAGTATATGCAATCGCAACATGAGCACGAGAATTCAGCCATCGATGCCTATATCGAACTCATGGCGCTGACGGGCGGAGAGATCGAGGGGATTCTAAAATGATGAAGCAACTGATTTCGATCACGTTATTAGCGGTTGCACTCGTTGTTCTTGGCGCAAGTCAATTGAGGGCTAGTGGCGAAGACGGACATAAGCATAGCGAAACTGAAAAACCAGGGGCTCACGGTTCCGAAGAGGGCGGAGGGCATGATGAGGAAGGTGGTGCTGGCGTGGGGCCCGATAAAGGTGTCCTCGAAAAGGGCCCACTCGGAATCAAGCTTGCGCCGGAGGCGGTCAAGACCATCGGTGCAAAGCTGATTCCCGTGGCCGGCCCGACGACGAGTGTTCCAGAGAACGCGGTCGTTCGGATCAAGGCTACCAAGTCGGTGTTTCGAGTTCGCGACGGCTGGTACAAGCGGATTCCCGTGGAAGTTTTAGGCGGGCAAAAAGGTTCGGTAACAGTTCGGAGCGAAGAGCTAAAGAGCACTGACCAAATTGTTTCTACGAACGCCGGATTCATCCGCATGGCGGAGGTCATCGCCGAAGAAGGCGCCTCGCATTCTCATGCGCACTAACAGAGGAATGCCATGATTAACAAGATCATTCACTTTTCCGTATTTCATCGCGGCATCATCCTTTTCATGACGGTGCTGCTAGTTGTAGCGGGTATCTACAGCTTTCAGCATCTTCCGATCGACGCTGTTCCCGACATTACGAACAACCAGGTTCAGATCAATACGATCATCGAAGGTTTGGCGCCCGAAGAGATCGAGCGAACGGTGACGTTTCCTATCGAGTCGTCGATGCGAGGTATCGGGGGAGTTCAGCAGGTTCGATCGATTACTCGGTTCGGCCTTTCGCAGGTCACGGTTATCTTCAAGGACTCTGTCGATATCTATCGCGCTCGGCAACTCGTTTCCGAAAGGCTTCAGGGCGCAGCCCGAGATCTTCCTAGTGGGGCTGAGCCGATGCTGGGTCCGATTTCCTCAGGTCTAGGGGAGATCTATCAGTACGTGATTGATTTCAAAGAACCAGCCACCGACGAAGCTGAGCGGCTAGAGCAGCTCATGGAGCTCAAGGCACTACAGACGTGGTTCATCAAACCGAGACTCTTGACCGTTGAAGGTGTTGCCGAAATCAACACGTCGGGCGGATACGAAAAGCAATTTCACGTCCAGCCCGATACGAAAAAAATGGCCGCTTATCGAGTGCATTTCGGAGAGATTCTCGAAGCCCTGAAGCGCGTCAATAAAAACGTCGGTGGGGGTTACGTCGAGCAGACCGCCGAGCAGTTTCTAGTGCAAGGTATCGGTCTGCTGAAGTCGATCAACGACATCCGGCAAGTGCCGGTCAAGACTCTCGATAACTTCAGGGTCATTCGTATCAGTGACATAGCCAACGTATCACTTGGGAAAGAGCTTCGTACGGGTGCTGCGACCCACAACGGCCGCGAGGTCGTCCTTGGAACAGTCATGATGCTGCTAGGTGAAAACAGTCGGGCGGTTTCGATCCGCGCCGACGAGAAAATCAAGGAGATCCAAAAGGCACTGCCGGAAGACATTAAGCTTACGACCGTGTATGACCGTTCGGAGCTCGTCAATGCGACTCTAGGCACCGTTGAGCACAACTTGTTGATGGGTGCGGGACTTGTGGTCCTGGTTCTTCTATTTTTGCTTGGAAACATCCGCGCAGCGATCGTTACAGCACTTACGATTCCGTTCGCTCTGCTATTCACGTTCCTCGTAATGAAGCCTTTGGGTATTTCCGGAAACTTGATGAGTCTGGGTGCCCTCGACTTTGGGATCATCGTCGACGGAACCGTTATCGTCATGGACAACTGCGTGCGCTTTCTGCACGAAAGAAGAAAGTCGTTTGGAAGGAAACTGACTTCGGAAGAAAAGCAGCAAGCGATCTACGAAGCGGCGGTCGAAATCCGAATGGCTGCGGGCTTTGGGGAGCTGATCATCGTTATGGTCTTTTTGCCGGTGTTTGCTTTGACCGGCATCGAGGGCAAGATGTTCATTCCGATGGCGGCGACTTTCGGTATCGCGGTCATAGGCGCGTTGGTTCTTTCCTTCACAACGGCGCCGGCTCTAGCGAGCATTCTTCTCTCCGGGAATTCAGAGGACAAGGAGCCGCTTCTTATGCGTATGGCTGAAAAGCTCTACGTGCCGGTTCTTGCTTTCTCGCTGAGACATTCGCTTAAAGTCGCGGCTATCGGCGCGGCTTCCGTTGTCGTTGGAATCGGGCTGTTCATGACGAGAGGTGCTGAGTTTCTTCCGCAGCTTGGAGAGGGGTCGTTCGCATTTCACATGATCCGCCCAGTGAATATTAGCTTAAGCCAGTCAATTGCTTTCCAGGAAAAAGCGGATGTTCTGGTGAAGGAGTTTCCGGAGGTTCTTGATGTTTTTTCGAGGATTGGAACCTCTGAAGTCGCGACTGATCCCATGGGCGTCAACGTCTCCGACACATTCATCATGCTGAAGCCTCGGGACAAATGGCCCAATCCCAGCAAGACTTATCCAGAGCTTGTTGCGAACATCATTCAGAAGCTTGAAAAGTATCTGCCGGGCCAGAACTACCTCGCCTCACAGCCGATCCAAATGCGTTTCAACGAGCTTCTCGAAGGAACGAGAGCCGACGTTGCGGTTAAAGTCTTCGGCTCGGATCTTCAAACGCTGATGACCGTGGCCGGTGAGATTCAAGAGGTCGTTCAAAAGGTGCCTGGGGCAGGTGATGTCGAAAGCGACATGATGGGGACCTCGCCCATTTTCCGGATTCATCCGAAGACAGATCTGCTGGCCAGTTTCGGCGCGAATCTGTCCGACGTTCTGGAGTCGGTGTCGGTTGCTCTTGGAGGCGAAGAGGCCGGATATATTTACGCGAGCGACCGAAAATATCCGATCGTCGTAAGACTCAGTGAGAAAGATCGACAGGACCTGGAGACCATCCAAGACCTTCCAGTTGGTCTACCTGGAAATGCAACGACTCCACTTTCCAACCTTGCGAAGCTCGGCTTCTTTGAGACTTTCGGCTCGGTCAGTCGCGAAAACTCATCGAGACGTTCGGCGGTTCTCATCAACCTTCGCGGTCGTGATACGGAATCTTTTGTTCAGGACGCGCAGAAGCGAGTCGCGGAAAAAGTGAAGATTCCTGAAGGGTATTTCATCGAATGGGGTGGGAACTTCAAGAATCTAAGCCAGGCTAAACAGCGACTCATGGTCCTCACGCCCATAGCATTGTCGCTCGTTCTAATGATGATCTACGCGGCCTTCGGCAGTGTCGCGCAAACGCTATTGATCTTTAGTTGCGTGCCACTGGCGCTCGTAGGAGGAGTCGTGAACCTCATCATCTTGGGCCTTCCGTTTAGTATCTCTGCCGGTATCGGTTTCATCGCGCTTTCTGGTATCGCCGTATTGAACGGCGTCGTGCTCGTGAATTATTTCAACCAGCTCAGAGCGACAGAGGGTCTCGTCGGAATCGATCTAGTGAAGAAGGCCACGAGGATTCGCTTGCGTCCTGTACTAATGACAGCGCTGGTTGCAATTTTTGGATTCGTGCCAATGATGCTTTCAAGTGGCGTAGGTTCTGAGGTACAACGTCCACTCGCGACAGTGGTCATTGGTGGGATTGTTTCGTCGACTCTGCTCACGCTCATAGTTCTGCCGTCGCTGTATCTGATTTTTGAAAAGTACATGGGGAAATTCAAGCAGGGTGTCGGCCACTGATTTGAAGGATCGCGGAGGTTTTGTGAAAAGAAAATTCGTTGCCGCTCTTGCCCTGATTGCTTTTGCGGCCTGTGACAAGCCGAGCTCTCTCGACAATACCGCCGAGCGCACCAAGCGTGAGCAGGATACGGCAAGGGATAGCGAAAACCGGAATCTCGCGGAAAAAGCAAAGCAGATGGAAAAGGAACTTCGCGTTCGCTATCGCTTCTATGAGGCAGCCAGCGGAGAGTTCGAGGGTCCAGTCAAAATCGGAAGGAACGAGTTCATCTTCAGCTTAAGAGTGTGGCCGTCGATCAACATCATTGAAACCGATCGCGTGCGCACGCTCGAAGAGATCAATCAAGATATCAATAACCTCTACCTTAAAGCGCAGGCCGTTTTTATCTTGAATGACCGAAACGCTAAAGGTGCTTACAACGAGTGTTTCTTTGATCAGATAAAGCCCGAGCTCAAAGCGGGAGCTATTCTTCTCGGAAGTCCTGAGTCTTGCCGGAACATCTACATGCTCAGTCTTGCCGATAACAAGAAAATGGGTGGAACTTCCGCTGAGATTAAAGCGATGCGCGAGTCGCTCGCTGCTCGGGTTCTGGCCGGTGAATCAAAAAAGATCCCTAATTTTCATGTTGCGATGAGAATCGCCGGTGAGCCGCAGGCTCGCGAAGTAATGGTTCTGAGAAAAGAGGAATTACGATGAGACCCTTGCTTTTGATCGTCATGCTCCTGGTTGGCCAACTTGCGTTCGCCAACTCAGTCCAGCTCAGCATCAACGATCTTACGGACAAAGTTAGCCGTCAAAACTATCAAGTATTGGCGAAAGCTAAGCGCGTTTATCAAGCAAAGGAATCGATTCAAGAGGCTCGCGGGCGGATGCTTCCGAGCCTCAATCTTTGGAGAATCGTAAAGATCGCCGTCGATCCGACCAGCTGGGTCGATTCGATTACGGACATCGCGCCGTTTTTGGTGCCGGCAAACGGGTTTAGACTTGAGCAACGTCAGGTTCTCTATAGCGCCGATCGTATGGGCTACCGTGCTTTGTGGGCGAACGAAATCCTGACTGCGCGCTCTTTGTACTACAAGATTTTGATCGACCAGGAACTCTTGGCTGTCGCGCAGAAGACCCGTAAGGACTTCGAAGAGGTTTATGAGACTGTCCGCGCTCGCGTTTCAACGGGCGCGGAGAAGCCGGAAATCGGTCGCGAGATTGAGTTTCAGATTATTGGCCTCAAAGAAGACGAGCGTCAGCTGGAACTCCTCATCAAGGGATCGCTCGACGCACTTTCGCTGAGTCTTGGCTATCCGACAAAGACAAAGCTGAGCCTCAAAGCGGTTGCGATGCCCAACGTGGGGTCTTTGAAGAAGCTCTCTGTTGACAGCCTTTCTACGAAGGCACTTGCTCAATCTCCCGAAATCGCGCAGATGAATCAGCTTCTAAAGGTCATTCCGTTGATTCAGCAGGAATACAACTATTCGTTCTTCGGCGGCTCTTCGATGAGCCGCGGTGTCAGAGGCGGAGTTTTCGATCATCTTCCGAATGCTGACGGCTTAAGCCTCGCTAACGGTCCTGCCCGCAAGATCGTGGCTACCGAAGCTAGCGTTCTTCGCACCGAGAGAACAGGTATTGCGGAGACGATCAAGCGGCAGGTGAAATCTGCAGTGGATACCTACAACTCCTCCGTTGAATTCTACTCGTATCACGAAAAAAGACTCGCGCTTTCAACGGAGAATATCGAACAGATCAAGATTCGCATTTCGGTGGGAGAGAAGTTGGATTTGCCGAACTTCCTTCAGTTCATCCATTCGCGTAACACGGCACTGTCCACTATAGTTCAGGCTCGCTATCGCGTTTTGTTGGCTCAGGATAAGATCGACCGTCTGGTGTTCGCCGGAGCCTACGGCTCTAAGACGCCGGTTCAAAGAGCGCGCTAAGAGATCCTCGAAGAGCGGGAGCGAATCGGCGGCCAGTCGTGACCGTCACGCTCTCGCATTGATTTTTTACTTCTGGTTCCCTTCAAAGCAAATCGAGACACGTGGTTCCCAAGGGCGAATTGCCCTTGCAGCCCGTGCTTTTCGATTGTCTATTCAAGAAAGTCCATTGAGTGCTCAATAACTTTACTTTGGAGAGGAAAATGAAATCAGTACTAATTGTAGCCTTGGTAGCATCGGTTCCTGTATTCGGTTTCGCGAAAGACGAAAAGATTCCGTGGGACAAGTGCAAGAAGCAGATCGAAGAGTTTTGCACGACCGCCAATGGCGATATGGAAAAACACGAGTGCCTCGAAGACCACCTTCCTAAAGAAAGCAAGGACGCCAAGATCGCCGCGTGCATCGATCAGAACAAGAAAAACGAGGCGAAGCTCGGTCACAAGCACTCGGGCGGAAAAGACAGCCACGGCCATAAGCACTGATCTTGTTTAGCGCCCCGATCCTTGTCGGGGCGCTTAATTTAGGACCTTCGGTCCGTGTTTTCATCGCGCTGTTTAGCCGAAAAAACAGGCATGAAACACATCATGATTCGGCAGCTTTCGGCGATCCTGCTTTTCACTTTTCTTACTGGCTGTGCCCCTAAGAGTGGCGAGGATGGCCTGGCAATTGGTCAGACGGCGGAGCCTTTAGCGATTGAGAAGCCCGGCGCCACGGGCAAGACCTACTTTGAACCCTACATCCTGCGTGCGATCGACTACCTCGCGAAGAACTATCGGTTACTCGGCTACGATATAACCAAGGAGTTCACGCACGACCTTCCATTCGGCCCCAAGGGCCTTTTGAAGCACACCGGGCCCAAGACAATGTGCGTGGCCGCACAGCTTGAAATTGTTGTTACGGCTCTCGATATTTACGCACGCGAAACGGGCGATCAGAGTCCGTATGAGTTTCTGCCAAAGCGCGCTTGGGAAGGTTACACGATCAACGATCTAAAGGGTCATATGTGGGTCGAGTCTAAGTTCGACTCCTTCGGTGGCGCCGATGCACTTAAGAACTTTGGTATGGGAGAGCTCGTACCGTTTGAAGAGCTGGTTCCCGGCTCGCTTCTGAACTGGGACCGGACCAGCAACGTAGGACATGCGGCCGTCTTGATCTCGTTCATCGACATCAACGGCAAGGAGTACGAAAAACACAACTCTTCCGTCGTTGGATTCAAGTACTTCTCCGGTCAAGGTAAGAGCGCTCCGGGTACAGGGGGGCTCGATTACAGGTACGCGATCTTTAGTAAGCACGGCTGCCCCGACACCATGCCCTACCTTCGTGATTGCGGCGTCATCTATACGAAAAATCGTAAGTCGCTTAACACCGGAAGAATGTGGGCTCCGTCGAGCTGGGAGAAAAAGCGAAAGAACCAGACTCTCAGGCTGGCTTCCGACGGTTATCAGACCAAGTTCAATGCCGAGAAATTCTCGGGCGAAACGACGGATTGAAGCGCCATGAAAATCAGTCCTTTTCTCGTCCTGATTGCATGGATTCTGGTTTTTGCCGCGGGCTGCGGCCCTCACTCAGGCTCGTTCTATCGACCGAAGGTCGATGGCCCTGACCGCGCGCCTTTCGCCGTAGACTTTTGGGAGGAGGACGCGGACATCTTCGACGGCGGCGTGTCCGAGGATGCTCGCCTGAAAGCGAATGCGTTGTGGGAGGCGCGGAGTGCTCTTGAGGGGCACAGATGGACACACTTTTCGTTCGACACGATCGACAAGTACGGCGTGAACCTTATCAGTGGCGCGCGCGACGTCAGCGATTTCTGTCCATCGTACGCTAAGCTAGGAAGGGATCAGCGCATTAGCTTTTGGGTTTTCTTTGCATCGGCAGTGACGAAGTACGAAAGCGCGTTCGATCCGACGTCGCGAATGAAAGAAACCACCATGGGTATTGATCCGGTGACGAAAAAGCCGGTTTATAGCGAGGGCCTGCTTCAGCTTTCGTATCAAGACAAACTTGCGTATCCGTTCTGCGACGAGTTTGATTGGGAGTCGGACAAGAAGCTCGATCCCAAAGATCCCAGAAAAACGATTCTCGATCCCCATAAGAATCTCGCCTGTGGATTGAAAATCCTTGATTGGCAGGTCAAACGCTTTGGAGCGATCAGTTTCGACCGGGGGCAGTATTGGGCGGTGCTGAAAGCCAATGGCCGCTATACGCAAGTTAAGGCCATCAAGCGACTGACTCGTAGCCTTGCCTTTTGTGGGTTTTAAAGACGATGATTGCTTTGCTTTGGATCATGATTTTTAGTTCGACGACATGGGCGATTTGCCGGGAAGGCGAGATTAGAGATTCTTCCTCGAACAAAGTCTTTCCTTCCGAGATCGCGGATCATGTCGGATTTTGCTCCCATCACGCCTCCCGGGACTTGCTCTTTCAAGAGCTCTGCCGGAGCGCCAAAGAACCTGCGGATTGTTTTCAGCCGGCTGTCGTCGACTTTCTCGATGTTGACGCGAACATCAGTGCGCAGCCTTTGGGGAACAAAGCCCGCAACAGTTATTTTGCGATGGAAGAGATCGTTAAACGAGGCACGGTAGCCAGCGAAGAATGTTTGGGAATGAAGAAGCTCTTCGGAAATCCCATCAAGAAGAACTATTCGGACTACGGTGAAAAGTTCGTCAACGCGACTCGGGCGGTCGCTAAGAGCGAGTGCCTGGGTCAAAACAAGAGCCTGGAAGCTTGTGCCAAAGAGATGAACTCGCCGCAGTTCAACGAGTTCATTTATTCGGCCGTTAAAAAGTGGAAAGAAGAAAAGGGTTGTTCGCAACGGCCGATTCCGACGTTAAAGATTTCGCAGATCCCGATCCGTGCGGACGGAAAGCAGCCGTCCGAAAATCTGAATCAAATTCTTCGCTCGGGTCGACAGGTCAAGGCCATTACCAGTGACCCTCACGCGGTTGTCGTATCGAATTTCCGGACTATTTGTCGCAAGGGAAAAGAAACTCTGCAATACCAACTTCTAGATTCGCTCTACGGGACGCAATGGTCGACTTTAAAGAAACCAGGGGAGTGGATCGACGGAGAAGCGTTCGTAAAGAGTTTGATGCCCAACGAGGTCTTCACGAGTGTCGAAGCCGTTCGGCCGACTGAAACGCGGGCACTTGGTAAGCCGGAGGATGCCACGGTAGGACCTGGGTACAAATAGTATGTCCTCGCGCGACGCTTTTGGTGTTCCCAACGGTTACGGGAAGCCGGGCGAGGATTTGGGCTTTTCAGGCTGGTGACTTCGGGTCAGCAGTTTAAAATTTTCCGTCCATGGATCTTCCTGGTTTGATCGAGTTGTCGACAACCTAAATTCGAGGAGCACTAGGAATGAACTCCGCCGACAGAAGTCATTCGTATTCTGGGCATTGCGGATGTCGACGTCGAGGGTCAAAAAGCAAAAGTGACCGAAGTATCTTCGTCATGAGCCTGGGAGCGTAGAAATTCATGCTTTTGTCGCCACGGCGGGCTGCGGTTTTCTGTGATCATAGATTGCGGAGACTGTGATCGCCTTGCGCCAATCGGAGTAGGCAATAGTAGCGAGCAGAGGTCGTTGTTGTAGGGCCGTCTCGGCGCTGGGGGTGTCTAAAAAGTAGTAACCCCTGGAAGATTACGAGACATTAGTCTAGTTCCAAGGCTGCCTCATCCTGAGATATGCGTGGAACTTGTTGAAAGCATGGCATTCTCGAACAATAGAAGTGCGTCGATTTTGGAACTGGCTTTGCTGTTCTAGGGCCCTAAATGGGTTCAGCTATCGTCAAGGATAGGGGAGAAAATGAAAGCGTTTGTTTTAGCGCTGACGTTGGTTTTCTGCGGGCCGCTCGCGGCGGCCAACGACGTCATCTTCGGTCGTAGCAGCGGTCTCACGACAGGGCCGGACGGCAAGGTTACTCCACTGAGCGGCACGTTGCAGTTCGAGGATGCTCCGGATGTTACTTCAAAGGTGGCCAGTGAAAGAGTCGACATGGTCAACGTCAAGTGCGGTGGCGACGTCGAGTTTTCAAACGGCGGAAGCTGTACGATGCAACAGATGGCCAAAGATATGGCTGAGCACGTCGACAAGTACGCGCTTCAGTGCTTCCGCGCAGCTGCGCGTGCCGCCGGTTTGACGGAGCCCAAAAAGATTCAAATCACTGCCTCCGGTTGCTTCAACGACCGTACAACCGCCGCCGGTGCCGTGAGCAATCACGCGCGTGGCCGCGCTTGCGACATCTCCGCAGTGAAAATGGACGGCGGGAAAGAGATGCAGCTTAAAAAGCCCGGCTCCGAAGCCGGCCTTGGGCGCGAATTCTACGACGGCTTCCGCAATTGTTGGAAGGAAGTTACCGCTTGCGCTGGCGGCGGAGGTGGTGGCGAAGGAGCCACGGGATCCATCGGTGCCAGTGGACATCAGCCGCCCCCGGCGAATGGCAGCCACGATGACCATATTCATCTCTCTGTTCCTAACTGCAGTCGCTAAGGAGACGATACTATGAAACGACTCCTGGTTCTCCTCGCCCTTTTTGCCCTTCATGCCTTGGTCGCCGCCGCGGCTCCCGCCAAGCCCGACTCTTCTGAGGGCGATCTCGATGAAAAGAGCAACGTGAGGCCAAAGAACGTCGTGTTCGTGAAAACATATACAGCCCCGAAAGTGGGGACTTTCCACGCGATTCTTCGCAAGGACGGCCATCAGCAGAATCTTCCGTACCTTTTCGAGCTGCGCTCGACTTGCGGCGGTCTAAAGAAGAACTGGCAGAAGCTCGACAGCGACACGGTCGTGTCCGCGTGTAAGGTGGTGCCCAACTCCTTCAGTTACAATCCCGAAGCGAAGGAAGTCAGCATTATGGCGTATGATGTCGACTGGGCTGACTATCAGAAGCGACAGAAGGCGGCCTATCCGGATATCGGCAAAGTGCAGCCCGAATGTAAGAAGACTCCCGAGAAGTTCAAACTCTCGCTGACGGATCTCTGCAGATCTAAAGAATGATCCCATCCCCCCCGGTCGTGCACGAGACTGGCCAATTCCCGGCACTTTCCATCTTCGAAGTACTGATTTCGCTCCTAAGTGAACTGGAGCCTGGCGTCTTGATTGCACATTGGCGACGATGAATCTGGATCCGCTTTAAATAAGGTCTTTCGGAGAAAAAATGCACGTTTGTCGCCTTTTTGGGCTTATACGAAACGATGGGATTGTCTTTGGGGCACTGCTGTCGTTCTTAGTGTGCGCTGGGGCTTCTTCGATGGCGTTTGGTCATGGCGGCGATAGCCATGACATGTCGCCGATGCAAATGCTGACCACGAAATCTGGCGATCACGATCATTCGAAAGAGTCGAAGTTCAATCTCAATATGAATATGACTTCTTCGGCGAAGTTCAAAGACGACTACCAACACGCGGTCCGTGAGAACAACGAGGACAAGCCGGCGGCAAACGACAACGTTTTTACCGGAACGGTAGGCTATCGGCTCACGCATGACTTGAGCTTGAATCTCATCGCTGGCGTCAGTACTTCGACGGGTCTCCTCGATCCCTCCGTGGGTCCAGTCTATGCATTGGCTCTGCCGTGGAACAAGTGGGCCGGATTCACGTTTGCTGGGCTCGCGGCTCCGCTTTCGAAGTCGAGTCGCGCTCAAGGGCGTCTGATGTCGATCAATGCTGGGTTCGGCGTCGGCCGTTCGACCTACAAAAACAACTTCAGCGCCTCGGTCTTTACCAGTATTCCCACGTATCCTGGTACGGATACTCCAGTGAAACCTTCCGAACAGTCGGAGCTTGCCGGGCCCGGCGGCGTTGATCCGAACCGTTTCAATCACGCCGAAGATGCCGATCACCACCATCATCACGATGCATCGCCCGAGCGCTTTCGCATCGGCGGTTCGACTAAAGCCGGCATGAAAGTTCATCGCGTCGTTCGGTGGGAGACGGGTTACGATCTGACGTTTATCGATCGTTACTTCGATCCCATTTCATTCGAATCGGAGATCACGCTCTCGAAGCTATCGTACCTCGGCGGCTTCTGGGAGGCTGGGCTCTCGATCTTGCTTCGTGATGAATTCGCGACGTATCGATTCCCGACGCTTCCAATGGGCCGGTTTAATCTCATGATGTCGATGTAAGGTGAGCGGATGAAAACGAAGTTTGCGTACATTATCTCTTTCGCACTGTTGCTCGCGCTCACGGCCTGCGCCCCCAAAAAGGCTAAGGAAGCAGAGAAAATTCCGGCTAAAGAGCTCAAGATCGTCGACCCGAGAATGGCAACGGCCTCTTCGCCTCCGTCTCAGAGCTTGAAGAGCTGGGGCAGCGTTTGGGTGGAAACTCAGACGAGTGGAGCTAAGAACGAATCGCGTTTCTTCGTGCGAGCGGCTGTACACAAGCCTACGGACAAAAACATTTTCCTCGATGGCTCGCTAGCCGGCGACGTCAAGATCGTCGAAAAAGACGATCACGATCACGGCGATGAGGCAGATCACGGGAAAAAGGGCGAGGATCTGCACGACGGCAAGCACGGCAAGAAACATGACGAGAAGACGTCGAAGCCTGAAAAACAGAAGAAGCCCGAAAAAACCAAGAAGCCGAAAAAGCCTGCTGCTCCCGTTGCGAAGAAAAAGGATCATGGCCATGACCACTAATCGGAAACTCTCCTCTGCGTGTCTGGCATTGCTTCTTTTGGCGCCGCTGGTCGGACGCGGCGGCGACGGTCACGACCATGGAAAACCGCCGCAGCATTCAGGCGGCGGCGGGCCCGTCAGAGTGAAGGACATTGAGTTCCTCGATCTCGGAGAAAAGCTGGATTTCGGCGGTCGCGTTCTGGAGCGCAAGACTCACGTGAATTCCGGAGTCTTCTACTTCTACTCGGAAAAAAGCGCGGCCCTTCCTGGGAAAGTCGCCGTCGTCCTTCCGTCGACAAAAGAGTTCTCCGGCCTCAGCGACAAAGAATCGGTCGACGTTCCCAAAGAGGTCGTTGAGATTAAATCTCCGGGGTTGGATCAGGAGACGGTGATCAATCGCGCGGAAGGGTTAGAGGTGATTTGGACTCCAGTCGCCGACGCGAAAGACCCTTCGGTTCGCGTGCAGATCATCGTTGAGTCGCTCGCGGGCACGGCTCCGGATACGATGGTCATCGGCCGGATCGTTGTCGACAGCAAGGACTTCGGAGATTTCCGTCTTGATGGTAAAACGCTTGCTGAGCTTCCGGCGGGGCCGGCTCGCATCGCGATCAAACGTATCCGACTCATGGGTCTCAAGCTCGGTGAGAGCAAAACCGACATAGTGACTGTCTATTCGGTCACGAGCCGGGTCGGGGCCCTACGACTGCGCTAGCGGAAACGCGGTCTAGCCGCCAGGTCGCTCAATATAGGTTGCATTGGACCAAGCTACCGACTGAGTTTGGAGACTCACTTATCTTTTTCAAAGTGATGAGGAGCGATGCGGTCATTGCTCTTAATTGCGCGTTGGTGTTTGTGGTAAAAAAATACCAACGCTCCTGCGACAATCAAAGCCAGTATGATGATGACCTGCTTCGTTTTCATAAGAAAACGATCGATCCGCACCCAAAAAGGATCCCGACTTGTCCATTGATGAGGCTGATACGGAAATCGACCATTGTCCCTGTTTTCTATTATTGGTTGAATTACTGGGTCAAGAGTTTCGTCTCTACATGATTACCGTTTGTCACAGCGTTTAGAATATTTGTTTCGGCGGCCCTGCCAACCCGCGATCCCACGAAGGCGTATCTTCTTTTTGGAGCTGGAGTTGTTCTAGGGCTTCTCTCAAATTGGGTGAGTCTCACGTCTAGCAAAAACTAGAGTAGCGTTTATCAAATCGTGAGGGCCATGCAGGCCCTGCAATGTCTCGTGGGATGGACGATCACTCTGCAAGTGCCCTCAGGAATTTTTCGGAAGCGAAGTAAGCATCCAGGTTCGTCAATGGCGGGCTTTTCGTCCCGAGGTTGACCGGCGCGGTCTCAGGCTGGTCGACGAGAGAAGGATCGCGAAGCATCTGCAGAGTGATTGGACGCTCGCTGCGGATCACATAGCGTTCTCCGTTTGTGGTCTTTCCGACCGTATTCCGCATGACCTGCTGCGCGTCGTACCAGGCATTTCCGTGATCCTGATCTCTGCAGGTCTTTATCTCGTTGCCGCTCGCTCCCCAGCGCTTCTCGGCGCAATGATAAGGATCAAAGCTAATTTTATCTAGGCGCGAGATAACTTGAAGATAGGTGAGGCTTTGCTTTGAACCGTTGGACTTCGCGTAGGTGATCACGCACTTCTTGTCCATTGCGCCAAGTTTCTTGCGGAGCGAAGCTTGATAACTGGCGGCGCTTCCTGCGTAGCGAATGCCGGGGTCTGCTCCTGACTTTGCAAGCCTAAATTTCGAAACTGCTGCGCGTACGACGTCGTAGACGGAGCTTCTCATTCGCGAGTCGCGCCCCGGAGTTGAGAAGTCTTCCCATAGTCCGCTTGTCGAGAAGATATTCTGCGGAAGCTCCAACGGATGGGCCTTCTGGTTCAAGTTGTTGCCTTTGCCAGTTAGCGCGGTGTCGACATCCTTCACCCGCTGTTGAATCTCGTCGCAGAGAGAGCTCAGCAGGCTCTCGACCTCCTCATCCGGAGAAACGACGAGGTTCTTATCGCGCAAGCTCTGCGCGAGGAAATCGAAAAAGCCCTGACGCTTGAACGCTTGTTGCCACTGCGTGGGCGTGACTTGCGAAGCCGGAGGAAGATTTGTACCCGCGCCGAACCATTGGTCGAGGGAATAGAGATTTTTGGAGTAAAGCTCCTCGTCGGTTGCCGAAACGATCTTTCCGCCAAAGAGCGCGGTGTTGCGGCCCTTCGTATAATTGACGAGCTTAAGAGGGCGGAAGCGGAAGAAGCCGAGACCCTGGTCTGGCCGTGATCGTTGAAGTGTCGCGGGCTTGATGATCTGATAACTGACCGAGCCGTCTGGATGCGCGCCGATGCAATGGATCACGCCTTTGCTATCGACTTCGAACACCACGAGCATGTGGCCTGTCGAATGAACGAGCGTGCCAGGACGAATTCCGCGTGAGTCGAGTTTTACCGGATAGATGTCGGACATGTTGTAGTTCGGTGACAGAGGGCCAACGCGAAACGTACGAGTCGAGACCGTATCGAAAAGGCGAACCAGATAATTGATAAAGTTTTGCTCGCCACCTGTCTTGCGAGGAACGTTCACGAGGCCGCGTGCCTGGATGAGATTTCCATACGGGCTGTTGTCAAGCCGAGCCTTTTCAAGATCTGCGTCACGGTCGGCATTCGAAGCATAAGGCTTGCCGCTAATCGCGATTTGTGTGACCGCCGACATGGGGAGCTGATTCTTGAACGCGAAATAGGCGCGCAGAAAATAGAGAAAATCGGCGCAGTCGGAGTAATAGCTGACACCTTGAGGGTCGGTGCTCGCGTAGGCGTTCGCGGTGGGATCTTGCATGTACTGGCGAAGGTAAGTGTACTTTTTTGCCCGAATTGCTCGGCCAAGTTGGGCGACAAAGAGGCCGAAAATACGCTCGTGCTCTTCGGTCCACTCGGGCTGGGTTACAAAGAAGGGCATGTGCTGACGCGGCTGATTGCGGAACTCAACGAGCTCGCGTTTGGAATTGTCGGCTTCGCCCTCGACCTCCCCTTGGTCGCGTGGGTTGGGATTAATCCAAGGGACCCGTGAAGGCGCCGTCCAGGTTTCGGTCTCGTCATCTTCCTCGTACGCGTAAGGATTGAGTTGAACAGGGCCACCCCGGCGCGGTTGCGAATGCGGTCGGGGCCGGCCTACCTGACGCGGCTGGGGCCGGCCATAATCCGGCTCTTCCATCTCGTATTCGCGGGGCATTGGCCGCCGTTCACCCTGGACAGGGAGTCTCTGCTCCTCGCCTTCGAAAATATGGTTGAAAAATTGTGCAGACGCTGTCGAAGAAGTAGACAAAATAACTAGCGGTGCGCCAAGCGCAGCGACTATCCACAAATACTTCAAGTCTCTGAAATTCATGGCGGCTCCTCGAAGGAAATTCGCAAGGGTATTTCGATCAGGCTAGTAGCTCTCAAGTTTCATGCCATCGAGCTTCGGTTTCTGGCAGAGACGAGCATTCACAAGCGAAGAACTCACTTGCCTCGGAAAATCACTTTCCTTTGGCGCCCAGGTACAGTGATCACACCGGAAATAACTCTCTTAGTTCGCGAATCGAGCCGAATCGTCACGTAGAGTGAGCAAATAATACTCGCACTACCTTTGTAGACGCAGCTTTCCGATGCCGTCACGCGCATGGTGATATTCTTGGAGTTTGGATCTGCCACAGGCACGAAAAATTTTTAGCCACGGCTGATGTCGATGCTCACCGTCTCGCCGAATTTGAATTGGCAAGGTGCTTGAGGGGCTACCATACGCACGCGGGCGACTGAACCTTTGATGTCTGCCTTGAGACCTGCCGGCACTTCGACCACACTGCTTGGAGAGAAAATTCGGTTGCTTGCGTCAATGTTTGCTCCATCTTGGTAAATGCCCTTTAGTTGAAACGACTCCGCCGAAGCAACTGACGAGAATGCACTTACCACCGTAATCAAGAAAGTGTTCAAAACTAGCGCTTTCAAGCTTTTGGCTCTCAAGGCTCTTAACGTTGCCAGTGGAGCTTGAACAATAGCTACGAAACTGACGAAGCGGAAAAATATGCTATCCAAAAGCACGGAGTAGCCTCCTGAAAGAGGTCGAAAGGATATTGGAAATGTCTATGCCCAAATGACGCGCGAAATGCTCAAAAGCTGTGGCGTAGCAGTGATCGAACAGTCCGGATACGACCAAATACGGGATTCGAATTTTCTCAAAAAAAAGGGTCGGCTGGGGAAAACGAGCCGTGCGATCAGGCCTGCGAGATATGCGATCAGGAAGAGCGTAAGTCGCCCCGTGAGTTCTTCGCAGAGCTCTAAAGCCCAATTCTTCAGCGAGACAGTTTGTAGTCTTAGACGCGAGCCAGCGGGTCAAATTGTCTTAGGCGTTGCGCTAACCGCACTTCAATTTTGCTTGCTGAAGAGGCTACGGCATTTCGCTGGCGGCATGCTCGTTGCTTCAGGGAAAAGCAGGAATTACTTTGCCTGGAGGTTCGTATGAAAGGCCTTATAACGCTAATGATTGCAGCTCTCATGTCATCGTCACTTGCGCTTGCCGCTGACAAATCCGAGAAGACCAAGGAAACAAAACGGGACAGAAATAGCTGGATGAGCATGTCCGCTGAGACAAGAAGGCAGATGGCCGATATGCACCAGAAGATGGCCGAATGTTTGAAGTCCGATAAGTCACTGAGCGAGTGCCGCGATAACATGATGGCGAATTGTCCGATGATGAAGGACGGACAATGCCCGATGAAGGGGATGATGGGAATGATGCATGATGATCACGATGGATGCATGAATCACTAAATAGGAATTGCGCTCGAACTAACCAACTAATCAGAAAACACATTTGCCATCTTTTTTTGGCCGATTGTTCTAGCGCTCTTGGTCTATTACGCCTGGATAAAGAGGGAGACTCCAATCGTTAAAAGGCACGGCACCGCATTGGCGCATTCGTAGAGACCGTCGTACACAAGCAGAAAGGAAAATATGGCATCAATCAGTTTTAAAAGAGAGGTGAACGGACAAGTGGATGCGGTCGTAGAACGTCTCAAGACTATGCTCGGCTCTCAAGGGTTTGGCATCCTCACGAGGATCGACTTTCACACGAAAATTAAGGAAAAATTAGGTAAGGATCTTCCTCCCGTGGTGATCCTCGGCGCGTGTAATCCAAGTTTAGCCTACGAAGCTTTCCTAAAAAATTCCGATGTGGCTGGCCTGGTCCCATGCAATGCAGTCGTTCGGGAATTGGAGATAAATAAGGTCTCGATTGAGCTTACGAAGCCTTCCGCCCTTATGGCGGTTCTTGGGAATAAAGAACTTGAGCGCCTGGCAAGCGATGCGGATGCTAAACTGGCAAAGGTCTTGGCAGACTTTTGATGGCCGACCTAAGACAAACCACAATCGGTTCTGACTCGCCAACGGTCGGGCGATCAACTTGGCCTCGGCTAGTTGCGACGCACATACTGCGTGAGTCTGATAGGCAAGGACATCGGCTCCGCTGAATTCAAGCGGTCTTTTACTAGAAAAGAAAGCGCGTGACGGCAGATCATCGACGATGTCCGCGTCCAGCGCGGCTAGCAGTAGGACGAATTCGGCCTTGGAGACACCGTCCATCGCGGCAGCGAAGACTGCATCCAAAAATTGATAAGGACGTTCAGAGGGTGGTGATTTGGAAGCTCTCCGTACGCCAACTTTTTTCATCAATCGTGAACGTGCCCATAGCTGCGAGTATAATCAGCTGAAAGAGGCGATAGATCGAGCGCTTGAGGCGGAGTTTGATCCGAATAGATGACCTGTCATTTATCAATCGATCGTGTAAGCGCAGCATCTCAATTATTTTTCGCGATCACCCTTCGGGGCGCGCGTAATGACTTCGCGATCTCTTTTTGCGATAGTGGTACTGTTGGGATCTGGTCCGGTCTCGTTTGCTGGGACGTCAACTGATATCCAGTGGTTAGCTTTCTTCTTGGTAATTTCGAGCAGCAATAAGATGGATACCCCGCTCACTATCGCAATGTCCGCAGTGTTGAAGGCCGGCCATGTGAATTTTCGTTGCCAGTGAAAGTCGAGAAAATCCACTACGAACCTATGTTTCAGACGATCGGTATAGTTTCCGATTGCGCCGCCAAAAATGAGACCCAAAGAAAAGATCATCAATCGGTTCGATCTATCGATTCCCCTGAGAATCATCAAGATAATGAGAAGCGCAGCAGGAGGCATCGAAAGGAAAAATATCTCCCGGAAGGCCGAATGCGAATCTGCAAGGAAGCCGAATGCCGCACCGGGGTTTCGGACATAGGTAAGACTGAAAAATCCCGGTATGACCTCAATCGACTCGTGAAGCTCGAAATTGTAATGAACGTAAATTTTGATGACCTGATCAATGATAGGGACAATGACGCCGACACCGAAAAACGGAAAATATTTCGATTCCACTAGTCGCGTGCTCCAGGCCGTCACGTCAAACTCACCATTCAGGGAAGCGCTTCATTTGGCTCGCCGGAGATTTTCAAAATGGAAATGGCGCCTCTGAAAACCACGGCGCTGATGATCAATCCAATCGCAAGGTCGGGATAAGGGGAGCGCAAGAAGTAGACGAGAACCCCGGCCGTAATCACTCCCAAGTTCGCGATGACGTCGTTTGTTGAGAAGATCCAGCTGGCCTTCATGTGCACGCCACCAGTTCGATGCTTCGAAATCAATAGTAGACAGGTTACGTTCGCAATGAGAGCAACGATCGAAAGTCCGATCATATACGGGGCGAGAGGCTCGCTTCCGAACAAAAATCGGCGAATGACCTCGAACAGCGCTCCCATGGAGAGGAGTAGCTGCAAGTATCCGCTCATCCGCGCCGCTTTCCTCTGGAGCAACAACGACTTTCCAACTGCGAAAAGGCTAAGACCGTAGACGGCGGCGTCTGCAAGCATGTCGAGAGAGTCGGCTATCAGGCCGGTCGATTGAGCAAACAGTCCGACCGCAAGTTCGACTATAAACATGAAGCCGTTGATAGCGAGAAGTTGCCAGAGAACGCTTGCTTCTTTGGGGTCGCTCTCGAGATCTCTTACGATCTCCTGCACGCTATCTGAATCGGATTCAACAACGTCGTCGCTCGACGAGACACGGGCTCCGAAATTGAGAGGCTCGAGTTTCTTTAGAATTGGACCTGCCAGACCCTCATGCGCGATCGTAAGACGCCGGTTGGCAAGGTCAAAGCTCAAATTCTTTACCTGGGACATGCCCTGCAGAGCCATGCGAATGAGCCGCTCTTCGGAAGGGCAGTCCATCTTGGGAACGTCGAATGTGGTTCGCTTCAAGTACCCTCCTTGATGACAACCGGGCTATGGGATACAAAAAAATAGGAATACTTGCGCTATTATGCAACTAAATTGTCTTTAAGAAACTGCTTGCTCCCGTACATTGGAAAGCGCGGAGTCGCTCATGGACACAGATGGCGTGCAAAACGAAGGTTATCTTCGCGTTTTTCTTGCGGCGCCCTTGGCACTTTGGATATCCGTTCTGCATCGACCGCCATCGCGGAGAGGCTTTCGATTTGCGAATCGCCGAAGGTCGAAAGCGAATGTCTTGTTGGGGTCGGGCAGGGCTCGGATCAATTCATAGAGGTTTTCAATATGCGGAGTTTTTGTTACGAGTCCATGGTAGACCCAGCGCCCCTCTTTCGTCGCCGTCAGGATTCCCGCTTGGCGCAGGATCTTAAGGTGTTTTGACAAGTTGTATTGCGGCTCATCTAGGCTATCGACCAGCTCGCAAAGACAGATTTCTTCTAGCGTGGTGACGAGAAGACGAAGGATTCGAATGCGCGTAAAGTCCGCCATGGCCTGAAAAAGATTTTTTGAATCAACGCCAATGACATGCATGAATTTCTCCCGTGCGAAAACGCTCTAGCTTAGGCGAATTCAACGAAAGTCTGCAAGGTTTTGCGATTTTCGTCCAGGATGAGTCTTGCGTTCGATCGCTCTTTCTCCGCTGCTTTGACTCTCAAGGCGGTAAAATGAGAAAATTCGGAACGTGGAATATCCATCCTGCATCGATAAGAACGGCGTCGTTCGCGATCTCGAAATTGTCACTCTCGGGCGAATTTCCACGCTGAAGATTTGCATCAGCGTTGCGCTCTCAGTCTCAGTGCCTCTCTTGGGACTGCTCCTTTTCATGGGGTCTCAAAGGGCCAGCGGTATTGTGATTGATTTCGGCTGCCACGGATCGGCGACAGGGTTCGCTCTTCTTGTGGGCCCCCTGTTAGCCCTTCAGCTGCGAGTACATGGCGCACCAGTTCGTAGGAAGTCTTAGAATCTGAGTTGGAACTCCGCTTGGGAGAAAGACGATTGCCAATGCTCACAGCCGAGAGTAGCCACGGCGCGAACAGTTACTCTGCCTAGAATCGGTTGCAAGCCATAAACTTCATGACCGTCTGATGCTTGAAGTTTTGGTCATCAGCAATGCGAATATCTGCGACAGCCTGAGTTCTTTCGGCATTTATCGCGCGGATGAAACTATATATGTTGGGGCCTTAAACTCGGCGATAGCGAATCCGACCTATTGAGGATCCACTTTGCTGTGGGCCGATTTGGGGTCCAGTAGCTCCGCTTAGGAGCCGAGATCACTGTCTACGAGAGTCGAGATCCTCAGAGAGTTTCTTGATCTCGGGTGAGACCGGCATTGGAGCGAACATACTGACGTCGCTTCTGCCAGTATTGCCGAGCGGATACCTTCCGCTCAATGAGCCGGGGGCTGCGAGTATAAGTCTCGCGACCTGCCCCACGATTTCCCGCGCCGATCGCTGGCTGCAACCTAAACTCAGCATGTGCCAGTGGACGATCGTATGCCACTTTGGGTCCGGCTGTGACAGGATGTGAGCCTCACAGAGCCGGGCCCAGGCGGCCTCATATTCTGCCTTCTCGGCGCGATCCGCAGCCTCGGCGATGCATTTCCGGATGTATTCGACGGTGATTGTACGGAGCACGGGTTTCCCTCGGTCAAGGCATTAGGTATGGCTAGTTCAAAGGTAACGAGGCCCGGGATGATTTACAAATACGTTCGATCCGGAGCGGGTTTAGGACGGGCGAAAACCCTAGGCCGGTTTGTTCAATTGCCCGTCGTTTTTCCCTGAAAAGAAGTCCTTAGTCAGCGGTCGCAAGTAGCTTTCTTACAATGAGACTTTGCGACGAAAGGGTGAGGGTCTCGTTGCGAACAGAATGTGGTAGAAATCCCGGCGACTTTCTCCCCCTTACTATTTTGAGCATTCTTAGGAGCAACCGATGATTCGACTCTTCTTGCCGGTGGCCTTTGCCGCGCTCGTCGCGACGACCGCCCTTGCCCAGACCAATTCCACGATCGAAGACTTCAATGCGTCGCTACTGCCGGTCGGTGTGTCTTGGAGGGGCGCATACCTTCCCAGCTTCTACACTGGTTTCGCCCCTCGCATCGATGAGGCGAACCGGATTCATTTCCGTCTTGGCCGCGGAAACCAGGCGAGACTGACGGCTCCTTTGGACGAGTATGCGATCCTGACTTACGTTTACGGGCTCAAGAAACGTGCTGAGGCAGTCGATATGCTGGTTCGTTCCGGCGACGTCTCGCTTGCCTATCAGAAACAGTTCGCGGCGTACAAATCGATCCTGGCTTCCGAGCAATATCAGATCCCGCAGCTTGTCGAGCGGTTCGAAAGAGGCGCCATCACACGCGAGCAGTTCTATGAAGCTAGCCTCGCTTTGCTTAAGAAGCTGAACCCCAGCCGAGTTTTCGATATCCGCGTCGACATGAAGGCGCGGGCAATTGATTGGCGGCAGTCTGAGTTGAAGGGCCTGGCGCAAGCGACTCAGGCGAACGGTCAGCTCTCGCGCGAGACGGCGCTCGCATACATCAACAAGAATCTTCGCTCTTCGTTGGTTGTTGTCAACAATCTGCTCTTTGGTCGAATCAATGCGACGAACCTCACGGAAGCGCAAAAGAAGATGTTCGCCGAGTTGATCGTTTCTGCGATGTCCTCGCCCGTCACCGACGAGGCATTCACGACTCAAACAGTTGCATTCTTTCATAGCGTGACGGCGAATCGGTACTCGTTCCGCGTGAGCGAAGCCGGCCAATTTCGTTCGGCGCTAGTTTGTGGTTCCGTCGGTCGCTGTGAACTCGCGTACGCGGAATTTACTGCAATCTATCCCGTCGGTTCCGTCAAGGCTCAGACCAGAGATCGAGATGGAAATGAGATTTGGAGAATTCAGGAAGTCGGAGTTTTGAATTTCATCGATCGAAGCTATCACGACACAGATCACATCCGAACGGAACAGCACTACGGATGGGTTCCCAAGATGGACTACACGATGGACGGCAACGGAATTCACAATCCCGCCGTTCGCACCTGGCTTCCGGGCGGGAAGTACAAATGGCTCTATAAGCAGTTCGGCATTCCAAAGACAGACGACACGATGTGGATCGTTTCGCGTGGAGGCGTAACGCACGGATGCACGCGGCTGGCGGCGGGGCACATTCTCGAGGTCCGCAACATTTTCCCCTCCAATCCGCAGAAAATCAAAGACGTCCTTTACACGGGCAACCACTCTGCTGACTACGATCTTTTCGACATCGATGGCGATGGCAAGATCGAAGTTATGGGCGTCGACTTCCTCGTGGCTTACGCGTTGGCGGGAGATAGCGGCGCAGGCTATCGCGAAGGCAATGGCTTCATCGATCAGGCATTGAAGCGTGATCCATTCTATGAGTTCCTCTATGGTCGCTCGAATCAGTACAAGATTTCCAGCGGGAAGTACGTTTTCGTGAATCCTTACGTGTCTTACTTCTCGGGAGACCCCAGGAAGAGAGCTATCGCATATAGCGTTCAGATGCGTGGCGAATTCGAGCTCTACGAGCAGAAGTACGAGCAAGACAAAATTCAGTTCTTCAATATTCCGAAACTCGGCGTCTCTATGTTGACGGAAAACAAGAACAACAAATCAAATCAGGCGGCTCAGCTCGTGCGTGTCTTTGGGCGTGCGGCGGGCTGTGGTCCGTTCAGTGCGGAAATCCCGGGGTGTTTTGAGAAGCAATTCGAGAGCGAGCTTCGAATGTTGAGCGGGTCTCGAAGGTAAGGAACTGAGGCGAAGAAGTCCGAGTCTTCGCCTTGCGGTGGTTCGAGCGGTGTTTGCTTGAGTAAGAAAAGTGCCAAGAAGCCTCTAAAAATCGAGCAGGCTAAACTCAGCGTTGCGCGAGTCGTGACGACTGCGGTTACCCTGGTCCTATTTGCGGCGGGACTATTTCTATTTACTGAGTTTAAGCACCGGAAAGAGATCGAATCGCTATCGACCAGCTTAGTTAGAGAAGATCGCGAGTCGATAGGGCCGAAGGATGCCAAAGTAACGATAGTCGAATTTGTAGACCCCGCTTGTTCCGCAAGTCGTCTCATGGAGCCGCGAGTTCAGGAACTGGTGCGGAGCTATCAGGGAAAAGTGCGTCTCATCGTGCGGCACTACGTGAAACATCGGAACTCTCTTCTAGGGGTAAAAGCGTTGGAGGCGGCTTCAGAACAAGGAAAATACTGGGAGATGCTGGGCGCTCTATTCTCGGATCAGGTGCAATGGGCCGGGGAGAAGTCCGCTCCGACCGAAGTAGTCATGCGACTTGCGAGCGGAGTCGGTCTTGATATCGCTCGCTTCCGCGAGGCTATGGATAGTCAGAAGATCGAGGCCAAAATTTATAGGGACCGTTCGGAAGGCGGCGACCTAGGAGTTCTCCGTACACCGACCTTTTTCGTCAATCGTGAGCGTGTTCATGGCTTTGGATATGAGCAGCTGAAAGAGGCGGTAGATCGAGCGCTTCACGCTGAGCCTGCTTCGAAGAGATAGCCAGTCATTTTTTCAATCCATCGCGGACGAGCAGTATCTCTGCTATATTCGTAGTCATTCTTCGGAGGAAACGTAGTGAGTTTGCGAGTTCTTTTTATCGCCGTCTTGGTCTCGGGATACGGTTCCATCTCATTCGCTGAGACGCCTTTATCGAAGCTCGCTGGCGTCTTTGTGTCTAGCGAAGGTGTCAGGTTCGAGGTTTCGGTGAGAGGAAGCTCAGTAATCCTTCGGACTCGGGCGGAACTTTCACGCTACGGCCTGTGCAAAACTCCTCTGACGATTGTTTCGAAGGCCGCTCGGACGGGCTTCGAGGCCGCTGAGGCGAGATTCGCCGTTCGTCAGGATCAGTGCGCAATCGATGGCCCGATTGTATTGCACTACAATCGTACTCTTATCGGAGATCGCGACATCTACCTTGTGGACGTCGTCATCCGCAGCGGAACCGGTCGCCGCCACTCCGGTCAGACCATGCGTTGGTCTTTGACTAAAATCGGTGGGTAAGACCCCTCCACAGGGTCTTGATTCTTCTCGGCATATCCTATCACAGGCCGTCCAGCCGTTGGTTTGCTGACCCAGCATTATGGTGCTCGGCCGGAAAATAATCCGCGCGTGCGTCCTACAAATCGCGTTCGCATCGGCGAACGTTGCTCGTTTTTTCGAGCGCAGGTATCTAGCTGAAACTATTTGCCCTCGTAATTCCGATGTTCGGTGATCCGAACAGAAAGCACATCGCCCCGAACTCCAGCAAGTCGGGAACTCCATGATTTCAATCGTTTGGGCCACAAGCCTTTGGTGGCGCGGAAGTTGGAATAGGGTTCATGCGGGCGATGATGCCCAGACGACCAGGGGAAAGCTAAAATGATTGAACGCATCGTTAGTTCGAAAGTCGCCAAGCATCCTGACGCTGAAATGATCCATCCTTGGCCCCATTGGCTCGACGTTCATGGGCAACCGATTTCAGACAGCCATCTCAAGATGCTATCAAAAACATGGTCGGCCCAAACTTGGGAGGCTTATCTCACCTGGTATCAGATGCCGCGAGCCGAATCTTTGGTGTCACCGAGGAGGTATGACCAGCTTCGTGAGCAGACAACCGAGTCGCTCTTCGGAATAGCGCAAAGCAATGCCGACGATGCTCTGAAGGATCGAATCAGTGTTTATCTCGACGGGCTGACCGAGCAGCAGCGCCAAGTGATTGAGATGGTCTTCTGGCAAGGCCGGAGCGAGCGGTACGTCGCTCACGAGCTGGGGATCAGGCAGCAGTCAGTTCATCGCCTTAAGAATCGCTCTCTCAAGAAAATTAGGGATTTGCTCAGGGAGGGTGTCGTTTCCCGTATTAAGAGAGGGGAAATTTCTCCCTTCTCTTCAGACATGGGGGAAGCGAATGGCAACGAGGTTTTGGACTTGGCTTTCGGGAATCTTCCGCAAGCTGGGTGAAGAAACCGATTACCGCCGGGAGGAATGGCGTCGTCTTGAGTTCCGTGGTCACAAAAATTCGCGGCCCAATTTTCAGGAGCACGTGTGAAACGAGTGACGCGAGCAACGGCGATTTCCGAAATTACCGCGAGGCCTCTTGAGAGAGAAGCAGAAATCAAACGCCTTCACGACTTGCTGCCGAGTCTCGGTGATGAGGAGATCATCGCAGTCTACTTCCGCTTCTGGGAGAGCCTGTTGATCGAGGACATCGCCAAAATTCTCGGGCGCTCGTGGGACGACACCGACCAACTAATTGAAAGATCCATTCGAAAACTGCGCCGGGGGTTCTTTGAGCTCCCGGACGCATGGCAATCCATCGCCGCTTAAATAACACAATTTCGAACGCGTAAAACGCGAAGGAGTTTTTCTATGGAAAAGCAGATGATCTCGCACATCCAGAACAATGATTCGAAAAAATACTACCGATTCCAGGTCTTCCAAGGTGAGGAAGATACCCGGGGCAAAGTCCAGAAGACCAAGAGTGTCGGGATGGCCTACCTCAAAGACGGTCAGAACATTTTCACCCTTCGGCTCTGGACGTTCTCATGGGAGCGGTACTACGTCCTCCCGAACAAGCACGACTCCTCGAAGTTTCTCGTGATGACTCGCGAGCCGAACAAGAGTCCCACAGCCAAGAACAAGTACTTCTGGAACATCGTCGGAAACGGCGTCGTGGACACAGCCCAGGGCCTGGTCCGGCTGGAGTTCGATCTTTTGAGCAAGCCTATCTACATGAGCACACATCCCGAGTCTTCGGCGTTCTCCACGAGTCTGCCCGAGCCCGAAGCGCTGTCCAACGCAGCCTAAACGCCAATTAACTCGCGCGTTCGTTTGAGCTTCTTCGATTCCCTTGAAGGAGTGCAAATGAAGCACCAAAAGAGTTTTCTTGTTTTCGGTCTTTTCGTTCTGAGCCTGATGCTCGCTCCGGATCTTGCATACGCAAGTCTGGAATCGAGCCTCATCGGACTCAAGACGAAGCTCACGGGAGTGATCCTGCCGCTTCTCTCGGTGATCGGGATTGCCATTGCGGCGATCTCGTTCTTCACCGGGAATCCGAACGCCAAGCAGCACATCGTCTACGCGGTGCTGGGCTGTATGTTCGGATTCGGCGCACAAGCCATCGTCGATTTCATCGCGCAAACCGTTCGCTGACGGGAGACGATGATGGAAGACGATGGACTCCTGACAAGCCGGGTTCCAAGGGCCTTGGAGATGAAGTCGAAGCTGTTCGGATTCGAGCTGCCGGACCTGCTTCTCATTTTCATGAATCTTGCGATCACGAACCTGGTCTTCGGTGCGATGTCCTTCCGCTATCTGCTGGTATGGGGAACAACGCTCTCGCTGGCGTTGTTCCTCTTTCTTGCCAAGCGCGGAAGGCCCGACAACTACCTGCAACACCTAGTTGAGCATTTTGTTCGTCCTGCGTACTTCGCCGCTGGCCGCGGCGACCGCGCTTATCGGCGCTTTAAGGGGAACCATGACTAAGCAAAAAGACGTCTCGCTCTGCGAGGAGCTTCCGTATTGGGACTTCATCGAATGTCCCAATGCTCCCGCTCACGCAGTTTTATCCGATGGCTCCCTCGTCGCGGGCCTGCGCGTGGGTTTGATCGATGTCGAGTGCTTTGATGAGGCGGCGACGAATCATCTCGCGATGGGGCTGCGATCCACGCTCAACTCCATTTCGGAAGGAGTCTCGCTCCAGTTCGTGCTTCGAGTACGCTCCGATTTCGCGGACGTGATCGAGGCTCACGAGAAAGGCAAGTCTGAGAACATTCACCCGTTAGTCAAACACATCGCTACTTATCGAGAAAATGCACTTCGATCCGCCATGCAGGACGGAGCCCTCTATCGACCGGAACTGCTGATCTACGTCCGCACTCCGGCAATCGCCGTGAAGAAGGTCGGCGTCTTCAAGAAACAAGAGCTGTTCTCAGAAGCCTCGATGGAGGCGTATCGGGAAACGCTCGAAGTCTTGGGCCAGAACGTCGAAACGCTGGCTTCTTCGCTTCAGGGCTTGGGCTTCGACTGCAAGGAACTCACGCGGACCGAGATCATCGCGAACGTCTACGACTTTCTGAATCCCCGGCGCGCTCACACGGAGCCCGCACCGGAGGTGAAGACATTCGATGACCTAGACATTGAGAAGGACGTTCTTGCGGAGGTCGAGTGGCTCGCAGCACAGTCTCCGCGAGAGCAACTCGTATTCGGCGACCTCGTGCTGGGCATCGAGCAGTTCACGCTCGATGGCTTCTACCACCGGGTTATCACGCTCAAGACGCTGCCGGAGATGACCTTCGCGGGCCAGCTCGCTCATTTTCTGCGGCTTCCGTTCCACTATGACTTGATCCTCTCGTGTGACGTGCCCCCGCAGGCCTCCGAGATGTCGAAGCTTCAGCAGAAGCGCAAGATGGCGCACTCGATGGCCGTCACCTCCAGCGGCAAGGCAAGTGATCTGGAGAGCGAAACGAAGCTCTCTTCCACGGAGGAACTGATCCGTGAGCTCTTGAATACCGGCCAGCGGATTTTCGCCGTTCAAATGAGCGTGATCCTGAAAGCACCGGCGACGGCTGAAGGCACGAAGAAGCTTAACCGCGAGGTGCGCGAGGTCCTGGCCCGGTTCCGCTCTCTCCAAGGCGCTGAAGGTTTGGAGGAAAGCGTCGGCGCATGGAAGGTACTGAAAGGCTCCCTTCCTGCGGCCCCGCTGAACCTGGAACGCGCTCGCAAGATGAAGACGAACAACTTGGCCGACTTCCTCCCGGTCTACGGACCTCGGGAGGGCGACAAGAACCCAGTCGTGATCTTCCGAAACCGTTTGAACGGGCTGGTGAGTTACGACGGCTGGGATCCTGGCTTGAGCAACTACAATGTTCTCTGCACCGGTTCTAGTGGAGCCGGCAAGAGCTTTTTGAACAATGCCATTCTGATGCAAGAGCTGGCAAGAGGCGTCCGCTGTTTCATCATCGATGTTGGCGGCTCCTACAGGAAGCTCACCGAGGCACTTGGCGGGCAATATCTCGAAATGAACCTATCAGATCACTACCGGATCAATCCGTTCGACATACCGAACCCGAAAGAAGAGCCGAGCAGCCAGAAATTGAAATCCCTGCTCGCGTGCGTGGAAAGTATGGTTGGTGAGGACGATAAGGCCAAGCTCCCGAAGCTCGATCGCGCTCTTCTGGAGCGAGCGATCATCGAGCTTTACAAGAGCCGAAGGGCCAAGGGTGAAGTGCCGGCTCTAAGCGATCTTGCACGGTATCTCTCGGCGTTCGAGGAGCCTTCGATGAAGGCGATCTCGAAGATGCTCTACCTCTGGACGGGCGAGCGCCCTTACGGACGACTACTCGATGGGCCGGGAAGCCTTCGAACGAACGCGCCGATCTGCACGTTCGACCTCAAGGGACTCTCTGCATATCCGGATCTTCAGAGCGTGATGATCCTGATTCTGACCGACTTCATTCTCACTCAGGTCGAAGGCGACCGAACGACAAGAAAGCGGATCATTCTCGACGAGGCGTGGGAGTTACTGAAGTCGAACGCAGCAGCGTCCTTCATGGAATATTGCGCGAGGACACTTCGCAAAACCGGCTCCGGTATCACGTTCATTACTCAAGGAGTTGAAGAAATCGTCGCGAGCCCAATTGGGTCCGCGATCCTCAACAACACCGCAACGAAGTTCATCATGCTTCAACGGGGCGATTCCGAAATCCTGCGCGAAGTCCTGAAGCTAAATGACCAGGAGATCGGTCTTCTCCATTCGCTGGGGCAACAGAAGGGTGAATACTCCGAATGTCTTCTGATTGAGGGCGATCATCGCCAGGTCGTGCGGGTCTTCCCGAGCCCGTTTGAATATTGGCTCTTTACATCGGACGCACGGGACAACCTGCATCTTTCCAAATTGAATGAGCAAGGCATGAGCCTTGTCGCGGCCATCGAGAACGCCGCCGAAGTCTATCCGAACGGCATTGCTCAAGGTAACGCCCTAAAGGAGGCAGCATGAAGCGATTTAAGAAATGGATAGCGATAGGAACGGTGAGCTTGTGCCTTGCCGTTCCGAAGCCAGCTCGGGCCGACATGTTCGGCGGGGACGTGGTGATTCTGACCCAAATTCTAGCGAACGCCATTCAACAGCTCGTCCAACTGAGACAAATTCTTTCAACCGGCTCGGATACGCTCTCCCTCATGCGAGACATCAATCGAGGAATCCGAGACGGGCTCGCTGTGATCCAGATGATTAACCCGCGATTCAATCCGGGGATTTATGGGAACCTCGAAACTGCGGATCGGGTTTTGAGTATCATCAACGACTTGTACGGAAAGATCCCTGATACGGCAGGGGCGCGCCTACAACAGGCTCAAGATCAATCAGCCTCGGAGAGCATTGCCATGAACGGGCCGATGTTCCGCTTCGCCGATCAGGCTGACGACGAAAGTCGGAGAATCTTCGCCCACGCGCAAAGCGTGAGCCCTCAAGGGGCAGCGAAGCTCACGGCGCAGTCGATTGCGGTCTTGATTGGCGTTTCAACCCAGGTCTTGCGGTCCAACTCGATGATCCTGAAAGCGATGGGCGAGAACATGGCCCTCCAGAATCGAAAAGAAAAAATCCAATCGCTGCAATTCAAGACTCAATATGAAAGCGTCTCTGGCGCTCTTGGCTCGCTTCCTCGGGAAACGAAGCTCAACACGCTGAGACCGGGAGAGTGATTGATGACAGACTTCGGGCTTTTGGGCTCTCTCATGGTTGATCTGCACCAAGAGTTCGTGCGGATCTACTATCTGATGTTGCCCGTCTTCTTCTGCTTGTCGGTCGCGTTGACGTGGTTTCGTACTCCGGGAACCGTCGATTTCTTGGATGTCTTAAGGCGCGCAGTGATCTCAACGCTTCTTCTGGCGGCGTTTCCTGAGATTAGCCGGGCCATCATCTTCATTGCTGATGGCATCGCGGAGAGGGTCGATCAGATGCAAGGGATCGACACGTTCTTGCGGCTAGCGAAGGAGAAGGCGCTGAGTTTTACGTTCGTGAAAAACACGATCCTGCTTCAGTTCCCGGACCTCATCATCGCGCTTCTGGCTTTCGTGAGCTACCTGATTCTCTACATCGCGCGATACCTCACCATGGCGATGTATCACTTCTACTGGATCTTCTATATGGTGTCGGCCCCGATCCTGTTGCTGTTCAATCTCTTTCCATCGACAAGCCAGATCACAGCGAACCTGTTTCGCGGAATGATCGAAGTGGCGAGCTGGAAAATCGTCTGGTCGATTCTCGGCGCGATGCTAGCGGCGCTTGCGTTTGGAGACAACTACCGCACTCAAGAAGACTATTTGATTCTGATGGTGATGAACTTCGTCATCGCGATTTCGATGCTAAAGACGCCATCTGTCGTGTCGTCCCTCGTTGGCTCGGGATTTACGTCAATGGCTCCGACTATTGGAACTGCTGCCGCAATGACGATGGCTGCGGTCCCCGCTAAGGCTGCACTCACTTACGACAAAGGGAAGATGATCGCGAGCGGAGCCAAGAGCTTCGCCAGCAACCGCATTGCGAACTATCGTGCTCAAAAAGAAAAACGGCGGGCTGCGTACCGCTACTAAAAAAGGAAAACAATGAATCAATCCATTCAACTCAAGCTCAAGAAGCTTCCGCGGGCTCTTGCGGAACTGACCCATTCGAACCAGTTTCTGAAGCTCTCGGCGTTCTATGCCTATGGTCTGAGTCTCTTCTTGATCGGTGTCGTCTATATGTTCGCCTCGAAGCCTCCAGAGGTGTTGACCCTAACTCCTGATGCCGCTCTCTACGAGCGCATCGCGGAACCTGCGCGTGAGAATGCAGTTCGGCGCGTGGTGGAAGAATATCTGGAGCTTCGCTATCGCTGGGAGCCGAAGACAGTCGCCAACCGAATGCGGGAAGCCGAAGCATTCATTTTGCCTGCGACTCGGAAAACTTTCGAGGCGGCGACCGCGAACGTGATTCGCTTTGCCCAGGAGAAGAACGTCGCCCAACGGGTTTATCCCGAAACAGACAAGATGCCGGTCAATTTCGACAAGCAGACCGTTTTCATCCAAGGCGATCGCGTGACCTCAATCCAAGGACTCAAAGCGGCGGGTGACCTCAAACTCGAACTCTCGTTCGACTATGGACCGAGGACAGCCAAGAACCCTTGGGGCATCTACATTACGAAAGAGCGCGAGGATTGAAAGGCCCTGCAAAGTATTGAGGCGAAAGCCTACCGTCAGCCAGTCGATCTTTCCCAATCACCCGACAACCGACTTGAGCCAATGAAACCCTCTCCATCAAAAAGGGGCTTATGAAGCTCATATGCATTCTGCTCTTCATGGGTCTTTCCTTTCCGGGCTTCGCCTCGGAAAGAGTCCGAAGAGTTGAGGTCAAACCGGACCAGATTGTCACCGTCAAGACCGCCATTGGAATTGCGACAATTATCCAAGTGCCGGAGCGCCCGAACAGCATCGTCGTGGGCGATCAGGCGGCGTTCAAAGTCGAGTATCTCGAACAAGCCATCACGATCAAGCCGCTTCACGGGGGCGCAAGAAGCAATCTCTATATCTACACCGATTATCGTCGCTTCAATGTGCAGCTAGTGACCGCAGGAGAAGCGACTGCGGATTACGTGGTCTACCTTGAGAACCCGCGAGAAAAGCAGCGTGCGTCCGTCATTCCATGGACGAAGTTTCGTAGCCATCTGCAGAACAACAACCTGACGTTGGAAACGAAGCGGATCGCCAAAACGAAAGACGGTGTTCTGCTCGTTGAATTTGAAGTCAGCGCAGACTCGAAGCTGAAGTTCCGCCCCGAATGGGTCTGGCTCACACAAAACGGAACTACGAGGCCCATTCATAGCCTCGCGCTCTCCAAGCAAGAACTGCTAGCGGGGGTACGTATCCAGGGCGTGATGCAAGTTCTCAGTGGCGACATTTCGGAGTCGCACCCGCTGAGAATCGAGCTGAGAAGAAAGAAGACCTCCTACCTCTCACTCCCCAAGGTAGCTACATGGAAATGACCGTCAAACCTGCCTTTAAGGAAAGACTCAGTAGCATTTTCTTGAAGGAGAAAATGTATTTTCTCAAGCGACGAGAAATCAACTGGAGCAGCGTAAAGAGCTGCGGCATTGCCGCTGTCGGTGTCGGCGTTCTTATCGTGCTGATTCTCCCGAGCCCGCCGCCAGGACAGGGAGCTTTCCATGAAAAAGCGGAGGAGAACTCGAGTACTAGAACAGCTCCGCAAAGCGATCCGACCGAGGAGGCACTGAACCAGCTTAGAGGAAACAACTACTCACGCTCGGCTCCCGCTTCACTCAATCATCTCTATGCGCAAAGCAGCTCAACTAGCTCTAGCCCGGGAAACGACCGATCAAGCTCAATGATTCTCGCCCGCAGCGGCCTCGATTCAAAAACGCAGCTCCCGCCAGGAAGCCGCTTGTCGGTTCGACTCTATGAAAAGGCCATCGTCGCGGGCCAAGGGATGCCGGTTATCGGTCTCGTCACCCGCGACTTCATCCACGATGACATCGTCGCGATTCCCGAAGGCTCAAAGCTCTTTGGTGAGATGTCCTTCGATGAAGGGAGTGACCGGGCCAAGGTGGATTGGCGCTCGGTTCAACTTCCCGACGGTCGCGAACGTCCCCTGTCCGCTATCGGTGTCGGCACCGACGGACAAGTGGGCGTCTCGGGCAAGTTCCACTCGGACGCCGTGAAGAACACCGTCGGACAGACTCTCACCCGCTTCATCGGTGCCTATGCGGAAGGCTCTATGCAGCGCGGTCCGATGGGCGGAAATCCCGGAGGAAGTGAGAACGGCTGGAAGAACGCCATTGCGGAAACTGCGAAAGACCGAGCCGAGGCGTGGGCCGAGGGAATGAAAAAAGAGAAGCGATGGATTGAAGTGTCAGAAGGAACGGAGTTCTACGCCGTTCTCTCTCAGAACTTTGCTTTCCGCGATCCAGGCTCCACCTATGGCAGATAAGACTCAGGAGAAGTCCCAAGCCAGCGATCACGCGCTGGTTTGGGGTATGGGACTTTTCTTTAGCTCTATTGTCATCAGGAAACTCGGCGAGTTCTTTCCGAGATGGATCAAAAGCCCGCAAAACCAACTGATCTTTGCGGTCACTGTCATTGCGGGACTCACCGCTTTTTTTTACTGGATAACGAGAATGCGCGAAGCCTATCTCAAAAAGCGAGAGTGCGAGGCTGCTGTGATTGGACCCGCCGAGGGTGCGGTTTTCTGTGGGCATACGGAGAAGAAGGAGCTCATCTACGTCAAGCCCCGGCAGCGAGCCATGCACACGCAAGTGATCGGCACCACGAACGCTGGAAAAACCGAGTCCGTTATTCTTCCCTGGGCGATACAGGACATCGAACAGGGCCGCGGCCTTGTTTTAATCGACGGTAAAGCCGACCGCAGCTTGCTCGACAAGCTGTGGGCCTATGCCGTGCGGCATGGACGGCAGAAGGACTTCCGACTTTTCTCACTCAGTCATCTTGAAGAGTCCCACCAGTTCAATCCTCTGATCGGCGGAAGTCCGGAAGAAGTCGCAGAGCGGGTTTTCAACGCCTTCGAGTTCGAGAATGAATATTACCGGAGTGTGCAGTTCGAGATTTTCTCCCAAGTACTCCGGATCATGGCCGAGGCGGAGGAGATTCCAACCTTCTTGAAAATCCACCAAGCGATCACGGAACCGAACAAGCTCGTGGTGTTGTCGAGAAAGATTAGTGACGAGTCATTGAAGCAATGGGCGATCTACTATCGCGATCTCCCGCCAGGCGAACGCACGCAGCGAATTAGCGGACTCACCGCAGCCTTGAGTCACTTCGCGTTCGGGAAGACGGCGCAGCTTTTCAATACACCGGAACCGTCTGTGGCGCTGGAGAAGGCGCTGAAAGAGAACTTGATCGTTTACTTCCAGCTTCCGGTATTGCTTTCACCGTTTCTCGGAAAGGCGTCGGGCAAGATGATCTTGCAATGCCTCCAGAGCGCCGTTGCGAACCGGCACAGGGGAAAGGACCGGTCGCCTTCGTTCTATTCGGTGTTTCTGGACGACTTCTCAGAGTATCTGTACCCCGGCTTTGTTTCGGTGCTGAACAAGTCCAGGAGCGCGAACGTCGGCATAGTCTTCGCGCATCAAGCTCTTGGTGACATCAAGACGTTGGGCGACGCCATCGCAAATTCGATTCTAACGAACGCGAACCTGAAGGTTTTCATGCGCGGCAACGATCCCGAGTCGGCGGAATACTTCGCCAAGGTGATCGGCACGATGAAGGGTGAGAAGGTCACGACACGGACAAAGAAGACGTTCTTGACCAGCGAAGCGACCGGCGACGGCTCGCTCCGCGAGGTGGAAGAGTTCATCGTTCATCCCAACCGTTTCAAGAGCGAGCTCGGCGTGGGCGAAGCCGTCATGGTCATTCCTCATGAAGCGGGAAGCAAAACCATCAACATCAAGTTCAAGAAGTTTGACGATCTGGAGGCGCCCGCGCTTGAGCCTGTGAAAAAGGATTCGGTGAAAGGCTTGGTCTTTCCCGAAAAACAGGCTCCCGAGAAGGGAGCTGGAAAGGAAGCCGCGTGAACAAAGACACGGCGAACTTTTGCTATTTTTCGATGATCTGCCTGACGGCCCTTGCGCTTGCCATGACCGGATGCGCGACTCAGAACAAGAGCGCCGGGCTCGGCGGACTGATCGGTGCGGGAGCCGGGGCTGTCCTCGGCGGTATTGCCGATCCGGGACGCAATGGTGAGTATCGAACTCGAAACGTGATCGTAGGCAGCGCCTTGGGTGGAATGGCCGGCCTGGTCGCGGGATCGGTCATCCACGACGAAATGGAATCGCAGAAGAAGGAAGCCTTTTTGAAGGGGCGCGCATCGGCTCCACAAGTGACCACGGGAGCCGTGCCGTCCCTGAAAAGTCCCAAAGTCGAGAGCCGGTGGATCGAAGGCCGCGTCGTGGGAAACCGCTACATCGAAGGACACTTCGAATACGTCATCACTGAACCCGCACGGTGGGACAGGTGAAGAAAATAAACGTGCCAGAGCGCGAGATCAGGTTTGCAGCGAAAACTGGGTTCTTGAGCAAACGACTTTGGGAGGAGTTTTTCGCGGAAGGGACGCCAAGTTGGAATCGCCGGCTGTGGAAGCATTTCGTCGGGCGAGGACTCTTTCGACCACATCCTTCCGCCCTGGCCCGCGACGTTATGGTGCTGAACCGAAGGAATCCGGTGGTGATGAGCATGGTCGGCGACGAGATTTCGACGGCTCCCTTCGTTTCGCAATTGGAGCATGATGAAACGGTCGCTCGCATCCTTCTGGACTTGGTGCGCGCCGGGCTCGTTCGGTCTTTCGTCACGGAGATGGAACAAAAACGCGTTCCGAATGGTGAGCGTCGGTTTGCCGAAAGTACCGCGCGAGTGAAATATCCGGACGCGATCGTGACGATCGGTGGTCCTTCCGAAAGACTTCGGATCGCCCTGGAGCTCGAACTTTCGCGCAAAGATCCAAAGCGATACCGGCAGTGCCTCGATACCTACGCGGCAAGGAAGGACATCGACCGTGTGATCTTCATTGCCCGCGCCGGGATCATCTTCGATTCACTGAAACGAGCGATGCGGGATACCTACTATCCCGATTGGGAGCGTCCCATTGGCTTCGGCCAACTCGATGAGTGGAAGAAAAATCCGGCTGTGGCCGCCATCCACTTCAGCGAAAGCGAGACGACGATGCGAACCATCCACGAGAAGATGGCCGCCTAAAAAACGGTCCCCAAAGCGTCCCGCGAGGACCGATTGCTTGCGAGGACAGATCGAATCGACGTGGCGAATTCGAATGAACTTCTAACGAGATACAGCGCCGCCGCCTCACCCCACCAGTCCCCTGATCGTAGGAGACCCCTCCCCCCCAACGAATACATTGGTGGGAAGGGGTCTCCTACTGGTGACAGGTGAGGATCGGCGGCGGCGGAAGGTGAAAAATGAAAGGCGAAAGAGTGGAAAAACAAAATTCTAGTCAAAGAGAACAACAAATGCACACGGCCTTGGGAGTCATCGAAAATGAAGCTCAAGAAAGAGCTGCTGTGGAAAACGAAGCGGTTCAGTGTTCCAAACGAGGGGGCCGTCACGGTGCTGCTCAATTGGCGCAGGGCCTTGAAGCGGGAACGACCCGAGAAGGAAGCGAGGCTCAGAGTCAGTCCCGAGTTCTCATCTCTCAAGAGTCCAATCGTCATCTCGATGTTCTGGCCGCCAGGGTCAACGACGGATTCGACGCCGGGAAAGTTACCCGGCCTCAAATCTTAAGCTGGGTGTTGCGGCGCTTTGCGGAGACGGCAGGAGATGATGAGATTCAGGAGCTGCGCGTCGCACACTTCGACAAGATCGTTTATCTTGAGGCCCTGCTGAAGCGGGCCAAGGAAACCGGCGTTTTGTCGCCTGAGCTTGCGGCTGCCATTCAGCCACCGTGCGCACCGGCGCATCTCGGCAAGAAAGGAAAGAGATCATTGACTAGAAATGCTATCAATGATGACACTATCAATGATAACAGATCCGCGATCTAGATGAGGCTCGGATGCGAAACGGTGAAGTTGAGAAGTTGCGAGAGAGGCTTGGATTGGATCGTCACGAGTTTGCAAAATTTCTTGGTCTGTCCAGTTACGGAAGCATGATGAACATAGAAAACGGGGTTCGTAATCCAAGCCGTCTCGCCAAGAAGGTTCTCCGTTACATCGCTTCGCTCTCCAAAAAAGATGCTTTGGCATTTATCGAGGAGCTGAATCGCCATGAACCTAAGTAGGGTCTACCAAGTTCTAAGGAGCTACATGACCGCAAGTAGAAAGGTTCGGTCCAGCCGGAGGGCTGTGCTTGACGACCTGCGAGTCTTGCTGAGCCCGGTGTATGACGAAGGAGTATCGACTTCGCAAAGGTCAAATGAAGTCCGACTGATGGTCGCAAGACTGTTTCTTCTTGGGAAGGCTCGTGGCCGTCCGTCGCGCATTGAGGAGGAGACAAAAGATGCAGCATAAGGCGGGGATTTACGTTCGCGTATCCACTGAAGAACAAGCTCAAGTCGTCGACGGCTCCATCGTAAGCCAGCAGCATCGAGTTAAGGAGTTCGTAAAAAGCAGGAATGCGCAGCTTGGAAAGTGGGCGACGGTCGTAGAAACATATATTGATGACGGTTACTCAGCTAAGGACACCAAGCGTCCAGCTTATCAGAGGATGCTCGGTGATATTCGGTCCGGCGGAATAAACCTGATTCTAGTGACCGAGATATCTCGGCTATCGCGCAATACCTACGACTTTTCATCGTTACTCAAGGAGCTTGAGAGACATAAGGCGAAGTTTCTTTCGGTAAAGGAACAGTTCGACACGAGTACGCCGGCCGGCGAGATGATGGTCAATTTGATGGCGACGCTGGCGCAGTTCGAGCGAAAGCAGACATCCGAGCGTGTGGCCCTGAATTTCCATTCGAGAGCGATGCGAGGGCTCAGGAACGGAAGCAGGATTGTCTTTGGATATGACCGCGATCCGGAGAACCCGGGACGATTCATTGTCAATGAAACCGAGGCGGCTCAAGTCCGGCAAATCTTCGAGACCTACATCGACGTGGGAAATCTAAGAGCCACGACCTTACAACTGAATCAGTCTGAAATTCGTCCTAAGAAAACCAATTCTCTGACCGGCTTGTGGACATCGGATGCGGTCCACGGTCTGCTTCGAAATCTGGCGTACATTGGCTCCAGGGAGGTCAACAAGAAGAACAAGAGGGAAGACCCGGAGACGTTGCAACCGTGGCAGCGATACCAGGTAGTCAAAGCAAGTTGGCCTGCCATAGTCAGCGAGGAGTCTTTCCGCATGGTTCAGAAGGCGCTAGATGAGGCTCGGGAAATCGACCGCGTAAGGCGCTCTAAGCAAGAATGCCGGACCTTTCTGCTGACCGGAATACTAAAGTGTAAAGACTGCGGACGTGCGCTCGTGGGCCATTCCGCGCATGGAAAGCGGGGAGTGCATCGGTATTATGGACACAAAGACACTCCCGGGGTTCCTACATATTGCCGCTTTTCGAGGATTCCTGCAGACGCAATTGAAAGCTCCGTAACCGACCATTTGCTCGAAGTTCTTTTCAGGTCGGGTCATCTCGATCAGGTAGAAGAGAACATTCGTTCGGCGGTAGAGGTCGATTTGAAAGACTTGGCTCTCCGTCGTGATCAGATCTCGCGCCAACTGGTCGAGGCCGAAGGACAGATTGAGAAGCTGCTTCAGTTCCAGATAGGTCTGCCAGATGACAGCGGTTCCAGTTCAATTGTCAGAGATAAATTGGACTCGCTTGCCTCTCAAAAGAAGGTATTAGTCATCGAGCGAGAGAAGGTTCTGTCGCAGCTCCAGAGTAAAAAGAGCATTCAGGAAGCACGCTCGACCATCGAGGATAGGGCAGATGCGCTGCGAAGGGGGTGGAAGAAAGCCACCGCGAGTAGACGCAAGAGGCTGCTGCGGGGGCTCATCGAAGCCGCCTGGTTCAGTCCGGAAGGGCTCGAAATCCGCTACATCATCGATAAGTCGATCGTCGGACTTATCCCCGCCAACAAAACGAAAATGGCCCCGGAGGTTATCTCCGGGGCCATCCCAATTCATCATCAAATCCATACAACCAAAGCTCGAATTCCCACGGGCAACGTTCCGGTCTCGGTTTTGCCTAGCGTGGTTATTGGTGGACCAGAGCGGGATCGAACCGCCGACCTCTACGTTGCGAACGTAGCGCTCTCCCAGCTGAGCTACTGGCCCTCGAACGAATCTTCGAAACGAGTGATTAAGACTAGATCAGGCTTCAAGAACGGGTCAACGAGGCCGTCGACCCGCGAATGCCGCAGCGCGCGCCTTAGCGCTCGCAAAGGTAGTTCGCGACCGGCTGACCGTTGTTCATCGGGATTCCGGTCGGCGTATATTGGTAGCAGCGGGTGTAGCCGTCGCGGCCACGGCCCCAGTCGTAGTGCGAAGGACGGCTCCCCTCGCAAAGATAGTTGGCGACCGGTTGCCCTTGGTTCAGCACGTAGCCCTGGGGCGAATAGTGGTAGCAAAAGCCGAAGCCGCTGCGAGCCCGTGCCCAGTTGTAATAGGTCGGCTGAGCCTGTTCGCAAAGGTAGTTCGCTACGGGTTGTCCGTTGTTCAAGACACCGCCGCTGTTAGCCCATTGATAACAACGACCGAAACCGTCGCGAGCGCGGCCCCAAGCGTAGTAGGACCCGGGTACGAGCTCCTCGGCCTGAGCGGCTTCGACGACACAAGTGAACGGAGCGAAAACGAGCGCGAACAAGACGAGAGCGCGAATCGACATTTCTTCCCCCCAAGAAAAACGTGAATAACGGACTCCGAGCCCAACGCTAAGAGGCGCCTGCTACGAGGTCAACGAATTGGCTCAAGCTAGAGCCGATTGACTTTCCCCTCGCGGCCGGATCAAACAACGAGTCGATGTCGTACTTCGTGAGACCCTTTCAGCTCGAATCCGTCGCTCCCCCGCGGGAGCCAGGCTCCTTTCGCCTCGGCGAGTGGGCGCCGAACGCACCGGTCGATCTCGAAATCGGCTGCGGCGTCGGCTGGCACCCGATCCGCTACGCCGGCGCCAATCCCGGCCGACGGCTGATCGCAATCGAACACACGCGCGCGAAGTTCGAGAGCTTCCAAGGCCGCCTCGAGCGCCACGCGCCGCTCGCCAATCTTCTCGCCGTGCACGCCGATGCCGTCCGCTGGGTCAGCCACCATCTGGAGCCCGCCTCGATCGACCGATGCTTTCTTCTTTATCCCAACCCCGAGCCCCGCGCCGCCAACAAGCGCTGGCTCAGAAGCCCCTTCATGCATCGCTTGCTCGAGACACTGAAGCCCGGCGGGGAGCTCCTCCTCGCGACGAACGAAAAACCTTACTTCGAGGAAGCGCTCGAATGGGGCGAGCGCGCTTGGGGTCTTCGCATCGCCGAGACCCGCCGGTTCGACGCTTCCTCCGCTCCCGACGACACGCCCCGCACGCATTTCGAAAAGAAATACCTCGCCGCCGGCCAAACCTGCTTTGACGTCCGCTTCGTAAAACCTTAGATATTCGCTCGATGCCGAAGCAGCGCACCTACTCCACCACCGACGGATTTTTCGCCGACGCCAGGGCGATGCGCGCGCATTTCGAAGACCGCTTCAAGGATCCGCGCGCGACCAGCGCCGATCGCTTCGTCTGGGACTACTGGCACGTGCCCGGCCAGTACACGGCGCTCAGAACGCCCGCCTATCATTTCTTTCCGAAGAAACTCTACGATACCTTCCACAACCATCTCGTTTGGTGGGGCCGCCGCAACCTCGGCTGCCACGACGTCTCGCCGCCATGGCTGAGCTGCTACGTCGACGGCTGCGTGCAGGAGCTGCACGGCGATCTGCCGCACGGGCCGTGGGCCTTCGTCTTTTCGCTGACGCCTTGGAAAAAGCGTACGTTCGCCGGCGGGCAGACGCTGCTCATGCGCGAGGAGATCCTCGATTACTGGAACAGCCCCGCGGGCGCCGGCCGAGGTCTCGAGGAGGAAGACATCCTTCTCGAGGTCGAGCCCCTCTTCAACCGCCTCACCGTCTTCGATCCGCGCATTCCGCACGGCGTGCGCGAAGTCCGCGGCGTGCGCGATCCGCGCCTAGGCCGTCTCGTCATCCATGGCTGGTTCGTCACTCCCCGGCCCTTCATCGAAGGCCCGCTATCCACCAAAGCCTTGCAAAGCGTGATCGACGACCTCAGCGGCTCGCTCAATGAGCTTTTCGCCGAGGGCCTTTCCGTCACCGGAACGCTCAGCGTGGGATTTCAAGTCTCGGCGTCAGGAAAAGTCAGTCAGGCAAAACCCCTCTCGAACGCCCTTCGCCATCCGCACGGCGATCGCCGAATCGAAGCGGCGCTGCTCAAACATATCGCGGCTTTTCTCAAGCAGAGCCGCTTCCCCAAGGCGAAAGCCCCCTCGCACGTCACGCTCCCTCTCATTTTCTCCACTTGAACGTCAGCATTCATTGAAGTTTTCGTGCGTCTTCGCGCCCTAGGATGGGCTCTGAAGGGGGTGGAGATATGGAAATCTTCGAGACCCTGCGACTGGAGCACGCAAACCTCGAGCGTCTTCTCGACGAGCTCATCGAAGGGGCTTCCGGAAGCAAGGATGAAAAGCTGATGGACCTCAAACTCGCCATCGTCGCTCACGACCGAGCCGAGGAAGAGATCGTCTACGAAGTCCTGCGTCGAATCCCCTATCGCGGCGAGACCGCCGATCTGAGAACCGAAGAGCACTTTCTTAACGAGAGCGTTCTGGCCGACCTCGAAGATGTCGACTCCGAGAGCGAGAGCTGGCCGATCCTGCTCGACGTTTTCAAGAATCAGCTCGAATCGCACGTCGCCGAGGAAGAGACGTTCGTTTTCTCGCTGCTCAGGGATCACTTGGAGGAAGGCGAGGCTGAAAAACTCGCAACGGACTTCGAGCGGCGCCGCGACGAAATCCTGGCCAGCGAGAGATTTCATCCGCAGGGCCGGCCGCCGATCAATCCCGCGGGATTGGATCTCGGTTAGGACTTTTTCTTTTTCTCGATTTTCGCGAGCGAGATCGAAGGATGGCTGTACTTTTCCGTTTGCGCGACGAAGCGCGCGATCATTCTCGCGCCCGGACGGGCGCCCGTTCCGACGGTCGCCGTCAGCGTCGCTCGCGCTCGGCCCTTGCGGCGCACGGACGAGATGAACTTTTCGCGGTCGGCGGCGGACCATTTCGCTTCCGCCTTGAAGTCGCCCGCGATGGGCTCCATGTAATCCATCTGGCCGTCTTGGATCACCACGTAGTCGACGTCGACTTCCTCGTCCGTCAACGCCTCGCTGACCAACGACCAGCACGCGAGCGCCGCGAGCGAATAGATGCTGCCGCCGAACGCGGTCATGCGATGATTGGAGTTCAGCTCGAGCGGCGCTTTGAGGACGACCCGATTGGGCTCCACGGAATCCACTTCCACTCCCATGTGCTGGGAGAGCGGAATCTCGCGCCAAATTCTGCCTTTGATGTCCTCAAGACGTTTCATCGAGATCTCCATTGACTCACCGGCCCTCGTTCGCGTCAACCTCCGTCGCGGCGGGGTTGCGCCTCGCGAGGTAAGCGACTACCTTCGGTCCAGTCATGAACGTCGTCTTACTCGATGATTCGGATTTCACCGCGCCCGACAAGGCTCGCGTCAACGGTCGCCGTCTGGAGCACATCGCCGGCGTCCACCGGTCTACGGTCGGAAGCGAGCTGCGCGTCGGCCGCGTCGGAGGCCTTCTCGGTACGGGTCTCATCACGAGTCTCACCAGCGAGGCGGCCGAGATCGAGGTGCGGCTCACCGATGCGCCGCCGGCTCCGTTGCCGCTGACGCTTTATCTCGCGCTGCCGCGCCCGAAGTTCCTTAAGCGCGTGCTGGTCGCGGCAACGAATCTCGGCGTCAAACGGATTTATCTCTTCAACTCTTACCGCGTGGAGAAAATCTACTGGAGCTCCGCTCAGCTCGCTGAGAGCTACATGCGCGACGCTTGCCTACTGGGTCTTGAACAAGCGCGCGATACCGTGCTCCCGGAAATTCATCTGCGCCGCCTCTTCAAGCCGTTCGTCGAAGACGAGCTTCCGGGTCTCGTGCGCGAGGGGCTCGCACTAGTGGCGCACCCGGGCGCTCGAGAGGAATGCCCGCGCGGCCCGCTCAAAGAGCCGATCCATCTCGCGATCGGTCCCGAAGGCGGCTTCATCGATTACGAGATCGAAAAGCTCCGCGATGCGGCGGGATTTCTTCCCGTCCGCACGATCGAGCGCATTCTGAAAGTGGAAACGGCCGTCACTTCTCTGATCGGACGGCTCTGCTAGATACCCGCGTTTGCGAGCGCCTGAATGACCTGACCGATGCGCGTGTCGTAGATCGCCGCGCGCACTTCGCCGGTGATCTTCGTCAGCGGTCCTTCCGATTCGTCCAGTAGCGCCTCGAGCAGGTCCTCGGTGGTGACGATGCCGACGGCCTGGCTGCCGTGGGTCACGAGCAAAGACGAGATTTTTTCGTCGATCATCTTGCGCGCGGCCGCGGCCAGCGAGCTATCCTCCGCCACGGCTTCGACCGGCCAGCTCATGTGGTCGGCCACTCGGGCCGTCGGATCGAAGTCGGCCGAATCGAACGGCGCTTGTGGGTCGAAACGGTCGCTTCGCCGCGCGCGGCTCAGATCGCGCTCGGAGATGATGCCGACGATCGTGCCGCGATCGTTGACCACCGGGAGGTGGCGAACGCGGTTCTGAACCATCAAGCGCTGCGCCTCCTCGAGAAGAGACGTCCACTGAACGACGATCATGTCCCTGGTGGTGTAGCCTTCCACGGATCGAGCCATGCTTGGACCTCCTGTCTCCATGAGAGCAATGGACGGAAGGGAAGCGCAACAAGGCTCCGTCGAACTGAGACTCCGGGGCACGACCGCCGCTCTTTGTCTCATTCGCGGGAGCGATAGATCGAGAAGCGCTTGCGATGATCTGGCGGGACGACTTGCGAGAGCCACGGATGCTCCCGCTCGATCGCGTCTCTCGTCGCGCGCCCCCTGCCGACGACCGTGATTTTTCTCCGCTCGGCGATCCGCCGCAAATCCTGCAGCGTCTTTTCGATCGCCGCGCGCGTCCCGTAATCGTAGATGAAGTAAAACTGGGCTTCCACCGGCGAAAAGCCCGCATTTGCCAGATCTTCGAGAAGGATCTCGATTCCCTTTCGCGATCCCAGCGCGCGCCGGCCTTCCTCCACGCGCTCGCGAACCGCCTCATAGCCGACGAACTCGACGCCGGGATGATGGCGCGCGATCACGAACGCCATCCGGCCGTAGCCCGCCCCGAGATCCACGACTTTTTCCCCGGGCTGGGGACGCAAGGCTTCGAGAATCGAGCGAAGCTCCGTATAGGGCGTCAGGAGCGCGCGTACGGGCAACCCGATCCAGAGACGGCTCGGCCGTTCTTTCACGCCCGCCTCCGCCAGCCGATCGGACTCCTCGATCAGGCGCTTTTCCGTTGCGTGGGTCGCTAGCCCCAGCCAGGCATCGGCCGCTTCGGCATGCTCTTGTTCAGCTGGATAGCTTTCTTCCGCAGCCGGAAGAAGCGGATAAGGGTTATTGGGATCGAAGGGAATCATTCGACGGTTTGTACCAGAGTGCAAACCACGGTGGCAAAGCCGTAGGCGCCTGTGCTAGGCTCTGGCCTTCAAAATGCCATTGAGCCTATATAACGGGAGCCTTCGATGAAGACCGATCCGCGCACCAAGAACAAATGGTTCTCGCTCGAAAACCCGTCGGCCTACTTGAGCGAGTACACGCAAACGCTGTCGGCCGTCGTGCAAAAGGTTCCGGCCGCGTCGCTCGAAAAGTCCATCGAGCTTCTGGAAAAGACCATCGCCTCCGGCCGGCGCGTCTATGTCTGCGGCAACGGCGGCTCGGCGGCGATCGCCGATCATCTCTGCTGCGATTGGACCAAGGGCACTTTCATCTCCGGACAACCCGCTCTGAAAACACATTCGCTCTCCGCCAACGGCGCGCTCCTGACCGCGCTCGCCAACGACTTCGGCTATGAAAACTCGTTCTCCGCCCAAGTCGAAATGCTCGGCGAAAGCGGCGACGTGCTCGTCGCGATTTCGTCCTCGGGAAACAGCGCCAACATCGTGAAAGCGGTCGAGGCCGCGAAAGCGCGCGGCATGAATGTGGTCGGTCTCACCGGATTCTCCGGCGGCAAGCTCGCGCAGACGGCCGACATCAGCCTTCACGTCGAGTTCGACAACTACGGTCTCGTCGAGGATTGCCACCAAGTTCTGATGCACGTGATGAGCCAGTTCCTCATCCGCCGCATCGAGAGCCGCTCCTAACGTGGCGACTTCGCCCGTCTTGGTCGTTCACGGCGGCGCCGGCAGCCGCTCCCTCGAAGGCGAGCGCTATCTCGCTTACCGGGAATCGATCCTGAGAATCGTCGAAGACGCCGGGCGCAAGCTGCTCAGAGGCGGCAGCGCTTTGAGCGCCGTCGTTCGCGCGGTGGAGCTACTCGAAGACGATCCCCTCTACAACGCGGGCCGCGGCTCGAAGATCCAAAGCGACGGCAAAATCCGCATGAGCGCCTCGCTGATGGACGGCAAAGGGCGCCGCTTTTCCGGCTGCGTGAACGTCGAAGGCGTGAAAAATCCGATCCGGCTCGCCGAAGCGCTGCTCGATCAGCCCGACCGCGTTCTCTCGGAAGCCGGTGCCAAGCGCTTCGCGAAAAAAGCGGGGCTGGAGTTCGCCTCGCCCTTCACCACCCGCGCGCGCGCCGACTACCAAGCGCGTCTGCAGGGAAAAACCGGAACGGTCGGCGCCGTCGCGCTAGACGCCAAAGGCCGCCTGGCCGCCGCGACTTCAACCGGGGGACGCGGCTTCGAATATCCGCACCGGGTGTCGGATACGCCCACCATCGCCGCCAACTTCGCCGATCTGAAGAGCGCCGTGTCCGCGACGGGCGTCGGCGAGGAGATCGTCGAGCACGCCGTCGCCGCCGGACTTTGCGCGCTCGTCTCCCAAGGTGTGCCGCTCGATCGCGCCAGCCGCGAGCTGCTCGCACGAGCGAAAAAGTCCCGCGCCGGCTTCGGCTGGATCGCGCTCGATGCCAAAGGAAAGATGAGTGCCGTGACCTCGACCGAAACGCTCATCTGGGCGTCGATCGACGCCCGAGGCGTCGCGGTTTTCAAAGAGGGACGCAAAGTCCCTTCCTCCAAACGCCGTTGAAAATTCGCTTGGAAATTGTGGCCGTCCGGAAAAGACCCCGGGTCGCGCGCGCCGCTAGACTGATCGCGTGCGTATCGATTGGCTCCGTCATGTTCCTAATGCCCTTTCGATCTTCAGGATTTTCCTGGGCTTCGTCTTTCTTTTGCTGCCGCCGGCTTGGCGCGTTCCCGCGATCGTGGCCGCATTGCTCTCGGAATTCTTCGACGGCTATCTCGCGCGCCGCTGGAACGCGGTCACGCGCCTCGGTCAGATCCTGGATCCCGTGGCCGACAAGATCTTCGTGCTCTTCACGGTCATCGCCTTGATCAGCGAGGGACGGCTGGCTCTCTATCAGTTCGCGCTCATCGCCATGCGCGACATCGTCGTCGCGATCGGCAGCTTTTCGGTGATGTTCGAAAGCCGCCAGGAGGCAGTCCAACATCTTCAGCCGAAACTCTCGGGAAAGGTGACGACGGGTTTGCAGTTCGCGTTGCTCATCAGTCTGTTCGCGAATCTCGGCGTTTCCTATCCGCTGTATGTCGTTACGGCGGTCTCGAGCTCGATCAGCGCGATCGACTATCTCTACGCGGTTCTTCACCGGCGCTTCGATAGCTCCGCTTCAAATACCGGAAACGGAGTCGAATGGGTGGATGAGAGGAGAAGAGCCGTAGATCGTAACATTTGACTGAGTCTCTTTCGGAAAGACGTTGGTCAGCCACTCATGCTGGGTGTCGATCATGTAGCGGCTGCGGCGCCCTCGCGCAATGACGGCGATGCCGCGGCGGCCGGCGACCAGCCGGAGGTCATAGAGCGTTTTCGCGAGCGCCTTGTCGGATCCGTAATCATAGATGAAGTAGAAATCGGCCTCGACCGGCGCGAAGTCGTAGGCCGCGATGTCGACGTGCTCGAGCTTCAGGCGCGAGGAATCGATGCGTCCGAACGCCCGGCGCGCTTCGAGAATGCGCTCGCCTACGAACTCGTAGCCAACGAAGTTCACGTCGGGAAAGTGTCTCGCGAGAACGAACGCCATGCGCCCGTACGCCGCGCCGAGATCGACGATCGTTTGCCCGCGGCGGGGCCCGATCTTTTCAAGGACGAAACGTAGTTCGACGTAGGGCGTGAGTAGCTCTTGCGGATCGAGACCGAACCACAGTCTCTGCATCTCTCCACCCGCGTTGGGCGGCGACATCCGGCAGCCCTCGCGATCGAGCTTGGACTCGATGGTCGAAACGCGCAGACCCAGCCACTCGTCGACCGACGAGGAGTGCGCGGCGACCTCGGTTTTCGTGTGCCGTCCGGGAGCGGTGATCGGGAACGGCGCGTTCGGATGAAACTGCAGCATTGCCTACGATCATCGGGCCAGAGAGGTGGAAGCGCAAAACGACGGGAGGCTTCCCCTCGATAAACCGGACCAAGGGAGGGAACCGACTATCTAAAAAATAGATCGATCTATCTCATCTAACGATTTTTCAGGAGCTCCGCTTCGGGTGTATTCCTCCGGCCATCAAATAGGAGGTTCCAAAATGACCAAAAAGATCCTGTCCGCTTCCGCACTCGTCACCCTCTTCGCAGCCCAAGGCGCCTTAGCCAATGAACCGGCACCGGTCCCCGCTCCGTCGGCGAAACAGAGCTTCACCTGCTACGTTCCCGTGGCGTCGTCGGATCCCAGCTACGCTCAGCTCTCCGTCGTCAACAACGCCCAGGACACCGCGGGCGTCGTGCTCACCAAAGGCGGCACGCTGATGCACTTGAACGGCACCTATGAGGCCTTCTCCACGCGCATCGGCTCGCAGCTGGTCTACAAGCTCGCCGACATCTACGGACATGAAGCGGCTCTGACGATCTCGAAGTCGTTCTTCGTCGGCAGAGGCGGCTGCGGCCGGGGCAGCTGCGACGAGGGCGGCGGCGTCATGAAGACGAAGAAAACCGCGCTTCTCAAGTTCGGCAATCAACAGATCAAGTTCAACTGCACGGAAAACTTCAGAACGCAAAATGCCGATTTCTAAGCTCGCTCTCCTCATCGGCGCGCCCTCCATCGGGCTCGCCGCCACGCTCACCGCCGGCTCGGTCTTCATGGGATCTCCCGTGACGATCGAATCGGTGGAGTCCCAGAACTTGGCCGGGGATCCCGTCTTCAATCGCATTCAGCTCGTCACGGACGGCGACAAAGACATCTGGATGATGCGGCAATCGCACGACGGCCCCCGGCTACCCGCCCACGGCTGGGACAGTCTCGCGATCGTGGTCGACAAAAGCAAATCGCCGAAGGAAGCGACTTTCTATCAGCTTGCCCCGCACGACGGCGGCAAGCCCGACTTCGCGAAGCTCGCGCCCATGAGAGCCGCGTGCTTCATGTGCCACTCCAATGGGCCGCGTGCCATCCGCCCCAGGCTCGACTCGGAGCTGGCTCCTCTCGGAGCTCAAGAAAGGACGCAGGTCGCGCTCTGGAACCTGAAGATCAAACTCTATGGACGAATCGTCGAATCGAAAGAGCAGTCCGCGGCGGTCGCCGCCGGCGGCTCTCCGTTCAAGCTGGAAGGCGAGCACGAGAACGCGGTTTTGACGGCGAAGACCTGCGCGAAATGCCATAACGAAGGCGGCTTTCTAGCCCGCGGACAGCTCAAACGCCAGCAGTTCATGGCGATCAAGTTCATGGTGGACAGCGGGCAGATGCCGCCGCCCGGTTTCTCGATCGACGCGAAGGAACGCCAAGAGATCGAGAACTTCGTCGAAGGATTGTGGTGATTACTCGGAGAGCTTCTTGAGGCGCTCGAGACGAGCCGCTTCGTTCTTCGCGAACCAGTCGTCTTTCGCCAGCTCCAGGTGGGCTTTCGCGAAGTAAGGCTTCGCGCCGGCTTTATCGCCCTTCGCCAGCAGCAGCTCGCCGATCTCCTCGAAAACGTAACCGTCGCTGGAGCCCGCGGCGGCGTACTCTCTCTCGAGCTCGCGCTGGATCTTCAACGCGCTATCGAGCTCGCCGAGCGACCGGCGTGCGCGGGCGATCGCCCAACGCGCGATCTGTTGGTTCTTCACGTTGCCGCGCTTGACGTTGGCGGCGAGCGACTTTTCGAAGTGCTCCAGCGCCTTCTTGTAGTCCTTGCGCTCGTGGAAGTCCCAGCCGAGGTTGTTGTGGAAAACGCCTTCCCACTTCATCGCCTTCTCGACTTTGGTTTTCTCGGCGAGAGCGATGCCCTTGAGGGTCCATTCGACCTTCTTTTCGAATTTCGGCTCCGCGAGCGCGATCATGTGGACGGCGTCGATGGCGTGAAAGTCGTCGCCTATGGCCGCGGCCACGTCATAGGCCTGCACGAACAGCGGCAAGGCCTTCTCGGGCTGCTTCGCCGAGCGGAACGAGCGGCCGCGCTCCAGAAGATAGCGGGCTTTCACGAGAGTCGGTTTCACCGCGAGTTTCTTTTCGACCCGGTCGAGCAACGCATGGGCCTCATCGAAGCTCCCTTGTAGACTGTGCGTGCGGGCGATCTGCGTGAGGAGTTGAAGATGATACGATTCGTCTCCGCCCTTCTCGGCCTCGGGAAGTAACGCCTCGAACTTGGCCCGCGTCCCCGCGGGATCTCCATAGTTCCAGAGGTCGTCGAAATTCGTTTGGGCCGCCATCGCCGTTCCTCCGCTCGCGAGAACTACAATTGACACAAGGACTCGTAGGACCGTCTTCACCATTGCCGACACCTATGACATGCATCCCTACCATTAATTTTCGCTCAGGCCCATGCCTGGCGTATGTTCCATCTCGCGAAACACCTCTTTACAGGAGTCTACAGATGACGATGCAAACGATCCTGGTCCTGGCCGCCACCGCGATCCTCGGCCAACCTGCTCTGGCCGCCGATGTTAACTTCCGCTGCGAAAATCACATGTTCCGCGACGCCGCCCTCGACATCAGCCCCGGCAACGAGCTGATGATCGCCGATAGCCACGTCGAAGGCTCCGTCGAGCTCAACCAGCACTTCCAGGACAAGCTCGGAAAAGAAGCTCATCTGATGATCAGCCGCCAGGTCCTCAGCATCCCCATCCAGAGCGTCAACTGCCGCGAAGCGATGCCCTACCTTCTCGAATGCAACGCGGGTCCGATCAACAATGCGCACATCGCCGTATCCGGCTTCATCAACGTCGGCGGCACCGGCGGCACGATCACGCTCCACGATCTGATCAAGCTGAACAAATTCGTGTTGAAAACCAACCTCTCTTCTTCCGGCGGCCCGATCGCGATCGGAACCGAGCCCACGACCGTTCAGATCAACCGCATGATCGTGAACGCCACCGCGGAGTTCGAGATCGACGGCAAGTCGTTCGTCCTCACGTTCAAACCTTTCTTCCACACCGGCAAGAAATCGCAGGGCAAGATGGCCTTCTGCGAGCGCCGCTGATCCCGCCTTTCTTTTGCGTGACCGCCGCGGGCGACCGGCGATAGCCTGTCGCCCGTGAAGCATCTCCTGACTTTTCTTTACGGCCTCCGCGCTCTTTACTGGCGGGTCTTCAAGCCGATCACGCTCGGCGCCCGCACCCTCGTCGTCAAAGACGGCGCGGTCCTGCTCGTGCGCATGACTTATTGCGAGGGCTGGTTCCTGCCCGGAGGCGGCGTCGACAAAGGCGAAACATTTCAGGCCGCGGCCCACCGCGAGCTGCGCGAGGAATGCGGCTTGAGCGCCGAAACTTCACGGCTTCAAGGTCTCTATCTGAATCCTTATTACGGTAGCATCGATCACGTGGCCGTTTACGTGGTGGAGGATTTCGCGGGCGAGATCGCCTGTGACCCCAACGAAATCGCCGAAGCGCGCTTCTTCGCGATCGACGCGCTTCCCGCCGAGCTCAAGAAAGGCCACCGCCGGCGCATCGAGGAATACGCCGGCCGTAGGCCCGTCTCCGACAGCTGGTAAGTTAAAACCGCTTCAGGCTCAGGAAGCCGATCGGATGCCGCGTGCGTCCTTGAGTGGCGAGCTCCGCCATGACCTCACCCACCGTGGAGGCGAACTTGAAGCCGTGGCCCGAGAAGCCGCCGGCGAAAACGACGTTCGCATGCTCGGGATGCGTGTCGATGATGAAGTTCTCATCCGGAGTCATCGTGTACATGCACGTCGCCTGCTGCGAAAGCTCGGTGGAGACCCCAGGCATCGCCGCCCGCAGGAACGTCTTCACGCGTTCGACTTCGTCCACGTTGAGCGAGCGATCGACGCGCGAAGGATCGGAGACCTCGCTGCCCATCCCAGAGTGCTCGGCGAGCTTGAGTCCCTCGGAGCCGTGGCGGGGAAATCCGTAGTAGACCCCGCCGGGCGACTCGATCAGGAAGCACGGCGAGCCGCGCTCGACGTCGTAGGCCTCCTCGGCCTGGAACCAGTACATCTGTTTCTTGGTCACCTTGAGCGGCAGCCCGAGACCGCTCATCACCCGGCTCGTCCAGGGACCGGCGGTGATCACCAGCCGGTCCGCTTCGTAAGTCCCCTTGTCCGTCACGACCTTCACGCCGCCCGAGCCGGCCGTCCAGGTCTTCACGGTCTCGCCGAAGCGAAGTGAAGCGCCACGCTTTTCGGCCGCCTTCGCGTGCGCGATCACGCACGCCTCGACATCGAGGAATCCCGCTTCGGGCTCCATGACGGCTTCACAGCCGGGCAGCCTGTTGAAACGATTCATATAGGGCGCGAGCTTTTCGCCTTCGAGAGTCTCGACGGGAATGTCATAGAGGCGCGAGCTTTCGCGCAGACCCGCGAGCAGCGCGCTCTTCCTGGGAAGAATATAGAGAATCCCGGTCTCGCGATAGAGCCGCTGACCGCAATCGGCTTCAAGCTCGCTCCACAGGTCGTAAGCGCGCTTCAAGAGAGGAACGTAATCGGGATGCTCGAAGTAAGCCTTGCGGATGAGGCGACTGCGCCCGTGCGAGCTGCCGAGGCCATGGCCGAGATCGAACTGCTCGATCCCGGTCACCTCGACGCCCTTGATCTTGCTCAAATGATAGCAAGCGGCGCTTCCCATGCCGCCGACGCCGAGAACGATGATCTTCACGGCGCGCCGAAATAGCTGGTCTCGTTACCGCTCTGGTCTTTCACGTGAAACGTCCAGGAGCCCGGGTGAACTTCGTGCGCGTTGGTGACGGTGAGACCGTCGCGCTTGAACTTTTCCGCGAGCGACTTGATACCGTCGGTGGCGAGAATCAAGATGCCGCCCGGAACGTAGTTCTCGCCGGCGCGCTTGGAGTGAAGGCAGAGGTTGTGGCCGCCGACCGAGAACTCGGTCCAGTCATCCGAGGCGTAGGTCGGCGCGAAACCGACGATCGCCTGATAGAAAGCCACCGACTTTTTCATGTCGTCGACGTAGTACATCGTGCCATAGGTCTTCTGAATCATGAAGTCTCCAACGAATGGGTTGTCGGCCTTGTACCAAATCGGGTAGTTTTTTACGATATGAAATCTGTAAAAGCCCAGCTGACGGCTTTGTTCGCCGATATCTTCGCTTCCAAGGGCCTTGAGCCCCGCTTCGGCCAGGTCACCGTCTCCGATCGCCCCGATCTCGCCGATTACCAGTGCAACGGCGCCTTGGCTTGCGCCAAACAAGCCAAACGCAATCCCCGCGAGGTCGCGCAGGAGGTTCTCACCGCGGCCAACGCTAAGTTCAGCGAAATCTGGGGAGAAGGCTCGGCGACGCTCTCGATCGCGGGACCCGGATTCATCAACATCGTTTTGGGCCCCGATCTTCTGGCCAAATTCGTCCAAGGCCAGGTCGGCGACAAGCGCCTCGGCGTGGAGACTCTTCCGAAGAAGAGGAAAGTCGTCGTCGACTACGGCGGTCCCAACGTCGCGAAGAGCATGCATGTCGGCCACATCCGCTCCACGATCATCGGCGACAGCATCGTGAGGATCCACCGCTTCCTCGGCGACGAAGTGCTCGGCGACATCCATCTCGGCGACTGGGGCACGCAGATGGGCATGCTGATCTGCGAGATCAAGCGCCGGCAGCCCGATCTCCCGTACTTCGATCCCGCGAAGAAAGACGGCTACCCCAAGGAGTCGCCGGTCACGCTCGCCGATCTCGAGGAAATCTATCCGACCGCGAGCGCGCGCTACAAAGAAGACGAAGAGTTCAAGAAGGAAACGCTACGCGCGACCGACGAGCTTCAGCAGGGCCGCCCCGGTTACAAAGCTCTTTGGCAGCATTTCGTGGACGCGACCCGTACGGCGCTCACCGACAACTTCGGCAAGCTCGACGTTCGCTTCGATCTCTGGATCGGCGAGAGCTTCTACGAAACCCGCATGCCGGCGATGGTCGAAAAGCTCAAGAAGAACGGCAAGACCGAGATCAGCGAAGGCGCCGTCGTCGTGCCGCTAGCCGACGAGAAAAATCCCGAGATGCCGCCGTTGATCCTGGTGAAAGCCGGCGGCGGTTTCCTCTACCATACGAGCGATCTCGCGACGATCGAGCATCGGGTGGAGGATCTCAAAGTCGACGCCGCCCTCTACGTCGTCGACGCCCGTCAGAGACTGCACTTCGAACAGGTCTTCAAGGCCGCGCGCAAGACGGGGCTCGCCAAGGACATCGAGCTCACGCACCTTTACTTCGGCACGATGAACGGCACCGACGGCAAGCCGTTCAAAACCCGGGCGGGCGGAGTTCTGAAGCTCAAAGACTTAATCGATATGGTGACCGACGAGGCCCGCAAGCGACTCACGGCCCTCGGCGTCGACCGCACGTACACGGGCCCGGAGCTCGACGACATCGCCCACAAGGTCGGCATGGCGACGCTGAAGTTCGCCGATTTGAAGAACAACCGCGCGGCCGATTACGTCTTCGATCTCGAAAAGTTTTCGCAGTTCGAAGGCCACACTGGCCCGTACCTCTTGTACGCCACGGTCCGGATCAAATCGATCTTGAGAAAAGCGCTCGAGCAGGGCTTGAAGCCGGGGGCGATCGTGGCGCCGACCACGGCGTCCGAGAAGAGGCTGATGCTCGAGTTCTTAAAACTCCCCGAGACGCTGCTCACCGCTTATAACGAGGGCGAGCCGCACCACATTTCCGAGTACGGATACAATCTCTCGCAGGCGTTCAACTCGTTCTACGCCGAGTGCCACATCCTGCGCGAGACGGATCCCTCGCGACAGGGCTCGTGGCTGGCGCTCAGCAAGCTCTGCCACGATCATCTGGAACTGTGTTTGGGTCTTCTGGGAATTACGGTTCCGGAGCGTATGTAGCCGCGAAAGTGACCTCTTCTTCTTCCGAGGCCTTCGAGCGCATGAAGCGCACGCGACCGACGAGCTCGTAGCGGCCGTTTCGAACGGCGTTGTAATAGTTCGCGATCCAGATATCGAGATTCTTCACGTAGTACATTTGCAGGAAGGCATTGTCGGCGATCTGGAGAAACGTCGCGCCGGGCATGCCTTTGGTCGCCAAATAGCGAAGATAATAGTCGGCTCTCAGCCGACGGGACGAGGGATCGCCTTCGTCGCCGAACGCCCCGCTCAAGTGGGCGCGCACGCCCATTTTCGATTCCTCGAGATTCACCATGAAAGACATTTTCTGAAGAGAGCCGTTCTCGGCCTGAAGCAAGCCTTCGAAGCGGCCCGCGACCCGGGCGAGACTCGAGTCTACGGCAGGATATCTGACCGCCGCCTCAAGG
>FRDC01002250.1_pt2 | contig 87861 bp, 84 predicted proteins | sample 1106171 | NCBI WGS metagenome assembly FRDC01 (sample SAMEA3930566, study PRJEB13176) | freshwater metagenome | biome: Drinking water system; feature: drinking water; material: water | place: Singapore | collected 2014-12-20
GCTGTCGCCCCCATCGGAAATGGCAAACAACTTCCCATAAAAAATGACTATGAATTGAAAGCGATGCCGGGAAATAAAGATCCCCAATATTCTTCAGGCGATCGCCTGGCACGCCGCCAGGGTGAGGTAAAATTCATGGCCGAGGTTGCCGCCGATGGTAGTATAAGCAACATTCGTATTTTGAAATCGAGCGGACATCGCTCTCTAGATCTCGCAGCTTACTCGGCATTCAAAAATTATCGCTACTACCCAGGCCAACAAAGCTACGTGGTAAAATCTTTTGTCTTTACACTGAAAGGACCAGCCCAAGCCTTGCCATCAAGACTTGGAACACGAACACAGGCGGCGAACTAGTTATCGCCGAAAAGTTCTTTTGCTGATTTTGTTGTGCCGTGGTTGCGGCGAGCAGCGCGTTTCTTTTTGCCAGTTTTGCGAACCTTACGACGGCGGATATTTTCAATTTTTTTGGTTGGTGACATAGCTTCTCCCGTAAGGGGAAAGCTTTAGCAAAAATCCTATATATTAGTCAACTTTTAGAAAGGCATTTGCAAATCAAGAACGTGGCGAGACCCCGAACCATTTTGATTTTCCACCTGATAACCATAGGATAGGCTTAAACGCGGGCCAAGGAACCCAATTCCTGCGGTCAATACATGTCGATCTATCAAATTATCAATATGATAGCCCAAACGAGCTGCAAAAAATTCCGCAAAGCGCGAATCAATCCCTATACTGTAAGCAACTTGATTGTGAGGGTTTCGTCTCGTTGCTTGGGTAACATCCGCACGCATGTGAAACTTTTGTAAATAAACGTAGTAAACTCCCATACCAAACCTTGCCGGCAACTCTAAATAAGAAGGGACAGTGCCATCAGGATTAGCTAAATTCTGAGCGATAGCTCCCAATGCAAAGTTCGAGCTAAACGGATAGATCATTCCCAGAGTAAAATTATTTTGCACAAGTTTTTCAGTTGTTGGAAATTGGGTTTCACGTCGATTGATTGAAACACCAAAAGAAACTTGCCGCCACGCAAACCCACCACCACCCAACGTAAAATATTTTTCATCAGCGGGATCAAAATTTCCAAAAGTTGTCCTGCCAGAAACATATGCTGCCGAAGCAGGAAAATAGTTATCTTTTGAGCAATCTGAAAGCATTACGCCCCAGTAACGATCATCGCGTGTATCGATAGTTGATCCTTGACCGAATACAAACCCCGTTTGAAACTCTTTTCTGAGATGTGGCAATATCGCGGGGTTGTAAAAAGGACCTTCGACAGGATCAATATTGGCGATTCCAGCCTCGCCCAAAGACGAGGAAATGGGTCCAGGATAAAGATGTGCATTCACTCTATGTGTAAAAAAGGATACAATTAAGACTAAAGTCATGGTGAAACGGCAACGAATCGTCAACTCGATGGGACTCTTTTTTTTCGGCATTGCCGTTATTTTATTCCATGCCCAGAGTTGGGGGTCAAAGGTTGAATCGCCGCGAATGGCGCGTGCCACCATTCGCCCCGGCGAAACACTACACACACTTTTAAAGAAAAATGGTTTTAACGAAGAAGACGTCAAAGCCATCTGGCGCCAAAATCTTTTGCCGAAAAATTTTCGTATCCTGGCTGACGAACCCTATCTTGTTATAAATGACCAAAAAGAAAAAACCAGAGGTATCAAATTTTTTGAGCAGCTCTCTGACTATTCCTATTACCTTTTTAAAAATGGAACTGGTGAAGCCAATGGCCTAAGAGTACTAGAAAAATACCGCACTGAAATCGTCACAGTACGCGGAAAGGTATTAGGCGGGATATTAAATAGCATCCTCTCAATTGTGAACAACGATTGGGTAGCATTTCGCTTTCTTGACGCCTATCTATTTGATATCAACCCCCGCAAAGACTTGTCTCGAGGAGCTGGCTTCTGGATGAAACTCGAAAAAAAATTTCTGGGAGATCAGTTTGTAAAGTATGGGGAAGTTCTCGAGACAAATTTAGAAGTAAAGGGTCAGGTTGAGACGCGAAAATTTATTCCGCTTGGCACCGGTGGTGTTTTTCTTGATCCAACCACTCCCGCGTTTGCGGAAGCAAAAGAACTCTATGCCCCCGTGAATTACATTCACATATCGAGCGTTTTTTCGAATCATCGAGTGCATCCTATTCGCGGGAAATCCAAACCTCACAATGGCGTGGACTTCGAGCTGCCTGTCGGAAGCGAGGTTTTCTCTGCTCATAAAGGGCATATTGAGAAGATTGGTAAAGACCGCGCCGCCGGCAACCACGTTGTTATTCGTCACTCCAATGGCCTCACAACTGCGTATCTTCACCTCAACAGTATCCAAAGCAACTTGAAGGTGGGAAAACATGTGGGTATCGGTGAATTGATAGGGCAAGTAGGGTGCACAGGGTATTGCACAAGTCCCCACTTGCATTTTTCAGTTAAAAGGGGAAACAGACCAATTGATCCTATGAAAGTTATGCGGCGCTATCCCTATCAATTTGCACAACAGATTGTAAGTTCGGTAAACAAATTGTAGGCTTTAAATATGAAGCCAGTACGTAAAGCCGTCATACCCGCCGCTGGATTAGGAACTCGGTTCCTCCCGGCAACAAAGACTGTTCCAAAGGAATTGTTACCAATCGTTGATCGCCCAATTATTCTTTACATTGTTGAGGAAGCCATTAACGCCGGAATAGAAGATATCGTGCTTATTGCTGGGCGAAATAAACATAGCATCGAAGATTTTTTTGACGTCAGTTATGAACTCCAAGACATTTTAGAGAAAAAAAAGCAAAGTGCCCTCCTAGAAAAAATCCAGGACCTTCACAAAAAAGCAAATTTCATTAGTATTCGTCAAAAACAAGCGCTTGGTTTAGGACACGCCGTTCACTGTGCTAAACCTGTCGTAGGTGATGAACCTTTCGCTGTCCTCCTGGGCGACGAAATTATGATCGGAAAAGGTAAAAAAACAGTCATTGGCGAGTTAGTAAATGCTTACGAAAAAACGGAAGTTTCATGCGTTACGATAATGAAAGTTGATACACAAGATGTCGCTAAATATGGAATCATCAAAGGCCAAGAGATCTCTAAAGGCACTTGGAAAATTGAAGATGTTGTTGAGAAACCAAACCCAAATAAAGCTCCAAGTACATGGGCGTTACCTGGCAGATATGTTTTTACAAATGGAATCATTGATGCCCTAGAAAATTTGTCCCCCACAAAAAATGGCGAAATTCAGCTTACCGATGGCATGGTAAAGCTCGCAAAGAAAGAGGGCATGAATGGTATTGTTCTCAACGCCGCCCGCTATGATGCAGGTGATAAACTTGGTTATTTGCAAGCCAACGTTGAAGTTGGGCTAAATCATCCGGAACTAAAAGATTCTTTTAGAAAATATTTGAAAGACTTAGTAAAACAGTTTTAAAAGTGAGCCTATGAAACAGTTAATTTTTATTTTTCTTATTCTTTCTCCTGTTGGTTCTTTCGCATACATTCCTCAAATCGACATGATCTTTGATCGTCTGGTAAAAAATCAAGGTAAGGGAACCTACTCCATTGATGCTGAAGTCACGATCGATTCAAAAGGCCAAACCTTTCTCACCCGCGAGAACTGGATTATTGAGGATATCGATAACATGCGTGTGAAGGTCGCTGGGGAGAAAGACATTAAGTCAAGTTTGAGTCTCATCCGCATTTATAAAAACGGAAAACGCTATTTTATGGACGACGACGGTAATATTAAAACTCTTCCGCTCCCCGAAGATTTTATCGAACCCGCATTTTTTATTCGTACCGCAAAACGTTTTGAAAAAACTCTATTAGACTTAGGAGTTCTACCTCAAGCATATACGAAAATGCGCAAGCCACCGATTGATATCAATGAACCAAAATATTTAAATCCGAGTTTTTTAAAGCTTTCTCGAGCTGGAGGACTTCCAAGTTATTTCATCGGTCAATCGGTTTCTATGGGTCCGGCCCTCTGGGTAGGACAGGATGAATTCATAATCAGAAGACTCCGTCTTAGTAACCAAAGCGAGGTTTTCGCAGATGAATACCAAAAATACGCAAACTCGATTATGCTCCCACAAATTCGCACGGTAAAATGGGGAAGCGGCAATCAGGCAAAGATTAAAATTCTCAGCGTGCACTCTGTTAGTTTGACCCCTAAGATAAAAGAATTATTTTCAAGCAAAACTTTCGCCGAAGAAAAGGGAAAGAAGGAAAGCATCAATAGTGTACCGGAAGATCCAGTTCTAAAAGATTTTTATTCGAGGTTTCGTTGAGCGAGGTACTTCTCAACGTCGCCGTTAACGCGCCCTTATTTACAACTTTGACCTACTCTTCAGATCTAGACGTTCCTCGCGGCCAACCTGTAATCGTGCCACTAGGAAAGCGTACGGCAACGGGCGTGGTTATGGGAACAACAACCATGACTGAGACTCCGCGAGAAAAAATAAAATCTATTAAACAAATTCATGAAGAATGGCCAAGACTAAACGAAAATTTTGTAAAATGGCTGGAGTGGCTAGCAAGCTACTATCAGTATCCGATTGGCCAAGTAACTGATCTTGCGTTTCCCCCACTCAAAAAAGAAACTAAAAGAGCTGCGAAGAAAGATCCTATAAGACTTTCACAGGCCATCGGAAAAAAGCATAGGCTCACAAACGAGCAAGAAAAATGCTTTCGTGACATGTCAAAGAAGACAGACTTCAACGTACACCTTCTCTTTGGAGTTACTGGCTCTGGAAAAACTGAAGTTTATCTGGAGCTATTTGAAAAAACTGTTAACGAAGGAAGGCAAGGGGTCTTCCTTGTACCCGAAATTTCACTCACGCCGCAACTCATCCAACGTTTCGGCGAACGCTTTGGCGACGCCATATCTGTGATTCACTCTCACCTCACGCCTCGAGAGAAAACAAAGCAATGGTGGGAAATGGTTGAAGGTAAGAAAAAAATTCTATTGGGCGCGCGCTCAGCCCTTTTTTGCCCAGTTCCCAACTTAGGAATGATAATTGTCGACGAAGAACATGAGCCTAGCTTTAAGCAGGACGAAAAATTAAAATATCATGCGCGCGATGCCGCGATTATGCAGGCAAAGATTTTCAATTGTCCCATCATATTGGGCTCGGCGACGCCAGCCATGGAAACCTGGCAAAACGCTAAAAGTGGAAAGTACCAAATTCATCGCATGAGTCGTCGAGTAGAAAATAGAAAAATGCCGGATATTCAAATCGTCGATTTAAAAAAGAACCCTAAGGGAGCTGGCATGCTCCCGTTCTGGTTATCCCCCACTCTCCATAAAAAAATTGAAGAGTCTTTAAACAGACGCGAACAAGTTGCACTCTTTCTCAATCGCCGAGGAACTGCTCAACTTATTCTTTGCCCTGCATGTGGAGAATCTCAGAAGTGCCCCAACTGCTCCGTAACCCTTACTCTTCATGGAACCAGGCACCTTCTATGCCACTATTGCGACTATCACGAAGTCCTAGGCAACGCGTGTACTTTCTGTAAAAACGAGGAGATTAAGAAAATTGGATTAGGTACCGAGCGAGTAGAAGAGGATATGAGAAGTCTTTTCCCTAACGCACGCATTGCAAGGGCTGATCGCGATGAAATTCAGAACCGCACTGACCTTGAAGACTTAATCTCTTCCATTGAGAATCGCCAGACTGACATCATTGTAGGAACTCAAATGATTGCCAAAGGACTTGACTTCAAAGGACTAAATCTCGTGGGGCTTGTCCTAGCCGATATCGGCTTTAATATGCCTGACTTTCGCGCCTCTGAAAGGTCCTTCCAACTAATATTACAAGTTAGTGGCCGTGCTGGCCGTCATGTTTCGGCGGACGAACAACCTGGGCAAGTGATTGTACAAACTTTTAATCCTGAACATCTTGCCGTGGTGCACGCACAGAAAAATGACTACGAAGGATTTGCCGAAACAGAACTCGGTTTTCGTAAAGCTCTTGGCTATCCTCCATTTGGAAAATTAGCCGCCGTGAGAATAAAGTCTAATGATAAAGATATCGCTGAGAAGTCGGCGCAACAGGTTCTTGCAATTGCCCAAAAACTTCAAGGCAAAGATGCTGAACTTAATAAACTTGAAATCCTTGGCCCCACCGAAGCACCCCTCTCGAAGTTAAAAGGTCAATATCGATATCACTTGCTGGTTAAAGGCGATTCGCCAGCCCAGGTGCAGCGCATGTGTGCCAGCATTTCGCAAGTCGAGGGCCTACTTTCCAGTAAAACCAAACTTCAGATCGATATCGATCCACTCAGCTTGCTCTGAATACCTTACCTTGGTCTAGAAACCACCAAAATTTTTTATCATTCCGGCGGATAATGTCGATACATTAGAGATATGTCGACAGCTGTTGCCACCAAAAAATGCCCCCGTTGCGGTACCGATTCGCGAGAACTTGTGCGTATTGACGCTGGCATGCGCATCGCACTTGCAGAAGGCGGCATGGCCAAAGAGATTCCCGGCGAGGCTTGTACTAATTGTATTGGCGAATTCAGTAAGCTTGTTTCTCAAGGAGCGAGACTTCGCGCACAAAGAAAAGCACGCGAAGCTAATCAAGTCGCACTATGGAGAAATCGTATCAATGTCTTAAAGCAAGGACGAACTTTTCTTGCGCAAAGATTGTTTGTAGAAGCAGCGATAGAATTTGAAAAATACATTCGCATCATTGAAATCGTGTCAGAGCTTAAACCCGGCGAACTCAAACCAGAACATTTAAAAAAGAATGCGAAATCCAACGAACTCGATGTCTTCATCTCAACCCTCTGGGACCTGATAAAAATTTATGACATGAACGCTTCTTACCAGCCAAAACTTAAAGAAAAAGTAGAAATGATAGTTGAGTTTTCTAAACAAGCGCCAAGTTTTCCACGTCTTGCTCGCAAGATGGTTGCCTACAGCAAAAAAGCAAAAAATAAAGAAGTCTTCAATGACCTTCTCACTCGTTGTAATGCACCCAAGTCAAAATGTTTTATTGCGACATCTACTTATGGCGACCCACTTCATCCCCAAGTTTTATTGCTCACCCGTTTTCGTGACGAAACTCTCGAAAACAATGTCGCAGGCCGCATATTTATTTGGATTTATTACAAGGTATCGCCGTTAATTGCTGACTTCTTGGATAAGAATCCGCATTTAAAAACGACATCTCGAAACTTGCTCGATAGGATTGCCAAAAAAGTTCAAATTCTTCTTGAAAAGAAGCCTTAATTCTACGACTTTTTAAATATGAGTTTAAAAATTAGTGAATTTGACGCTATTGTCATTGGCAGTAACCTATCCGGCCTTATGGTCGCAGCCGGCCTTAGCCAGAACCAACGCGTAGCGCTCATTGACAAAAATGAGCTTCCTGGTGGCAATTTCTCGCGTATCAATCAATTTCAAACGATCCCGGCTTCCGCAGAAACCGAGAGGACCCTCGACTTTCTTGATCTCCTTATTGGTCGCAACATTAAACGTGAAAAGATTGAGCAGCACCCGATCACTTTTGAGCAAGGCTTTAAGCCTTTTGTGGGTTTTGGCGATAATGCTCCAATTTGCGTTGACGAGATTCAATACTATTTAAGTCCGGAAAGATTTTATTTTCACGAAGGGCCACAAGATTGGCTACAAATTCTCTTTGAAAAATTTAAAGGCGAGTTTTTCAACTTAAGTGAAGTCACAAAAATAATTATCGAAAATAATGAGGCAAAAGGCGTAGTTATCAACGGACAAAGGCAGCTGAATTCCAAAAAAATTATTTTCTGTTCAAACCCAAAAGATCTCGTTGATCTAATTCCGCAAGAGTCGTTGCCCCCTCGCCTTCGTCAAAAACTCGGCAAATCCATGCTTTGGACAAGTGTCCTTTTACAGTTAGTTCACAGTCAGCTTGTCTCTGAAGACACCCGCATTCACATGTTGGGACAAAAAAGTGAGACTGACGGCTTTTGTGTTGGTCAATTCTTTTCTCCAATTAGGATTGAAAATGGCTCTGTTACCCAAAGAAGCCAGTGGCTAACTTTCATTTCTGAAGCCGATGCCGACGACGAGGAATTACTTGGCCAAAGCATAAGAAAACTTAAAAAGCTCATTCAAAAGGCATTTCCTAATGCTTTTAGTGAGTTAAAGTATGAAAAAATTATGGTGAATCCCAGTTCTCACGGAAAAATTTCTATCAATCTTGAGGAAAATACGTCCATCGAAGGCATTAGTGGCCTCTACGTTGTTAGCCATTTCCCTAGCGAGTTACAGAATATCTCGGGTTCACTTGACCAGGCCGAGCAATGCCTACGTGGGCTTGGTTTCTGCGCCGCCCCATAAGAGATAACTCCCTAAAAATTGTTGTGCTTTTAGTCTAAATTAGGTACCTCAAGTTTTCAGCTTTTTATTACCTATTTAGGAGGCCTGATGGCACAAGTGACTATGAAGGAAATGCTCGACGCTGGAGTTCACTTTGGACACCAAACTGAGCGCTGGAATCCGCGCATGAAAAATTTTGTTTTTGGCGCGCGACAAGGAATTCACATTATCGATCTACAAAAATCTGTAGTCCAAGCTAAAAAAGCTGCTGACTTTGTACAATCAGTTGCTGCCAATGGTGGAAAAATGATTTTTGTCGGCACGAAGAAGCAAGCAGTTGAGCCAATTTTAGACGCAGCAAAAAAGTGCGGACAGTACTACATGGTTAAACGTTGGTTGGGTGGCTCGCTTACAAATTTCCAAACAATTAAAAACTCTATCGATCGTTTGAAAAAAATCGAGCTTATGAAAGAAAAAGGTCAATACGACATGCTAACCAAAAAAGAACGCGCGAAAATCGACAAAGAGGCGCAGCGTTTGTTAGATTACTTGGAAGGCATTCGCGAAATGAAAGAGCCACCACAAATTATGTTCGTTGTGGATATCGTGAAGGAGCATATTGCGGTTGCAGAAGCTCGTCGGCTTCGCATTCCAGTTGTTGCAATCGTTGATACAAATGCAGATCCTGGCCAAGTGGAATATCCAATTCCAGGAAATGACGACGCTATTCGTTCCATCAAATTATTTTCTGGTTTAATGGCTGATGCTTTCCTTGAAGGTGCGAAGGAGTGGGAACATAGGCTTCGCACTGAGTCTGATAAAAAAGTTGATCTTGCTGATCAAAAGGAAGCTGCTCCTGAAAAAGGTAGCCGTCGTAGCGAAAAAGTTGAGTCAACAGGTAGCGGGCCGGCAATTGTTCGTGCTACTAAAACTCGTCGCCTAGTTGCTGCAGGTTTGGCAGAAGACACGGAGATTGCAGAAGAGATTGAACGTGGTGAAACACTCGTTGTAGAGGCTCTAGGTGGCAATGAAGAAACCACAGAAGAAACTACTACTACGAAAAAATCTAGCAAACCAAAAAAGAAATAATTTTTGAGGAGAACTTAGAGATGACTGCATCGGCTAACTTAGTTAAAGAGTTGCGAGAAAAAACTGGCGCTGGAATGATGGATTGTAAAAAAGCTCTTCAAGAAACTGCTGGCGACTTTGAAAAAGCCGTTGATTGGTTACGCCAAAAAGGCCTTTCCGCAGCAGCAAAAAAATCAACCCGACAAGCGGCTGAAGGTTTAGTTCACGCCTATATTCACGGTGAAGGTCGGATCGGAGTATTGTTAGAAGTAAACTCAGAAACTGACTTTGTTGCACGCAACGAACAATTCAAGAGTTTGGTTAAAGATCTGGCGATGCAAATTGCTGCCGCCAACCCGCTTTGTGTTAGCCCAACCGAATTTCCTGCTGATGCTCTTGATCGCGAAAGAAGAGTCTTAGCTGCAAAAGCTCAGGAACAAGGTAAGCCAGCGAACATGATTGATAAAATTGTTGATGGTCAAATTAAAAAATATGTTTCTGAGAACTGTTTGTTAGAACAAAATTTCATTAAAGATCCTGAAAAAAAAGTTACCGACATTATTAAAAGCGCCATTTCAACAATTGGCGAAAACATCGTCGTACGCCGTTTTGTTCGCTACGAACTTGGCGAAGGTATTGAGAAAAAGAAAACTGATTTTGCCGCTGAAGTTGCCGCTCAGCTGAAAGGCTAAGATCGTGGCAAAATCCGCATATCAACGGGTGCTCCTCAAACTAAGTGGAGAAGCACTTGCTGGTGCCAATGGGCATGGAATTGACAATAAAATTTTAAAGCAAATTGCCAGTGATGTGAGGGAAGCTCACGAAACTGGTTGTCAATTGGGCGTCGTTATTGGTGGCGGAAATATTTTTCGGGGCGTAGCGGCTTCCACTAATGGAATGGATCGAGCTAATTCAGATTACATGGGAATGCTAGCTACTTGTATCAACGCACTCGCCCTTCAAGAGGCCTTTGAATGCGCAGGATTGCAGACGCGAGTTCAATCGGCAATCACAATGAATGAAATTGCCGAGCCCTATATTCGTCGTCGTGCCCTTCGCCATTTAGAAAAAGGTCGCGTAGTGATTTTTTCTGCTGGAACAGGTAATCCATACTTTACAACCGACACAGCTGCAGCGTTGAGAGCTATGGAAATAAACGCCGAAGTCATTCTCAAGGCGACAAAAGTTGATGGAGTTTACGATCGCGATCCAAAAAAACATTCCGATGCGAAGAAGTTTGATCATTTGTCATATATTGATATGCTTAATAAAGGTCTCAAAGTTATGGATTCAACTGCTGTATCTTTGAGCATGGATAACAAGCTACCGATTATTACCTTTGATCTTACTGTGCCGGGAAATATTCTTCGTGCTATCAAAGGTGAAAAAATCGGAACTATTATTCAATAGTAGGAGGCAGTATGGTTGACCAAATTAAAAACGATGCAAAAGCAAAAATGGATAAAGCGGTCAGTGCCTTGAAAAATGAGTTAAAGAAAATTCGTACCGGCAAAGCCCACATTTCAATGCTCGATAATATTCGCGCAAATTACTACGGAACTCCTACTCCTTTAGCCCAAACCGCCGCACTTTCTTGTCCTGATCCCCGTTCGATCTTGATTACTCCCTGGGAAGCACCAATGCTCAAAGAAATCGAACAGGCAATTATAAAAAGTGATTTAGGTCTTGCACCTATTAACGACGGAAAAGTGATTCGTTTAAAAATTCCGCCTTTGACCGAAGAACGTCGTAAAGAATTAGTAAAAAACTCCAAAAAAGTTGTGGAAGAATGTCGCGTAGCTGTTCGAATGGCCCGCCGAGATGCTAATGATCATTCAAAAAAATTATTGAAAGATAAGACCATCAGTGAAGATCAAGAAAAGAAAATGTCTGAACAAATCCAAAAGATGACCGACGATTTCATGAAACAAATTGACCAGGTTGCTGAGGAAAAAGAAAAAGACATAATGACCATTTAAAAGGACAAGGACGCGCAACTTTGAAATTCCCACAGCATGTCGCAATTATCATGGATGGCAACGGCCGCTGGGCTGAGTTGAGGGGACATTCTCGAATTTTTGGCCATGTTCGTGGTGCAAGAGCTGCCAAGAACATCATAGAGCAAAGCGCAAGCCTTGGAATAAAAAATTTAACTCTTTTTGCATTCAGTACCGAAAATTGGACACGACCAGAGTTTGAAGTAAGCTTTTTGATGACTCTTTTGCGAAAACACCTGATTCGTGAACGCCAAAGTTTGATGAATCAAAATATTAGATTCCGCTGCATTGGCGATTTAAAGCGGATTCCGAGCTCGGCACGAACAGAAGTTGAAAAGACGATTGAAATGACCAAAAACAATACGGGGATGAACCTCATTTTCGCTCTTAGTTACGGCGGTCGTCAAGAAATCATAAATGCGGTTCAACGTATCTCAGAAAAAGTTAAAAGCGGCGTTATCAACAGCGAACAAATTAGCGAAAGAGTTTTCAGCCTTGAACTCGAGAGCTCCTTTATACCCGATCCAGATTTAGTCATCCGCACCAGTGGCGAGACTCGTATCTCTAACTTTTTCCTTTGGCAAAGCGCTTATAGTGAAATTTATTTTTCAAGTATTTTATGGCCTGATTTTACTAACAAAGAGTACGAGAAGGCCTTGGAATATTACGCAGGCCGTGAACGCCGATTTGGAAAAACTAGCGAACAAATTAATCATCGGCCACAAACAATCCCAAGTCCCACGGTTTAAAAATGTCAAATTTATTTACCCGTACGATTTCTGCGGTTGTCGCTCTGATGCTGCTAGGACTATCCGTAAAATTTGGGCGCAGTTCCCTCTACCTCCTATGCTTCGTGAGTTCTTTGCTTTCACTGACGGAATTTTCAGGCTTACTTCGAAGAGTCGGTTCAGTTACACACTTTGAATTCAAAGTCATTCGTATTGGCTTTGTGATCCTCGGTAGTATTCTCTTTGTTTTTGCATCACGCTATTCGCAATACCTAATAATTACCTTTCCACTGGCATTCGTAGTTCTAGCAGCTGCTGTTTCGTGGTTTGTTGCCAGAAAAGAAAATCTCTCAGAGTTATTGCCCATGCTTAACATGCTTTTTTTAGGGTTTATTTATTGTTCAGTTCTACCCTCGGTAAGTGTACGACTTATTGAGTTGGGTGTTGGAGTATTCCTTTGTCACCTCTCTGTGGTTTTCGGCGGCGACATTTTTGCATATTTTTTTGGACGATTTCTAGGAAAGTACAAACTCCACGAAGCCCTTTCTCCAAAAAAGACTATTGAAGGATCAATCGGAGGACTTCTTGGTTCGCTCTTATTGGGCTTTGGTTTGGGTCCCCAAATAGGGTTTGAAATCCCTATGTTGCAAGGAATTATTCTTTTTGCTGTTACCGGTTTATTTGCGCAGCTTGGCGACCTGTTTGAGTCATTTTTGAAGCGTTACGCCCAAGTCAAAGATTCAGGATTTATCATGCCTGGTCATGGCGGCGTTCTTGATCGACTAGACGGGGTCTTGTTCTCATCCCCTGTTTTCTTGCTCATTTATTTTCTCTTCTCAAGAAACTAAGGGTCAAATATAATCAAGCGATGGAATTAATTAATTCGTTTCTTTCAGGCGTATTTTCTAACACCGTTCCTTTTGTAATCCTTTTAGGAGCCTTAATTTTTGTTCACGAATTGGGACATTTCTTGGTCGCAAAATTCTACGGAGTTCGTGTCGAAGTATTTAGTCTTGGCTTTGGCAAAAAGATTTTGCAGTTTAAACGCGGAGACACAGTATACTGCATTTCTATAATCCCCCTTGGTGGCTACGTAAAAATGTACGGTGACGATCCCCGAGCCGAGGTTCCAGAGTCGGAAAAAAAAGTTTCTTTTTTACATAAACCACTTTGGCCGAGAACCGCCGTTGTACTTGCGGGACCAATGATGAATTTTTTCTTTGCTATTTTTATTTTTGCGGTTGTTGCTTTACTCGGCGATCACAACGTAAAGCCAGAAATTGGTGATATAGATCCAAACTCAGCAGCAGCAACGGCGGGATTTATTCCTGGCGAGTTAGTTGTTGCAGTAGACAGTAAACCGATAAAGAGCTGGAAGCAATTTACGGAATCTCTCGAAGATAAAAGCGGACAACAAACCAACATCGCCTTTTCTGGCGGTAAGACTATTACCGTGGTTCCTGAACTTGTCGAAAACAACGAACTACTGAGCACAAAAAGCCATGTTGGCAGCATACCTGGCTTAACTAATATTTCACGCTCAAGTGCAATTGGCATTGTCATTGATGAGTCACCTGCCGCAAAGGCCGGATTGAAAACTCATGATATAGTGAATAAAGTAAATGGCACAAAAGTTGTTAATTGGCGAGAGCTCGCTCAAAAAGTAAATGAATTTAAGACCAACGGAAAAGTTGATTTTGAAGTTGAACGCTATTCAAATAGTTTGGAAAGCAAGGAAGTGCTTAATTTTGAAATACCGATTTCTCAACGTGAAGTCGGGGCCAATGACCTACTTTATGTTTTGGGACTTGAGCCTGCCGAGCTTTACCTGTCAAAAGTAATTCCAAATACTCCTGCTGAAAGAGCAGGATTAAAACCCAATGACAAAATTATCAGCATCAACGGCAAAACCTTTTCTCGGTGGATGGATGTATTGCATACTATACGATCCTTCAAGGAAGGTGATCCTAGTTTAAAAGTTTCGGTGCTACGAAATAACAAGTCGATGGAATTCGAATTAACTCCCGAAATGACTAAACAGCAAGGCTCACAAGGACAGCAGGAACAGCGATTTACAGTTGGCATTGCACCTACTTTTTCACTCGATGTAACTCCTGACGTTGTTCTGGTAAAAGCTGAAAATGTTGGCGAAGCATTGGCCCTTGGATGGAAGCAGACTATCTGGTGGACGAAAGCAACATTTACTGTGTTTATAAAGATATTTGAAAATAAAATTTCGCCAAGAAATATTGGTGGCATTATTTCTATTCAACAAGCCGCAAAAAAGACCTTCGACTATGGAATATCTGTTTTTATTAAAATGATGGGGATACTCTCTGTGAATTTGTTTGTTATGAACTTATTACCAATCCCAGTTCTCGATGGCGGTCACTTATTCTTTTATATTATAGAATTTATCAAGGGGACTCCCGTATCAGTTAGAAAAATGGAAATTGCAACACAAGTTGGACTTTTCCTCCTTCTTGGGTTAATGGTTTTTGCAATTTTTAACGATATTAGTATGGTATTTCGAATTAACTGGTAAAATATAAATGTTACTTTTATCTATTTGTACTAGCTCCCTTCGGGGTAGTGTTGCATTACATTCGGACGAAAAATTTCTTAACGAAAAGCTATGGTCGAAAAAAATCTCTGCTGGAGGCAACCCATCGCATAGCGAGTTACTAACAGTCTCTGTATTAGAACTTCTAAGAGAAAATCAGAAAAAAATGAACGATGTGACACATCTAGCAGTTGATGTTGGTCCCGGGAGTTTTACAGGGATTCGTGTCGGAGTAAACTTTGCCCGCGCCTTTGCCTATGCGAGAAATTTAGAAGTATTTGTGGGCGATTCGCTTTTTATAATTGCTAATTCTTTTTTTGGAAAGAGCGATGACAAAAACCTTTCAGTACAAATTCCGGCCTTTCGCAATTTTCACTACTATTCTGTCTATTCGCCTGGACGAAGATCCTGGAATTGTATTGAGGGTCCTAGCGTTGTTACGACTGATGAGCTTAATGACGGAAAATTTAAAAATTCCTTCGAAGTTAAAGACACTTATCCGCAGGCAAAACACCTCGGAGATCTCGCTCTTTTATCTCATATGCAAAAAGAAAAATTTAAGAGTTGGCGAGAGATAACTCCTCTTTATATTCGTCGCTCAGAAGCCGAAGAGAAGTTCGGTATATGTCTATAAACCAAAATTCACTTTCAGTTAAGCGAGCTGGACCTGCTTTGGGCCCCACTTCAATTATCGCCGTCGGCGGGGGAAAAGGTGGAATCGGCAAGAGTTTCATAAGCACAAGCTTAGCAATTTCAATTTCCCAGCTAGGTCATTCGGTGACCATAGTAGACCTCGACCTTGGTGCCGCTAACGTTCATACTTGTTTGGGTGGAACAATTCCAGAGAAAAGTATTTCAGATTTTGTCACTGGAAGGGTCAGTGACTTGCGCGCAATTACATCAAACACTCCTTTTCAGAGATTGAGTTTTATCAGTGGAAGTAACGACTCTTTTAATATTGCTAATCTCAATCCCGGAGCCCAGGAACGATTGATGGACGAGCTGAAAAAGCTTCCAACCGAGTATTTAGTCCTAGACCTTGGTGCAGGTACAAATAATAGCATTCTTGATTTCTTTTTAATGGCGGACAAAAAGCTTGTCGCTCTGACACCCGAACCAGTGAGCGTGGAAAACGCGTATAGATTTATTAAGTCGGCGTTTTTCAGAAATCTCCTGCGCACTGAAAATGACTTACAAGTTCAAACTGTTGTGGAAGACGCAATGGACCAAAAAAATAATCTTGGTATTCGCACGCCCGCTGATTTGATCAACCACGTTAAGAAAGTGAATCCACTAGCAGGACAAAGGATTGCCGAAGCGATCGATGGTTTCGACCTTGATATTCTCGTCAATCAAATCAGAGCACGTTCAGATATTGATCTTGGGTATTCTATTGCGAGTGTCTGTACAAAATATTTTGGAATTTCTACTAACTATCTCGGTTACCTAGACCACGACAATGCTGTTTGGCAGGCGCAACGCAAACGGCGTCCACTCATAACTGAGTATCCTCATAGCCGATTAGTTGCGCAGTTTCTTACCATTGCGAAAAATTTAGTTCATCGCCAAATAAAAAAGGCCGTGGTATAGTTTTTCGGATGAGTAACTGGCAGTCTCAGAACTACTATGAAATTTTAGAAATAAAACCCTCCGCCGCCGAACACGAAATTCACGAAGCTTATCAACGAGCGAAGGCTACTTACTCAGTCGATTCTCCTGCGCTCTACACAATGTTTAGCCCCCAAGAGGCACAAGCCTTGAACCGCCTCATCGAAGAAGCTTACTCTGTTCTCGGAAATCAACGGCTCCGCCACGCATACGATTCGAAACTTCAAAATGGAGAAATTAAAAAGTCCGAAGAAAAAGCTCCACCAAAAACTAAAGCTTCGCAACTCGCAATTGAAAGTGGCTTTGGAAAGACAAAGTTCGGGACGTTCAAAATCAGTGACGATTTTGAACGTGAAATTATAGCGACAGGTGAGTTTGATGGAGCCATGTTAAAGCGCGTGCGCGAGTACAAAGAAATTACTCTTGAGCAAATTTCAGAATTCACGAGAATCAGCCGTGCACATCTTGAATCTATTGAAGCAAATGACTTTACAACACTACCGGCACCCGTGTTTGTACGCGGATTCTTGGCTCAACTTTGCAAACTTCTTGGCTTAGAGGAAAACAAAGTGACACGAACGTATTTGAAACGTTACAAAGATTCACTTGGCAAAAAATAAATTTACCGCTGATATTTCAGGTCCTATGCGAGTTGATAAATTTTTATCAATAACCAGTCTCTTTAAGTCCCGCTCACAGGCCAAGCAGGCCGTCGATGCCGAGAGAGTTTTTATTAATGGGAAACTGGCAAAAACATCCTCAACAATTAACCCAGGTGACGAATTGGAAATCTTGGAAAAAAAGGAAAATGTAGATCCGGATATTTCAATAAAATTTAAAAGAATTTATGAAGACGACGACATAGTTATTATCGACAAACCACCCGGTGTGCTCGTTCATCGCCCACAGGAAGGGAAACAAAATTCTCTTGTCGATGAATTAAAGAAAAACACAACGCTTTCACGTGGGTACTCTCCGGACAGACCGGGGATAGTTCATCGCTTAGATCGCGATACAAGTGGTTTACTTGTAGTGGCAAAAACAGATGCAGCTCAAGATAGTTTGTATGAGCAATTTCAGAAAAAATCGATCTCGAGAGTTTATTTGGCAATCACTAATCACCGTATGGAACCTGGCAACGGAACAATTGCAAGCTATCTCATCCGACACCCACGCTTCCGCACCAAAAGGGTTTCTCTGCGGGACCAACGCACAAAAAAAATAATTCGTCCTGAAAGTGTTTATCCGGTGAAAGACTTTGTAGAAGAGCAAGGGGGAAGACTTTCCATTACCCACTACAAAACCATTTCTATAAATCAAAATGGTGATTCACTTTTAGAAGTTTCGCTTGAAACCGGCAGGACTCATCAAATTCGCGTTCATCTGTATGATAGTGGTGCGCCGATCATTGGTGATCGGATGTACTCCGGCTCTGAGCAACTGAGTCGATGCGCTCTTCATGCGCACAGACTTGAATTAATTCACCCGCGAACAAAAAAACTAGTAATTTTTAAATCAGATATCCCTGACGATATGAAAAATCTCATGGAGCAATTGGGATTAACCTTAAAGTAGTGTGTGGTGCAATTGAAACTTGAAACCATTACCCACGAAGAAAAATTCATGGGCGAAAAATTAGAATCCAATAAATTTTTAGTTTTTTTTGGATCTCGCCACACCACCTGGGAAGTCCTCCCTAAGTTGTTTCCAAATCTTAAGTTCGCAAGACTCAAGCAAACCCATGGCAATACGGTCGTGCAATCACCAAGCGATATGCTGCTCGAAGGCGATGGCCACTGGACCGAAAAACGAAATGTCGCTTTGACAATCGTAACTGCTGATTGTTTGCCAGTCATGATTCTAGACCAACATAGAATCGGTGCAGTTCATGCCGGTTGGCGAGGAATTGAAAATCAGGTATTACTGAAAACTCTCCATTCTGGTTTTTCAAAAAACTTAGAAATTTTTATCGGTCCACACATCCAAAAATCTTCTTTTGAGGTTGGAATTGATGTCTCGAAAAAATTAATTGCATCAACGAAAAACTTAAGTTTTTTCGATTTAAAAAAATGTGTTTTTCCACACACTGATCCACAGAAAAGATATATCGATCTTTCTTATATCGCCTGTGCCCAACTAAAATCATTTGGAATAGATGAGAAAAATATCTATCTGTCCGGGCACGACACTTTTACCAATAACGATTTCTCGTCCTATCGTCGTAAAGAGAGCCCTACTGGGAGGCAGGTCAGCTTTATAGCTTATTATTAACTTCCTCAATCTCCAAGTGGCCGGTAAACGTCACCTTTAATGCGCCCGAATATGAGTATAATGCACTCAAAGGACAATCCAAGATAGGACCTGATTTACCGAGTCCTACCTCACATTTTCTTATGCGCTCTTGACAAGTCAGTCATCCACATGAGTGTTTTATACAGAATTATTTTTTCGAGTCTACACAATGAGTAATCTCAATGTACTTTAATAAAGTTTTTTCGGCCTCTTCTAATGTACGATAAGGGCCAAATGGCTCAGCCTCGATATTCTTGGTTTGTTGGTTAATACCAATAATCTCAAAACCTCCACCCACTTTAGGAATTATCCGACAATCAGCGAGCCGCCACCCAGCAAGTGCCGATGAGCTCAAAAATGATCCAAAAATCAAAATTGAAAATATCTTTTTCATGTATAGCCTCCTTACTACAGCAGTACGATGGAAGACAGAGTTTGTAAAGTAAACTATCTTCTGGAACCTGGTATCTGCATGCTCTTGTTTTTTGGCTTATAATTCCTGTCATCCGTATTGAATCATGACTAAATGACTCCGATAGTGGCATGAGTTTTGCTGCAGAATTTATGGTAAAAAATGAGGTCAAAATATGCGTAAATGGTCCCTCTTTTCCGTAGTTTTTTTGTCAATAATTACCTTTGTTAGCAGTTATGCATCAATGTTGGATGACGAGTATTTTGAGAGCCGCGATATTGTACTTACCTTGCTTAACCGATTTCCCCCAGAAAAATATTTTTATGTTGGCTTAGGCCGTAGTCCTGTACCAATTATGTTCCTCTTGGAGGAACTTAATTTATCGAACACCGCAAATATTCCCCTATCGGGAATCTCGAATATGGATGGAGTATGGATTGGTGATCAAAAGGTAACTGTAGTTTCGCCCGAGGAGTTGAATGCAAGACGGCTCAAATTATTCGATCACTATAGGAAGTTTCTCCCAAAACTGGAAACACTTAAGGGTCGAAAAATTTTATTGATTGACTTTGTCGACTCTGGCAAAGGCCTGATCAATGCAAAACAAACAATTGAGGAATACTACAACATGTCCACTGAAGCCGTGGCGTTATACATCGAGGAGAAACGATTGGATGATCCGATAGTTACTCAATTAGTTAAAAATAAAATAAATGTTTACTATTTAGCGAGTTGGAGATCTTGGTTAAGAAACCAGGATCTTCGCCGACTTGGTGGATTTACAAGCTTTATTCATGATCTAATGAAGAGAAGTAGGTACCATTTGGCCGCTCCTTATGGTGAAGCAATTCCGTGGGAAGATAGTATTAATTTAAACCCCGGAATTGACCGTCAAAATTTTGTAAATCGCTTTCGTAGTAAAGCCTTGGCCGACAAATACTTTATTAAAGCGAAAGAGAAATATTCCCGTCGAATGGAGCAAAACACAAAAATATCTTGTACCTCTCTGTTTTTCGCTCATTCAAGATTTGCCCAGTAAGCGTTGCAAAGCCGTAAGAAACCTTAGGGCAAAAACTATCGTTTTACTGTAGGTTTAATTTTAGATTTCTTTTTTAGATCTCGCCACGATTTACCTTGGCGATTTTTTTGATCGAGCTGAAAAGTACCAACAGCTTTATTGTGGTCCTTCAGTGTTTCAGAAAAAATGTGCGATCCCTCATTCTTACTTACAAAATATAAGTATCCGGTTTTTTCTGGGTTGAGAGCGGCATAAAGAGATTCTTTACCGGGATTAGAAATTGGCCCCACCGGCAAACCATAGAAAGTATAAGTGTTGTAATCATTTGGTTCTAATAAGTCTTTACGCCTAATATTCTCAATATATTTTCCCGTTTTACGCCAATATCCGTAAATTACTGTAGGATCCATTTGTAATTTCATTCCCTTTGCTAAACGGTTGTGAATTACACTTGAAATCAGCACGCGCTCACTAGGGTTGCCTGTTTCTTTTTCAATAATACTGGCCATAGTTACCATGGTCGGAATAGTCATTTTCGTTGGGGTAAGTCGTCGAACTTCTTGAATAATTTTTACTGCACGATTCACAAGAACAGAAATCAGCTCCTTTGTGCCGATATATTTGTTGAATTTATATGTGTCGGGAAATAAATATCCCTCCAATGAAAACGCTTCAACACCAGTAAGCTTTCCCGCAAAATCTTTATCAAAAACTAACTTGAGAAACTCGTCGGCACTGCCAAATCCACTTTTTTCAAAAATTTGAGCAATTTCGAATGAATTCAGTCCCTCACGAATCGTAAAGACCCGATCCATGCTGTGGCCAGATGAAATAACAGACCAGATCTCAGCCGCCGACATAGATTTTTTTACGGAGTACTCACCTGCTTTAACAACTTTACCTTTAGCAAAACCCCTTACGTAGTAGTAAAAAATATCAGGGTTCTTTATTAACCCCATTTCGAACAGGTCTTTTGAAAGTCTACCAAGACTAGTTCCAGGCTTAACATCCAAAATCATTTCTGAATTTTCCTCGTCATCGATAGCTAGGAAAATATTGGAGTAACTGACCCATAGAACCACGGCGCCTGAGATTCCCAAAATAAAGAAAAATATCTTTATTATTTTACTCATCTAATGTGATGCCCGGAAAAATTGATTTCTTATCCAATGAGCCCAGGTCTTCTAAACTCGCAACCGGTGTCGTGCAATACTGAACCGCGAAATGGCCCGATGGTCTATCATTCCCAGATTTTCCTCTCCCACCGAAAGGAAGCCGAGAACTTGAACCATTGGTAGTGCGGTTCCAGTTTAGCAAACCAACACGAGTTTTCAATAGGGCCTCTTCGTACAAACTTTTTTCTTTTGTAAAAACAGAAAGGCAAAGTCCATAGCTTGTATTGTTAACAACGTGCATAGCCTCATCAAAATCCTGAACTGTATAAACAGCAACATTAGGGCCAAAAATCTCAGACCTTTGATAGACCGACTTCTGCTTTACTTCCTTTACGAGATTGATACTTGGGGTGACGTAGTACCCCCGATAATCAAGTTCTAGCTCCTTGCCACGCATTAGAGTTTCGGCGCCTTCACGTTTTGCGATTTCTTGAAAACGCACATACTTTTCGACAGAGTCTTTGCTAATCAACGGGCCAAAAAGTACCTCTTCCTTCCAGTGACCAATTTTAATTTTCTTCGCCGCTGAATAAAATTTCTCAATAAATTTTTGGGCTATGGACTCGTGTACAATCAACCTGCTCGTGCACGAACACCTTTGGCCCGCGGTCAAAAAACTACCAACGAGAGACTCGTAAAGGGCCTTATCTAAATCGGCATCATGCCAAACGACCGTGGCATTTTTGCCTCCCATCTCAAGAGCCAATATTTTCCAAAAGTGATTTAGGGTATCTTCCTTAATTTTTAAACCGACTTCATAAGATCCCGTGAATAGAATTCCAGCTACGTTTTCATCGAGAACCAATCGACGGCCTACATTACCCGGCCCCTGGACCATATTGAAAACCCCTTTAGGAAATTCTGCTTTTTCAAAAAGCTGCGCTAAGTACTGTCCAACCGCTGGAGTCTTATCCGAAGGTTTAAATACTACCGTATTTCCAGTCAGAAGTGCCGGAATAATATGTCCATTTGGTAGGTGTGCTGGAAAATTAAATGGGCCCACTACTGCCATCACTCCACGCGGCTGATGACGGACAACCCCATCGACTCCTGGAAGAGCATCCTTAACCAGTTCTGTTTCAACTAACTTCATGGAGTAATTAATTGTTATGTCAATCTTGCTAGCCAGAGCTTTAGCTTCGGTTCGCGCCTCCCAAAGAGGCTTCCCCGTTTCGCGGCTAATTACTTTCGCCATATCTTCCGCATGAGCGGAAAACACTTCTTTCAACTTGAACAAGTGCCTCTTTCTCTCCTCTAGGGATAACCGGGCCCAAGGGAAAAAGGCCTTTTGCGCCGCATTTACAGCGGCATCAACATTATCAAGCTTATGTCTAATGGTAATCACATGATCATTGAGATCCGCAGGGCTTAATATTCTTATTTCCCCGTCAGGACTCGATGGAATAACAAATCTTCCATCAATATAGTCGCCTAAAAACTGCAGTGGGTCTGATGACATAAATAATTACTCCTCATCCAGTAGGGAGACAAAAATCTTTTGACCTGATTCTAACCCTAAGAGCTTTTGTACGGGTTGGGGGATATTGATCTCATTACCACCAGATTTTGCGTCCACGAGTGAATAAGCACCCAGAAAATCAGTGCCTTTATCAACACCCAAAAGAGCTCTCTGATTGTATTGTGCTTTATCATTTTTCGAAACAGTACGAACCACGGTCGACTTTACGATTGTTATATCCTTTGTGTCGACACCGAAATGTGGGCCTCCGTCAAAAGGATCTATCTCTTCTAAGTTTTTAAAGCCTATTTTTTCCAAAATCATTTGAGCTGGAATTGTCTCTTGTCCCACTTTCCCAAGTGACAATCGCGCACGCGAATCAATGAGGGCAAGGTAAATATCTTGCTCGGGAAAAAGCTGCCTAATAAATTCCTTGTGAGTTTGACTGAGCTCATCGGCTTCATCGTAGGGTAAACCCGTAAACCTTCTGCCGACGGCCTCCCAAAACTCGCTTCGCCCGTCTTCCAGAAGTGGAGGAGTCAACTCGCAAAGAACTCGACTTTTAAAACGATCTCTATGCATCGCCATATAAAGAAAGCGTATCAAACTAATTTGTTTGCCCAGTTTCTCCGGACGTCGCCGCATACTTTTATCAACTAAGAGACCACCAATTTCTGTTGGACCATCGAGATCTTCCTTAAAGCGAAGGACTTTGTGAATAAATCCAACCCCTAAATCCTCACTAAATTTGTTTACCTTTTTTACCTGAAAAGAATAATGAGGCATGCCTGGGTTGCCGTGTTTCGCGATAATTTGTGAACAGCCAAGAATCCTACTTTTTATTTGGGGGTCCTGGATTAAAAATAGGTACTCAGCCTTATCTATCTCGAGTTCACCAGCAAACGAAGCCACGCTGCGTTCGATTTTGTGACTTAAAATAGTTTTGTCAGCCGGCATATTGAGTAAATGAAATTGATTCGCAAGATCGTAAAGACCCTCCAAATCTTCCGGCTGAGCATTGCGAATTAAAAAACTCATTTTTCTTTTGCTACCTGTAAAATTGATTTTTCAATTATTTCTCCAGCTACTTTCACCTCATTAGAAGTCATTGTGGCCGGAATCAAAAAGCGCAATTTATAGGGGCCGTGCCCACAGTAGTAACCAATAATTCCATTTTCGAATAAAACTTTTACCAGCTTTTCAATCATTGTTTTTGAACCATCAAGAGGTTTCGCCGCAATCATTAGTCCAGTGCCCCCAATCTCGGTGAGCATTCCCTTCAGCGAACCCTCGGCAAGCTTTTGTAGCATGCCCACAAATTCATTATGAAGCTTCGCAATTTTCCCGTTAGGACCAAGATAGTTATCGTTCACCAGCATTTTAATGATTTCTATGCCCGCGGATAGAGACGCCGTCGCTCCCGCAAAAGTACCTGCAATCAATCCTGGCTTGGGATTCATTTCCCCCGTAAAGAGTGTGCAGCCAACCTGCGCCGTCTTGGCGATCGTACAAAAATCCAAGTAATTTCCCAAATCCAATTTCTCAAACGCAAACAATTCACCAGTGCGCGCAAAAGTCTGAACCTCATCCGCCCATAGTAAAATTTTATTTTCCTGACAAAGCTCAAACAACGGAAGGAAATATTCACGGGTACCAACATTGAATCCACCTTCACCTTGAACCAACTCAAACATAAAAGCTGAAATATTTCCCTTATTTTGATCGATGAGTTTTCTCATTTCTGTAAGAGCTATCTCACGCGAACGAGCCTCTTTAATATCTAAAAATGGTATCCGAAGTGTTTCGTCATAGGTGGGCTGACCCTCTTTAGTCGCAGGGTTGTCGGTGATTTCAGTCATCAAAGTTGAGCGCCCCGCAAAAGCTCCTTTCATAGCAATAACTTTTCGCGCTGGATTTCTTTTTTGGCGCGAAATTTTTAAGGCAATTTCATTCGCCATTGAACCACAAGTTGTTATCCATGCGTGGGTCAAACGGCTCTTTCTTTTGGCTAAAGAAGTGATCAATTGACCGAACTCAACATATTCTTTATTCGGCTCTAGATTTCCTTGAACAATAATATCTTGGAGAGCCCCTCTAACTGCTGCCGCAATTACTCGGGGGTTGCTGTGGCCCATTAAATTGATGCCAATGCCGTTAATCAAATCAAGCTTAACACTGCCGTCCTCAAGCTCAACAAAACTACCATTACCGATTCCTGAACCTATAAACGGCAAGTATAACGGGCGACCACGGTTCTGGGTGATCCTATCCGCCATTTCTTTGAACTTTGGAATACAATCGGGGTTTGCTGGCGAAACTGACTTTATTTTCTTTGAAATATCGCCAACTGACTGGACTAAGTCGTCGATTTGCTTCTGGACCTTAGATGACGTCGCAAGTTCTTCACCAAAAAGATTTGCCATAAATTTCTCTTCCTTATTGTTGCAATTTACTTTTCATTTAGAGTGCCATAGACACCCACGAAATTCATCTCTAAACTAATCATAAATAGGACAATTTATATGATAGTCAGGCCGTTTTTTTTAGCACTTATTCTCTCCTCTTATTTACCCGCTTTTTGCAATGAAACCGCAACACTTTTGGCCGCCGAGGAATTTGCACAGGGTGCGAAGCAATACCTTGCAAAGGAATATAAAGAATCCGCCGAAAGCTTTAAGCGTGCTGCGGCGAAGAATCCGACAACTGATATTTTCTTAAATCTTGGACTCGCTGAGTTTCAACTAGGTCATTTTGGCTGGGCCATGGCCTATTGGCGCAGAGCTCTATACCTTAGTCCTTGGAACAGCTCAGCAAAAGAAGCCATCGAACATTTGCAATCACAAAATAAAATTCGCCGGGGAATCGAAGACGGGTCCATCACTCAAAAAATTCATAGCTCGTTTCTCCAATATATTTCGCTAAACTTAATCCTCCTGATTTCGCTCAGTCTTATGGCTTTTGGGTTTTGGAAATTATTTGCGTTTTTAGGAGAACGTAAACGCGCTAACGCTTCTGGTGCTCTACCTCCTGTATTTCCGATGAAAGTCGGGATGATCATAGGAGTTTTTATCTTGTCTTCATTAGTCGCCACCGTAAAGTATTTCGATACAAAAACGATTCGCGCGACCATAGTCGTTTCTTCCGTACATCTACGAACCGGACCCACAGAAGAAAGTGCAAATGTCACAGAAGTATTTGAAGGACAGGAAGTAGTTGTGCAAAGATTAGATAAGAATTGGTTGCAGGTGACTCATGCGGGAAGAACTACCGGGTGGATTGACCGCAAAACTGTAGAGTTGAATTCAGGTGACGTTTTATGATCAACATAATGTGGGAAAACTTTTTTAGAAAAGATCGTGGACAGCGCACGATCATTTCCGTACTCAAAGAAAATTATTTATTCCAAGATCTAACGGAAAAAGATGTACGTTTTGTGAATGACGTCATTCACGTGCGCAACTATCGACCCGGAGAGAAAATATTTTCACAAGGAGAAGTCGGCGTCGGCATGTACATCATAGTTAAGGGAAATGTCGATATTACTATTCACGAGGCACCACGTGCCGGCGAAAAAATGGAAGAAGCAGTAATCACGCGCCTGCTTCCTGGTGACTTTTTCGGCGAAATTGCCCTTGTCGAAGAAAATAGCCGAAGGTCCGCAAGCGCCGTTGCTGTGAGCGAAACCCAAGTCGTGGGATTTTACAAATCAGATCTTGTCGAAATTCTTCAACGTAACCCAACTGCAGGATTTCAAGTAGTTTCGCGCCTGGCCGAAGTTCTTGGCAGGAGACTTAAGGAAACAACAGAAAAAGTTTCGGAACTAAAGAAGCATATAAACGACATGAAATCTTTTAAAAAATCCACTGAGTCTTAAGGTCTATGGTAGTTAGCTATCGCCGTGAAAATTATATTCGTCTCGTCACCGTCGTAGGAATTCTTGCCATTCTTACCCTTATTATGATTCGTGTGGAAAACATGTTAATCACCCAAATTCTGGCGTGGGTTATTTTTTATACCATCAATCCTGTTGTCAATCGTCTCGAGCGAGCTGGTTTTAATAGGCTAGTGTCGATTCTTGTTCCATTTGCCGTTAGCGGTTTTTTTATTTGGTTAGGGGCTTACCTGCTCTCGCCAATGATCGGCCAACAAGTTGCGAGCTTCAAAACAGAATTTCCAAAGTACGTCGCTGGAATAAGTAAGCTACTTTCGACATCCGAAGAACATATTAATTCAATCCTTAAGGGGTCCTACAACGTCAGTGTGAGTAGTGCGATACAAAGTTATCTCTTGAATTTTACTTCCGACGTTTTTTCAAAGCTTCCAACCATTGCTAGTAGTTTATTTACAGTATTACTGCTCGCGCCTTTCTTTGCATTTTTTATGCTGAAAGACGGCAGAAAATTCTCTCGGCAACTTCTTTCAATTGTGCCAAATAACCTTTTTGAATTGTCATTAAATCTTGTACACCAACTTAACTCTCAGTTGGGTGATTTTATTCGGGCGCGTTTTCTAGAAGCCCTTATCGTTGGTGCATTGGTTTGGGCGGGTTTACAAATTCTCGGCTACGACTACGCTGTCGTCCTCGGAGTTATTGCCGGCGTTACAAATCTTATTCCATATGTCGGCCCGGTTATTGGCGCTGTTCCAGCTTTCCTCATCGCACTTGTTAACGAAGCTAGTGGTGCAAGTTTTTTGACCCTCACACTTATTTATGTCTTCGCACAGATTATAGATATGCTTTTTATCGTTCCCATTCTTGTGGCTAAGATCGTTGACCTTCACCCTATCAGCGTTGTGGTAGCAATTATAATTGGCTCACAAATCATGGGTATTTTAGGAATGATTATTTCAATCCCAATTGCTAGCGCATTAAAGGTGATCGGGACCGCCATATTCTCTCATATGGTTGAATTTAAATCGTAAGCTTAAAAAGAGCGAGATCCAGTCAGAGCCCTAAAACAGAGTCTCCGACCTTGACAAGAAGCGCCAAAATTCCTAGACTTTCATTGATGAAAAAGAATCTATTTTTACCTCTTATTTTGGTCATCTCTCATTCTTTAATTTCATGCTCATCCAAAGAAACCGTAGACCCCAATTCTGCCGAAGGCCTTTACAATCGCGGTTTAGAATTGGAAAAAAATGAACGCTACGAAGAAGCCGCCGAAAAATTCAAAGAAGTCCGAAATAAATTCCCTTACAGCAAAGTAACAACTGATGCGGAATTAAAACTCGCTGATGTTTATTATAAACAAGAGGCATTCCCAGAATCACAAGTTGCCTATCAGTCTTTCAAAGACCTTCACCCAAAACATCCGTCAATTGACTACGTTACCTTTCAGCTAGCGATGAGCTATTATATGCAGTTGCCACCAACCATCGATCGTGATCTCACGTTGTCGCAAAAAGCCATCACTTATTTTGACGAAATTATTACTTCCTACCCGAATTCAAAACACGCTAAAGAAGCGAAAGATAAGAAGCAAGATGTACGCACCAAGCTCGCATCCAAAGAGGATTACATTGCCGACTTTTATTTCAAGCGTGAAAAATATGAAAGTGCACTTGGACGCTATGAGGACCTACTCGAAGATTTTCCAAACCTTGGCTTTGACGAACGAGCTCTGTTTCGCGCCGCCTACTCCGCGCACAAAATTGGACAGCTGGATAAAAGCAACAAGTATTTTTCGAGGCTCAAGGAGAAACATCCAAAATCTGAATTCATTAAACAAATGGCTAAACTGAAAGGCAGTGATGGCAAACATTGATCATCGTGAGATTTTAGACATCGCCAAACAACAGTTTAACGAAGGCAACTACAAAAATGCGGAAGTTCTTCTGGGTCAAATTCTCCTCGCTAATAGTAAAGTTCCTGACGTCTACTACATGCTTGGAACAATTCAATATGATAAAGGAAAGTTTCAAAAAGCAATTGAGTTTTTCAAGAAAGCTCTCGAATTAAATCCTGCTTTTACTGATGCAAGTATAGCCCTTTCAATCCTCTACAACGACCTCGGAAGATACGAGGAAGGTAAAGAGGTTTTCAATGCCGCTCAAAAATCTCTGGTTGAAAAATCACGTGCCGCTGACCCATATATGGACGAAAAGCTGGCAAAAAAACACGAAGAGCTCGCTCAACTCTACTTTAGTTACCATCGTTATAAAGATGCTCTTGAGCAGTATGTTAAAGCTCACGGCTTAACAAGCCGCAAACCTGAGGTATCGATGAAAGCAATTGAATGTTTGGTTGCTCTTGGCTCGATGCGAAGAGCAATCAAGGATCTTAGAGTTTTGATCCGAGATTACCCTCGCTTTACGCCCGCCCGACTATATTTGGGAAAGCTGCTTTATAATTCTAGCCGTATTGCCGAAGCAGTAGAGCAATGGGAAGGTGTGCTAATTCGTGACCCCAATAACGCAGAGGCCAGCAGCTTTCTAAAGATCGCCCAACATGCGAGTATAGCACCGGTCCTATAAAGGAGACAGACGTGTCGCGATTAAAAGATTACATGGTGCCTTTCATTACGCGACAACAAATTAAAAAAATCGTCATGTCACTCGCAAAGCAAATTGACAGCGATTATGAGGGACAAGAGATTGTTCTCATTTGTCCACTTAAAGGAAGTGTTCTTTTTCTTGCTGATCTTATGCGTTTTTTGACGACCCCTGTGCAAGTCGATTTCGTTCATCTGATATCAAAAGGGTCCATTCAAATCGTTAAAGACATAACAACAAATATTGAAGGGAAACACGTCCTCATTGTCGAAGAAATTATTGATTCGGGAAGAAAACTTACTTTTTTAAAGAAGAGACTTCAAGCCAGCAACCCAAAATCTGTAAAAGTAATTACGTTCATTGACAAACCAGCTCGGCGAGAAATTGCCGTGAATCCCGACTATGTTGGTACTGTCGTTGAGGACAGATTTTTAATTGGCTACGGCCTTGATAGCGAAGAGGTCGGTAGAAACTATCCTGATATTTATATTCTCAACAACTAAATCTAGTTCATCAGAATATTAACGAGAAAAAATACCAGAACCGAAATCACGAATATGACTGTAAATCTTGTTGTTAGCATTTCACCCTCAGGTTTTTCGCTCTTAGCCCTATGAAACCAGCTTTTGACGTTACTAGTCAATAATTTCTTAGACAATTTCACCAACTAGATCATAGTCTGTACTTTGTGTAATTTTCACATCGACGAATTTCCCGACACTTGCTTCACCTGAATTAATTAAAGTAACGCCGTCAATTTCTGGGGCCTGTCCAAAATACCTTCCTTGCAAGAGAAGGTCAGATTCTTCACTTGTTCCCTCGACGATCACACGAAGTGTTTTGCCGATAAATTCTTTCATTTTCTGTTTTGAAATTTTCTTCTGGAGTGCCATTAATCTCGTGAACCGCGATATTTTCACTTTTTCGTCAATTTGATCCGGCATTCTAAAGCCACCAGTGCCTTCTTCGGGCGAATATTGAAAGCAGCCAACACGATCAAACTTCATTTCCTGAATAAATGACATAAGTTCTTCAAAGTGCTGTTCAGTTTCGCCAGGGAAGCCAACAATAAATTGCGTACGAATGATCGCTTCTGGTATTTCCGCACGTATCATCGCTATTTTATTACCGACATCGATTTTATTTGTCTTACGATTCATCCTTCGTAACATGTAATCATTGATATGTTGCAATGGCATATCGAAATAAGGAATCAACTTTGGAGAATTCTTAATCAATTGCACCAGCTCTGGGGTAATGCCATCGGGGTATAAGTAGAGAACGCGAATCCACTCAACCCCTTTAACTTCGCTCAACGCTCTCAACAATTCTATTGGACTTTCAGTGCGGCTAGAATCTTTTTTACGCAGGTCGTAGCCAAAATCCGTAAAATCATGAGATATTACAATAATTTCTTTTACGCCACCTGCTACCAAAAGCTTGGCTTCACTAACGATGCTTTCAAGTTTTCGCGACTGAAGGTCTCCACGGATCAGGGGAATTGCACAAAATGCGCATCGTTTTTTACAACCCTCTGAGATTTTTAAGTATGCACGATGGCGAGGACCCGAGTTGATGCGGGGGGTTTCTACTTGTTGCAAATAGGTAGGGAGATGGAAGTGTTTACTCCCTTTCTCTTCTTTTTTTAGAATATCGTTAATTTTTTGAAACTCTCCCGAACCCACAAAGTGATCAACTTCAGGAAGACCCTTGGCTAGCTCATCTTTATAGCGCTGAACCAGACACCCCGTAACAACTAATTTACGATTTGGATTTTTCTTCTTTAACTCGGCCATCTCAATGATCTTATCAATGGATTCTTTCTTAGCATCGTCAATAAACCCACAGGTATTAACCACTATTGTCTCAGCGTCGTCGGCCTCCGTCGCGATCGAATAACCATCTTTCATCAAAGTTCCAGCCATAATTTCAGAATCAACAAGGTTCTTCGGACAACCCAGGCTTACAAAGTGAACTTTCTTATTATTGTCAGTATTCGGAGTTACAATCTCAGAGTTCTTCAACCTTAACTCCTTTTGGGGGGGTAAATGCAAAAAGTTTTGGCTCGTTTTTATCCAAAAATTTTACTTCGCTAAAATCAAATTTAGTTTTGTTCTCTGTACTATCCCAGTACTGAATAGTTTTAACAACATAATCGCCATCATTCACCGCAAGCTGAACTTTTACAATCTCATCAACTTTACTTTTTGGCTCAAGCTCAAACATCAAAATATTTTCTTTTCTTACGGATTTCTTAATCGCGAAATTTTTTAGAAGCTGATCGCCATCGAGTAAAGATAAAAGCAATTGTTGTACCTTGTCTTTTCCCGATTTTACATGCACAACTTGCTTTGCTTTTTCCCTGTTCTCAAAGTCGTAATTTACAATCCAAATTTCGCTCTTATTTACAATGACAGAAGAATTCTCATCGCCAAGAATGTTCATGCGCATCTTGCCACGCGTGACACTTAAATCCCCTTCATGGGTTTTTTCTTCTTCGGTAATAGCATTAAATACAGTTTTTTTGAGCTGCATCTTAACCAAAGGTGTAGAAACCAACTTCTCTGCAACAGCTCTAAGATCCTTATCATCTGATTGTTCTTTTTTGGAAATTTTTACAGGGGCCAGGACACTTTTGTTTTTACCCTGACCCTCTTTAGCAAAGAGAGCAGGGGTTCCTACCAACATCACAGCTACCAACGAGACCATACGCATGAAGGAAGCTTATAGCACAAAGCTCAATTTTGATGCAACACGAGATTCGGGCAGATTTTGTCTCATGTGCCATTAATTGGAGGAAACTTGGTCCCGCGGTCCTGCAGACGACCAACTCGGGTTGCAAACAATACTACAGACTTCGAAATTTTTAGGCTCACCCAAGGCACGATGGGCAGCAAAAGCCGTTCCTCCAGTTGAGACTACGTCATCCACAAAAATTATAGATTTATGGTCTCGAAAAATTCCCTGCTTTAATCCCATCTTAATGGCTTGGCGCTCTAATTTACTTTTTGTTTTTTGTTTTCCATTTTCGAATTTAATTAAGAAGTCTTGAACTTCTAACCCAGTAAGCTCAGAGACTGCCAAAGCCCATGCCTTGGCATGCTCAGGTCCTGGTGCCGGAATCAAAATACTTTCTTTTGGCCATTTAACATCTAAAAAAGCTGCAAGCCTTCTATAAACAGATTTTGCCCAACCCGTTTTCAAACCATGAATTAGATTCTTAATCAAATTATGTTCAGCGTGATTCCAGTTCAAAAGTGAGTGTACCTTAAAGTGATAATTTCCAAACTCTTGACTGGAGCCTCGTAAAAGGGCTCGCTCGAGTCGCTCCCAACAACTCCCGCACAGAATATCCGTTGTACCCCAAAAAGATCCGCAATGGGTACAAGATCGAAGTAGGCTTAGGATTAAATCGCGGTCACCCATGAGAAAAATCACTGCAATTTTAGCGCCCCAAAGGCTTAATTATGGTAAGGAATTCGTTTCCAAATCGTAAGTACACGATAAATTTGTTCAAGTGCAACCGCACGCACTATTAAGTGATTAAATGTCATGTCGGAAAAAGACACAATCACGTTTGCCCTTTTTTTTATTTCTTCGCCAGCACCAAAAGCCCCACCAATAATAAAAACAACATTTTTGCCGGTATCAAGAGGAGAACTTATTAGCTTAGCAAAACCTATAGAATCTACTTTTTTTCCTTTTTCATCAAAAAGCACGACGAAATCTGTTGCCTTAATCTCTTCTAAAAGCTTTTTGGTTTCGTCCAAAATCTTTTCATTGAATCGCTCCCGGGGAATCGCATGACCCTTCAAAATTTTTAATTTGAATTTTGCAATTAATGAGATTTTCTTAGAATAGGTCTCTTCGATTTCGTCTAACCAGGCTTCTGATGACTTTCCGATCGTCAAAAGCTCAAGGCTCATAAACTAAGTTCCGAGCCCGACTTCCATAGGTCTTCAAGACGGTATTCTTGGCGAACAAAATCATAGAAGAGATGGACAATCAAACCACCATAATCAAGTACCACCCATCGACCCTCACCAAAACCATCAACCGCGATGGGGTTCACACCATACTCTTCCTTAACCGCATCACGAAGTGTCTGACCCAGCGTCAATGCGTGACGCGTGCTTGTGCCCGACGCGACGACTGAGTATTCGCAAATACCTTGAAGCTTTCGCAAATCAAAAATTTTAATTTGATAGCCTTTTTTATCATCGATTTTCTTTGCACAAAACCGAGCAAATTCCTCGTAGTCAGAAATCTTTGTTTTTAACTGGGGATAAACCTCGTTATTTAAAAGGTACTTTTCAACATTTAGTGGTACAAAACGGTCTACCTTTTGTCCAAGTTTGATTTTCTTTCGAATATCGCTTGCCGAAATATCCTTATCTTGAAGCGCCACAAAGAAAATTTTCTTTTTTGTTTTTAAGGTAATTTCGTAAGGAGAAAACTTACTAATGAGCTTCTGTAAGCCTTTAGGACAATCTTCTTTCACCGTAGGCCACTGCGACCCGGGGCGACTAGTAACAACCAAATGACAAACTTCTAAAATTTTCTCAAAACTTTTCCACTTATCAAAGGTTTCAAATGCATCCAAACCACAAATAAAATAAAGCTGCGATTTTGGAAATTTCTTATAATATTTTTTTACCGTATCAATACTGTAACTGACTCCACCTTTTTCAATCTCCACCCCGTCGACTTCCACAGTAGGCTCGTAATCTTTCAACGCCATCTGCGCCATTTCTAATCTTTGCTCGGGACTGACATCAGCGACTTGTTCGCGAAGTGGGTTTTGGTTAGTTGGTACAACAAAAACTTTTTCGAGTTTTGTTTTTTCAATAACGGTAACTAACGCATTGATATGACCAAAATGAATGGGATTAAAAGTTCCACCAAAGAGACCAATTTTTTTCGGGGTTTTAGCGCGCGCCAATGACCATTTCTCCTGTTACTTCGATGAGTTCTTTGATCCCCTTACCAGTTACAGCGGAGATCGTATAGACATGGGGCGTCCTTTTCTTGAATTTAGAAATTAATACATTGATTTTATCGGCCTCAATAAGGTCGATCTTGTTTAAAACTACAACCTGCTGTCTGCCCATCAATGGTTTATACTCAGGATCCTTTTTCTTATCTTCGTCGTACATTTTTAATTCGTATATTATATCGTCATAATCCTTCTCTGGATCGCGACCAGAGTAATCACTAGCATCAATCAGGTGTATGAAAACTTTTGTTCTTTCAATGTGTTTTAAAAATTGAGTTCCTAATCCAACACCTTTATGCGCACCCGGGATTAGACCTGGCATATCTGCAACAACAAAACTGGCGCCTTCTGCAACCCTGACCACACCTAAATTAGGAACCAATGTCGTAAAAGGGTAGTCTGCAATTTTCGGTTTTGCTTCCGAGATTCTACTTATCAGAGTTGACTTTCCCGCATTTGGATAGCCAACGATTCCGACATCTGCAATTAGTTTTAATTCGAGAAGAATCTCTATGCTTTTTCCCTCTTCGCCCGGTTGAGCGTAGTCTGGTGCCTGATTTACAGAGTTCGCAAAAAACGCATTCCCTTTTCCACCTCTTCCGCCCAACAAAAATAAAGTCTCACCCTTGGCTCCCAAATCCAAAATAGTATTACCGTCGCTATCTTTAATGATTGTTCCTGGAGGGACCTCTAATATTAAATCGTCTCCATTTGCTCCGGAGCAATTCGCCGATGCACCTGGTTGACCGTTAGGAGCCGCATACTGTTTTTTGAATTTGAAATCTAAGAGGGAATGCTTCCTTGAGTTTACTCGAAAAATGACGTCGCCACCCTTGCCGCCATCGCCACCATCAGGGCCCCCACGTGGGACTTTCTTCTCACGACGAAAAGTTACTGCGCCCGGCCCACCCCTTCCGGAAGATAAGATTAAGGGGGCCTCGTCGATAAACTTCATAAATTCTACTTATATTTTTACTTAAGCAGTCGCTGCTTGCGGATAGACGCTAACCTTTAATTTACTACGGTTAACTCTTTCAAATTTAACGACTCCATCCATCGCGGCGAAGATTGTCCAATCTCTGCCAACTAGAACATTTTTACCAGCATGGAAAACAGAACCGCGTTGACGAACAAGAATCATTCCAGTCCTTACAGCTTCGCCACCAAATCTCTTTACGCCTAATCGCTTACTCTGAGAATCGCGACCGTTCTTCGTACTACCTGCTGCCTTCTTCGATGCCATCTTCTACCTCTATAACTAATTCAATTAATCTTTTTTAGCTTTCGCTTTGCCTTTTCCGACTTTTTTCTTGGCGGTTTTCTTTTTCGCGCCTGATTTTTTCTTAGCCACGGACTTTTTAGTTTTTGCTTTTTTTGCCACTTTTTTTACAGCGGGAGCAGCTTCAGCTTTGTTGTCACCCGCTCCTTCGAAGCGAGCTTTTTTGTTTTCTTCACGGAGTTTTGCCATTTTTTCTTCATGAACTTTTTGTGCTTTTTCTAAATCGTAAACCTCTGGTTTAGAATCTGCTTTAACAGATTTTCCGTCTGCCCCTGTGATTGAGGTTACGAAAAGTTCCATATACCATTGACGATGACCAATTGTACGACGGTAACCTTTACGACGTTTACGTTTGATTGTAATGATTTTGGGGCCGCGGTCTTCGCGAGTTACCATCACATCGACTTTCGCACCTTTTACTGTTGGATTTCCAAAAGTTGTGACATCACCACCAACCAACAAAACTTGATCCAAAGAAAACTCTTCACCCAATTTTTTATCTAAAAGGTCTACACGAATTGAATCGCCGGCTTTTACTCGATACTGCTTCCCGCCTGTCTGAACTACAGCGTACATGTTTCCTCCAAAGTCCTAAAAAGTAAGCTAACTATGTGCCACGCAGCATTGGCAATGTCAACGCGTGGAAAATCTAATTTTTTAAGGGATTTATGTGGCGCCGGGCGTCGTTATGCTTAAATTAATAGCATCACGGCATGAGCAGCTCCCGAGACCGTTATAAAAATTCGTTAGAGTTTAGAGTTTAGGCGACTCACCAGGTCTTCAAGAATGTAGGGTTTGTCTCTGTAGCTTTCAAAGTTGGCTGCAATATCTTCTCTAAGTATTTCAACGAGCCTACTAATAAACTCCCTTTTCTTTCCATCATTACCAAAAGTTGCTTTGGCCAATTCGTATGATTTCTGCCATATGTCTTCGAGCGCGTAATGAGCATCTTCATACTTTAGTTTTTCTCGCTTTGACCAAGGTAACCTAAATTCTTTTTTTCTGTAATTCCTTCCTGAAATTGAATCTACCTCTGTAACAGTAATTGCAAACAAATCGGCGAAGTATTCGTGTAGCGCTAGTAGGTACTTATCTTTTTTCTCGAATTCCGCTTGGAGACTTGATAATTTCTTGAATTTCTCGATCAAGCCACAGTCTCTTGGTTTTTGTAGTAGGCTCGCTTTGGCCTGACCCAATTGAAGTGTGAGCTTTAGATTCGTATCATGTACTTCCTCAAGCCCTTTACCAAGGACAAGATCCAGGTAGTTATGCCCATATTCGTGGATCACAACTTCTTCCCCTACACCGGGTTCCATTCCAAGATTCATGCGACTAGCCCCGGTTGCGCCGGGGGTACACCACTCATCAATCTCTAAGCTGGGAATGGTATCCTTTCCTATAATGGTGTCGGCCTTATTGATTCCAGCCTTCGCGATTTTCATAAGGTCATCAGTAAGCGGGCACTTTTTCAAACCGTAGAAATTAAAAGTAATTTTTCCAGCCACTATTTTTTCAACCGGGTTTCTGTCCTGAAGTCGGTCAAATGCTTCTAAGACTTCATTGCCAAGCGCAGATAAATCGAGAGCGAAGAAGAGAACCAGGAGCCACATAAATGCGTATCGGAGGCAAGAGATAGAAAATTGATACTAGATATAAGCCTCGTAAGTAGGACCAAACTAAATAGTGTCGAGCTTATACTGATGCAAGTGAAAGTTTGGCTCGACCTTAAAAACCACAGAGCGTTTTGTGCGAATCTCGATGTCTTCGAGCATTTCTTGTTCTTCCGCGTAAATCCAATCTGCCACCTGCGAGTTGCAACTCACAATAAAGTTTTTATTTCCACCGATATGAAGTGATTCGCGCTCGAGAGCCCTAAAAACTTCATGTGCTACGGTGGACTTTCTACGAATAAATCCCTGACCGTCACAATAGGAACACGGCTCACAAAGTGTCTTCGTAAGGCTCGGGCTAATTCTTTTTCTTGTCATCTCAACAAGACCAAGTTCTGACATCGATATGACATTTGTTTTGGCACGATCTTTTTTTAACTCTTCTTTTAATTGATTGAGAACTTTCTCGCGATGATTTTCTTTTTTCATATCGATAAAATCGACAATGATAATACCGCCGCAATTCCTTATTCGCAGCTGATGTGCAATCTCACGAACAGCCTCAAGATTTGTTTTTAAAATTGTCTCTTCGAAGTCGCGCTTACCTACATATCTTCCGGTGTTAACATCAATAACGACAAGCGCTTCGGCCTCATCAAAAACTATGTAGCCGCCCGACTTCAACCAAATTCTACGCTCGAGCGATCGCGAAATTTCTAAGTCTATGTCATACAGATCAAAGAGTGGCTTTGTTCCTTTATAAAAACGAATTTTATCCTTATAGCGCGGCATAAATTGGCTGACAAATTTTACCACTGTGATGTACACATCGTGATCATCAACGAGGACTTCACTCACATCCTCTGTCAACATATCCCTTAGCGCCCTTAGTGAAACATCTAGTTCTGCATGCACTAATCCCGGGTTAGTTCTTTTTTCGTAACTTTGATAAACGTCTTTCCAAACCCTCTCGAGATAATCCAAGTCCTCAGCGAGAGCCTCTTCACTTGCCCCTTCTCCAGCCGTACGAACAATGACCCCACCTTTAGGCTTAATTTTTTTTAAGACTGCCATTAGGCGATCCCGTTCAAGGGCGTCTTCAATTCTTCTAGATATTCCTAAATGATTAACTGTGGGCATGTAAACAATGTGCCTTGCAGGGAGAGAAACATGCGTCGTCAGCCTTGCACCTTTTGTCCCAATCGGATCTTTGGCAACTTGAATTAAAAGATTTTGTCCTTCTTTAATTAGTTCTTCAATACTCGCCGTGGGCTCAGCCCGCTCTGGCGGTTCATTTTCATCGATCATTAACGCATCATTTGTTTGCTCTGACGCTTCACTCTCAGAATCGTCTTCTTCAACAAACGACGGTAAAGAATCAATATTTTCCCTAACATCTCCCACATACAAAAACCCGGCCCGATCTAGACCAATGTCGACAAACGCGGCCTGCATTCCTGGTAAAACTCTCGCTACCGACCCACGATGAATGGACCCGACCAACGTCGGCGATGACCGGCGTTCGATTTTAAGATCCACAAGTGTTTCATTTTCAATGTAGGCAACCCGCGTCTCAACCGGGCGAACATTGATTAAGATTTTACCCATAGAGACCTAACTTTATTATGTTTTTTCCCGATAAGTCACTAGGAGATTTTTATGGCAAAAATCGACGATCTCTTTCGTTTAATGCTCGCTGAAGACGCGTCTGACTTACATTTGCGCGCCGGAAGCCCTCCAAGTTTTCGCATTCACGGTGAGATTGTACCCGTAAAATATCGCTCACTTACTGATGATGAGTGTAAAGCACTTATTTTCGAAATCCTAAATCCGCAGCAAATGGACGAACTCACAAAAACTTGGGAGCTTGATATTGGCTATAGCGTTGAGGGCCTAGGCCGATTTCGTTGCAACGTCTTCTTTCAGCGCCTGGGTATCGGAGCCGTATTTCGCGTGATTCCCGAGAAAATTAAAACACTCGATGAAATGGGTCTTCCCAAGCAACTGAAAGAATTAATAACCGCAGAAAAGGGACTCGTCTTGGTGACTGGTCCGACAGGTTCGGGAAAATCAACTACCCTGGCCGCCTTAATTCACGAAATAAACGCTGGTCATCGTTCACATATCATCACCGTTGAAGACCCAATTGAGTTTGTGCATCAACCGATTAAATCCCTTATCAGTCAACGCGAAGTAAAGAGTCATACACAAAGTTTTGCAAACGCACTGCGCGCGGCTCTCCGCGAAGACCCTGATATTATTCTTGTGGGTGAGTTGCGGGACTTAGAAACCATCTCTCTGGCTATGACAGCGGCCGAAACAGGCCACTTAGTTTTCGGAACTCTGCATACTAACAACGCCGCGAAAGCGATTGATCGCGTAATTGACGTTTTTCCAGCAGATCAACAAGAACAAATCCGCGTGATGTTGTCCGAAAGCTTACGCGGGGTCGTTGCCCAAGGCCTGTTGAAAAGAATCGATTCTCACGGACGTATTGCTGCCATTGAAATTTTGGTGAACACGATTGCGGTTGCAAACCTCATTCGTGAAGGTAAAACTTTTCAAATTCCCTCGGCCATGCAAACCGCCTCTCAGCAGGGCATGATCACTTTCGATTCGTGTCTGGCTGACCATGTTATGGCTGGACGGATTACAAAAACTGCAGCCGAGGCTTTCTTAGGCAGAAAATTATCCAATCCTGGAATGGGTGACAGACCTAATTTTGACAACCAGGGTCCGTCCACAATGCCATCCGGAATGGGTCTTGGTAATCTTAAAAAGCGCGCTTAAAAAGACCACTCAAACTGAACCGGTCTGACAAATAGCTCACTATTATTCGCGTATTGAAATTGGTTCGAGGGCGGAAAAAAACCTGCTCCTGGTCCATAAAAATCACTTGGTTTGGATGCTGCTTTGTAGGTGGTATAGATTGTTCCCGCAAAAATCCCTAAAGCAAAACCCACAGCTATATTTGAAAGTCGGTCCTGAGGCCTACCGTAAAAACTAAGAGTGCTCAAACCAAGAATAGCACCTGATAATCCCGCAAAAATAATTGTAGCAAGCTGTCGACGAGCTCCGAAAGTACCACCCTCTTTGTTTCGAGTTGTGTTCTGCGCCAACGCCACATTTGCTATTAATAACACCACTAAGGTGCTTGCCATAATTCGTTTCATTATTTCATTGAACTTTACACCCTATTTTTTGACAATGATTTTGTTAAAAGATTAATTTGGAGATTGTTATGCGGGGCGACAGCGAAATAAAAAAACCACAAGATGTCTGCCCTTTTATAGAACAAACGCTGTTGGCCGCGCAGACAACTAAACACCATATTGTCCAGCTTTGCGAAGACGCCAAAAACTACAAATTTCGTGGAGTATGTGTTCTTCCGACAAACATTGTGGCCGCCCAGATGTCTTTAGAAAGTACGTCCGTAAAAATTGTCACTGTTGTTGGCTTTCCGCTTGGTGGTAATACCTCAAAGGCGAAAAGTTTTGAAACTATCGAATGTGTGGACCTGGGCGCGGACGAAATTGATATGGTCATCAACATTGGAGCACTCAAGGGAAAAGAATACCAATATGTTCAAAATGACATAAGTTATGTCGTAAAAGCCGCAAAGAAAATACCCGTTAAAGTGATTATTGAGACTAGCCTTCTCGACCATGAAGAAAAAATAGTAGCCTGTAAATTAAGTTTGGATGCTGGCGCTCAGTTCATAAAAACCTGTACAGGATTTGCTGGTGGTGGGGCCACCATTGACGACGTCAAATTGATTCGATCTGTGGTCGGCAATAATATGCAAATTAAAGCTAGTGGTGGCATTCGGTCATTTGCCGATGCCAAGGCTCTCATCAACGCTGGCGCCAATTCACTCGGTACTAGCTGTGGGGTCGAAATCGCCAGTGGAAAAACATCTACTAATAAGGACTACTGATATGTATTTGCCGGCAGAAATTATCAAAAAGAAACGAAACGGAAATACATTAACCAAATCTGAGTTGGAGTATTTTGTTAACGAATACACAAAGGAAAAGATACCCGACTACCAAATGGCCGCATTGCTAATGGCTATTTTCTTTCAAGGAATGTCAGAAAAAGAAACTCTTGTTTTTACTGAGTGCATGCGCGATTCAGGTTCGAAGCTGAAATTTGACAAAACTAAAAAATTTGCCGTCGATAAACACAGCACGGGGGGAATCGGCGATAAAACAAGCATAATACTCGCCCCTCTCGTAGCCTGCGCAGGATTATCAGTTCCCATGATTTCTGGAAGGGGCCTGGGACATACCGGCGGCACTGTTGATAAACTTGAAAGTATTCCTGGCTTCAACCCCTTCGTGAATGAAGAAAAGTGTTACGCAATGATTGATAAGATCGGCGTTTCTATGATGGCACAAACCGAAAATATCTGTCCCGCCGACAAAAAAATATACGCTCTTCGTGATGTAACGGCGACCGTTGAGTCACTTCCTTTGATTTGCGCAAGCATCATGTCGAAAAAACTTGCGGAAGGCATTCACGGACTTGTACTAGATGTTAAATTTGGTTCTGGCGCCTTCATGAAAACTATTGAAAAGGCCAAAGAGCTTGCGAAGGGATTAATGGGTATTGGAATAGAAGCCGACGTAAACATTGCGGCTTACCTCACCAACATGAACCAACCTCTGGGGCGCTTTGTCGGTCACTCCCTGGAAATTCAAGAATGTATTGCCATTATGAAAGATGAACCTTTCGGAAATTGGAAAAAGGACGATTTTGCCGATACGCGCGAACTCTCACTCGAATTAGCGGGAACAATGCTCTATCTTGGAAAAAAGGCCAGCACGCCAGAAGCCGGTTATAAAGTGGCCACAGAAATTCTGCGATCTGGGGCCGCTTACGAGAAATTCACTGCACTTTGCGAATTTCAAGGGGGCGACATAAATAAAATCGGCGTTGCCAAAAAGAAAGTTACGATAAAATCTCCAAAGCAGGGTTTTATTAGCAACTATGACAGCGAGAAAATAGGAATAGCCGCTATTTTAATTGGAGCCGGGCGCAAAATAAGTACAGACCGCATAGACTTGACTGCAGGAATCGAAGTCTTTAAAAAAATTGGTGATCGAGTTGATAGGAATGAGGCTCTATTTATTTTACACCTTAACTCCGATCAGACTATAGGAGAAGTTACGGAAATCTTGCTTAATGCCGTTGACATTAGTGACAACAATCCAGGAACCTCACCTCTGATTGCAGAAAGGTTGTTTCGTTGAACCAAGTCGTAAAAAAAATTGAAGAGGCCGCCGATTTTATTCGTTCACGGGTTCGTACCAAACCGAAATTTGGTGTTATCTTGGGGTCTGGTCTAGGGGCCTTTGCAAATGAACTCGAAGTTGAAGCGAAATTACCTTTCAGCGACATTCCTTACTTTGAAAAAACGGCTGTCGAGGGTCATAGCGGATTTTTAGTTGTCGGCAAACTCGGCAACACGCCGATCGTATCCTTGCAGGGAAGAGTCCATTACTACGAAGGTCATTCGATGGAAACTGTCGTTCTTCCTACTCGAGTTATGGCTCTTTTAGGAATTGACACTCTGATGATCACCAACTCTGCGGGTAGCCTAGATTTAAAAATGCGGCCGGGCAATGTAATGATTCTGAAAGATCATATTAATCTTATGGGCATTAATCCGCTCATGGGAGAAAATCTAAAAAATCTCGGACCACGCTTTCCAGATATGACAGAAGCGTATGACAAAAACCTTATTCAAATTATGGAAAGAGAATTGGCCAAGGTAAATTTGAAGTATTTTACGGGAGTCTATTGCGGGGTGAGCGGACCAACATACGAAACACCTGCGGAGGTAAGATACCTACAAACTATAGGCGGCCAAGCTGTCGGTATGAGTACCGTTCCCGAGTCAATAGCCGCAAATCACCTTGGCCTGCGAGTTTGCGCCCTCAGTTGTATTACCAATCTTGCCGCCGGCCTGTCAGACCAAAAACTATCTCATGATGAGGTAACCAGAACTGCTAAGCAGGTGGAAAACAAATTCATCACTTTTATGAAAAGCTTCATTCTCGAACTTTATAAATAAGGCAAATGAAAATTCTAATCTGCAACGGCACCATTGTAACACAAAATAAAAAAAGAGAAGTTTTCGTAGGAGATATTCTTATCGAAGGAAATAGAATAAAGAGTGTCAAAAAAAATATCGGCTCGGATGGCACTCACAAAGTTATAGACGCTAAAGGTAAATTTGTAATTCCGGGGTTAATACAGACCCACACTCACCTCTGCCAAGTACTTTTTCGTGGACAAGCAGACGATATGGCACTAATTGACTGGCTTAAGAAAAAGATTTGGCCAATGGAAAGCGCTCACACTCCAAAAACCCTAAGACGATCTGCTAAAATTGGGCTCCTCGAAATGCAATTAAGTGGCACTACTTCTATTCTCGACATGGGGACTGTAAACCATACAGAAGTCTTATTTGAAACCGCCAGAGAAAGTGGAATTAGATATTGGGGTGGAAATTGTTTAATGGATTTGAAGGCTTTTTCAGGCCCACTTCACAAGCCGATGAACGAAGCTATTAAAGACTGCGAAAAATTGATAGCAAAATACCACCGCCCCGAAGAAAATTTAAATTTCGTATTGTCCCCGCGGTTTGTGGTTTGTTGCTCTGAGAAAATACTAAAATACTGTCAGTCAAAGCAAGAAAAGGAAAATTTCATCGTTCACATTCATGCTTCTGAGAATAAAGATGAAATAAAGATTGTTAAGGATCGCACAAAGAAAGAAAATATTGAGTATCTTGATTCTTTAAACCTACTCAACTCAAAAACTGTTATTGTCCATGGCGTCCATATGAAAAAAAAGGAAGTCGATAGAATGGTAAAAACAAAAACTCCGCTCGCGCATTGCCCTTCGGCAAATCTAAAACTTGCAAGCGGAGTCGCGCCTATTCACGGTTACCTTGAAAAAGGAATGATCGTTTCTATCGGTTCTGACGGCCCCGCCTGCAATAACTCCATGGACCCTTTTGTCGAAATGCGTCTTGCCGCGCTCATCCAAAAACCATTATTTGGGCCTACGGCACTTCCCGCAAACGTCGCATTTGATCTTGCCACTATCGGCGGAGCAAAAGCACTGGGCATGGAGAAAGAAATTGGATCTATCGAAGAAGGAAAGAGAGCCGATATAGTTACAATTGATCGCTCACACCCAAGCGTTAGCACCATTACTGATGCCTACTCCGCAATTGTCTACTCATGTTTAGGCCGGGACGTTAACGATGTTGTTATCGATGGAAAAGTTATCGTTCGAGACAAAAGGCACCAAATATTTGAGGCCCAAGAAATCTTAGGCCCCTAGGTCTAGAATATTTAACCTAAATGGAATTGACAGCCTCTAATAGGCAGCGACATGGATGTCTTAAGGTTGTCTTTTCTCATTTTAATGTTACCTAGCTGCGGGCCCTCGAATCGCTTTAACCAAACTTATCAGGAACCCACATCTCAATGCGTCGACTCTGCAACTACGGAACGCTACCTTGTAATAGATAGAGCTGGGAATGTTTCTATCGAAAACACTTCCCGGACTGCACTTGAGAAAAAATATGATGATCAAACCTTAGAAAAGAAAAACATAAACACGATCGAACCCGATTACCAAATTAAAATTGAATCCGTGAGTGATCAAGATGAGGTGGCAAGCGGGACGTGGGGAATATCTGCCATTAATATCGAAGCCGCGTGGAGCGCAGGATACTACGGTCAGAATGTCGTCGTTGGAATCGTCGATTCAGGCTTAGACGTTAATCATCCAGCTCTCGCGAAGAAGGTAGCACAAAACATTTCCGAAAGTACGGGTGTAGCTGGGGTCGACGACGATAACAATGGTTTTACGGATGATTTAGTTTCTTGGAATTTCGCGAACGACACTAATGACGTTAGGGATGACCTTGGACACGGCACACATGTTGCTGGAATAGTCGCGGCTGAAGAAACCGGTGACACCAGTGATCCAAGGGGCGTTGCTCCACGCTCAACAGTTCTGCCCATCAGCTTTTTAGATAGCAGTGGTAGCGGATATATCTCCGGGGCACTACGAGCCTTAGACTATGCAAAAAGTAGAAATGTTAGTGTTATCAATGCCAGCTGGGGCGGAGGCGGATGCTCGACGATTCTTCAACAAAAAATTGAAGCATTAAAAAATCAAGGTATTGTTTTTGTCGCGGCTTCAGGAAATTCTGGAATTAACATTGATCAATTTTACGAATACCCTGCCTCGCTAAATTTATCGAATCAAATTACCGTAGGCTCGCTGGCACCCAATAGTCAATTATCTGATTTTTCAAACTATGGTTACATCGCAGTCCATTTGATCGCTCCTGGCTCGTCCATTCTGAGCACTTATCCCGGAGGTACTTATAAAAAGATGTCTGGCACAAGTATGGCTACACCCTTTGTAACTGGAGCTGTGGCCATCTTAAAGAGCGCAAAACCCAGCGCAACTTATTCTGAAATTAAAAATGCAATACTGAAATCCGTTACTTCAGAAAAATATCCTGTTTCCTCCCGCGGAAAACTAAATGTATCTGAAGCAGTTAAGTGGTTACAAAACCACTAAGATCAGTAGGTGCGAAGAATGGTAGCAATTGGAAAAACTGCAGTAGGTCTAGAAATATCTAGAGGCGGAACCCCGCTAGATCGAGATGGCGCTAAAACGACCCATACATTTAAATTTGTCCCGTCGGCATTATAAAAAGAATAGGCTAAATTGTCGCAGCCAGGCCCCGGCGTCGCACATGCCTCTCCAAAACTAGAATATCTTGCCGGCGACCCAATCGGACCCGCTATAGGCAAGTCAGGCTTCCCCGGTAACGGCGACATAGGTGATGCAAGCCAAAACTCTCTTGGGGTCGGCTGCACACATCCAGAAAGAACGCAGGCCTTAAATGTCGGGTTATTCGGGTCATTTAAGCTCCGGCGGATCGAAGTACCAATTCGTGCCTGACTTTCTAAATCTTTTTTCAAAAAGTTTCGATCCTGTTTTCGTTCTGTTAACTCTTGAATGCTGGCATTGTAGCGAAAAAAGTCTACCGTCAAATTAATCACAATAGCCAGAGTTATCATAAAAAGAGTCACAGAGACAAAAACCGATCCTGATTGATTCTTCATATACTCACGCTCGCGCACCTTCCGTGACGAGGCCAAACCAATACTTGCCCCGGTGGACAAGCACACCGATCAGACGAAATTTGAATTGTATCTCCAATACAAGTAATCGGCGTTGGAGGAATTGGCGGAGGCCCAGCAGTAGGTACTGTGGGAGTCACCGGTATAGGGGGCGGTGGCGCAATTACTATTGGGTCTATTTTTGGATCACGGTTAGTTATTTCTTTGACAGAAAAAACCGCCGTCTCCCTGAAACGTTTCAAGGTGGCAAGCCGCCTCGTCGGATCGGAATTTGTTTCGACCTCATAAATGATTTCAATTGACTCTGGAACGTCGCAAAATGCCTCAGGTGGACTATCATAGGTCCTCGATGGACATTGCGCTCGAAACCAGGAAGTTACCGACATTGCGACCGGTTCCCCCGAAGTAACTGGCGCCCCCATACTGTTGTACCTGACCGGGTTAACACTTTTGCCGGCAACTCTTCCCGACATCATTCCGCCGCCCACCATGGGACCGTAAAGGTTAAATGGTATTAAGACATTGTGTGGGCAGTCTCCCGGCATAGGCTCAAACACCACGAATGGAGTAAGGCATTTTTTCAAGTCGACATTGCTGCCACGACCTTGGCTAACCCGGATTGAGTGTGGCATTCGCATCACGGACTTCAGGGTCCCCTGTATTTTGTCGCGAGCATGAAGCTGCAACATAGTATCTGTTGTTCGGCGAGAATTTACCAAAAAGGTAGTCGACGCCGATATCATAATCCCTATGGCCCCCACAGCTACCAAGGCCCCAATTAGCGAACTTCCTTTTTGATTTGAAATCATAAATACCTCACAGTTTTACAATTATTGAGCCCATCACTGGCTTTATGCCGAGAACCCTATTAGCACTTAAGTCAGCTATGGTGTCGAATTCATAAAAAACTTGAATAATTCCCGGAACACTCGCTGGACACGTTGGTGGAATCACATAAGGGTTAGCCGGCAACTCCTTACATTGTACGCGAAATGATGTTTTCAAAGTAAAAATGCAACCAGAGTTTCCGGCACCAAGTGCGCACTGCCGAGCTTCCATATCAAAACCTACGGGAGCGATATCTGTACCCGATACTGCCGTTCCACTATCTAACAAGCGAAAGTAGTACCGGTCCGCGGAGCTACAAACCGCTCCATCGATTCCTGATAAACAACTTTGAAGCTTCAGGTTCGCTGGATCGACCCTGCTGTCCATGAGATTTTGGGGGTTAGCTGCTGCCTTAATTTGTGCAAGCAAAATATTCTGAACATAAAGAGCCCGAACTTTGCGCAACTGCCCGAACTGAAAAGCTATAAGTGAATAGCAAATTAAAACAATAATTACCGACATCGTCGATGTCACGATGAGATCGATTAACGAAAACCCGAGTTCATTTCCCCATACCCGTACTTGCACCTTTTAAGTATAAAGTGTCGTCGTGCTAAGTCCCAGAAAATTCGTTAGTCGCCGCCCAGACCGACTCAAAGTAAGTCAAATATTTGAGAAATGTCTCATACCAAAACATGCTAATTTGAGAAATTAAATTACGCGAAGCATTGGTGACCCAAAAATTTTTGCGTGTCCTAGCACTTTGGCCGTGCTAATAAATTTAGTTCCAACTATGCGCTATTACATTGAAGATTTAAAAAAATATGTCGGGCAAAAAGTTGAGCTCAAAGGCTGGGCATATAATGTTCGCTCTTCAGGGAAAATAAAGTTTTTATTACTCCGCGATGGCACCGGACTTTGTCAGTGTGTTTTTTTAAAAAATGAATCTGATGAAGGCGTTTTCGATCGCTTCGAAGAACTTACTCAAGAAACAAGTGTTAAAGTTACAGGAACTGTTCGTGAAGAAAAAAGAAGTCCTGGAGGCTTCGAATTAACGGCGACAAATTTTGAGGTCATTGGGAAATCTGCAGATTATCCCATTACACCAAAAGAACACGGCACTGACTTTTTGATGAACAACCGCCATTTGTGGTTACGCTCGAAAAGGCAACATGCGATTATGCGCGTTCGTGCTGAATTAATTCGCGCCATTCGCGACTTTTTTGATGGACGTGGTTTTACCCTTACTGACGCACCTATTTTCACACCTAACGCCTGCGAAGGAACCACAACACTCTTTGAAACAAAGTATTTCGATGAAAAAGCTTATCTTTCACAAAGCGGTCAGCTTTACATGGAAGCCACTGCAGCAGCATTTGGAAAAGTTTATTGTTTTGGCCCAACGTTCCGCGCGGAAAAGTCAAAAACACGACGCCACCTTATTGAGTTTTGGATGGTAGAACCCGAAGTCGCCTTCAACGACCTCTATGACAACATGGAGCTCGCAGAGCAATTTGTGGAATACATTGTTCAAAGGGTGATCACTAATAAGAAAGATGAAATGGCAGCACTCGAAAGAAATATTGAGCCCCTATCGAGGGTGAAAGCTCCTTTTCCGCGCCTTCATTATGCCGAAGCAAGTGCCATGATCAAAAAAGAAAACCCTGAATTTATCGACGGCGGTGATTTCGGTGGCACCGACGAAACGATTGTCAGTTCAAAATTTGAAAAACCTGTTTTCGTTCATCACTTTCCGACCGCAATCAAAGCTTTCTATATGAAGGAAGACGCCAAAGAACCACAATACACAATGAGTTGCGACTTACTCGCTACAGAAGGTTATGGCGAAATCATCGGTGGTGGTCAGCGCGAGGAAAGTATTGAAGTCCTCAAAAAGAAAATTAAAGAACACGGATTAAACGAAGAATTTTTTCAATGGTATCTAGATGTGCGCCGCTATGGAAGTTTTCCACATGCGGGCTTTGGATTAGGAATTGAGAGAACGCTCGCCTGGATTTGCGGACTGCCGCACGTGCGCGAGACAATTCCTTTCCCACGTCTCTACGGTCGGAGTCACCCCTAATGGAAGAAAATTTAAGCAACCTTACTACCGCTGATAAACTTAAACTTTTAGAGAAGAAAAATAATGAAGCGCTTAAGGGCGCGGGCGAAGATCGCCAAAAGAAACACAAAACAGGAGGCCGGTTGACGGCTCGGGAACGTCTGGAAGTTCTCCTTGATCCAGGAAGCTTTGTCGAGCTTGATCGTTTTGTTACTCACCGCTGTAGCAATTTTGGCATGGGCGAGAAAAAAATTTTGGGTGACGGAGTCGTAACGGGGTTTGGCACCATCAACGGTAAACTTGTTTATACGTACAGCCAGGATTTTACGATCTTTGGTGGGTCCATGTCCCGCACAACCGCAAACAAAATTATAAAGGTGATGAATCTCGCGCTAAAAAATGGCGCGCCAATGATTGGCTTGAATGATTCTGGCGGCGCCAGAATTCAAGAGGGCGTAGAATCTCTTGGGGGATACGCTGATATTTTCTTAAGAAACGTTCTTTGTTCTGGAGTGATCCCGCAAATTAGCGCAGTAATGGGTCCGTGTGCGGGCGGCGCTGTTTACTCCCCAAGTATTACTGATTTTATTTTTATGGTGAAGAAAAGCAGTTATATGTTTGTGACTGGTCCTGATGTTGTAAAAACAGTAACTCAAGAAGAAGTCTCAATGGAAGATCTTGGCGGGGCTGGCGCTCATTCAACAAAATCAGGCGTTGCGCACTTCACGGCCGAAGACGATAAACACTGTTTACTTTTAATTCGCGAACTTCTGAATTTCTTGCCCCCTAACAATGTTGATGACGCTCCGGTTCTTCCAACAAAAGATAAGACAAATAGGATTTCTGAAGAACTCAATGCCATGATTCCAGACAATCCAAAAAAGCCCTATGACATGTTAAACATTATAAAAAATGTCGTAGATGAAAGTTACTTTCTTGAAGTCCACCAACACTGGGCAAAAAATATTATCGTTGGATTTGCCAGATTCGGGGGAAGAAGTGTCGGTATCGTTGCCAATCAACCGCAGGTACTTGCAGGTTGCTTAAATATTCAAGCAAGTATTAAAGCCGCACGATTCATTCGGTTTTGCGATGCGTTTAATATTCCTATCGTAACTTTTGTTGATGTCCCGGGGTTTTTGCCGGGGACAGATCAAGAGTGGAACGGAATTATAACTCACGGTGCAAAACTCCTCTATGCCTATGCCGAAGCGACCGTTCCAAAGATTACTATCATCACTCGCAAAGCTTATGGCGGCGCGTATGATGTCATGAGTTCTAAGCACTTGCGTGGCGATATCAACTTCGCCTACCCGACAGCTGAAATAGCAGTTATGGGGGCCGGTGGTGCAGTAAATATCATTTTCCGAGGTGAAATCAAAAATGCTTCTGATCAAGAAAGAGAGAGACAAAGACTCACTCAGTCTTATGAAGAACAATTTAACAATCCTTATATCGCGGCAGAACTGGGCTATGTCGATGAAGTCATTGAACCTGCCCTCACGCGACCACGTATTATCCAATCACTTGAAATGTTAAAAAACAAAAAAGATACTAACCCACCACGCAAACACGGAAACATCCCTCTCTAGGAATCAACTATGTTTAATAAAATTCTTATAGCCAACCGTGGAGAAATTGCGATTCGAGTCATTCGAGCTTGTCGTGAATTGGGAATTCGATCTGTGGCCGTATTCAGTGATGCGGATCGAAATAGTTTACACGTAGCACTTGCGGACGAGGCCGTTCATATTGGACCAACGCCCAGCAAAGATTCTTACTTAAATATTCCCAATATTATTAATGCCTGCAAAATTACTCAGGCCGACGCGGTTCATCCTGGTTATGGCTTTTTAAGTGAGAACGAAGACTTCGCCCGGGCCTTAAAAAATGAAAACATAGTCTTCATCGGCCCGACACCAGAGAACATTGAAGCCATGGGAGATAAACTCTCGGCGCGCAAGCTTATGGACAAAGCTGGAATTCCAATTGTTCCCGGCAGTCCCGGATCAGTTAAAACAGAAGAAGATGCCGTGACGATTTCTAGTAAGATCGGTTACCCAGTTATCATCAAAGCCTCTTCAGGAGGTGGCGGTAAGGGGATGCGCATTGCCCACAAAGCCGAAGAAGTGCCAAGCGCCCTTCGTGCCGCAATGTCTGAGGGGCTAAATTATTTTAAGGATGAAACCGTTTATATTGAACGCTACATCACAAGTCCTAAACACATTGAAGTTCAAGTTTTTGGAGATACTCATGGGAATGTGGTTCATCTCTTTGAGCGTGAATGCTCGATCCAGCGCCGTCACCAGAAAATTATCGAAGAAAGTCCAAGCGTTTCTGTTCCGGAAAAAGTTAGAGAAAAAATGGGAGAGATCGCTGTCAAAGCAGCCAAAGCAATTAAATATGTCGGCGCCGGAACTTTTGAATTTATTTTTGACAACAATACCAAAGAATTTTTCTTCATGGAGATGAATACTCGCTTGCAAGTAGAACATCCCGTAACAGAAATGGTGACCGGAATCGACTTGGTAAGGGAGCAGATTTTTGTGGCTGCTGGAAAGCAGTTGAGTTTTAAACAATCGGACGTCAAACAGAATGGCCACGCGATTGAATGTCGAATTTGCGCTGAAGACCCGGTCACTTTTATGCCAAGCCCCGGCAGAATCCATAAGTGCCGAAATCCGCAAGGACCTTTTATTCGAGTCGATGGTGCGGCCTACCCAGGGTGTACGGTACCTATGGACTACGATCCAATGATTGCGAAAGTTATTGCTTGGGGGCCTAACCGCCAACAAGCAATTGAACGCATGCGCCGGGCCTTGATGGAAACCAACATGACAGGCATAAAGACAAATATTCTGCTACACCGTTCGATCTTACAGCATCCAACATTTTTAGATGGCCATTACACCACTCAATTTGTAGAAAAAGAAATTACTGTGAATCCCGATATTTTTAAATTTGTTAGCGATGAGGTATTTTTGATTACTGCTGCGATCACCGCTTACAATGACAGAAAATCAAAAGATACTTCGCGCTTAAAAGTAACAACCCGTTGGCGAGATCTCGCGCGCTTAAAAGGCCTGAGGTCGTAAATGTATTTTCAGGCGGAACAAAAAGGCGTTAAATACGAAATTACCGTAAATGAAACTCGTCATCACTGGGACGTTAGCTTAAAACCTGAAGGCAAGGATTGGATCCACTACCACATTCCAAAAGAAACTTATACAGAAATGGACGATGCGATTACCTTCTTGTTTAATAATAGCTCTTACGTTCTAGATTGTGCTGGTTCGGGCACAGACTACACTGTTTATACTCGCGGTTCTTACCGCACTATTAAAATTTTCAACGACGAAATGCTCCTTCATGAAAGCTTAAAGCGCGATAGCGCCATGGCCGAAACAAATCAGCTGTCGGCCGGTATGCCAGGAAAAATTGTAAAAGTCTTTGTTGGCGAAGGACAGGCGGTTACAAAAAATTCGCCGCTTTTAGTTATCGAGGCTATGAAAATGGAAAATGAGCTTCGGGCTTCGCGGGACGCTGTTATTGGCAGAATCTTTGTCAAAGCGGGTGACGTCGTGGAATCAGGCGGACCGCTAATTTCATTTCAAAACGAAAACAAGAAGTAATGAGTGAAAAATCACGTCTTCGTAAGAAATCTTTTCAGACCACAAGCGAAATTCTAATCAAAGATCTTTATACGGAAGCCGACCTTGGATCGTTTCGCACTGAAGCTGACTTAGGTACACCCGGGCATTTTCCCTTCACCCGCGGCGTGCAAGAAACTATGTACCGCGGAAGACTCTGGACGATGCGTCAATACGCTGGCTTTGGTTCTGCCAAAGAAAGTAATCAGCGTTACAAAGTCCTATTAAAAAAAGGACAGACAGGACTAAGCGTTGCCTTCGATCTTCCGACCCAAATGGGTTATGATTCAGACCATATTATGTCTTCCGGCGAGGTCGGAAAAGTTGGTGTTTCAATTTCAACAATTGAAGACATGGAAACTCTCTTAAAAGACATCCCTCTCGATAAAGTTTCGACATCAATGACAATTAATTCTACCGCAGGAATACTACTTGCGTTTTATGCTGCCGTCGCAAAAAAGCGAGGCATCGGCCTCGATAAAATAAGTGGCACCATCCAGAACGATTTACTTAAAGAATATATCGCGCGCGGAACGTATATCTACCCACCAAAACCTTCTCTTAGAGTTATCACCGATATTATCGAGTATTGCAAAGATAGCATTCCCAACTGGAATACAATTAGTATCTCTGGCTATCACATTAGAGAAGCCGGAAGTACTGCCGTACAAGAAGTCGCCTTTACTCTCGCGAACGGTATTACCTACGTTCAAGCCGCCATTGATAGAGGACTTGATGTTGATGAGTTTGCCAAGCGCCTGAGCTTCTTTTTCAATGTACAGAATAACTTTCTTGAAGAAATAGCAAAATTTCGAGCGGCGCGAAGACTATGGGCTAAAATTATGCGCGGACGTTTTGGTGCAAAAGATGAACGTAGTATGGCGCTTCGCTTCCATTCACAAACTGCGGGCGTGTCACTAACCGCCCAACAACCTGAAAATAATATTGCTCGCGTCACCATCCAAGCTTTAGCTAGCGTTCTCGGCGGCACCCAAAGCTTACACACCAACTCGATGGACGAGGCCCTTGGCCTTCCTACAGAAAGATCAGCATCAATTGCTCTTCGTACCCAACAAATTATTGCTTATGAGTCCGGGGCTGCTGATGTGGTAGACCCATTAGCAGGTTCTTATTTTATCGAAAACTTAACAAATGAAATCGAACGGCGCGCGGAACAATATATCAGGAAAATTGATGAGCTCGGCGGTGTTGTTAAGTGTGTTGAAACTGGATGGATTCAAAAAGAGATTCAAAATTCTGCCTACAAATTTCAACTTGATGTGGAAAAGAAAGAACAAATTATCGTTGGGGTAAACGACTTTATTGATGATGAAACTCATGTGAAAAGATCTGTTTTTAAAATGAATGTCTCTGAAGTAAAAAATCAAATTTCACGACTGAAAAAATTTAAGTCTAAGCGAAATTTAAAGGTCGTTTCCTCGCATCTTGAAAAGATTTCAAACGCAGCCACCGGGCATGAGAATCTCATGCCCCTATTTATCGAGGCGGTATCCGACAGAGTTACTCTCGGAGAAATTTCTGACGCGTTAAGAAAAGTTTTTGGAAATTTTCGCGAGACGATTACCATCTAGCGTCTCTTATTAAGAATCTCAGTTTAGAACGTCGATAAAATTTTTGACAGCTGTAAAACACTTTTCCAAAAAGGACGCCTCTACACGAGCCCTGATGGCCCTATAAATGCACTTTACTAAGCTAAGGGTTAAGACATTTATTCATGTGGGGGAAAAATGAAAAGACGATATAAACTGGCAACACTGTTACTCGCCTTAACTAACGTTATGCTTTTAGAGGGCCAAGGCTGCAGCAAAATGGAGTTTTCAGCCGACAATAAAGCTATTTTGCAGAACTCCCCCAATATTTCTGTTTCTGTTAAAATTCTCTCGGCACCAAAGGCACTAGATAACCAAACCGAAGCTGTATTCGATTTTATTGGCGAAGTTAGCGACGGGTCTGCTGTTTCCAAGTACATTTGCATTTTCGATGGAAAATCAAATGACGATTGTAAACCTGGTGAAGTCTATAAGTCTCTCGCACAAGGCGATCACCACTTTGAAGTTGTTGCTGAATCTGTGGTGGCAAAATCTGACAGCGCTAGATATGACTGGAAAGTCGACTCAATTGCGCCTAAAGTAACTATTCTTACATCTCCGAAATCGGTTACAAATTTAACTTCTGGTTCGTTCACCTTTGCCGCTAATGATGCCAATGGAAGTGGAGTTGATGTCATTTTATGTAAACTTGAGAGTCAACCATTCTTACCATGTAGTGATTTAAAGCGTGACTTCACAGGAATCGCTGACGGTAAAAAGGCCTTCATGATTCAAGCAACAGACAAAGCCGGAAATAAAGCCGACGTAAATTACGAGTGGCTAGTAGATACAGTGGCTCCAACTGTTGCTATCTCTGAAATGCCCAGCAATCCCTCTAATGCTAAAGACGTAAAACTTGTATTTAGCGGAAAAGACGACTCCAGTGGAGTAGCAAAATACTTATGTAAGTTTGATGCCGCTACTAGTTTTTCGGACTGTTCTACACCACAAATGTATAACAGTGTCTCACAAAGCCAACATGATTTCGAAGTTAAAGCAGTGGATTTTGCTGGTAACTCTTCAGCACCTGCAAAGGCAAATTGGATGTCAGACCTAACCGTGCCAACCGTGAAAATTACCAAGGCACCTTCGTCTTATGATAAAAGTCCTAGCGGTGCATTTGAATTTGTTGCTACCGATAATGAAAGTGGCGTTCTCAAAATCCAGTGTTCTCTCAATACTCCGAATAACTACAAAGATTGCTCCAGCCCTTACACTTTTGCAAACCTGTCAGACGGACCACACTCGTTTTACGTAAAGGCTATCGACAAAGCTGGAAACGAATCCTCTCCGGCGATTCATCAATGGACAATTGATACAATTTCTCCAGTTGTCGCTTTCGTTTCAACACCAAAAAATCCAACAACAGAAAAGTCTGCGAGCTTTACATATACGATTGACGAGACCGGTAGTGGACTTGACAAGTTTTCTTGTAAACTTGACAGTGCTGACTTCGACTGTTTAGTTCAAGGATCAGTTTTAATCTTGAATTTATCTCTTGGAGATCACATTCTCACTGTGTCAGCCTCTGACAAAGCTGGCAACATAGGATCAGCTTCGTATTCTTGGAAGGTCGAAGACCCGGCGCCTAAATGCTATCAAGATATATACAATCAACCTGATTTCGAAATAACAAAAAAGATTGATATTCTTTTTGTGACTGATACTTCAAGCTCGCTTGACGAAGAAAAAACGGCCATCGCCGCCGGCATAGATAGCTTCGTAGCACAATTGCCAGTTGATGTGGATTTTCAAATTGCAGTAACTCTGGCACATGGCAGTAAGAGCGCGCATACCGGAAAACTTTATAAGAGCACAAAGGGAGACGGTTTTGTATTAGGTAATAAAACATTGTCGTTAGCTACCATCCGCCAACAATTAAGTTACAAATTATCGGGTCAACCGGGTGATGACACTGATGGTGGTGAGATGGGCATGTATTCGCTTTCGCAGTTATTAAAAGACAGCAATTACTCGTTAGCGCAGAGCCAGGGATTTTTTAGACCTGACGCTGCGACAGCTATAGTCTTTATCGCTGATGAAAATGACATTTGTGCCATATATCCTGTAGGCGTTACTCCCGTCGTTGATACAAACAACTCTGAGCCTGTTGTCAAAGCAAGAGATTGTCCGGGCCTGAGTCACGGGACCGTTTACACCCAGCTAAAAAATAGACGCGCAAATCTACCGGTACTAGTATCAGGTATTGTTTATACGAATCCCGCGACTGTACCTAGAAGCGGCGAAAACGAAGTCGGCTACGGGTACATTGATCTGATCAAACTTTCCGGAGACTCGGCCGTTGATTTAGCTTCATCCGACTACGCAAAAGGACTCTCTACAATAGGCGGCCTCGTTAACAAGAAGTTAAATCTACTAACTTCGTTCAAATTAAAATACGACAACATCGATCCCGCCTCCATCGTCGTAAAAGTCGACGGTAAAGTGGTTAAACACACTTATGTGATGTTGACTAACGAAGTACAAATCGGTTCTAACGACGCTGGTACAGCAAAATCGGTCGTTGTCTTGGACTATTGTCAAAAAGCACCAATAATGGTGTCTTCAGCTAACTAATACTCGTTGACGATATTATTGTCAGCCACTAAATGACATTTATGGCCGACAATGTCTTTGTTTTCGAAAACAAATTTCGCGTAAAACCCGTCGACAAATATTTTAGCCCGCAAGGCGAAAGCGTAAACCTGACAATACGTTTTTTGGCGTTTTTATTTGATTCCTTTGTTATTTTTACACTGCTATTTTTTGTCGAATTATTTTTAGGTGCTGCGGCCTTACAAGCCCATGAAAATTTTTTTAAAATAGTCGTTATGCATTTTATTTATTGGGGAATTCCTGCGCAAACAATAGCCTACGTTTATTACTGTTTTTTTTATTTAAGTTTTGGGGCCACCCCTGGAAAACTAGTACTGGGTCTACGAGTAGTCTCCGTCGAAACTGGTGGAGACTTGAGTCTGATTCAAATTTTTTTACGAGAAATTTTAGGAAAATTCTTTTCATTTTTCTTTTTTGGTTTTGGATTCTTATTATCTTTTTTTCGTAAAGACGGGCGCGCTCTTCACGATCTTATTTCGGGCTCGCGTGTTGTTTCTGTTCGGCAAAAAATCCCACGAGGACTATAGATAGCTCGTAGAGTATCATCATTGGAACTAATAACAAAAACATACTAAGGACGTCAGGAGGAGTTACTACCGCCGAGACAACTGATAACGCAACCACGGCATAACGACGCGACTCGCGTAAGGTTTTTTGTTCGATAATACCCATCATTCCTAAAAGCACAAGCACCAGAGGCATCTCAAACATGGCTCCAAATACGACCGACGTCGTCGTAATAAACGAAAGATATTCGTCAATAGTAATCATGGGCTTATCAACGGTACCGCCAAAATTTAACAAAAATTTAAATGCTAACGGAAACACAAGAAAGTATGCAAATGACAATCCCGTACAAAATAAAAATGATCCTGAAAAAATAAAAACCAAGCTATATTTTTTTTCCTTTGCGTAAAGACCTGGAGCGATAAATCGCCAAAGCTGATAAAGCCAAAATGGACAGGTAAGAACGATTCCCGCAAAAATCGAAATTCTAAGAAAGGCCGCAAACTTATCAACGGGATTAGTAAAAACCAACCCACCATCTGGGAGGTAAGGCTTGATAGGAACCCGAAGAGCCTCGAATAATTTGTCACTGTACGTGTAACCAAGAATCGATCCCAACGTAATAATATACGCGCAGTTCATTACGCGCGTACGTAACTCTTCAAGATGAGATGTCAGTGTTTCCGTTGTAACATCATCATTCATAGCTGACTCTAGGACTCCCTAGCTCTTCTTTTCGTCCTTTTCTTTGTTCTCTGTTATGGATTCCATCGGTTGAGAATGAGGATCTGGACTAACCGGTGGTTTTTCCTCTTGTGTAGCATTGGCTATTTGGGTCGATAGGTCTTTCATCCAGTCGTCGACTTGGGCTCGATTCTGCTTAAAAGAATTTGTAACGTCGCCCAAAGCTCTTTTGATTTCATTAATCATTTTCGCAAGAGTACGCGCCACTTCGGGCAATTGTTTCGGTCCAATAAATATGAGCGCAATCACTCCAACCACGATCATCTCACCAAAACCCATATTAAACATAACTTGGAATCCTACTTGAGAGGCACAGACTTGTCTATGACTGTCATAACTATTGTTTGGTTTTCTTGTTCACTGCAGCCGGCAAGGCTAAGCCTTTATTCAAAATTTGATCTTTAGCAAGATCCGACCCAGTTTTCATATATTTCTCATATAGCCGAAGTAAGTTGGAATTAGTGTCCGCAGAAGACTTCTGACTTATATAGGAAAGCACATCAACCATTGCGACAAATTTCTGCGACATTTCACTAAATACTTTTGCCGAAGAATCAGTCTGCAAAGTATGGGATAAACTAGAATATGCTACTTCACCCATTTCAATATAATAATCGATGTCGACAACTTTGCGCTGCAGAGAATCTCCAAAAAATCCACTAATATAAAGTGACGTATCACCAAGTTGTTGCAACAATTCGACGCGTTTTGTTTTTTCTGAATTATTGGCACGCAAATACATTTCGGCAAGGGTGTCGCGAGACATTCTCTCTGTTAAAATATACCTACTGAGTAAGCCGACGACGTAATTTTTTACTATAGGAATTGTATCTACCCGACGCTTTTCAAAAGCCTCATCAACAGCCTCTCGAAAAAATTCCTCGGGGCTAGTTAACAAATCAATATTGCTGGGCCGCAAGCTCATAGGTTCTCCCCTAACTATACCAACGGTTGTTTTCTGCATATATTTTAGCGATTTGAGGCTATTTTGTAAAATTTCGGAGCTAATCTCATAATGAGAATAAATGCTATTTAGAATAGCCATAAATAGATATAATGTTTTTATGGATGTTTACCAAGGTTGACTGGGGCCAACTGCGACACAGACTTTTTTTTGCGAGAAAATTTTCTGTGCCAAAGCTTGCACGTCGGAGGCAGTCACTTCATTAATACGGTCAGAGTACGAAAAAATTTCCTGGTAAGGCAAGCCGTAGAGCTCATTAAATAAAATGCCCCCGGCAAAAGCCGAGTTTCTCTGCAGCTCTATATCATGACGGCCGATCAAATATCTTTTGGCACGCTCTAGTTCGGCGCCAGAAGCTTTCTCCTGAGAGATTTTCTCAAACTCGCTCATCATCATCGCGACAGCTTTTTTCCCTTTGTCAGGCGAACAGCCAATGTAAGCTCCACAATACCCAGTATCGGTTCCTTCAAAATTAATTGGCGAGACAGAATAGGCCAGGGACGCTTTTTCCCGCAATTCCGTGAAAAGTCTTCCGCCCATCCCACCGAGAATCGATTGCATGATTTGCATAGCATAGCGCTGGGAACTGCCGATAACTAATCCGCGAAAACCGGTGATAATATGTGTTTGTTCTTTATCTAAATTTTTAAATGCAAATTTCTCAGAACTCAGCGTTTCAAGTGGCGAGCTATTAGAGCTTTCCACCAGCTTCCAGGTACCAACAGAATCATTTAGTCTTTGCACCCAAAGCTCTGGGTCACACTGACCGGAAACAACAATCAGAGAACCGACAGAATGAGTCAATTTTTTATAACCGTTGACTACATCTTCACGGGTTAAACTTCTTATGGACTCTTCGGTGCCCTGAGGGTCCCGGGCATAAGGGTGACCGGAAAAAATTTCCTTAAGGAACATCAACGAGGCCACATGTGAAGGCTGATCCATTTGTGTTTTTAAAGCCTCGAGCATCATACCTTTTTCACGTTCTAAGATGTCTTTTTCAAATTTTGGACTAGAAATAATCTTCTCCAATAGATCCAAAATATTTTTTTCGTGGGGGGATAACATTGTCACTGATAGCCCAGCAGAATTTCTGCCGCCAAATGCCGACAAGCGGGCTGCCATGGAGTCCGTAAGTTCGTTAATCTGATGTTCATCTAAATCCCCTGCCCCGGAGCACCATGAACGCGACAGTAAGTCAGTCAAGCCCTCTTTGCCACTTGGTTCTGATCGCAGACCTCCTAGCATGGCAGTTCTCATACTGATCACGGGAGTGTCCTTAGCCAATCTAAAAATCATTCGCAGACCATTTTTTAACTGGAATTCTTTAAATTCCGGGGCACTACCGGTACCCCCAAGGCGCGTTTCTCGTTTTTTTGGCTTAGAATACTTCTCTTTTTTTAATTTCATTTTCTGGCAATCTTTGAATTCTTTGCCAAAATTCTTTGCGAAGGTCTTAGCAAATTTTTCAGCATTTGCCTTTTCTTCTTTGGTCATGATGGTAATCGTTAGATTTTTGGGATTTAAATATTTTCTTGCGGTTTTAGCAATATCCTCTGGCTTCAGTCCATAGACTTGTTTTAGATATTTTGGATAATACCGATAGTCTCCCATGAAATAATCCAAAAATCCCGCCTTACGATTCAATCCATCGACGGTCTCTAAATCGTAGTATTCATCAGACTCTAACAAAGTAATGCAGCGTTTGAGCTCGGCTTCGCTCGGCGAAAATAACATCATTGCTTTTAGACCATCCTCAAGTTCCTCAAAAAACTCCCCCATATTTTTTGCGTTTAAGCTGGCGGCAATTAGAAAAAGTCCCGGGTCTTTAAGAGTAAAACAACTCGTTCCTACATAATTAACGATTGCCGACTCCAATCTCATAGACCGATAGAGTCTTGCCGAGTCCCCCTCACCTAGCATCATCGACATAAGATCAAGCGCAACTATATCTTTGTGCTTTATGTCTGGAACCTTCCACGCCAAGTACACAAAAGTTTCTTCAAACGTCGCTCTATTGACTTTGACTACCGTTCCTTTGCCGGGACTGTCTTTCTTCCTGGCCCTCTTTTCTAATTTTCCGGGCTTTATTTGGCCGAAGTAACCTTTAATCTTTGATTTCATCTCGACAGAATCGAAGTCTCCCGAAACAATCAGTGTCATATTCTGCGGAACATATCTTTTTGAGTAATAATTTACCAACGTCTTTCTTTTTACATTCTTGATTATTTTCTCATAACCAATAATTGGAATCCCGTAGGGGTGCTTTTGAAAACTCGTTTTGAACAGTAACTGACTAGCCTGACTCGAAGGCGAGTCTTCTGATCTCTTTATTTCTTCGATAACAACTTCGCGCTCATTATCGATTTCTTTTTCATCAAATTTGGGAAATCCCGCCATCTGGCTAATGGCATGGAGGGCTTTGTCATAATAATTTTTTGAGATTGTGACGTGGTAAACGGTTTGATCAAAGGTAGTGTAGGCATTTAGCTGCCCCCCTGAACCTTCGATTGTCTGCGCAATCTCACCCACCTTAAAATCCTTCGTCCCCTTAAACACCAAATGCTCTATAAAATGACTAATACCCTCTTCCCCTTTTTTCTCATCCGCGGAGCCGGTCTTAACCCATAAATGCGTCGATACGACCGGCGCTTTTTTACTCTCCAGAAGAATTACCGACATTTTATTTGGCAATTGATACTTAGTTGTCATAAAAGATTTCCCAATGGCTTCTGGAATTTATGTCCACATACCCTATTGCTTACAGCGCTGTCCTTATTGTGACTTCGCCACTTACAAATTTGATGAAACAATTCCAGTAGAAAAATATTTAAATGCCCTTCACAATGAAGTTCAAACACGTGCAAGCGAAGTTCCCTTTCGCGAATTGGATACCATTTACTTTGGTGGTGGAACACCCAGTTTACTGGAACCCTCTCAATTATCCGAAATTATTTCTCAGATTACTAGACAAGGATTTAAAATTAAGCCCGATGCCGAAGTCACACTGGAGATAAATCCGGGTACTATTTCTGAAAACAAAATAAAAAATTTCATGTCTTTGGGCATCAACCGTTTTAGCGTCGGCGCACAAACACTTTCGGATCGTCTTTTAAAATTAATTGGAAGGAAACATAGCGCCAACGACACCTTGGAAACTCTGCGCCAATTGAAAGCGGCAAATGTTAATTTCAGTGTTGATGTTCTATTTGCCTTGCCAACCCAAACCCTTAACGACCTAAGTCTAGATCTTGAGACTGTTTTATCGTTTTCGCCGCCACATATTAGCCCATATTATTTAACAATCCCTACCGGCCACCCACTTCAAATTAATCGCCCTAGCGAGAACACTGAACTTGAAATGTTTGAATTGATGACGACTAAACTTGTGTCTCGCGGATACGAGCAATATGAAATTTCAAATTTTGCACTTCCCGGAAGGCATAGCCGACATAACTGTCTCTATTGGCGAGACGATTCTTATTGGGGCATTGGATTAAGCGCTCATTCCTACTTTAATTCTCCTGGGTGGGGTCAGAGATTTTGGAATCCAAAAACAATGGAAGGTTATATTGAACAAGTCCCCAAATATTCCATTAAAACCCTTCCAGAGGGTCAGCTTGAAAAATTGTCAAAAAGTGAATCGTTAACAGATTTCTGCCATACATTTTTGCGGACAATGAACGGGATTCCAAAAGGCGCTGTGCGGCGAAAGTTTGGAGAAAACTGCGAAGCGCTAGTTGCCGCAAGACTAACAAATCTTTTACCTTCAGGTTTAGTCGGCGAAACGAATTCCCATTGGCAACTTTCTGCCAGTGGGCGCCTCTTAAGCAATCAAGTGTTTTCGCATATTTTATTTACTTCCGAATGCATAGATTATAATTTGTCTAGTGATGGAAGATAACAATACAAATAAAAACAATGGTTCGGAAAATTCTGAATCCTTAAAAAACGAAGAGACGCCAAAAGCGTCACCTGAAGCCACCGCAGACACAGGTCTTGAAAAATATATTCAGGACTTGGCCAAGGCAAAAAGTGACTACCTATATCTACACGCGGAATTTGATAATTATCGGAAAAATGCAATCAAGGAACGCTCGCAATATTTAAAATATGCCGGCGAACGAATGATTGTTGAACTTCTTGGGGTCCACGATAATTTTGAGCGGGCACTTCAATCGTTTAAAAATAGTCCCGACGATCCTTTCTTTAAGGGGATGGACCTAATTAAAACACAATTTAAAACCGTACTTGAACAGTTCGGGGTAGTAGAAGTCCCCGCCGAAGGAAAACCCTTTGACCCCATGGTACATGAAGCTCTTAGTAGCGAAGAAAGCGAAACCGTTGAGCCAGGAACTGTGACAAAAGTTTTTCGCAAGGCCTATAAATTACACGACAGGTTAATTCGTCCAGCACAGGTTGTCGTCGCGACAAAAAAGCTCTAGATGCAACGCAAGGATTATTACGCGCTTCTAGAAGTTACAAAGTCTTCTTCGCAAGAAGAAATCAAGAAAGCTTACCGTAAACTGGCGATGAAATTTCATCCCGATAAAAATCCTGGCGATAAAAACGCGGAAACCAAGTTTAAAGAAATTTCCGAAGCTTACCATGTATTAGGAGACGCAGGGAGACGAGCCGAATATGATCGGTTTTCTGAAATGCCCTTTGGCGGAAGATCTAGCAAGGGACAACAACCACCGTTCTCTGCAAACTACGATTTTTCACAAGGCTTTTCGGATCAAGATATTCCAAGCTTTCAAGATCTATTCGGAGATTTTTTTGGAGACCTTTGGGGAGGAAAGCCGCAGCCAGAAACCGGCGGTTTTCGTGGCAAAAGAAGAGGGGCCGATCTTCGTTACACACTCAATGTGACATTCGAAGAGGCCGCACACGGGACAAAAAAAATTATCTCGTTCGTAAGACAAAAAGGTGTAAAAGCAGAACCGTCAAAACTCGAAGTATCTATTCCTGCTGGGGTTCGGCACGGTCAGAAACTCAAGTTAACAGGCGAAGGTGACACAGATCCCAATGGTCAAAATCCCGGTGACCTTTATGTCGTTATTAATTTTCAAGACCATCCTGTATTCGTTAGAGATGAAAATGATGTTCGCTTAGAATATCCAATTACTTTTTTGGAAGCCATCGCGGGAACAACCAAAGATGTGCCAACTCTGTATGGCACCGTTTCATTAAAGATTCCAAAGGGCACCCGCTCCGGCCAAATACTCCGGATAAAAGATAAGGGATTTCCAGGTCTAGCTGGCGAGTCGCCAGGCGACATGCTTATAAAAATCCTCATAGACATTCCCAAAGATCTTGATGAAAATCAGTTAAGAATTTTACGTGATCTCAAAATCAGCGACAGTGCCTATTCTTTGATTAGTGACTTCAAAGATAAAGCTGCGCGTATTAGGACGAGATAATTCATGAAGAAATTATTTTTTTTATCCGTGGTTATTTTATTTTATTTTGCAGGCTGCAGCACAGCACCTACCAAGCGACCACCCCAAAAAGCGCCAGCAGCGGCAATCAAGATTTATAATTCGATTCAAGCAGACCTCGCTTCCAACAAAAAACCTAGTGCCTTAAAAAAAATAGAAAAACTAATAAAAGATTTTCCAGAAACTGACATAGCGCTCGATGCCCGAATCGTGAAGGGCGAAATTTATTTTAGGGCCGGAAAGTTTGAGCAGGCCTACGATAGTTTTATCGCTGTCGTAAAATCTGAAATTTCGACGCCACGAGAAATGGAAGCTCTTTATTGGGCAGCAAGAAGCCTAAATAGTTTGGGAAGATGGGATGAATCTTCGAACCTTCTTAACCAAGGGGCTAACCGCACGGACGTCCCAAAAAATACTTTGGCTCTAATGTATGAACTTAAAGCTGAGGTCCACCGCCAACTTGGCGATAAAACAGAAATGCTTCGTTACATTATTAAACTGGAGGAAATCACAGATGACTCGGCCAAGAAGGAACATTATCGGGCGCGGGCATTCGCTGTGGTGGACACCTCACTCGACATCAAACAGTTAGATTATATTGCGTCTCAACCTGACTTCCGATTTCTTCGCGCTCAAGCCTACTATAACTTAGGCGTTTATTATATTGAGGATCACGACTACTCCCGCGCCCGCGACTATTTTTTCAATATTGTGGACTTATTTCCGCAGAGTCCATTAGTCGAAAAGTCGAAGAACTATCTAGACCAGATCAATGCGAGACGCATTGTTGATTCTAAAACTGTTGGAGTCGTTATTCCGTTAACAGGAAAATATGCACAAGTTGGCAAAAAAACACTTATGGGCTTACAGCTGGGCCTTGGTATTTATGGCAAACAAAAAAGCGATTACAAGCTTGCCGTCATTGATAGCGAGGGAAATCCTGACTCCGCACGACGTGCGGTTGAAAGACTTGTTACAGAAGATCACGCTATTGCTATTGTCGGTAGCGCCTCAAGCAAAACTGCTTTGGCAATTGCAAGTAAGGCTGACGAACTGGGAGTACCAAGTATTGACCTATCGCAAAAAACTGGAATCAGTGAAGTTGGTGAATCCGTTTTTCGAAATTCTGTCACTAGCGAAATGTATGTTCAAGAACTTGTTCGCGTGGCAATGGAAGAGTACAACATTAATCGCTTTGCTCTCCTTTATCCCAACGATGCCTACGGTGTGGAGTATGCTAATATTTTTTGGAACGAGGTTATTAAACGCGGGGGACAGATCAATGGAGCACAGCCCTATCCCAGAAACGAAAAAGACTTTAAAGGACAGATACAAAGGCTCGTTGGCACTTTCTACATCGAAGACCGTATGGAGGAATATAAACTTCGGTTAAAAGAGTGGGAGAAAAAACAAAAAAGAGTGTCTCAACGAAATCTTCCACCAGAAGACCTACTTCCACCGCTTGTTGATTTCGAGGCGCTTTTTATTCCCGATGATACCATTGCACTCGGCCAGATCGCGTCTATGTTGAAATATAATGACGTCGGTGGGATTCGCTTATTAGGAACGAACTTGTGGAACAAACCCAGTGAGTTCTTTGCACGCGGACAAACATTTGCGGAAAATTCTCTATTTGTCGACTCTTACACTCCCTCCGAAAGCGAATTAAAGGGCAACTATTTCTATCAAGAATTCGGTAGAGTATTTGGGCAAAAACCAACTGTTTTTGAAATTCAAGCGTACGACACCGGAAGAATTTTGCGCCAAATACTAGACCGTGGAACTGACTCACGAACAGGAGTCATTAGTTCATTGAAAGACGGCCGAGATTTTCCGGGAATTTTTGGTCCCCTTTCCGTCGGTAAAAATAGAGAGATCATTCGACAGGTTGTTGCCTTCACTGGTAATAATGGTCAAATTCAGGCAGTTACTCCAAGCCGTAAACCATGAGGCTAACGAATGAGTTGCCTCTATCGAATTAGTCTGTCCGCAGACTGACTAATCTCATAGACCCTCGACAACACACTTCCACCGTCGAAATGAAAATGAGATTAACCCAACTCCCCAAGTCCCGCGTCTTACTAGCACCAATAGCTACTCGCTGTTGGTCGTAATCACGGATGAAACGTACTGGACGTTGGCCATGGATGGCCAAAAATTTTCCCAAGGAAAGGGGGGCAGAAAATGAAGTCAATAAACAAAAAAAGAGAGAGACTCGCACAAGAGTGCAGAGACAGACTACTTGCTCTCAAATCGGAACTTATCAATCGCGTCCGCGAGCAAAAGAAAGCCTTTTCAACACGCCCCCAACTTACTGGCGATGAGGCCGACCAAACTTTCTCTATAATAGAAGAACAAAATTTACTTATCTCTCAAGAGCGAACACAAAAATTATTACTTGAGATTGATGGTGCCCTCGAACGAATCGTGCGCGGCACATTCGGAATTTGCGAAGAAACAGAAGAGTTTATTGAGGCTGATCGCCTTCGACTTATTCCATGGACAAGATTGAGTATCGAAGGTGCAGAAATTCGTGATGCCCGAAAAAAATTTTATGCTAAGTAAAAGATAAATTTCTTAAAGTGTCTTACGCTTACGCATATTCAATATTCTGCTGTAGATTTAATCGGTTACGAATTTATCTTTGACAAAGTGGCGCGTTTGAAAATATATCTTACAACCTCTGACAAAAGAGATGGAGGATATAATGCGCCAAGACCAACTGAAGTGTCTGCATCAATTGTTACTCAGGCAGCGTGAATCTTTACTCAACAAAAATCGTTCTTTCGCTCTTGAGACTCGCGAGGGTCACGTTGTCGCTGGAGACGAGGCAGACATCGCAACCGGAGAAACCCATCGCAATTTAAGTATAAGATTAATCGAGCGCGAACGTGTTTTAGTCGCAAAAATTGACCGAGCACTTGAGAAAATAAGCCAAGGCACTTTTGGAAATTGCGAGGAGTGCGGAGAAAATTTGGGCTATAGTCGTCTCAAAGCCCGACCAGTAGCTAGCCTTTGTATAGACTGTAAGCTAGCTCAAGAAAAAGAAGAGCAAGTCTATGCATAAAATAATCTAATTCAAGACTGGCCTCTACCTCTTTTTTGTAAAGCCCCGAGAGCGTTGATCCGAACAATTTTGTGAAGATAACAACGTTGAAATAACTTTATTTGGGGTAGCAAATGAATTTTGAAAACAAAGAGATCGAGATACCAGCCAACCTCCCTCTCTTGCCCGTCAGAGATATCGTAGTATTTCCCTATATGATTCTGCCCTTGTATGTCGGTCGCGAAGCTTCGATTAAGGCAGTCGAAGAAGCGCTGGCAAACAACAGAATGATTTTCTTAGCTTCACAACGCGAAGTCTTCGAAGAAAATCCCAGCAAAGAATCAATCTACACGGTAGGCACTATTGCGATGATCATGAGAATGCGCAAGCTCGTAGACGGTCGAGTAAAAATTCTTATACAGGGTGTGACGAAAGGAAAAATCACTAACTTCGTTCGCACAAATCCTTGCTTTAACGTCGAGGTCGAAAAGTTGGCTGAACCCGACACCAAACATGAGTCCATTGAATACGAAGCTATGATTCGCAATGCAAAAGAATTAATTGAAAAAATAATTGCTCTCGGAAAATCACTATCACCCGACATTCTATTAGTACTGGATGATATCGCTGAACCAGGACGCCTAGCAGATTTAATCGCATCAAATATCGGTCTGGGCGTGGCACAAGCGCAAAAAGTCCTTGAGACCGTAGACCCAAAAGCACGTCTTGGGTTAGTAAACGAAATTCTTGCTAACGAGCTCGAAGTTCTGCAAATGCAAGCGCGAATTAGAAATACTGCAAAAGACGAAATGAGTAAGTCCCAGCGCGAATACTTCTTGCGAGAGCAAATGCGCGCTATAAAAAATGAACTTGGTGAGGCTGATAGTCGCCAAGAGGAAGTCGATGAAGTACGCGAGAAAATTCTAAACGCGAAAATGCCGACCGCCGTTGAGGCAGAAGCCATGAAGCAAGTAAACCGTTTAGAGAGAATGCACCCCGACGCTAGCGAAGCAAGCATGGTGCGCACATATCTCGATTGGCTTATTGACCTTCCATGGAACAAAACTAGCGAAGATCGTTTAGATATAACAGATGCCCAAAAAGTTCTAAATGAAGATCACTACGATCTAAATAAAGTAAAAGACAGAATATTAGAGTTCCTTGCGGTACGAAAATTAAAACAACACAATTTAAAAGGACCTATCCTTTGTTTTTGTGGTCCTCCGGGCGTGGGAAAAACTTCGCTCGGTAAAAGTATTGCGCGTGCTATGGGTCGGCAATATCTACGTATCGCTCTTGGTGGTGTAAAAGACGAAGCTGAAGTCCGAGGCCACCGTCGCACTTACGTTGGTGCTATGCCTGGCAAAATTATTCAAGCATTGAAAACATCTGAAACTAATAACCCAGTAGTCGTACTCGATGAAATTGACAAACTTGGTAGCGATTATCGTGGCGATCCAAGTGCCGCGATGCTTGAGGTTCTCGATCCAGAACAAAATTTTGCTTTTAGAGATAACTATTTGAATGTTGACTTTGATCTTTCAAAGGTTCTCTTTATTGCTACAGCGAACGTTCTTGAGAATATCCCTGCAGCCTTAAGAGATCGTATGGAAGTGATAAATATTCCTGGCTACACCGAAAATGACAAGCTTTTGATCGCTAAAAAACATTTGGTGACAAAACAGATCGAAGCTAACGGCCTCGACCCGAAACATGTGGTCTTCAGCGACACAGCTCTTCAGGCTTTGATCGGTGGCTATACCCGCGAAGCCGGAGTCCGTAACCTGGAGCGCGAAGTAGGATCTGTTTGCCGAAAGCTAGCAAAAAAAGTTGTGCTCGGCGATAAGGATAAAATTTTTGAAGTTTCTAAGGACATGGTTCACGATCTTCTTGGCGCGCCAAAATATATTCGCGACGAGAAAATGAAAGAAGACCAAGTCGGTATCGCAACAGGTCTTGCCTGGACTCCTGTCGGTGGCGAAGTACTCTTTGTTGAGTCACTCAAAATGAAAGGCAAAGGCGATTTAGTTCTTACCGGCCAAATGGGTGATGTCATGAAAGAGTCAGCACGGGCAGCAATGTCTTATGCTAGGGCGAATTGCGAAGCTTTAAATATAGACCCTGATTGGTTTAATAAATATGATGCCCACGTTCATATCCCTGCGGGCGCTATCCCAAAAGATGGACCGTCCGCTGGAATCACGATCGCCACAACATTGATTAGTTTGATGACCGATACCCCGGTCCGAAAAGACTATGCTATGACTGGCGAGGTAACTCTTGCCGGTCGAGTATTGCCGATTGGTGGAGTTCGTGAAAAAGCACTAGCAGCTCTTAATCATGGAATCACAAACGTAATTATACCGATTGCAAACAAACGGGATTTGACTGACATCCCAGATGAACTAAAGAAGCAAATAAATTTTGTTCTGGTGGAAAATCTTGATGAAGTTCTTTCGATTGTAATGGATCACAAGAAAGGGGTTAAAGGTAAGAAGGGCCCCAAATCAGGCAAAAAAGGCCGAGAACCCGCAGCGGCCTCAGCAGCGTAACTCTGAGGTTTTCAGAATTTCTTCAATATGAGCTGGATAAAAGTCCGGCTCGCATTTTATTACAATATGTAACGAGTTTCGTAACATCTGTTAGTCGAAGCGTTCTTTTTCTTTTTTGCTTTTTGGAATATTTTCTTGTTGAGCCTGCACAGTCTCTGGCTTAAACCCATCGTCCGCCGTGGATGCTGCTCATTTTTTCTGTTTTTCAGGAATTTTACAAAACCCTTCTCCAACTAATCTCGGCGACACGTTGACCGGCTCTATTCAAAGTAATGTAGTACCCGGAAGATTCGAGGCTTAAAGTGCAATGGGCGCACCAGAATTTAACGCAAATTACTGATTAAAACCGTTGGACGGTTGTCGAGTTAAGACGTTGATTTTCAACTTCCAATACCTTTACCAAAGTCTTTAAATCTGAAATCTCTTCACGTAGTATCTGAATAACATCCTCTTTTTCATGAAGAACTTGTGAATATGCCTTTTTCAACTCGCTAAGGTAGTCAGACATAAGCTGACTATCCTCAAAAATACTTACTTTATTTGTGGAGTTTTGCTGGGACGGTTCAGGAGGAGCATTTTGAATGGTCAATTCAGGGGCTTCTGGTTGGATACTCATCGGCTTATCCGTCAAATAATACTTCCCGGCTCGGAATTGATATTTCATCTGGTTATTCTTTATTCTTCGACGAAGTGTCGACAGGCTAACATGGTACTTATTTGAATAGTCCATCAAGGATATCCAAGGTTCAGTAATCATAATAACCTCCGTTGATATCTACATAATAAACAGGCTTTTTTGGAGAATGCTAGATCTTTATATGCTGCACAAAAACAAACTGGATAGTCACCTCTCCATTCAGGTCTTTCTTATCTAGAAATTAGGTTTTATCATGGATTTCTATGCGCATAAGAGAAAAGAAACGGCTGGCGTTGGTACTCAGTGGTGGTGGAATTAAGGCTGCGGCTTTTCATGTCGGTGTTTGCCTGGCCCTACGGGAAAAGGGATTCATCTTTTCGGGCGGACCACCTGAAGAATTCAAGAAAAAATATGAACCAGATGAAATGACATTTAAAACCTACGTAGGATCGAGCGCCGGCTCTGTTATCAGTACCTTCTTGGCGGCTGGGTACAGTGTTAATGACGTAATTCATGCCTTCCAACTTGGCGCTGGATTTGCTGATAAGAAAAACTTTGTTTCAGACCAAGGGTCCCTAAAACCAATAAGTTATTTTCATATTTTTGCACTTAATGGCGGAAACCTTATGGGCTTTCTTCCGAAATTTTTCCTAAAAAAACCGATGATCACAGGTGGACTCGAAGCCCTTTTAAAAAATGGATTTAAAATTAACGGACTTTTTTCTTCTTCTGGCATGGAGAGATACTTTCGAAAATATGTTTTAACTGAAAATAGGTTTGAGAGCTTGGGACCAATTTTAAATATCGTCGCGACACAATTAAATCATAGCCGAAAAGTTGTTTTTGGAAAATTTAAGGAGACTACAAAAGACTCGACCATTAAGTATGCGAATTTTGCTACCGTATCGGAGGCCATCGGCGCATCCGTTGCACTTCCTCCTGTTTTCGCTCCCTACGGAATTAAAGATCAGAAAGGTAAAACTCTTTTTTATTTTGACGGAGAAATCCGCGATACGCTTTCTACCCACGTAGCGTCTGATCAAGGTGCCGATTTAATTATAGCTAGTTATACAATTCAACCTTATCATTTTACCCCAGATATTGGTTCACTCCATCAATACGGAATTCCTGTTGTTCTTAACCAGGCTATTTATCAGGTCGTCGAGCAAAAGATTCAATCCTCAATTAAATACCACAAAAGCATTTCTGCAATTCTGAGCGCTATCGAAGGATATTGTAAAGAAGTTGGAATACTCTCCGAACACAGAGATAAAATTTTGCAGATTGTGCTTGAACGGGTAAATTTCAAACCCAACGTCGATTACATCTACATTCATCCCAAGGCACACGATCACCAAATGTTTTTTGCTGATCACTTTAGTTTGAATCCCAACATTTTGATGACGATAGTTCGTGCAGGATTTAAAGCGGCAATTGGAACTCTGAGGAGATACAACTTCTAAAGTGCCTGACACTTTTTTCCGTCTACAGAGTGTCATAATCTGATGTGATTTATATTTACTTAGGATTATCCTAGAAAAAGTATTTGTGACGCATTATGGACTGGAAAAAGTCTCAGGCACATTAATTTACTATCGCTTTTACTTTTTTCTCAACCTGCTTATAGGCCGGCTGTACTACAATACCGAGAACTATTACACCGATCGCCGACAAACCTAGTATAATTTTTGTGGGAAACTGCTTCGGCATTATAATAGCGCGACCCTCAACCATGTACATGTAAACAACGGGTCTTAAATAATAATAAACCCCAATTGCGGAATTTAACACGCCCCAAAATGCTAACCAATACATTTCTTGGTTGATGACCGACGAGAAAATATAAAATTTACCGAAAAATCCGAGGGTTGGCGGAAGACCTGCAAGACTTAAAAGTAAAACCGTAAACGCCAGAGCAAACATCGGATGACGATCCGATAGGCCTTTAATCTCTTCAACAGTTGCTGCTCTACCTTCATGACTTTCAAATAAACCCAGCAGCCCGAAGGTTCCGATGGTCATAAATGCGTAAGAAAAAATATAAAACACCACGCTCGTCGCCGCCGCCTGATCGGCACCACTGGCCATCATGGCCACAAATCCCATCAGAATCGTTCCCGAATGCGCGACGCTAGAGTATGCAAGCATCCGCTTCAAATTATCCTGCCAGAGGGCGCTAACGTTTCCTACGATCATCGAAAATATTGCCAACCATTGAAGGAGGTTAATTAACTTCTCGTTGCCCTCGATGCCGGACATCACAATTGCAATACGATAGAATGCGACAAACGAAGCTACTTTCGCTGCCGATGCCATAAAAGACGTTAGTGGAGTCGCCGACCCCTGATAGATATCTGGCACCCAAAAATGAAATGGAAAGATTCCGACCTTAAAACAGATACCTAGAATTACTAGCAAGATTCCGACATAAAATACCTTATTAGCAAAAAGAATTTCCGGAACAACACCGTTGAGCTCGCTCAGAAGCGTAGTACGCCCAATTCCAAAGATATATGCCATTCCCATCAAAAAGATGGCCGATGCAAAACTACCAAGTAAGAAGTATTTGAAACTTGCTTCTTTAGAAAGTGTATCCTCTCGGCTGAGCGCTATAAGAATATATAGCGAGATAGACATTATCTCTATCCCCACGAACATTATTAACAAATCATTTGCCCAGGAAGTTATTAGCATTCCCGTCATTGAGCAAAGTACGAGAAAAACTTTTTCGGCAAACCGTTCTGTTCTGGTAGCTATATTATCTCTCATTAAAAATAACGTCGCAACACCCAGAGCAAGGATGACTGTTGCCGCAGCGATGGAAACTCCATCAAATACAATAGCTTTATAAAAAGCGTATTTTTTTATTCCCAAGGAAAGATCTAGAAAGGCGGCAGCTGCAGTGATTCCGACAAGGCCCCACCCTACTGATAGCATAGGGGATTGCTCATCTTTTTTTCGAAAAATTCTCTGTGTTATGGGCATCAGAGAAAAGAAAAAAAGCGCGAAGATCGGGCCAACAAGAACAAGATCTAGACCGGGAATCTGAATATTCATTATTTCTCCACACTTAATTCATAATTGCGATAGTTTGATTGATAGTGTTCGAGGCTTGCCTTCGACCAGTTTAAGAAATGACCTGGGAATAGGCCCATCCAAAATGCAACGACTATCATTGGCGTTAGTACCACAAATTCTCTCGCCGAAAGATCTTTAAGTGGATGGTGGGCATCGCCAACAAGCTCGCCCTTTTCACCCCAAAAAACTTTTTTGAACATCCAAAGCATATAAGCAGCGCCAAGAATAACGCCAAGGCTTGCTACCGCCCCATAAACGTAGTTTGAGCTAAACGCACCCATAAGAATTAGAAACTCTCCAATAAATCCGTTTGTGAACGGAACGGCGATTGAGGTCAATGTGACGATAAAAAATCCGATCGTAAAAAGGGGAAGAGCGCTCGCCAATCCACCGTATTTAGAAATTTCTCGTGAATGCGTTCTTTCATAAATCATACCAACTAACAAAAATAGTGCTCCGGTGCTAATTCCGTGGTTCAACATCTGGTAATATCCCCCAGTAACTCCATATATATTAAATGCAAAAAGTCCGAGGATTACGTATCCCATATGTGAAACCGAAGAATACGCCACAAGTTTTTTGATATCTGTTTGCACCATCGCTACAAGTGCTCCGTAAACAATTCCCCCAAGTGCAAGTATGGCAAACAACCATGACCAATAAGTCGCTGCATCAGGGAACAACGGAATAGCCAATCTCAAAATTCCATAGGTACCCATTTTCAACATCACGGCTGCCAGAATAACTGAACCAGGAGTTGGCGCTTCCACGTGAGCATCTGGTAACCATGTATGAAATGGAAAAAGTGGGACTTTGAAACAAAAGGCCATAGCAAAAGCAAAGAATAGAAGTGTTTGCGGATTAAGTAACCGTCCGCCAATAAAAGGAATTTCTAAGCGGTAGAAATCAAGAAAGCTAGCACTCATTTGTCCGAGATTGGCCTGGGTCAACATCATTAAATAAATGATCCCTGCCAGCATAAGAACCGAACCCACCATCGTGTAGACAAAAAATTTAACTGTTGCGTAAATTCTCCTCTGCCCACCCCAGATTCCAATTATAAAATACATCGGGACAAGACTGAGTTCCCAGAAAACATAGAAGAGAATAGAATCCATGGCCAGAAAAGTGCCAAGCATTGCTGTTTGTAATACAAACATATTGATATGGAAGGCCTTTACTCTGGTCTCGATACTATTCCAACTTCCTAATATGGTGATTGGCATCAAGAAATTTGTGAGGACTACCAACCAAAGAGAAATGCCGTCGATTCCCAGAAAATAATTAATTCCATAGGCAGGTATCCACGTCGTCCATTCAACCAATTGAAGTCCAGTTTTTTCAGGCGAAAAATTCTGAAACAAAAGAAGAGTGAAAAGAAACTCTACTATGGCAAAAATTAATGACAGTACTTTTACCATTTTTTCGTCATTCACTAGTGAAACCATTAGGCCAAAAACGAGTGGCAAAAATATAATTATGCTTAACAAGCTATGACTCATTTAGTTACCTCACAATTGGGCGCAAAAAATTAATGCCCCAACCAATCCCATCACTATGTAAAAAACGTAGTATTGTAAATTTCCATTTTGCATACCGCGAAAGAACCCGCCAGTACCACGAACCAGATCAGTTAATACATAGGTTGTTTTATCGATAAAGTTCACATCGATATAAAGCCAAAGGCCTTTTGATGTTTCCACGATCGGATTGATAATTCCCGCGAAATAGAATTCATCTACCCAATATTTGTTTAAGAGAGTATCGTAAGCAAACGCGAATTTTTGCGTGATCCGTTTTGGCAGATCTGTTTTTATACCGTAACAGTACGTTGCAAACAAGACGGCACACGCTACCACCGAAAGTGACAAACCCATGATCGCAAGTTCTTGTCCGGGATGAGCCTCAGCTAAATTGGGAATTGGAAGAATCCGACTGTGCAACCACTCTTCAAAAATATTTGGTATGTGCGAGACTCCCGGGAAATGATTGAAAACCTCTGGGATTCCCATCCAGCCACCGACAATAGAAAGTATCGCCAACAAAATTAAGGGAATGGTCATAAGAGCCGGCGACTCATGAGGGTGAACTTCTTTTGGAACTCGACTTTTTCCCCAGAACGTCAGAAACATAAGACGGGTCATATAAAACGCTGTCAATGCCGCGCCAAAGACCCCGATCGCCCACAGAAATTTAGAGCCTTGGGGTGAATGAAACGTAAACCAAAGAATCTCGTCTTTTGAAAAAAACCCTGCAAATGGAGGACATCCAATAATTGCGAGCCAGCCACAGAGAAAAGTGAAGTGTGTAATTGGAAGCTTGTCTTTTAGGCCCCCCATTTTGCGAATGTCTTGTTCTTCGTGCATTGCGTGAATCACGCTGCCAGAACCCAAGAACATGAGGGCTTTGAAAAACGCGTGAGTAACTAGATGAAACATGGCCGCACCAAACGCGCCGACTCCACACGCCATAAACATATAACCAAGTTGTGAAACCGTCGAATAGGCCAATACTTTTTTAATATCATACTGTGTAAGAGCAATTGTTGCCGCCAAAAATGCCGTCAACCCACCAATCCACGCGACAACCATCATAGCATTTGGCGCTACAAGAAAGAGAGGATTTAGGCGCACAATCATATACACACCAGCTGTTACCATAGTTGCCGCGTGAATGAGAGCTGACACCGGAGTTGGGCCAGCCATCGCATCAGGTAACCATACGTAAAGTGGAATCTGAGCTGATTTTCCCATTGCGCCGACAAATAATAAAAGACAGGCAATTGTAACTGGACCGGTCCACCCCAACTCCGCCGCTTTTGGCACAAACGACCAAAGCTCTTGAAAGTTTGCTGTCCCGAATGTCATAAAAAGAACGAAAATTCCCAAAATAAATCCCGCATCACCAATACGATTAGTGATAAAGGCTTTCATCCCTGCTGCAGCTTTTTCCTGATCTTTAAACCAATAGCCAATTAGTAGATAAGAGCAAAGACCAACACCTTCCCAACCAACAAACATTAGTAAGAGATTGTTTCCAAGAACAAGCAAAAGCATATTGAAAACGAAAAGGTTTAAGTATGCAAAATACCTCGCCGGGGTGTCGTCGTGGCTCATATAACCAACCGAGAATAAGTGAATAAGTGTGCCCACTCCTGTGATTACTAAAAGCATTGTTAAGCTAATCGGGTCGAGTAACACCCCAAATTGGGCGTTAAAATCCCCTACCTCTAGCCACTTATAAAGAATGACCTCTATGACTCTTCGTTCGGGCCCGAGAAGTAACATCTTCTGCCACAAAAGAACAGCCGCAATAAAAGAGACGAATACAGATGATGTTGCAATTATTCCTGATACTATCGAACTTTTATTTTTGAATGATAGGCCGTTTATTAGAAAACCAATTAAAGGTGTGAACAAAATTAACAATACTAAGATTTTGATGTCCATTCCTATCCCTTTAAGCGATCAAAAAAGCGAATATTAACTTCTTTAAATTTCTTAAAAATAAATACGGCTAAGGCCAAGCCCACAGCCGCCTCTGCAGCCGCGATGGTCATAATAAAAAAAACTATTAGCTGGCCATTAATATTATTTGTAAAATGACTGAAGGCGACCAGTGTAAGATTGACCGAATTCAGCATTAATTCGATCGACATCAACATGACGAGGAGGTTTCTTCGTAACATTACGCCAATTGTTCCTATGCAAAAAATAATGGATGCCAGCACCAAATAGTGCATGAGACCAACTTGTAGGGCGAAGCTAGGGCTTAGCATGGGTTCCACCTCGAAATTGCGCTATCGTCACGGCGCCAACGGCGACAAGCAAAATTAAAATACTAATTGCCTCAAATCCAAAAACATAGTCGGTAAAAAGCATCTGTGCCATTTGCCTTGTGGTATCAATCCCACCAATTGCTGGAGCTGTCTTGATCGCTTCTGCCCCTGTAAAAGTATAAATTGTTGTGGCCAGTAACCCGCAAAACATTCCCGATGCTGCTAGTTTGAAGAAACCCGAAACCTTTCCGCGCGAAAAAGCTTCTTTTTCATGATGAAGATTAAACAGCATTACCACCATTACAAATAAAACCACGACTGCTCCGGCGTAGACGACAACCTGGACTCCCGCAACAAAATACGCATTCAACATCAAAAACAGGCATGCAAAATCGCACATAACAAGAACCAAGCAAAGTGCCGAATAAATGGGACTAGTTGCCGTCACCACCCCAAACGCGAAAATTAGGGCCATTGAGGCCAGAAAATAAAAGATAAAGTCATAAGCTGTTAGCATTTAAATTTTTCCCCGCAGAAAAACTAGTACAAAAGCCGTTACTAAAGTATTCGCTAACGACCACGGAAGCATACTCTTCCATCCAAGATCCATTAATTGATCGTAACGAAAACGCGGCAAAGTCCATCGAACATGAATAAATAACCAAAGGAAGATAGCGACCTTTGTTACAAAACTTATTAAGAAAATCAAGGAGGTAACCAGGCTTGCAATACTTGCATCGGCGAAAATCCCCTGACTCCACTGAAGAACTTGGGCAGGTGTAATGCCGGGAATATTGTAACCCCCAAAGAAAAAGATTACGGCAAGAGACGAAGTTACCATCATATGGCCATATTCTCCGATAAAAAATAAATTCATTTTGAAGCCACCGTACTCAGTATGAAATCCCGCCACAAGCTCCCCCTCGGCTTCTGCCAAATCGAAGGGCAATCGATTACATTCCGCAAAAGCGCAACTTGTATAGAGAATGAATCCTAGCGGCTGATAAAAAATCCCCCAATTTGGAATAAAGTTAGGAAACTCAAACATGTTTCCCAATAGAGTAAATTTTAGAGGTCCTTCTTGGAGGGCCGTAATCTCCGAAAGATTTAATGTCCCGTAAATAAGAATCGCACCGATCACAGCGATAGACATTGCCATCTCATAACTTACCATCTGCGCACTCGCTCTAAGCGCTCCAAACAACGAGTATTTGTTTGAAGAACCCCAGCCCGCCATCAAAATTGAATAAGCACCAAGAGAAGATACGGCAAGAATGAAAATCACCCCGAGATTTACCTCAAACCCTTGGACTTTGAATAGATAATCGCCCCACTGAATGGGTACAGAAAACGGAATAGAAGCAAGAGCAAGTGTTGCAGGGACTAACGCGATAACTGGGGCCGCATAGTAAATCAACGCCACGCTTTTTTGCGGCGCAAATTCTTCCTTCATTATAAACTTCACGGCATCGGCAAGTAGTTGTGTTAGGCCTAGGGGGCCAACGCGATTTGGACCCAATCTATTTTGAATAAAGGCGCTCCCACGTCTTTCGACCCAAACCAGCAATGGCACCATCTGTACCATCATTAAAAAAATCACGGCCATCTTTATTAGATTGATAGAAATTTCAAAGAGGTCACGTCCCATTTTAGTCCCACTCCAAGGCGCCAGATTTCCAGATATAAACAAGACCGTAGATAACGACAAAAATAAATAATAACATCTCTATAAATAGGAAAACTCCGGCCTCATTCAAAAACTCTTTGAAGATCAGAGCCCATGGATACATAAAAACTACTTCGATATCGAAAAGAATAAAGAGTATTGCAGTTAAGTAAAATTTTACCGACACTTTAGTGTCGCGTTTTTCGTAACCGGGAACACCACATTCGTAAGGCATCATCTTCACAGGATTTGGATTTTTAGGGCCAACGAGAGATGTCAAAAAAACCAGTGTCGCGCCAAATAATAGGACGAATGTAGTGAGTATAAGAACTGGTATAACTACTGACATGTGCGCCTCGAAGATGCTGTTTCTTGCTGACAACTAAATTAGTTTCTTCTAGTTATACCGAGGGAATACATAGAATCCAAAAACAAAATGGGAGCGACACTGCAGCGCGCCGACACCTCTCAACTTTATCATTCTCTTGTTCGTGCCTTTGAAACTAAAAGGCGACTGATTCGAATTGTGGGATCTGCCGACTCCGCGGCTCTTGCTGCTTTGTTAGCAAGCACGGACAGTTTGCTTAGTCATTCTGTTCACGTCATTTTGACCTCTGATAATTCTATTGCTGAAAAATTTCTAACGGACTTAAAATTTTTTAATCCGCGGGCCCCATCCCACCTTTTAACGGGCTTTGATGTTTCGCCATACTCGGGTCTCTATCCAAATTCTAAGCAGGTTGCTGCGCGTATGGGATTTTTGTATTCAGCCATGCATGCTTCCCCAGGAAATATATTTGTTTCTCCCCTGGACTCCTTACTGCAACAAGGTCCGCCTAAAAATATTCTTATCGAAAATGTCTTCGAGATTGGTCCAGGTTTTACAGTACCAAGCGATTTTTCAGAGAAATTGGTGTCCTGGGGATATTACCCTGCTTCTTTAGTCGAAGATGTTGGGAGCTTTGCTGTTCGTGGCGGGATTATTGACATTTTTTCTCCGGCACACCCACGACCTATTCGCTTAGAAGTTTTTGGAGATCTCGTCGATTCAATCCGATGCTTTGATGCCCAAAACCAAAGATCTTTAAATACTATCGATACGGCCTCCATTATCCCGGCCCGCGAAGTCCTTTTCAATGATGAAACAACCCCTCTCGCTGCCGCTCGTTTTCGCGAATCCTGCGATCGTCGCAAAATTCCTCGGCCACAATATGACTCCCTTTTGAAAAATCTCGCACGGGGGCAAACCTTTAACGGTTTAGATTTTTTAGTTCCTTATTTCTATGAGAAGCTAGTTTCTCCTCTTGAATATTTTCCTAAAAATACTGTGTTATGGGTTTTAGACCCTATTGCCATCAGTCAGGAATACGATAATTTAATTTCGCAATTAAAAAGTGAACGAAGCTCTGCGCAAAATGACATTATAGCTCCTGAGATAGAAGAGCTTTATTCTGTTTCTGGCGTTGAAGAAATATATAAATATTTTCCCACTGTTTTACTTTCTCGAATCGACATCAAAGAATCTTTTTCTGACGACGAAAACAAAGACGAAATTTCTCGAATTAATTATTCGACCAGTGTATTCAGTCCTCCGAAGAAAATTTCAGCAGAAAAAAACCTGGCACAGACAGCGGAACTACTTGTAAGGGATTGGCGAGACAAGGGATATAAAGTCTTTTTAACCTCTTCTGGATCGTTTAAGATAAAGAGAATTCAAGGAATTTTCATCGATACAGAAACTAAGATCAAGTTAATCGACGACGAAGACGCCTCATGGGAGATTTGGTTTCAGGAACAAGATGCCGACCCACACTTAGTCCATCTTGTTCCTCGACAGATCTCTGATAGCTACCATTTCCCTTTAGAAAAAATTCTATTTTTAGACGACGCTATCTTTTCAACCTCAAAAAAATTTCGCACTCCAGAAAGAGAGTTCACCGAGGACGCTCAAAAATTTTCTTCTTTAAGCTTTCAAGACTTGAAAGTTGGAGACCTTATAGTTCACGTTGATCATGGCATTGGCTATTTCAATGGCCTACAGAAACTTTCTATCGCTGGTATTGACGCCGAGTTCATTACTTTAAAATATAAGGACAATGACAAGTTGCTTCTTCCTGTGTATCGAGTCGGACAAATTCAAAAATACTCCGGACCTGCATCTGAACATCTTGTTGCTAAACTCGGAACAAGTCAGTGGGCTCAAACAAAAGTTAAAGTACAAAGTAAGTTGCGCGACGTCGCTTCGGAATTACTAAGCCTTTATGCACAACGCGATCAAACCCGGCGTCCTAATTTTGAAGATCCTAACAACGACTACTTTAAATTTGAAGACGAGTTTCAATACGAAGAAACAAACGATCAGTTGAAATCGATCAATGATATTCTGGCCGACTACAAGAAGACAAGACCAATGGATCGCCTCATTTGTGGTGACGTGGGTTTCGGAAAAACTGAGGTCGCCATGCGGGCTGCCTTCAGGGTCATGCAAGAGGGGAAACTCGTTGCAATCATGGCTCCAACAACCGTACTTACACTTCAACACTTAGAGAATTTTAAAAAGCGTTTTAGCAAATGGCCTTTTGAAATTCGTCTATTAAATCGCTTTGTTGCTAAGGGCGAAGCTACAAAAACCATCAGTGAGTTAAAGTCTGGAAAAGTAAACCTCGTTATCGGCACTCATAGGTTGTTGTCAAAAGATATAGATCTTCCAAACCTTGGGCTTCTTATTATCGATGAAGAACACCGCTTTGGAGTTATGCACAAAGAGAAAATTCGAAAGATGTCGCATGTAATAGATACACTTGCACTTTCTGCAACTCCAATTCCACGCACTTTAAACATGAGCCTTGTCGGTATTCGCGATATTTCAATTATCAATACAGCCCCCGTCGATCGCTTACCAATTCGAACTTTTATTTGTAAGTTCGATGAAGAGACAATCGTTAAAGCCATCCGCAGTGAGATCGCCCGGGGTGGTCAGATATTTTTTATTCATAATAGAATTCAAAGTATTTATGCGCTAAATGACGAACTGAAAAAACTCTTGCCCGACGTAAGAATCGCTGTTGGCCATGGACAAATGGAAGCTAAGGAGCTCGAAGACACCTTTATTTCCTTTTTTAGAAAAGATGTCGATATGCTTTTGTGTACGACGATAGTTGAATCAGGAATGGATATTCCAAACGCTAACACTATGTTCATCGATCGCGCCGACACATTTGGATTAAGTCAGCTCTATCAGTTACGTGGACGGATCGGAAGATCAACAAAACGCGCCTATTGTTACTTGCTGATTCCCGAAAGTGGGGCTATCGACAAGGAAGCCCAAGAACGACTTAAGATAATTCAAGAAAACACAGCTTTAGGCAGTGGGTTTAGAATTGCTCATCATGATTTGGAGCTAAGAGGCGCTGGAAATATTTTAGGCGAGGATCAATCTGGTCATATTGCCGCCGTTGGCTTTGAACTCTATTATGAATTACTAGAGGAGGCGCTTAAAACTGTTCGCGACAAGATACCTCATGAGACTATTCCTGACCCCGAAATTAGTGTTCGTATTCCTGCGTTGATTCCTGACGACTATATGCCTGACATTCGCCTCCGTCTTGCTTATTATAAAACACTTTCACAGATTAACAGTCAGGAGGACATCGATCGTTTCGCCGATGAACTTAAGGATCAGTTTGGCCCTGTCCCCGAGCCAACACTTAATCTCATGAGTTTGATGTTGGTGCGTAGTTTCTGTAGAGACCTTCGCATACGGGATTTAAGTTCTGGCGCAAAATCAATTTCTCTAGCGTTTACAGACAAAACTCCCTTGCCCCCAGATGCAATTATTAAACTTACATCGCAGGGGAATAAAAAATATTCGTTTTCAAAAGATGGAAGACTGCAAATTCGCATGAACGAAATTACTCTCCCAAATATCTTTAACGAGTTGGAATTTCTACTGAAGCAATGTGATTAAAACTCAAACCTAACACCACCGCCAAACTGAAAGTCTGTGGCAAAATTCGGGTCTTGAATGTTTGCTGACTCTATCCATTTGCGGACTTCGAGATAAACAAATGAATTTTCCTGAAAATTTTCGCGGTAGGCATTGAATGATTCTTCGGGCATGAAGCCATCGATTCGAAACGAAACTCCGCCCCCAAAATAGGGAGCTGCCTCAGTTGTTCCCGTGAATGCACTCGAGGCTTGTTCCTCTCGATAGTATACGGTGTATAAACCAGCAACTCCATAAGGAACAATGTAAGGATTGTCGAACAAATTATCGAATGAAAAAATCGTTTCGATTCGCGTTGGAGCTACAGAAAGATACGAATCAGCGTAGGTCAAATCAGATTCCAGCTTCTGATATCCAACTCCAAAACCCAAACCGATTGATCCTAGAGCAAAATTTATTTTGTAAATAAACGAAAGTTCAATCATCTGAGAACTGTCGCCACCATACAGCGTATCGAAGTCTTGGGCTGCAAAACTCGGATTATAGTCGAATGGCCGAAATTGGCTATAGGCTATTGATAAGTATGCCCCCGTGCTCATTCTTCTCTCTTTATAGGAAGCCAATCGATCCAACGGAGCCTCTGCGGTCTTGTAATTAATGTATTCTTCTTCCACAAAGTCTGAATTTTCGCCGTCGGTTTGTCCAAACGCTAAGGGTAGAAACCACAATGATAAGAGGTAAAACAAAATATTTTTTTTCACAGCTACGACCTAAGTTTCATTTCAAAACTCCCCGATATTATATTCGGTAGATTTCACTCTAAATGTGATAGAATTTATGGTTCAAGGCCCTATGTTTATTCGCTTTTGTGTGCCATTTTTCTTTAACGTCTCTTTTTTTCTGGCCGCCCTCAGTGCAAAGGCCCAACTGGACTCTACCAATGAACAGGAAATTCCCGACGTCGATATGGAGATCGCCGACCTTATCAAAGGAATGACGCTCGAACAGAAGGTTGGCCAGCTATTTTTAGTTGGGTTTCAGGGAAGGGAAATTACTGAGGGCGCTCAAACGATGATTAGAGAAGTGAAGCCCGGTGGAATCATTTTGTTTGGTAGGAATATTAAAACTGCCCGGCAAACCGCACGCCTCATCAATCAATCACAAATTACCGCTACTGAACTCTACCATATTCCTCTTCTGGTCGCAGTAGATCAGGAGGGCGGCGTTGTTAGCCGTGTTAAATTAAATCCGCCGTTTCCTAGCGCGCTCTCTATTGGGAATGCCGAAAACGAGGAAATCACACAGCGCATGGGTTATTACAATTCGGTACTACTAAAGTCACTTGGCTTTAATATGAATCTTGCTCCCGTAGTCGATATTATTTCCGACAAAAAACCAACTTTCATTGGCAATCGAGCGTTCGGCGTGAGTGTGAATCAAGCTGTGGAAATGTCACGCGCGTTTGCCCTCGGACAAAAGCTCGGCGGAATTATGCCGACCCTCAAGCATTTCCCTGGTCATGGTTCAGGTTTCGTTGATTCCCATGTGGCCCTTCCAACCCGTAATGACACCCTGGAAGATATGTTGAAAGCCGATTTACTGCCTTACACAAATTTAAACCAAGACGTATCCCCTGAAGCAGTTATGGTGGCGCATATTGCATTTCCAAAAATTGACCCCAGCGGGTTGCCGGCGGCGTTTTCAAAAGTTTTTCTACAGGATATTCTGCGAAAGAAATTGAATTTTGATGGGATCGTAGTGACCGACGATATCGAAATGGCTGGTGCCAGCGTGACAACTTCTCTGGGCGATCGTGCCGTAAAGTCTCTTCTGGCTGGTGCGGATATGATCATGGTGGCGTGGAATCGGGTCGCGCAAAAATCTTCTGTTAATAAAGTCATTGAGGCCATTAAAAATGGAAAGCTTCCCGAGGCTCGCATCAATGAATCTCTTGAAAGAATTCTTATAGCAAAGCGATCGCTCGGAATCCTTTACCAGGCAACTCCGCCAAATTTACGTTCATTCCGTAGTCTAGCGCTCAGTAACTCAATTTCTGATTTGTCTGAAAAGTTAATTGAGACAGCCACCCAGAAATCAATGCAGACCATGCCACAAAGGGATCCCAAAGAACGTGTTGGCATTATGAGTGTGGTATCGACTCGAAAAAATTTCCATTCTCACTTTAAAAAAACTTACAACTCAACGACTCTACATTTTGGTACTCCCGCCCTAAGATCAGGGGAGTTGGTTTCGAAGTTGAAGAAAAGTTCTAACTCCCTTGCTCTAGTTCATATCACCAGTCGCCAAGTTGCCCAGTTACTTGAATACATTCCTAAAAATCTGAAAAAGCGTGTCATTCTTGTCAATGGCGACTCCCCTGGAATTATTCCGTCACCTGAGTCTTACCGCCACATCTTTAATATTTACACTTCTGATCCGCGCTCTGGCGGATTTCTTGGCTTGGCTCTAAGAAACTATTTCCGTCCTTCTTCTACTCCACCTCAACCCTTTGACCTACGTACACCAGCAGGGAACTAGTCTTTTTTTAACCTTTTCTATGACTTAAAAAATATACACAAAGTAAGACGATTTACGTCTCCACACGCCGCGGCTAAACCCATGAAATCACATATACTTCTCGCAACAGTGGCACGGCAATTGGATAAGACAATCCTGTGGGGGAGTCTATGGCACAAGCAAAAGAAAAGTTGGTATCTATTGTATCTTTAATTTTGGTCGCGGCTGCACTTATGTCGATGTTTTATTTTCCCAGCATGAAAAAGCAAAATGCTGTTTGGAGAATTCCGACTTCGACGATCATCACAACTCGGTAGTTAGTTGTAGCGCTAGCGATTGTTGGTTACCTTATTAAAATTTATTTGCGAGATCTTTGGGCGCAAAAGAAAAAGTATTAGTAAACTCGTGTTCCATTCCAGAATCTGTGGCTGCAAAAGCAATTCTATCTAAAATTTTTGATTTTGACTCTAGAGGCAAACCACCTACTATTTCTTTAAAACTTTCTGGGTTCTCTATTCCAAACGCAACAAAAACAATCATAACTTGATGCCCAGGAGCTTCACCGTGATATTGAGTGAGCCAATTACTTATACACGCGTCTCTACAAATTCCAACTTTGAAACCGATCAAACGAAATTGAGTCCCTATCGCGGCTTTTCCTATGGGGTCGCTAGCTGAATACGACACCACAGCAAAGCTAAGGCCCGCCACTGTAAAAAATAAAAACGAAAAGAAAATCGCTTTCATTTTATCCCCTTATTAATGAGCGGTATTGCTTCCTGATCCTTTTGCAACTTCAATACGAACTTGCGAACGGCGGATTTTATTTTGATTTTTAATAATCGATTCTAAACTAATTTCCTGAGAAAGAAGCGCGCGTTCGGCTTTTTCTCTTGCCGACTCAGCCCGCTTCAAATCAATTTCTTCGGGTGCTTCCGCAGTTTCTGCTAAAACTACCACGCCGTTGGGTCCAACCTCACAATAGCCCCAGCTGATAACAAAGGACTTATAAACGTTTGAACCCTTTTCTTTATACTTCATCACCCCAGGATTAAGGGTTGTAATTAAGGGTGAGTGACCTGGTAAAATATTTAATTCACCGACATAACCCGGAACAAGAACATCTTCGACTTCCTTGTCCTCGAAAAATCTTTTGTTCGGCGTAACCAGAGTCAGCTTCAAACCTTCCATTACATTAATCCTTTAGCTTTCTCGATAGCTTCTTCGATTGTTCCCACCATGTAGAACGCTTGTTCTGGGAGGGCATCATGTTTACCGTCCAAGATCTCACGGAAACCTTTCACTGTATCTTTGATGTCGACGTATTTACCTTTCATACCAGTAAATGCTTCGGCAACAAAGAATGGTTGCGACAAGAACCGTTGTACGCGACGCGCACGTGCCACAACTTTTTTGTCTTCCTCAGACAATTCGTCCATACCAAGAATCGCGATAATATCGACAAGCTCTTTGTAGCGCGAAAGAAGTTTCTGCACATCACGCGCACATTGATAGTGTTCTTGACCCACGATATCGACTTCCAAAATACGTGAAGTCGAATTCGTCGGATGCACTGCTGGGTAAATACCAAGCGCCGCGATATCACGATCTAAGTTTGTTGTTGCATCTAAGTGTGTAAATGCCGTTGCTGGAGCTGGATCGGTATAGTCATCCGCAGGAACGTAAACCGCTTGCACGGATGTGATCGATCCTTTTTTCGTTGAAGTAATACGCTCTTGCATCGCGCCCATCTCTGTTCCTAGCGTTGGTTGATATCCCACCGCTGATGGAATACGGCCAAGTAACGCCGACACTTCTGAACCCGCTTGTGTAAAACGGAAAACGTTATCGACGAAGAATAGAACGTCTTGACCCTGCGTATCACGGAAGTATTCCGCAACCGTTAAACCTGTTAAACCAACTCGCGCACGAGCGCCTGGCGGTTCGTTCATCTGACCATACACCAACGCTGTTTTGTTAATAACGCCAGACTCTTTCATCTCCATCCATAAATCGTTACCTTCACGAGTACGCTCACCTAC
>FRDC01000562.1_pt1 | contig 87608 bp, 95 predicted proteins | sample 1106171 | NCBI WGS metagenome assembly FRDC01 (sample SAMEA3930566, study PRJEB13176) | freshwater metagenome | biome: Drinking water system; feature: drinking water; material: water | place: Singapore | collected 2014-12-20
CCCATCTTGCTGCGGTCGGCTGTGAACAACACAAGCGGTATCACCGCAAACGGCAATTGCAGGCTGAGCACCACCTGGCTGAAGATCAGCAACTGCCCCGTACCGCGCTCGCCATAAAGGAAGGTAACGATAATCGCCGGCACGATGGCGATCAGGCGCGTGATGAGACGGCGCAGCCACGGCGCAAGGCGCAGGTTGAGGAAGCCCTCCATAACCACCTGACCGGCAAGCGTCGCGGTGACGGTCGAATTCAAGCCGCAGCACAAAAGGGCAACCGCGAACAGCGCCGGCGCGATGGCTGCGCCAAGAAGCGGGGAGAGCAGCGCATGCGCCTGATCAAGTTCCGCGACATCAACCCGCCCGCTCGCATTGAACGCAGCCGCCGCCAGCACCAGAATGGCCGCGTTGACGAAAAAGGCGAAGAAAAGGGCCAAGGATGAATCAAGGCTGGCCAGCTTGATGGCCTCGCGCTTGTTATCATCACTTTTTCCATAGGCGCGCGTCTGCACGATTGCCGAATGCAGGAAGAGGTTATGCGGCATCACCGTGGCACCGATAATGCCGAGCGCCAGATAAAGCTGGGTCGGATCGGTTATGATGGAACTGGTCGGCACGAACCCGGCGACAAGCGCTTGCCAGTCAGGGCGCGCGAGCGCGATCTGTGCCAGAAAGCAGCCGGCAATCACCAGCAGCAAGGCAATGACAAAGGCTTCGACATAGCGAAAGCCAAGCCGCTGCAACGCTAGAATGAGCAGCACATCGAGCGCGGTCAGCACCACGCCGATCTCAAGCGGCAGGCCAAACAGCAGCTTGAGGCCGATGGCTGTGCCGATGAGCTCGGCAAGGTCCGTGGCGCAGATCGCCAGTTCGGCCGCAAGCCAGAGTGGAAGCGAGAGAAAGCGCGGAAAGGCATCGCGGCAGCTCTGGGCCAGGTCGCGACCGGTGGCAATCCCAAGCCGCAGACACAGCGCCTGCAAAAGGATGCCCATGAGCGAGGACAAGAGCGTCACCGCCAACAGCGAATAGCCAAACCGGGCTCCCGCCGACAGCGAGGTTGCCCAATTGCCGGGGTCCATATAGCCGACTGCCACCAGATAGCCGGGGCCGACAAAAGCCACCATCTTGCGCCACAACGGCCAGCCGGCGGCGATGGCGACGCTGCCATTGACCTCGGCAAGCGACGCAGCGCCACCCTGCTGTCTCCAGCCAAACCGCGATCCGAGCATGCTGTAGTCCTGCGACATGTCTGTCTCATCCTTGCGGCCCGATCGGGCCGCTGTTTCGAAGGGGTGATATGGCTCCTGCTCCCGACGTCGATAGCGGTGCCGGCAGCGAAGAATTTTCTTATTGCAAATCATTCTTAATTGCAAGACGTTCTCGCCGGACGGTCAAGCGTTGACAGTTGCCGCCCGGCGGCTTTGGGTGCACTGAACCCGCAGGAGCAGAAAATGACGAAGGCTATGACCGGTCGATTTGTTCGCGTCACCGCCGCGGACGGCCACGCCTTCCGCACCTATGTGAGCGAGCCTGCCGGCGAAGCGCGCGGCGCCGTGATCGTGCTTCAGGAGATCTTCGGCATCAATCATCACATCCGCGCCGTGACCGACCGTATCGCGGCAGAAGGTTATCGCGGCTTCGCGCCTGATCTCTTCGCGCGCGGTGGCAGGGATATCGAACTGGGCTATGAGGCAGCCGACGGCGCCGAAGGGCGCAGGATACGCATGGCAATCCCGCTCGAAGCGACCATGGCTGACATGGCTGCAACCCTGGCGCTCGCCCGCCAAAATGAACCGGTCGCGGTGATCGGTTTTTGCTGGGGCGGGTCGCTGGCCTATCTCGCAGCCTGCCGTCTTGCCGGACTGAACGCCGCTATCGGCTATTATGGCGGCATGATCGTTGATCATATTGACGAAAAGCCACAATGCCCGGTTGAATTGCATTTCGGCAGAAACGACCCCCATATCCCCCTCGCCGGCGTTGCACGCATTCACAAGGCCTATCCGATGATGCCGATCCATCTTTACGAGGCCGGCCATGGCTTCCATTGTGACGAACGCAAGGATTTTGATGCGCCATCCGCCGCGATCGCCTGGCAGCGCAGCATGACTTTCCTGAATGAGCACATGCACAGCTGATGCGCGCTTCTGTCACTGTTGCCAGCAGCCGAATTGAGGCAAAACATCTTCCTGATCCTTTGGCAATCGAGGCTGTCATTCGACTGCCCAAGGGCACGATCCGTCACTGTTAGGCAATTGCGGAGAGCCTGAAACGATGAACCGCCCCGTCGACCATGTTGATATCGAAGCTGGCCGCTATGCCATTGGTCAGGGCGTTCCCCGCAATGAGGACCCGGTCCTTGTCTCGGGCAAGGGGCGCTACACCGATGACGTCGTGCTCCCCCGTCAGCTCTACGCCGCGATGGTCCGCAGCCAGGTGGCGCATGGCCTCATCACATCGATCGATGTCAGCGCCGCCCTGGCGATGCCTGGCGTTCTTGCCGTCTATACCCAGAAAGACCTGACAGAAGCGGGGTACGGAACCCTCAGCGTCCGCATGCCGCACAAGAATGTCGACGGCACACCCATCCGCAAGGCGGAACGTCTGCCGCTGGCCGATGGCAAAGTATTCTTTGTTGGCGATCCGATTGCCTGCGTTGTTGCCGAAAGTGCTGCCATCGCCCAGGACGGCGCGGAGGCGGTGATGGTCGATATCGACATGTTGCCGGCCGTGACGATGGCCTCGGAAGCGGTGAAGGACGGCGCGCCTCTGCTTCACCCGCAAGCACCCAGCAATGTCGGACTTGATTACGCGTTCGGCGATATGGGAGCGGTTGACCGCGCCTTTGCCGCTGCGGCCCATGTCACCAGCCTTCGCCTGCCCTCAAGCCGCGTCATCGTCAATCCGATGGAGCCGCGCTCGGCGCTGGCCGAATTTGATCGCAAGGCGGAGAAATTCACCCTCACCGTCGGCAGCCAGGGCGCCTTCGGCCTGAGGGCGGCGATCGCCGATGATCTGCTGAAAGTGCCGCGCGATAAATTGCGTATCCTCACGCCCCATGTCGGCGGCTCGTTTGGCATGAAGGCAGGTGCCTTCCCTGAATATATCTGCGTGCTCCATGCCGCAAGGATGCTGGGCCGCCCGGTGAAATGGACGGACCGGCGCTCGGAGAGTTTTGTCTCTGATCATCATGGTCGTGATCATGAAATGACCGCCGAACTGGCGCTCGACAAGCGCGGAAAGTTCCTGGCCGTCCGCATCACGGGTGTGAGCAATCTCGGCGCCTACATCAACCATGTCGGCCCCCTGCCCGGCACGGGCAACATCGCCAAGAACACCATCAGCGTTTACCGGACGCCGCTGATTGCGGTGGCAACAAAAGCGGTGTTCACCAACACCCCGCCCATCGGCCCCTATCGTGGCGCCGGGCGGCCCGAAGGCAATTTCTATATGGAGCGGTTGATCGACAACGCCGCTGCCGAAATGGGCATCGACCGCGTGGCCTTGCGTCGGCGCAACCACATTCTGCCCGCGCACATGCCCTACAAGACGCCTGCCGACACGATCTATGACAGCGGCGACTTCACCGCCCTGCTTGATGAGACGCTGAAGATCGCGGACTGGGACGGTTACGCGGCTCGCCGCAAGGAGAGCCGCAAGCGTGGCCTGCTGCGCGGACGCGGCATTGGCCAATATCTTGAAGTGACCGCGCCGCCGATGAAGGAAATGGGCGGCCTGCGTTTCGAGGCTGATGGCAGCGTCACCATCATCACCGGAACCCTCGATTATGGGCAAGGTCACTGGACACCCTTTGCCCAGGTCCTGCACCAGTACACCGGCATCCCTTTTGAGCGCATCCGCCTCCTCCAGGGCGACAGCGACCAGCTTGTCGCCGGCGGCGGCACCGGCGGGTCAAAATCGCTCATGGCAAGTGGCGCGGCCATCGTCGAGGCAAGCGCTGAACTGATCATGAAAGCAAAACGCGTGGCCGGCCATTTCCTCGAAGCGGGTGACGAGGATATCGAGTTTTCGGGCGGCAAATTACGCGTCGTCGGCACCGACCGTGCGCTATCGATCATGGAACTCGCCGAGCGACTGCGCCACACCACGACGCTGCCGGAAGGCGTGCCCAAGGACCTCAACGTCACGCATATTCACGAGTTCTCGCCGTCAGCCTATCCCAATGGCTGCCATATCGCCGAGGTTGAGATCGATCCGGCAACCGGCATCATCACCATCGCTCGCTATACGGCCGGTGGCGATTTCGGCGTGCTCGTCAATCCTCTCCTCGTCGAGGGGCAGACCCATGGCGGCATCGTCCAGGGTTTCGGGCAGATCCTGATGGAGCGTGTCGTCTACGACGATAACGGCCAGCTCCTGACCGGTTCCTTCATGGATTACACCATGCCGCGCGCTGATGACGCGCCCTTCTTCACGTTCCACAATCATCCCGTGCCGGCAACCACCAACCCGCTGGGCGTCAAGGGGTGTGGCGAGGCGGGGTGCGCCGGCGCCATGCCGGCGGTGATGAACGCGCTCGTTGACGCGCTGCGCGAGCTTGGCATCACCAATCTCGACATGCCGGCTACGCCAGAGAAAGTGTGGCGCATCATTCACGAGGCCCGGAATAGCCGCTAGGCTGGCGCCGGCGGGGGGTGCCGCGCCGTAATGCCACCGCCAAGGAGACAGACGGCCCATGTCCACGCTTGATGTTGTCGGGCTGCGTGATTTCTACGCAACCCCGCTGGGGCGCATGGTGAAGCGCATCCTGCGTGCACGCATTCAGGCGCGCTGGGACAATGTCGTCGGCCTCACGGTGCTGGGGCTTGGCTACGCCACCCCTTTCCTCAACCCGTTCCGTGCCGACGCGCTCAGAACCATGGCCTTCATGCCGGCCGAACAGGGCGTCGTACATTGGCCGCGGCCAAGCGAACCCTCCTCAACCGCTCTTGTCGAGGAAGACGCCCTGCCGCTCCCCGCAGGTTCAGTTGATCGCGCCCTTCTCGTTCACGCCCTTGAGGTGAGCCGCCACCCGGCTGATCTTCTGCGTGAACTGTGGCGCTCGCTCGATGGCGGTGGCCGCCTGATCCTGATCGTGCCCTCGCGGCGCGGCTGGTGGTCGGGCGCCGAATGGACGCCCTTTGGTCACGGCCGCCCCTATTCGCGCAGCCAGCTGACCGATCTGCTGCGCGAAACCCTGTTCTCGCCGCTCGACTGGAGCGAGGCGTTGTACCTGCCGCCAACCAATCGCACTACCCTGCTGCGTGCCGGGCTGATGCTGGAAAAGACCGGACGTGCCATCACCATGCCTTTTGCCGGCGTGCACATTGTCGAAGCAACCAAACAGGTCTATTCGGCAATCCCCGCGCGGCGCGCCTCGCGGCTGGCAGCCCAGCTGCGCCCGGTGCTCGTCCCCATCGCCGAGCCGCGGCGCACCAACCGCACGCCCGTTCGTTAAGACGTTTTGGTCAGGACAAAAAGCGCCTGTGGCGCCATGATATTGGCGATGCTGACCGGCAGCGTTTCACGAAACGGCCGGCCCAGCCGGTCGAGCGGCAACGCCCGCTCGATACGCGCGCCGACTTCGCCGGCAAGCTCAACGAAGTCGCGAATGGTACACAGATGAATATTGGGCGTGTCGTACCAGCGATAGCCGATGGTTTCGGTTACCGGCATCCGCCCCCAGGCGAGGATCTGCCAGCGGATGCGCCAATGCGCGAAGTTTGGAAACGAGACGATGGCGCGCTTGCCGATACGCAGCATGTGGGTCAGCACATCGCGCGGATTGGCGGTCGCCTGCAGCGTCTGCGACAAGATGACAACATCGAACGCCTGATCGGGATAGGTCCCAAGGTCGTGATCGGCATTGCCTTGCACCACCGACAATCCGCCCGCCACGCAGGTGTTGACGTTGGCCCAACTCATGTCGACGCCGCGCCCCTCCACCCCGCGCTGCAGGCGCAGATGGCGCAGCAACGCTCCATCGCCGCAGCCGACATCGAGCACGCGTGCGCCCTGCTCGATCATGTCGGCAATCAGCAGCAGATCGACGCGCGCTTCCGGGATGAGAGGGATCTGTCGGGCCATGATGCGCCTTACGCCAGTCCGCGTATGCGGGCAGCGGCTTCGAGAAAACCGCGGACGGTGGCAAAGAGTTCCGGCTCATCGAGCAAGAACGCGTCATGGCCCTTGTCGCTTGCCAGCTCGACAAACGACACAGCCGCATTGGCGGCATTGAGCGCATGCACCGTCTGGCGCGAATCGATAGTGGGAAAAAGCCAGTCAGAGGAGAACGAGATCACGCAGAAGCGCGTCCTGGTACCGGCAAAGCTGCGCGCCAGCACGCCGCCATGGTCTCCCGCCAGATCGAAATAATCCATGGCGCGCGTCATGTAGAGATAGGAATTGGCATCGAAGCGCTCGACAAACGACACACCCTGATGACGCAGATAGCTCTCGACCTGGAAATCGGCATCGAATCCGAACGTGACACGCTCGCGATCCTGCAGCTCGCGACCGAATTTGCGCTGCAGTGCGGGCTCGGAGAGATAGGTGATATGGGCAGCCATCCGCGCCACCGCCAACCCTTTGGCCGGAATGGCCTGGCGTGCCAGATAGCGCCCGCCATGCCATTCGGGATCTGCCATGATCGCCTGGCGCCCGACCTCATGAAAGGCGATGTTCTGCGCCGAATGCCTGGCGGCGGTCGCAATCGGAATGGCTGAAAACACGCGATCGGGGTAGCTTGCCGCCCATTGCAGCACCTGCATTCCACCCATCGATCCGCCGATGACACAAAAGAGGCTGTCAATCCCCAGCCGGTCGATCAGTTTGGCTTGCGCCCGCACCATGTCGCGGATGGTGATGATGGGTAATTCAAGCCCATAGGCCTCGCCTGTGGCTGGATTGGTCGAGGCAGGCCCCGTCGTGCCCAGACAACCGCCAAGCACGTTCGAGCAGATGACAAAATAGCGATCCGTGTCGATGGGCTTTCCAGGCCCTACCATGATCTCCCACCAGCCGGGCTTGCCGGTGACCGGATGGGTATTGGCCACATGCTGATCGCCGGTCAGCGCGTGACAGATGAGCACGGCGTTCGATTTGTCGGCGTTGAGCGCGCCATAGGTCTGATAGGCTACCGTCAACGGCTGGAAGGCAACGCCGGCGTCAAGCGGCAGCGGATCGCTGGCGCTGAACTGCGCCACCAGCGAATTCGGCTGGTCCGCCTCCCGCCGCGCCTGCATGCCTGACGATGACTTGACAGTCTCTGTCTCGATCACATTGCCCATCCGGTACCGGCTCTGCCATGCACCCTTCACCGCGAGCCTTCGCCAGCGATCAGCCGGGAGGTTCCGTAGCGCTGAAACGGTGACAGCGATATGGGCAGGCAAGGCGAGCGTCAACGTTTTCTTTGATTTCGCCGACTGACGCCTTTATGCATGGCGCCCATTGGAAAAAGCCATGATCACATCGCCGCTGAACAACGCTCTCGCAACCGCCCGTGCCGAAATCGATGAAATCGACGCGCAGATGCATGCCCTTCTCATGCGTCGCGCCGGGATCGTCTCGCGCATCGAAGCCGCCAAAGGCGTGACGCCGGGGCGCTCGGCCTATCGCCCCGCACGCGAGGCAGACATGATGCGCCGGCTTGCGGCCCGCCATCACGGCCCGTTCCCCTTGCCGGCAACCGAGCATATCTGGCGCGAGATCATCACCGCCTTCATCCGCCTGCAGGCGCCCTTCACCGTCCAGCTAGGCTCGCGCGCGGCGTCCTTTCGCGATCTTGCGCGCTTCCAGTTCGGCTCCACCACACCCCTTGAGGCGCATGAGGGGCCGGATGCTGCCATTGCCGCGCTCCGCGAGCGGGCGATGGATGTTGCCCTCGTTCCGGCCGGTGACGAGACAAGCGCCGCCTGGTGGCAGGACTTGGGCAAGGGTGCAGACCCGGCCCTCATCGTCGCCCGCGTGCCCTTCCTGCTTGGCGCTGTTGCCCTGCCCAGCGCCTTCGTGATTGCCCGCATCATACCGGAAGCAACCGGGCAGGACCGCTCGCTGATCGCATTCGACGCACCATCCGACATCGCGCCCGAAGATGTCGCCATGCAAGTGCCCGGCGCGACCGCCATCGCCTCGCGCATCAGCGCCCACCGCCATCACATACTGGCAACGCTGCCCGGTTTTTTCGACCGCGCCATTCCCTTGCCGATGGGTGCGCGTTTTGTCGGTACCTATGCCATTCCCCTGTCAAGTGAGTGACACCGATGTTACAGAGCCCTTCAGCCCCGAGCACGCCGCAGCCGAAGCCTGGCGTTATGGCCATCAGCCCCTATGTGCCGGGCAAATCAACCGCCGGACCAAACGTCACAGTCCACAAGCTTTCGTCCAACGAAAGTCCGCTTGGACCCTCGCCACGAGCGGTTGAAACCCTGACGCGCCTCGGCCCCCAGCTGGCGTTCTATCCTGACCCTTCGGCAACCGTGCTGCGCGGGGCCATCGGCCGGCGCTACGGGCTTGATCCCGCCCGTCTGATCTGTGGCGCCGGATCGGATGAATTGCTGTCACTGGTCGCCCATGCTTATCTCGGACCAGGCGACGAGGCCGTCTACAGCACCTACGGATTTCTGGTCTACCGCATCGCCATTCTCGCCTGCGGCGCCACACCGGTGATCGCCGCTGAAAAGGACTACACCGCCGATGTTGACGCGCTGATTGGCGCGGTCAATGCACGAACCAGGATTGTCTTTCTCGCCAATCCCAACAATCCGACCGGCACCTATCTGCCCTTCGACGAGGTGAAGCGCCTGCACGCCGCGCTGCCTCCGACCTGCCTGCTGGTTCTTGATGCGGCCTATGCTGAATACGTCCAGCGTAATGACTACGAAGCGGGCATTGAACTGGTCGCCGGCAACCACAATGTCATCATGATGCGCACGCTATCCAAGATCTACGGCCTGGCGGCACTGCGCATCGGCTGGGCCTACGGACCGCCGGGCGTCATTGACGCCATGAACCGCATCAGGGGACCGTTCAACATGAACGCCGCGGCGATTGCGGCGGGCGCGGCGGCAATTGATGACCAGGCCCATGTTGAACAAGCGCGCGCGCACAACGACCTTTGGCTGCCGAAGCTGACGAAAGCCCTGAGCGAGCTTGGCCTTCATGTTACCCCGAGCGTCGGCAATTTCCTGCTGATCCATTTCCCGTTGACCACAGGCAGGACGGCGGCGGATGCCGATGCCTTCCTCATGGCGCGCGGCCTCATCCTGCGCCGGGTCGATGGCTATGGCCTGCCGGCCGCGCTGCGCCTGACGATTGGCAGTGACGAGCAGAACCGGCTTGTTGTCTCTGCCCTGACGGAGTTCATGAGCACGTGACGGTTTCTGCGCCAGATCCTGTCGTCGATACGCTCTTCATTGTTGGTATCGGCCTCATCGGCTCCTCGCTTGCCCTTGCAGCGCGCAGCCGAGGTCTGGCACGTCACGTTATTCTCTATGACGCCGACAGCACGGTACGCTCGCGGGCGCGCGCCTTGCAGCTTGGCGACGTTGTCGACGACCTCGCACCTGCCGGGACGGCCGATCTGATCATTATCTGCGTGCCGGTAGGGGCATCAGGGGCTGTCGCTGCAGCGCTGAAGCCCCATGTAAAACCCGGAGCCATCATCTCCGACGTCGGCTCGACCAAGGCTTCCGTCGTGGCACAGATAGCGCCGCATATTCCTGAAGGCGTCCACTTCGTGCCCGCCCATCCCATCGCCGGCACTGAAAATTCCGGACCGGATGCCGGCTTTGCCACGCTCTTCACGGGGCGGTGGGCAGTCATCACGCCGCTGCCCTCTTCCTCTCCTGACGCGGTCGCGACAGTCAAAGCCTTCTGGAGGGGATGTGGCGCCGATGTGAGCGAGATGACACCCGAGCATCACGACATGGTGCTTGCCATCACCAGTCACATTCCTCACCTCATCGCCTACAATATTGTCGGCACCGCCGCCCATCTCGGCGAAGTGACGCAATCGGAAGTCATCACCTATTCCGCCGGCGGTTTTCGCGACTTCACCCGCATCGCCGCGTCCGACCCCAACATGTGGCGCGATGTCTTTCTGCACAACCGCGACGCGGTGCTGGAAATGCTCGGTCGCTTCAACGAGGATTTATCCGCGCTGACCCGTGCGATCCGCTACAACGACGGTGAGGCGCTGTTTGACCATTTCACCCGCACTCGCGCCATTCGCCGCAGTATTCTGGCCGCAGGCCAGGACACGGAGGCCGTCGATTTCGGACGCCATGGCACGGTCAAAAAGGAACAATAGGCGATGATCGCCTCAAAACACGGGCGGAAATGCCCTGATGACCACAGCGCCGAGCGATAACTGCCCGTTATCAACACGGACATCGACCCTGGTTCCCCGCTTGCCTTCGATCTCGCCAGAGCGTCCGACCAGCGTCAGCGCTGGGCCGAAGACAAGCGACAGATCGCCAAAACCAGGGATGGCAAGCCCGTTCAGCAGGGCCGCACTGTCGGCCACTACCGCCTCGAACCCGCCTTGCGCCAGACCGCGCTCGTTGAAGCCAAGCTTGCCGTTGATGCCAAGAATGCCGCCGCCGCGCGTCAGCCTTAATTTGACCAGATCGATCAGACCGCCCGCCCGCGCCCAGGCGGCAAGCACGCCCGCGCTATCTTCGCCGGCAGTTGAGGGCACGGCGCGGATCACCGCGGCACTGCTGAGATCAGCCCCCTGGTGGGGACGGATGCCGGCTGGACCCAGCCCCGAGAGCGAGATGGCAAGATCGTAATCCCGTTTGCTTGCCTCGGTGACGGGCGAGGGGCGCGCATGGAGTTCCAGCATCTGGCTGGCAATTTCTGGCCTGATATTGTCGGCACGCGCGAATGACGGCCGCGTCAGAACGACGCTGAGCCGCTCAAGCACCTGATTGTGGATCGTCAGGCTTGCCTGCCCGCCTTGAAAATCGATGAAGGCAAGCAGCTCATCCTTCTGGCGGATGGTGAGCGGCGCGCTGAAGTCAGCGATCACATGATCGGGATTATAGATCAGAGCGGTTACAGTCAGCGACCCGAACTGGGCAATCATCATACCGTTTGGCGTATGCATCTGCAAAACGGCGTCACGGCACACCACGTCAATCCGGAACGGAAAACCGCCAATATGGCGCTGCGGACAATGATGCTCACGCCCAAGCACTGCCTCAGCCGTCAACCACTGATCAAGCTGGCGCTCAACCTCGGCCCTGATCGTCAGCCATACCCCGCCCCACACACCGGTTACGACCGCAACGGCGAGACAGAGCCACACCACCCAGCCACGCCGTCGCTGGCGCGACACTTGTTGGATATCAGTCATATCAACTCCGCACCGTCATCGCGCTCAAGGACCCGTTTCGACACGCAGGATGACCGCCCGCAACCTCCATCGATCACGATCGCTGGCGCATTGGTCAACGCGCCTCATCGCACCAGCCTCTCCAGCCAAGACCATTGACGCTTGCCCAAAATCGGGCAGGTTGCATCCGCACTTCAAGAGATGGCAGACGGACTTATGCGCGAATTCTGGATTTTTGGCTACGGCTCGCTGATGTGGCGACCTGGTTTTCCCTATCAACGCGCGCTCCCTGCAAGATTATGGGGCTATCATCGCTCGCTCTGCATCTATTCCCTGGTCCACCGCGGCACACCCGAGCGCCCCGGGCTGGTCCTGGGCCTCGATCATGGCGGCAGTTGTCGCGGCGTGGCGTTCGCGATTGCTGACGCTGATATCGATGCGGTGCTGGCATATCTGCGCGCACGCGAACTGGTGACCAGCGTCTACCGGGAAAAATCGTGCACGGTGCGCCTGCTGGAGGGTGAGGACCGAACCGTTCCAGCGGTGTGTTATGTCGCTGATGCGCGCCACGAGCAATTCGCCGGCAGGCTGAGTGACGAGGCAGTGCTGGCCCATGTCGAGCAAGGGCGCGGCGGATATGGCGATAATCGCGACTATGTCATCGCCACACAGAACCACCTTGTAGAACTCGGCATTCACGATCCGCAGTTAAGCTGGCTTACGGATCGCTTGCGCCAGGGTGGTTACGATTCGGCCGGAAGCGCTGACACCTGAGCAGCCTTCGCCTGCAATTCGGCCAGGCGCTGGCGCTGGAAGGGAGTGAGCGGGGGTGCGTCCGGCGACGTTGCCGTTTCGATGAACAGCCGGTCGGAGGCTTCTTCCATCGTCTCCACCAGACGTTTGAAAAACTCATCGGCGCTCAAGCCCGCCGGTATTGCCGGCAGGACATCGACAATCAGGCGGCCGCGATGCCCGCTCCAGAAATAATTCGACCAGAAAAAACCCGAATTGAGCACCACCGGCACCACACTCTGTTCGACCGCAGTGTAGATGCGGGTGATCCCGTATTTGTATTTTGGCTCGGCACCCGGCGGCCGGCGGGTCCCCTCGGGAAAAATCATGATCTGCCGGCCAAGGGCAATCGCTGCGCGCGCATCGCGCGCCATGGCCGCAGCTGCCACGGGGCCGCTTTTGCGATCAATCTCGATTTGCTCGAATTTGCGCATATAGGCGCCAAACAGCGGCATGTCTCCAAGCTCCTTCTTGTAGATGAAGACGGCGTCCGGAACCATGGAATGGAGGGCGAAGGTTTCCCAGATCGATTGGTGCTTGGCGGCAACGATCCCGCCATTGACCGGCAGGTGTTGCGCCCCGCGCACCTCGATGGTCATGCCGAACAGACGCTGCAGCGCCATTTTGCGGCGCATCAGGTCGCGGATGAGACCGATCCCTTTTTCACGCGGTATGAACAGCATGAACGGGCAGAACACCATGTACCCGATCATCATGCCGTAATACATGGAATTAAAGGCGATAGCGCGTAATCGGGTCATGTTTTAAACCATAAGACGACGTGACGGCTCGCGAGAGCCTGTGCAAATCCGGGAACGGAAATATCCGCATAAACAGCCAGACGCGTGCGCATCCAGGCAAAAAGAAACTTCACATATTCGCCCGCAAGAATACGGAACGTCGATCCGTCTGCCCACCAGCCATCAAGTTGTACGGTATCACTGACCACCGGATAGGCGCTGATCTGGATATCCGGCATAATGGCCTCGAATTCAAGCATGGTGCGCGGCATATGATAGGCCGACGTGACAAGAATGAGCGATCGATAGCCTTTCCGGTCCATCCATTGGCGCGTTTGCACGGCATTCCCGATTGTATTTGCCGCCTCGTAATCAAGCTCGACGCAGCAATCCATGAAATGGGCGATATCGGCGAAGGTGCGGGCGATATCGGTCCGTGACGTTGCCGGATTGACGCCGGTGATAAAGAGCCGGCCGGCCTTGCCACTGGCCAGCAACTCCCCCGCCGCCTGAACGCGCAGCGCTCCGCCGGTCAGGGCGACGATTGCATCAGCGCGCGCCACATCCCGGCGCGTCCCACGCTCTATGGTACTGGCGAAAAACAGAAATCCGCCAGCCGCGACCGTAGTGCCAGCCAGACCGAGCCACATCGCCAATCGCAAGATCTGCCCAATCAACGTCGACATAACTCTGTTCTTGTCGCTGTGCGTCGTCCACCCAACCGTCTGACCCTGGTTACCATATCCCACTATGATGCCCGATGTTTGCCGGACAGATGGCGGATGACCGACCAGCGCGACGTCATGGCCGTCAGCACCGTGACGATCAGGACCGTACCGACCACGCTGAGATAACCCCGCCATCCAAGATCGGCCGAACCGAACAGGAGATCGATTTGCGCCTGCCCGGTGTCATCGGAAAGGCTGCGGACGATAATGCCGGCAAACGAAAAAGCAACAAGCGACGCCACCCCTCCGATCAGCCCTCCTTCCAGTCCAAACCGCAGAAAACGTAACTGGAATTCCCGTGCGATGAAGCGATGGTCGGCGCCAACCAGTTGCAGCACCTCGAAGACATCACGGTTGGCTGCCATCGTGCCGCGCGTGGCAAAGACAATGGACAGCGCCGTTGCCACCAGAACCAGAATGACAACGCCGACACCAAGCCCCACCACCGCATCTGTCATCGCCGACAGCTTCTGGCGCCATAGACGATGATCATCAAGCGCGGCGCCGGGAACCGCCTGCTGGACGGTCTGGCGCAATTTCTCGACATCCAGTTTAAGCGAGCGCGCCGTTTCGATGACGATCAGACGCGGCACGGGCAGCGCTGACAACTCGATATCCTGCCCTAGCCAAGGTTCGAGCAGGCGCTGGTTTTCGGCTCTGGTCAACACCCGGATGCGCTCGATCCCGACCGTCCGCCGCACGATATCGGATATCACGCCCAGATCCTTTTCGATGTCGACGCCCTGACGCGGGCGCAACTGAATGGTGATCTCGCGCGCGACTTCGCTTTGCCACCCCTGGGCGGCATCGAGAACGATACTGACTGCGCCAACAGCAAGGCATGACAAAAAGCACATGATGGCAAGGACAGCGATCAACGCCCGCCCGGCGAGCGATTCCTGCGGAACGATCGGCGTCAACCGACGCCCGCTGAGTGGTGACCACCATGCCATCGCGCGCGACAGCATACCGCGCGCCGGCACGGCCTTGCCCGAAGTCTTTGATCGCTGGCGGGGTGGGGGCGCCATCAATCGTAAATCGTCAACCGGCCTTCGGAGAGAACCATGTGGCGTGCATTCACCTCCTGCAGAAGATTGAGATCGTGAGTGGCAATCAACACCGCCGTCCCCGAGCGGTTAAGTTCAACAAAGAGGCGCAGCAGCCGGTAAGCAAGGTCCGGATCGACATTGCCCGATGGCTCGTCTGCGAGCAGGATTTCCGGCTTGGTGATCACCGCCCGCGCGATCGCCGCTCGTTGCTTTTCTCCGCCCGAGAGAACCGGCGGATAGGCATGAAGTCGCTTGCCAAGGCCAACCCATTGCAACAGATCAACAACGTCAGCGCGGTAATCGCTCTCGAGCTTTCCCTGCACACGATAGGGAAGCGCCACGTTTTCATAGGTTGTCATATGATCGAGCAAACGGAAATCCTGGAACACCATGCCGATACGCCGACGGGTTGCAGCGATATCGTAGGCGGTTATCGTGGCAACGTCCTGATCGAAAATGCGCGCCGCGCCGCGCGTTGGCCTGAGGGCCATGAACATGAGGCGCATGAGCGTGCTTTTTCCCGCGCCGGACGGCCCGGTGAGAAACTGGAACGAATGCGGTTCAATGACAAAGCTGACGTCGTGAAGCACCTCAGGCCCCAGATCGTAGCGCAAGCCGACATTTTCAAAAACAATCAACCGCTGCGCTCCCCACTGGCACTGTCATCGTCACCACCGTCCCGGCAGCAACACCCGATCACACGCGATCAGACGAGGCCATATATCTGTTCCACGCCCAACGTGGTTTCCAAACCTTTAACGCTTGGCCGCTAGGCTTGCATCACGTTAAACCGAAGCAGCCTCGATTCTCCCATGCGCATTGTCTGTCCCGATTGCCAATCTGCCTATGACATCAAAGCTGCCATGCTTGGTGACAAGGGCCGTATGGTCAAATGCGCTGACTGCAGCAACAAATGGTTTCAGGCGCCGGCGCCCGAGCCCGCACCTGCAGTCGAGATGCCGGAGGAAAGCGACCCTTGGGCCGAAGTTGCCGAGGAGGATGCCGCAAATGCCGCCGCCATGGCGTCACAAGCCAGCGAACAACCCTTGCCCGCCGATCAGGTGCAAGACGACATGGTCGCGGGTCCGCGGCTGCTGAAGACGGGCGGAAAAGCGCAAAAAAAATTACGAAACTTCCCCCTGTCCCCACCCCTGGCAGTCTTTGCGGCGCTATTGGCGGTCATGGTGCTCGCCGTCGCTCTGCGTACACCCTTGGTCAGAATGCAGCCTAATCTTGCCGGCTTGTTCGCCGCGATCGGCCTGCCAGTCAACACGCGTGGTCTGGCGATTGAGGCGGTCGTGCCAGCGCTTGATACCGAGCATGGTCGGCGCACGCTTTTGGTCTCCGGGACAATCCGTAATCTGACGCGAAGCGACCTTGATATCCCCGAGATGCGTCTGGCCATCCTTGACGCTAGCGGCAAGGAAGTCGCAGTCCTGGCTGCCGCACCGCCGCAACCGCGCCTTGACGCCGGCGCCACCATTCCCTTCTCGACCAGACTTGCGATGCCGGCCAGCGCTGCCCAGCGTTTCGAACTGCGCTTTGCCCGCTCTGCATCGGCACCACAGGCGTCAACCCCTTAAAATCACAATGAATTAACGTGAGTTAGCTGACCTCATCGTAATATTGCCACACCGACCAACTAAGGCTTTGAATCCTGCTTTTTCGACATGATAACAACGGAGTAGAATACATGGCGCGCGTCCTCCTGGCCGAAGATGATGACGGAGCAAGAACCCAGCTGAAACGCGCGCTGGCAAAAGATGGCCACGACGTCGTCGACGCCAGCGATGGGGGTGAGGCACTGAGCGCACTCCAGGCCGCTCCTCACAGTTTCGATCTGCTGCTGGCCGACATCAAAATGCCGGTGATGGACGGCATCGCCCTTGCCCTTGCTGCCGTCCGCGACGCGCCTGATCTGCCGATTATCCTGATGAGCGGCTATGCTGACCAGCGCGCGCGCGCCAGCAATCTCAGCACTCTGGTGCGCGACGTGATCACCAAACCCTTCACCCTGGCTGAACTGCGCGGGAGCATCGCCCGGGCTCTGGCGCCAAGCCATTCACCTGACACCATCGCCAATTAAAGACTGTCGCGGTCAGAACGGGCGCAACAAGCGCTCAAGATAGTCACGCTCGACCTGAGAACGATTGGGATCAGCCAGCCGGCGCCGCACATCCTTGAGAATTTCCTGGATGCGCTGCCCGTCAGGCCCTGGAATGCGCACGCCCGATTCCTGAAGACCATCATGGTTCTCGCGATTGTGGTCGCGCCCCAGCGGGTCGGAGTTCTGATTTCCCCGCCCATCGGCGCGTGCCTGGGGGTTGCCCGGATCGCCATCCGGGCCGCCTTCACCTTGCCCCAGCATTTCCCGCGCCAGCTGATTGGCGCCGCGCCGCAGATTTTCCAGCGCCTTGTTTTGCGGTGGCAGGGCTTCGGCTGCCCGTCCCTGCCCTAACTCGCCTTCCGCCTGGCCCATCTGCCCATCGGCCTGCCCGAAAGGAGGGCCGGGATCATGTCCGCCCTCACGCAGCTGGTCGATGAAGCGTTGCAGGCGCTCGCGCAGCGCCTGCTGGTTCTCCTGCAGGCCACCCAGGCCCTGCTCCTGCCCCGGCTCGCCATTCTCGCCGGGCTGTTCGCCTGGCTGTCCGGGGCGCTGCTGACCGCCCGGCCGCTGTTGACCCGGGCGTTGCTGGCCACCCGGCTGGCGGCGAGTGCGCTGGCGCTCACGAAACGTCTGGTCGAGTAATTTCTGCTGCTCACGGATGATATCGCCAAGTTCCTGCAGCAATTGCTCGTCGCCGCCGGGATTCTCGTCCGCAAATTGCGGACGGGCATTGCGCAGCGCGTTCAGCAAGTCCCGCAATTGCGCCATCCGCTCCTGCGCTTCCTGATGACGCCCCTGGCGCAGAAGACTTTCGATCTCGCGTAACAGCTTGTCGATATCCTGTTGGGATATGACGCGCTCTTCGCCCGTTCGTGGTGGCTGCTGGCGACCCTCGCGCCGATCCTGAAAGGCGCGCTCGGCCAGTTCCCGCATCAGGTCCTGCATCGCCTGGCGCAGATCGCGCATGATATCGCGCAGTTCCTGCTCGTTTGCCCCACGCTCCAATGCCTGTTCGAGCCGCTCCTGCGCTTGCCGCAGCGCCCGTTCGGCCGGCGACAGATCGCCATCCTCGATGAGAACGGCAACCTCCCACATCGCCTCAACGACCGCGCGCAGCTCATCATCATCGCGCGCCTGGATCAGACGATGATACAGGCTGCGCAGCGACAGATATGTCTTTTCCTCAACGACCCGGCGCTCGGGATCGATCACCAGCGCATCAAGCACCAGGGCAGCATGCTCGCGCTGATGGGCGTCCTGGGCCAGTAACCGCCGCTGCTCGACCAGCACGCGGGCAATCGGCTTGGTAAAACGGCGCTGGGGTAATTCGATGATGAGCGTCTGCGAGCGACCTTCCTGGCCGATATCATCACGGGCAACCAGCGTCATGCTGGCCAACCCGCCGGCCCAGGGATGAGCGGTGAGATCGCGGGTGAGTGTGGTGCCGGGATTGTGTCCGCGCGTGCCACCAATCGCGAGCGGCAATTCAGGCGGCTCCACGAGCGGGCGCGGCGCGGTCGGCTTGGTGTAACCGAAGGTGCGAGCAGATGCGGGCGGATCAAGCGGCTTGAACTCGGCGAAGGCCTGCGCCACGGCGTAATCATCATCGCTGCGATAGCGCAGCCTGAGCGCCCCGCTTGGCGTCTTCTGCACCGGGCCGTCAAAGCTGATCGATGGCGCCCGGTCAGGATCAACCGCAATCGTCCACTGCCGCAACTGCAGCCCATCACGCGCAAGATTGATCACGCCATCCAGATCAAGCGTCGCCCGGAAGGCCCGCGCCTGGCTGCCAAGCGTCGCCTCCGCCTCGCCGCTCGCCGCAACGCCATTAAAGGTCAACGCAATACCCTCGCCGCGATCACTGCGCAGCATCAGGATACTGCCCGCCGGGACGCGCAAGGCGCCCTCTTGCGCCCGTTTGTCAACGGCAAGAAACACCGTCGGGCGCCCCGTATAGGCTGGCGGCGTGATCCATGCGTCAATACGCGCAGGCGGCGTTGCAACCCCGCTGGCCGTAAACACCAGCCTGACCCGCTGCCAGGCGCTAGGACCAGCAAAGACGGAGCCAACAATCAACACCAGAAGCATCGCCGCGCGCAGCTGGAAGGGGTCATAACGCGCCATGTCAGGGCGCGGACGCTCCACCCTGACGAGGGCTGCACGCGCCAATTCGCGGCGCCGATGCGCCTGCCACAGACCGCGCGTCGTCGCATCATCGCTGGAAGCGGGCAGAGTGTCATAGAGGGCACCGAGCGGGCGATGCACAAGACCGCCGCCGCGATCAAGCCGGTCAATAGCGTCCTGTCGTCCCGGCATCGTAAGCTGCGCCAGTGGCGCCAGGCTGGCCAGGAACGCCGCGCCAATCACGCACAAGCCGGCAAACCGGCCATGACCATCAACCAGACCCCAGATGCCGAACCATGACAGGCAGAGGAAAAGACCAACAACCATCGCCGGCCACACGAGCGCCGGCCAGGTTCGCTCCCACAGCACAACATAGCGTGACAAAAGGATACGCTTCTCAAGCTGATCGACGATCCGGCGGCTGGCCGGATCATCGGGGAAGTGCTGGTCGCTCGCGTCCGCCTTGCTCATTCTCAGGTCCACTTCGCTTGGAACCGGCGCCGGCGGCAATCAGCCGCCCGATCACACAGCCTAGGACGCAATTGCGTTCTCTCCAAGCCCTGCCGCTGCCTGGAGAATGATCAACCCTCGGTGAGCCAGGGCGCCAGGCGATCAAGCCCGATCAATTCCTCGTAGGTCTGCCGTGGCCGGATCACCGCGTAACGCGGGCCATCGACAAGAATTTCGGGCACAAGCAGCCGCTGATTATAGGTCGACGACATCGACGCGCCATAGGCGCCCGCACTCATGAAGGCAACAAAAGCGCCGATTTCAAGAGGTGGCAGCAGGCGTTGCACGGCAAAACTGTCGCTTGATTCGCAGATCGGCCCGACCACGTCATAGGGCTGCCGGGCCGCGTCGCTGTGCTGCTGCAGCGGCCAGATATCATGATGGGCGTCATACATGGCAGGGCGCACCAGATCGTTCATCCCGGCATCCAGCACCACGAAAGTGCGCTCGGCACGGACATTGAGCGCCACCACGCGCGCAAGCAGGATGCCGGCATTGGCGATGATCACCCGTCCCGGCTCGAAACCGAGGTGAACGTCAAGGCCGTGAGTGACGCGGCGCACCATCGCCGCATAGGTTTTCACCCGCCCTTCATCCTCGCTGCCCGCCTCTCGTGCATCATAATGAACGCCAAGCCCGCCCCCAAGATCAAGATGGGTGACATTGTAGCCGGCCGCCCGCGCCGCACGCACGAGTTCAACCAGGCGCCCGAACGCCTCCTCAGGCTGGTCGAGATCAAAAATCTGGCTGCCGATATGGACCGCAAAGCCGCGCATGAGAATACCGGGCAGGCGGGTGCCTTCGCCGTAAAGACGCAAGGCATCGGCATGGCTGATCCCGAACTTATTGCTCTCATCGCCCGTCGTGATCTTGGCGTGAGCGCCAGCCCCGATCGCCGGATTGATCCGCAGCACCGTATTGACGCTGCGCCTAAGCGCGCCGGCAATGGCCGACAGGCGATAGAGCTCGCCTGGCGTCTCGACATTGATCTGCTGAATGTTGCGCGACACCGCGTAATGCAGCTCGCCATCACTCTTGCCAACCCCCGAAAAGACGATCCGCTCGGCTGGAACACCGGCAGCCAGAGCCTTGCGGATTTCACCTTCGGAAACCACGTCGACGCCGCCGCCCAGCCGCGCCACCGTGCGCAGGACGGACAGATTGCCATTGGCCTTCATCGCATAGAAGATATCAACCGGCAGCGGCGCGAAGGCCGCGCGGAAGACGCGCATATGACGCTCCAGCGTCGCGCTAGAGTAGACATAGGCGGGCGTCCCGGTGTCCGCCACCAGCCGAGCAAGATCGACGTCCTCGGCGTGGAGAATGCCATTTCGATAGTGAAAATGATGCATGGACCTGCCCGTTTTTATGAGCGTTAATCGGCTGCCGCGTCAGTCGTGCAGGTCGCGGCAAACGACATCACGGTGAGCGGGCAACGATCCTAGTTGAGAATGACGTCAATGGGCAGGGATCTGAGCGGTGGCACCGGCTGCCGGCTGGTTTTGGGTTCAATCGCTTTACCATTGGCGTCACGCGGCGGATCGATCGCCTTGCGGCCTTCCTCGTTCCAGGGCGTGACCTGATCGAGGCTGACGGGATACTCAATCGGGCTCTTCTTGCCGCAGGCGGAAACGGCAAGGGCCAGACACAGGGCCAGAGCAAGGCGGCTTGCAGACAAGGTGACGTCTCCCTAAGGACAATGGGCTCGTTTACACCATCGCGCCTTCACTTACCAACCCCTGGTGAGCCGGCAAGCGATTTAAGCCATCGGCGTGCCGCCCGCCGCACATTGGCTGGCGCCGTGCCACCTTCCGACACCCGGCTTCTGACGGACGCCGATGGCGAAAGAACGGCAAGCACATCAGCCGTGATGGCGCCGTGCTCGGCCTGCATGGCGGCAAGCGGCACGCGATGCAGCGGCACGCCCGCCGCGACCGCGCGCGCAACAATGCGCCCCGTCACATGATGCGCCTCGCGAAACGGCAGACCAAGCGTGCGCACCAGCCAGTCGGCAAGGTCAGTTGCGGTTGAATAGCCGGCACCAGCGGCCTTTTTCATGGCCGCTTCGTTGAACGTCGCTTCGCTCAGCATGCCGGTCATCGCCGCAATGCACAGTGACAGGCTGGGGAGAGCGTCAAAGAGCGGCTCCTTGTCCTCCTGCATGTCCTTGCCATAGGTGAGCGGCAATCCCTTCATCACGGTCAGCAGCGCGATCAACGCCCCATTGATGCGCCCCGTCTTGCCGCGCACCAGCTCGGCTGCATCCGGATTCTTCTTCTGCGGCATGATGGAGGAGCCGGAGGAATAGGAATCGGACATGGTGAGAAAGCCGAAAAAGGGTGTCGTCCAGATCACCATCTCCTCGGCAAAGCGCGACAGATGCAGGGCGGCAATGGCGGCAGCTGCCAGCACCTCGATGGCATAATCACGATCAGACACCGCATCGAGCGAATTGCGCATCGGCCGCGTAAAACCCAATGCCTTTGCGGTCATCTGACGATCGATGGGAAACGACGTGCCGGCAAGGGCCGCCGCCCCCAGGGGCGATTCATTGAGGCGCGCACGCGCATCGGCAAAGCGGCTGCGGTCACGTCCCGCCATCTCCACATAGGCCAGCAGATGATGGCCAAGGGTCACCGGCTGGGCTGTCTGCAGATGGGTGAAACCGGGCATGACGCTGCCCGCATGCTCCAGCGCCAGCTTCGCCAGAACCTCCATGTAAGACGTGAGCTGCACCTCGATGTCATCCACCGCATCACGGACCCACAGGCGCACATCGGTCGCCACCTGATCATTGCGCGAGCGCGCCGTGTGCAAGCGCTTTGCCGGCTCGCCGATGAGTTCGGCAAGGCGGCTCTCGACATTCATGTGGATGTCTTCAAGCGCACGCGAGAATGTGAATGTGCCTTGATCAATCTCGCTCTTGACCTGATCAAGCCCGTGGTCGATGGCTGCGCGGTCGGCAGCCGAAATAATCCCGGTTTGCGCCAGCATGGCTGCATGTGCCTTGGACCCGGCGATATCCTGGGTGTAGAGCTTCTTGTCGAAGTCGATGGAGGCGTTGATTTCCTCCATGATGGCAGCCGGCCCGGCGGAAAAACGTCCGCCCCACATCTTGTTGCTCATGCGTATCGGTTCCTGACGGCGCGCGGTTTGGGACAGAACAGAAAAAGGGAAGGGTTAAGTGGCAAGTCAGCAAAACAACCGGAGGCTGTTGGTTGGCGCCCTCCTGTCGGCGTTCGGCCTGTTTGCAAGCATTGGCGCCGTATACGGGATCAGCGGGCTTTCTGGCAACAGCCCAGCAGCCGGCGAATGCGCGCTTGCCACCGCAAATGCCGAGACGCTGGCGCCGCTTGCCATCGGCGACGTCGCCGCCTTCCGCGTCGAGAAGAAGCCGGTGATCGCGCCCGATTTCACCTTCCGCGACGGCGAGGGCAATGAACGCCGCGTCGCTGATTTCAAGGGTCGCACCATCCTTCTGAATTTGTGGGCGATCTGGTGCGCCCCCTGCCGCCACGAAATGCCGGCGCTCGATGCCCTGCAGGCCAATCTCGGCAGCAAGGCGTTTGAGGTGGTCGCCGTCTCCATTGATCTCGGCAGTCCGGAAAAGCCGCGTCAGTTTCTGTCCGAAATCGGCGCCAAATCACTCGCCTTCTACCACGACCCGACGGGCAAAGCCTTCTTTACACTGCGCGCCGCCGGCCGCGCCATCGGCATGCCGGCGACACTGATCATCAATGCCGAGGGCTGCGTCGCGGGACACATGCTGGGGGCCGCCAACTGGTCATCAAATGATGCCGTCAAGCTCATCCTGGCCGTGCAGAAAGCGCAGGAAAAATAGGTGGCGAACGCTTAGCCCGTGAAACGCGTTGCTTGCGGTTTGTCCTGCGGCACTTGCGGCGAGAACTCCTTCGCGTCGGCAAACGCAGCAGCAAAAGCCGGCCGCTTGGACAATCTCGAGATATAGCTGCGGAACACGTCATCGCGGCACATGCCATAGCCGCGCGCCCAGAACACACAATGCCCCATCATGCAGTCGGCGGCGGAAAACATCTCGCCACCGATGAAGCTTGCCGCCGTGAGGCGCTTGGCGAGCTGCGGCTCGATCTCGTCGGCAAATTTCTTGCGATAGCGCGCAATCGTCCGGGGGTCGCGCTCGGCCGACGGCAGGACATGCTCATGGATGCGTATCTGCCACAGCATCATATCGACCGGGCCGGCGCCAAAATGCAGCATCTGCAGGTAATCGGCGCGCGCTGATGACAATCCCGGTGGTGGCGCGAGTTGATGACCAGGATAGGCATCAGCCAGGAATGCCAGCATCGCAGCGCTTTCATGCATGACCTGCCTCGTGCCGTCCTCCCACTCGATGTCAAGAACCGGCACGCCGTGATTGGGATTGAGACGCAGGAACTCCGGCCCATATTGCTGGCCATCATAGAGGTTCACGCGCTCCATCTCGAAAGCATCCCCCAGCACCTCATGCAACAACCATTTGACGCGCGCGCTGCGCGAAGCCGGGTAATGATAGAGTTTGAGGCGGGTGATCGACATGGGTGTAACCTCGTCGCGACGATTGAAGAGGACGCAACATAGCCCCAATATGGGTGCCGGTTGCAACGCCGATTGCCCTTAACGTAAGCTTGCTTAACGCTGCGCATCCCACGCCCGCGCAGCCAGTGTGGATCACGCCATGCCAGACATGATGGTCGCTCAAACCGGCACGCCGGCATCTCACCCTGCGGACAATGCGCGCCAGCTTGCTGCCGATTTCGATCTGCGGCACCTGCCCGCGTCATTCTACGACGACCCCTACCCGACCTTTCACGCCCTTCGTGCGAGCAACCCGGTCCTCCCCCTTGGTCCCGGCAGCTACCTGCTGACGCGCCATGCCGATCTCATGACCGTCTACAAGGACGCGAAACTCTTCTCGTCTGACAAAAAGGCGGAATTCCTGCCCAAATTCGGCAATGGCCTGCTCTATCAGCACCACACGACAAGCCTCATCTTCAACGATCCACCGCTCCATACGCGGGTTCGCCGTATCATCGCGGGTGCGCTCAATCCGCGCGCTGTTGCTGATCTTGAAGGGCCGATGATCACCATGGTGGACGGGCTTCTTGATCGCATGGCGGCCAGGGGAGAGGCTGACATCATCGCCGATCTGGCGGCTTCAGTGCCGATCGAGGTGATCGGCAACCTGCTCGCCATCCCTCATGAGCGCCGTGGACCGTTACGCGACTGGTCGCTTGCCATTCTGGGCGCGCTTGAGCCGCAGCCAACAGCCGCCATGCTGGAGAGCGGGGAGATCGCGGTACGCGATTTTCTGGATTATCTGCGCGTGCTGGTCGCCGAGCGTCGGGCAAGCCCCGGTAACCCCGACAGCGACGTTTTGACGCGGCTCATCCAGGGCGAGACGGATGGCGAACAACTGTCAGAAATCGAATTACTGCAGAACTGCATTTTCATTCTCAATGCCGGCCACGAGACGACCACCAATCTCATCGGCAACGGGCTCTTCAATCTTCTCGAATGGCCGCAGGAAAAGGCAAGATTACTTGCCAACCCCGCGCTCATCACCTCGGCGATAGAGGAGTTCTTGCGCTTCGACAGCCCCGTCCAGCTCGGCAATCGCATCACCACCGCGCCAACCCGGCTGGGCGATGTTGATATGCCAGCCGGTACCTTCGTTACGCTGGCCATTGCTGCGGCAAATCGCGATCCCGCAGCATTCACCGATCCTGACCGGCTCGATCTCGCCCGCCTGAATAATCGCCACGTCGCCTTTGCATCCGGCGTTCACGTCTGTGTCGGCCTGACGATTGCCCGCATGGAAGGGCGCGTGGCGATCTTACGTTTTCTGCAGCGTTTCCCGAATTATCGCCTGTCGGGCGCACCTGTGCGTGGCAACCGGGCGCGCTTTCGTGGTTTTCTGGCGCTGCCCGTCCATCTCGGCTGAGTGCCGGTGCCGCAACGAGGCAGCACTCAGCGCGTTGGCACCGGCTTCTCGCCGCGATAATCGTAAAACCCACGCTGGGTCTTGCGCCCCAGCCAACCGGCCTCGACATATTTGACGAGCAACGGGCAGGGGCGGTATTTCGAATCAGCCAGCCCATCATGCAGCACCTGCATCACCGACAGGCAGGTATCAAGCCCGATGAAATCGGCAAGCTGCAGCGGCCCCATCGGATGGTTCGCCCCAAGACGCATGGCCGTATCAATGGATTCGACCGAGCCCACACCCTCATAGAGAGTATAAACCGCCTCGTTGATCATCGGCAGCAGGATACGGTTGACGATGAAGGCGGGAAAATCCTCCGCCACCGCCATCGTCTTGCCGAGTTTGCGCACCAGATTTTTGCAGGCATCAAAAGTGTCATCATCGGTGGCAATGCCACGGATGACCTCGACGAGGGGCATCAGCGGAACCGGATTCATGAAATGAATGCCGATGAAACGCCCCGGACGATCGGTCGACGCCGCGAGGCGGGTGATGGAGATCGACGACGTGTTGGACGCCAGAAGAGCATCCGGCCGCACCACCTTGCATACGGCGGCAAAAATCTTGCGCTTGACTTCTTCGTTCTCAACCGCGCTCTCGATCACGAGATCGGTATCAGCGAGCGCCTCGGGTTTTTCGCTCGCGGTAATACGCGCCAGTCCGGCAGCGCGATCAGCCTCCGTGATGGTCCCGCGTGCCACCTGGCGGGCCATATTGCCATTGATCGTCGCCAGCCCCGACTGCACGCGCTCGAGCGTCACGTCGCTGAGGATGACATCGTAACCGGCAAGCGCGCACACATGAGCGATACCATTGCCCATCTGCCCGGCGCCAATGATGCCAATCGTTCGGATATCTGGTGTCATAGACATGCCCCGCTCGCGCCTGGCCAGCCGTCGACCCTACCCCCGCGCCCCATGCTACTTGCCGATCTTGCTGAGTTCGGCCTGAAGTTCGGGCAACACGGTGAAGAGATCACCGACGAGACCGTAATCAGCCACCTGGAAGATCGGCGCTTCCTCATCCTTGTTGATGGCCACGATAACCTTGGAATCTTTCATCCCGGCCAGATGCTGGATGGCGCCTGAGATGCCGATGGCGACGTAAAGATCAGGCGCCACGACCTTGCCCGTTTGTCCCACCTGATAATCATTGGGCGCATAGCCGGCATCGACCGCCGCGCGCGAGGCGCCAACGGCTGCACCGAGCTTGTCGGCAAGCGGCTCGATCATTTCCTTGAATTTGTCGGACGAGCCAAGCGCCCGCCCGCCGGAGACGATGATCTTGGCCGATGTCAGTTCCGGGCGATCCGACTTCGACAATTCTTCAGCAACGAATTGCGACAGCCCGGCTGCGGCGGGAACGCCGACAGCCTCAATGGGCGCCGCGCCGCCTTCGGCTGCCGCCTTGAAGGAGGCTGTGCGCACCGTGACGACTTTTTTGGCATCCTGCGACTGCACCGTCTGGATGGCGTTTCCGGCATAGATCGGTCGCTCGAACGTATCAGCACCGTGAACGGCGATCACTTCTGAAATCTGCATCACATCAAGGAGTGCGGCGACGCGCGGCATGACATTCTTGCCGGTCGTGGAGGCAGCCGCGATGATCGCATCATACCCATTCGCAAGACTGACGATGAGGGCCGCCATCGGCTCTGCCAGCTGATGGGCAAGCGACGCATCATCTGCCACCCTGATTTTAGCCACACCGGCGAGCCTGGAGGCCGCCTGCGCCACCGTGCCGCACTGACTGCCCGCGACCAGCACATGGATATCGCCGCCCATTGCTATGGCAGCGGTCAAAGCCTTGTGGGTCGAATCTTTCAAAACATTGTCGGCGTGTTCAGCGACAAGAAGAATGGTCATCTTTTGGCTCCGTGAACCCTAGAGCATGCTGCGAAAAAAAGTGGAAACCGGCTTTTCGATAACAGCATGCGAAAACAATAAGATAAGAGCATGTTGCGATTTCGTGTTACCGCAATCTGTACTAGAGAACGCCCGCTTCGTTTTTCAGCTTGGCAACCAGTTCGGCAACCGACCCGACCTTGCCTCCCGCCTTGCGCTGCGGCGGCTCGGTCGTTTTCAGCACTTTGAGGCGCGGCGCCATATCCACACCGAAATCAGCCGGCGTCTTTTCATCAAGCGGCTTCTTCTTGGCCTTCATGATATTGGGAAGCGAGGCATAGCGCGGCTCGTTGAGGCGCAGGTCGGTGGTCACGATCGCCGGCAACGTCAGTTTGACCGTCTGCAGACCGCCATCAACCTCACGGGTGACCGACAGGTCGGAGCCATTGATCTCGACCTTCGAGGCAAACGTGCCCTGTGCCCAGCCAAGGAGGGCTGCCAGCATCTGCCCTGTCTGGTTGCAGTCATCATCAATGGCCTGCTTGCCCAGAATGATGAGATCGGGCTTTTCCACCTCGGCGATGGCCTTGAGAATTTTGGCAACCGCCAGCGGCTCGCTCACCGCATCGGTTTTGACCAGGATACCGCGATCAGCACCCATGGCAAGCGCGGTACGGATGGTTTCAGCCGCCTTGTCCGGCCCGATCGATACCGCCACGATCTCACCTTTGGCGATGCCCTTTTCCTTCAGGCGGATCGCTTCTTCAATAGCGATTTCGTCAAACGGATTCATCGACATCTTGATATTGGCAAGCTCAACGCCCGACCCGTCGGCCTTGACCCGGATCTTGACGTTGTAATCGACCACCCGTTTCACCGGGACAAGTATCTTCATGACGGCGAGCGCTCCCTTGTCATGCCTTTTTATGGTTGGCGACCGTAACGGCCCCGTCCGGCAAAAGTCAACGCACCGCAACATCGCAGCGCCTGATTTCGCCAATCAGCCGGTATTCATACGTAAATTCGTCGCCGCATCGTCAGGATGATGACAGCCCCCGCAGCAAGGCCGCCGATATGGGCAAGCCATGCGACGCCATCGCCTTGCGCCCCGCTCAGCACCTGCCAGAATTGAATGACGATCCAGCCGCCTAGCGCCAGCCATGCCTCGACCCTGAGCGGCAGACGCCAGAAGAGCAACACCCAGACACGGGCATGAGGAAACAGCAGGAAATAGGCGGCGATAACACCCGCCACCGCGCCCGAGGCGCCGATCAGCGGGGCTTCGGAGGCGTGCGGTCCGAGCCAGGCAAATGTCAGCGCCGCAACAACGCCACATGTGAGATAAAACAGAACATAGCGCCAGGACCCCAGCGCATCTTCGATGTTGTCGCCAAACACCCACAAAAACAGCATGTTGCCGATCAGATGCAGCCAGTCGACATGAAGAAACATATAGGTGAACGGCGTCAGCACCTGCGGGATCAGATAAAGATGCGCCGGCAGATCGGCATAGCGGTTGAGAACAGCCGGTATGACGCCAAGCCCCAGGCTCGCTCGTTGCAACCCCTCATCACCGGCGACCAGGCCGGAACCAACCATGAGATGAACAAGGACCGTGAGGGCGATGATCGTCCAGTTGGCATAGGCATGAACGATGTGGCGTAGCGGATTGTCGTCGTGAAGCGGGATGACCATGGAGAGATCCTAGCACGCGCCGTCTTTTGACCACAGGACGTCCCCTTCGCCGCGACCATTCACATGGCGACCGGCGACAAAAAAGAAATCCGACAGGCGATTGACGTATTTGAGCGCGTCATCCGACACCCCCGCCCCGTCATGGGCAGCAAGCTCGACCATCAGCCGCTCCGCCCGCCGGCACACCGTCCGGCACTGGTGGAGATAGGCCGCAGCCGGCGTCCCGCCAGGCAGAATGAAGGCTTTGAGCGGCGGCAATTCGCCGGTGAGCCGGTCGATATCATCCTCGATGCGCTTCACATGCGCAGATGAGATGCGCGGCACCGGAAACGCCGGCGGCTCATCGCCTTCCGGCGTGCACAGATCGGCACCAAGATCGAACAGATCATGCTGGATGCGCCCCAGCATCGCATCCACCACCGGCTCGCGGTCAAGCGTGTGGAGGCGCGCCACGCCGATGGCGGCGTTGGTCTCATCGATTGTGCCATAGGCGCTGACCCGCAGATCGAATTTCTTCACCCGCTGGCCGCTGAAGAGCCCGGTCGTACCGTCATCACCCGTACGGGTATAAATGCGTGTTGCCATCGCCGACCTGTGCCTTTGTCCGCTAGCGGCCAGACAACCACAGAAGCGCCATCAACACCATGACAGCGACGAATTGCAGCATGACGCGCATGCGCATCAGACGCTGCGAGGTGTTGGCAGAGCCCCCCTTGGCCATGTTCCACAGTCCGCGAACAAGCACAACCACGACAGCCAAAACGGCCAGAAAGGAGAGAATTTTGACGATCGTGTCCATGGTGCCTCTACTCTCTCGCTGAAATGCTAATTGCTGCCTTCAAGCAGGCGCCGCGCAATCACCTGCGCCTGGATTTCGGCCGCGCCCTCGAAGATGTTGAGAATGCGCGCATCGCACAGCACCCGCGACACCGGATATTCCAGCGCAAAGCCGTTGCCGCCATGGATCTGCAAGGCATTGTCGGCGGCAGCCCAGGCGATCCGCGCGCCGAGCAGTTTCGCCATGCCCGCTTCAAGATCACAGCGCCGGCCACCATCTTTTTCGCGCGCCGCGAAATAGGTGAGCTGGCGGGCAATCGCTACTTCAACCGCCATCATGACGATCTTGTCGGCGACCCGCGGGAAGGCGATGAGCGGCTTGCCAAACTGCACCCGCTCGCTGGCATAGCGGATCGCCAGATCAAGCGCCGACTGGGCAACGCCGACAGCGCGCGCGGCCGTCTGGATACGGGCTGATTCAAAGGTCTGCATGAGCTGTTTGAAGCCCTGCCCCTCGACACCGCCCAGCAGATTGCCGGCCTTCACCTTGAAGCCGTCGAACGCAATCTCGAATTCCTTCATGCCGCGATAGCCCAGCACCTCGATCTCGCCGCCTGTCATGCCATCGGCTGGAAACGGATCGGCATCGCTGCCGCGCGGCTTTTCCGCCAGCAGCATGCTCAAGCCCCTGTAGCCTGGCGCCTGGGGGTCAGTGCGCACCAACAGCGTCATCAGATCGGCCCTGACCGGATGGGTGATCCACGTCTTGTTGCCGGTGACGCTGTAATGGTCACCCTCGCGCACCGCCCGCGTCTTCAGGCTCGCCAGATCTGACCCGGTATTGGGCTCGGTGAAAACGGCGGTGGGCAGAATGGCGCCGGAGGCAATCAGTGGCAGCCATGTCTCCTTCTGCAAATCCGTGCCGCCGGCGAGGATCAACTCGCAGGCAATCTCGGAGCGCGTCCCCAGCGAGCCAACACCGATATAGCCGCGCGACAACTCTTCCGAGACGACGCACATCGATTCCTTGCCAAGTCCCATGCCGCCGAATTCCGGCGGCACGGTGAGCCCGAAAACGCCGAGTTCCGCCAGTTTGGAAATGACCTCAAGGGGAATATAGGCGTTGTCGAGATGCCAGCCATGGGCATAAGGCGCCACTTCGCTGTCGCTGAACTTGCGCATCTCGGAGCGGATGGCTTCAAGCGTCTCGTCAAGCCCGCTATCGCCGATCACCCCATGTCCTGACCCCTCGCCTATCAGCGCGATGAGTTCGGCGCGGTTCGCTACCGTGTTGCCGGATGCCATCAGCGCCTTGACGGCCGGCGTCAGCGCCTGCGCCACCTCGGATTCGCTGAGATAAAGGTCGCTCGGGCGCACCATCTCGCCCTGGCTCATGGGGATGCCGCCAAAAATCTGTGTCAGATACTCGCCCGCACCAATCGCGATGATCAGTTCCTCGGTGCGGGTCAGCCGCCCATCCGCCGCCAGGCGCTCGCCGTACCGGCCAAGCTCCTGCAGCGCCGCGATCTGGGTCGCCAGCCACGCAAGCCCATGTGCGGCACGCTGTTCGCTTTCAAGCCTGACCGGATCAAGAGCTGCGCTGGAAATGACGCGCGCGCGGATCGCTGCTTGCGCTCTCAGCTTCAGCGTTTCGACCGCCGGCAACGCGTCCCCGACCAGGCTTGCCGCATCGCTCGGCACGAGGGAGGACATGGCAGTTGCAAGAGACATCGGGAACCCCCTCTAAAGACGACATGGCGTTGCTCACCTTGCGCTTAAAAGGTCTTTGCGCAGTGCACAATGCGGCTTTTGGCCCGGACCATCAACCGCGCGTCGCAAGATAGACACCCGCGGCAACCACCGCCATGCCTAAAAGCTGCAGCAGCACGAGCGTTTCACCGAACATCACATAGGCCTGCAACGCTGCCGTCGGCGGAATGAGATAGATGAGCGCTGATGTGCGCGCGACCGAGCCATGGCGGATCATCATGAGCAACAGGGCGATCGCGCCGATCGACAAAACCAGAACCGCCCAGGCAAGCGCATAGAACGTCTCCGGCACCAGATCGAAACGCATCGGCTCGAGCACGAAGGCAACCGGCAGCGTCACCAGGAAGGCGCCCAGGTATTGCCAGGCAGCGAGGGTACGCAGATCAGGGCTGCCAAGAAAGCGCTTCTGGTGGAAGGTACCAAACGTCACCGACACCATGGCCACCACGTTAACAGCCAGCGGAACGACCAGCCCGCTCAGTTGTTCGACATCAGTGGCAGCAAACTTCGGCTGAAGCACAATGAGAATACCAACGAAGCCAAGACCAACGCCTACCCAGCGCCGCAAGCTGATCGTCTCGCCGCTGAAAGGGCGGGCGAGGAGCGCGGTGAGGAGAGGTTGCAACGCAGCGATCAGCGCGGAAATCCCCGCCGGCAGGCCTTGCGAGATCGGCCACCACACACCACCCAGATAGACCGCGTGCATGAGCGCTCCCGACACCAGCATGTTGACGGCTTCGCGCTTGCTCGAGGGTTGTCGTGCGCCAGCCGCCAGCGCGAACGCACCCACCAGCAGACCGGCGGTGGCATAACGGACCGACAGAAAGGTCAGCGGATCAGCGTGTGGCGCGGCATATTTCGCAACGATCCAGCCGGTTGACCAGATAAAAACGAATATCGCCGGCGCCAGGCGAAGGATTAGGGCAGGCGTCATGGCGCGGTCGTAGACGAGGTGCCGGTTACAGGCAATCACCTAAAGGTATCTGGCGTTTGCCGCTGTCCCGCTCTATCTGCTCTCACGAGGGAGTGCCGATGCCTGTCTATTATTTCCTGCGCCGCTGCGTGACCGTCGCCTGGGACGCCTATTGGCGCTTCACCTATAATGATGGCTGGGCGATTGCGAGCCACATCGCGCTGTCGGCGTTGCTGGCAATCTTTCCCTTCCTTATTTTTGTGACCGCTCTGGCCGCTTTCTTCGGCACCGTCGATCTCGCCAATCAGGTGGTCGACCTGCTGTTTGCCGCCTGGCCGGACCGTATCGTCGTACCCATCCGCGCCGAGCTTGCCAATGTCCTGAGCAATCAGCGCCGCGATCTGCTGACGCTGGGTGCGGCACTGATGCTGTGGTTCTCGTCATCGGGCGTCGAGGCTGTCCGCGTCGGTCTCAACCGTGCCTATGGCGAGCGCGAGACGCGCTGGTGGTTCCAGACGCGGGCGCAATCGATGTTCTTCGTCGTCCTCGGCGCTTTCGGCCTGCTTGCCCTGTCCTTTTTCATCGTTCTGGCGCCAGCAGCCTTCCAGGCGGCTGAAGCCCTCTTCCCCAATCTTGCCGTCCAGATCGACGAATTGCAGCAGCGCGTGCTCACCTCGCGCTATGCGATTACGGCTGCCATCCTGCTGACGGCGCTCCTCTGCGCCCACCTGTTTCTGCCGGCCGGCTCGCGACGCCTGCGTGACGTGCTGCCCGGTATTGTCGTGACGCTGGTCCTATGGATCGTTGCTGCAACGACATTTGCCTATTACCTGACGCGCTTTGCCAATTACGCCCGCACCTACGCCGGCTTCGCCTCGGTGATGATCGCCCTGGTGTTTTTATACTTCATCGCCGTCATCTTCATTCTCGGTGGCGAATTGAATTCAGCATGGCTGCGCTCCCGACAGGCCAAACCGGCGCCGGCACCAACCCTCTTTCCCATCGATCGCTGAGGAAGGCGATACGCCGGCTAGGGCATGCTGCGAAAAAGTGGGAACCGGATTTTCGATAACAGCCTGCGAAAACAATAAGATGAGAGCAGGTTGCGATTCCGTGTAAACGCAATGCGCTCTAGGCACTGCCAAGAAGAATACCCGTCAGAAAGACGAGGAACCCGCCAAGCACCACCTGGAAAGCTGCCCGCATGAAGGGAGTATCCATATATTTGGCGCGGATCCACGCAATCACCCACAATTCGATGAGAACGATGACGCTTGCAATCGCGGTGGCGATCCAGAACGCATTGGGGACGCGGTCAGGCACCAGATAGGGCAGCGTATGGCCAACGCCGCCAAGCGTCGTCATGATGCCGCATACCGCCCCGCGCAGCCACGGCCCGCCGCGCCCCGTCATCGAGCCATCGTCCGACAGCGCTTCGGCAAAGCCCATGGAAATCCCCGCACCGATGGAGGCTGCCATGCCGATCAGGAACGTTTCCCAATTATTCTGGGTGGCAAAGGCCGCCGCAAATACCGGAGCAAGCGTTGACACTGAGCCATCCATCAATCCCGCCAGTCCGGGCTGGACATATTGCAGGATGAACATGCGCTTTTGCGTCGCCTCTTCTTCGGCGCGCGCGTCCGGCGTCAGATTGGCTTCCTCAAGCTTGCCGGCCATGTGCTCATGGCTTGCTTCGGCTGCCGCCAGATCGCCCAGCAGCTTGCGGATATCAGGGTCGCTCGCCCGCGCCATGGCGGTTCGATAAAATCGTGCCGCCTGATATTCCATCGTCGCCGCCTCACGGCGCACGAGGTCAAGCGTCAATGGCTGAAGCGTCCACACCGGCTTGTGGCGGATAAAACCCGAGACATCCTCGCGACGCACCAGCGGAATGTGATCGCCGAACTTGCTCTTGAACAGATCGATGAGGGAGCGGCGATGGCCGTCCTCCTCGATCGCCATTTCCTCGAAGATACGTGCCGAGGCGGAAAAATCAGCACGAAGCCGCTCGGCGATATCGCGATAGCGATGCGCGTCCTCTTCCTCGGCGGCAATGGCAAGCGCCAGTATTTCCTTCATCGACAGGCTGTCGAACGAGCGGCGTGAGAGCTGAAATCGGAACACGGATGCGATGCCTTCCACCTGATATAATTTAGAGGCATTCTAAACTGAGCGGATGCGGTTTGTGAAGCCCGCCGGGAGCCGGATCGTCTTACGCGACAATATGCGCCAGCGCCGCCCGCAGATCCCGCGGAACGGGGACGGGGCGGCGGGTTTTCGAATCGACATAAACGTGAACAAAATGCCCGTGCGCGGCGCATTCCCGCTCACCTTCGGCGAAAATACCGATCTCATAGCGCACCGAACTCGTGCCGATCCGGGCAGCGAGCACGCCCGCTTCCACAATCTGGGGATAGGACAGGGCGGAAAAATAGGTGCACCCCGTTTCGACCACGAGCCCGACAACGGCGCTCTCCAGCGGCTTTAAGCCGCCTTCCTCGATGAGGAAACGGTTGGCGGCGGCGTCGAAAAACGACAGGTAAACAACGTTGTTGAGGTGGCCATACATATCATTGTCCGACCAGCGCGTCGTGATGGTCGTAAAATAGCGGAAATCGCTGCGCGGGCGCGGCGCCGCCCTCATGCGAGCGCCTCGCTCAGGAATTGCCCGCCAAGCCTCAACCCCTCGCCGTCGATGCCGTGGCCAAGCCCCGGGCAGACATGGAAGCGCGCCGGTCGGCCCGCTTCACCCAGCGCCTGGGCCGCGTCAAACATGAAATTGATCGGCAGCATTTGATCCTGATCGCCGTGGATGAGCAGAATCGGCGGCGTTGCGGTGGCCTCGCCCAGATGTTCCGGCCCCGCGAGGAGCCCCGAATAGCCGAGAATGGCGCCCGGACCCCGCAGGCGGCGCAGACCGACATGAAGCGCCATCATCGTCCCTTGCGAGAAGCCAACCAGTGCCAGCCTGGTGCCATCAAGCGCGTAGCGTTGCAGCTCGCTGTCGAGATAGGCGTTGAGACCAGCGGCAGCAGCGCTCGTACCGCGCCAGCGCTCGGAGGGGTCGCGCATGGTGAGCGCGAACCATTGCCGGCCCATGGGCGCACCCGCACAGGGCTCCGGCGCATGCGGGCTTGCGAAGGCGGTATCGGGCAGGATGTGCGCCCAATGGCGCCCGATATCGATGAGATCATCACCATTGGCGCCGTAGCCATGAAGAAAAACAACCAGATTTTTTGCCTTGCCGCCTGAGCTTGGCGCCAGGCGCGGACCGTTGAGCATGATTTACCCCGTTACCCCTTCGCGCATTTTGACGACGCGGTAATAAGCCCAGAGCAGCCGTGCCGCAACACCGCGCCAGGGCCGCCAGGCTTCCGCCATGGCAAGCAACGCCTTTTCCTTGGGCCGGCTATCCAGCGCGTAAGCAATGCGCACCGCCTCCTGCAGCGCCAGATCGCCGGCAGCAAAAGCATCGCCATGGCCCAGACAGAACAGGCAATAGATATCCGCCGTCCACGGGCCGATGCCGGGCAGCGCCGTCAATTTCTCCCGCACCCCGTCACTGTCGAGCGTCAGCAGCACGTCGTGATCAAGCTCGCCCTTCACCATCGCCTTGGCGGCTGCCTTGAGTGTTTTTACCTTGGCCGCCGAAAGGCCGGCGGCACGTAGCGTCGCCTCCCGCTTCAAGGCAAAGCGCTTGGGATCAAGACCTGGAACCAGTGCTTCCACCCGCGCCTCGATGGCATTTGCCGCCTTGACCGATAATTGTTGCGCAATCACGATACCGGCAAGGCCGGCAAAGCCGCCTGCGGAGCGACGCAGCGGCAGCGGCCCGGCAAGGGCGCTCATCTCGGCAAACACAGGATCACGCGTCATGAGCCAGGCAAGCCCGGAGGCGATATCCTCGTCCGAATCGATGCGTGTGCTCATGGAGTTTTCCTAGCATGGAGACGACCGCGAACGGGAGGGCGGCGCGCCTGCGCTTTGCGCCATCTCCCAACGGGGCGTTGCACCTTGGCCATGCCCTCTCGGCCCTGCTCAATGCCGAAGCGGCCCAACGCCTCAGCGGGCGGTTTCTCGTGCGCATCGAGGATATCGACCAGACCCGCAGCACCCCGGCGCACATCACCGGCATGCGCCGCGATCTCGCCTGGCTGGGCCTTGACTGGGAAAAGCCCGAGCGCCGCCAGTCCGGGCAAATGGCGGCGTATGGCGCAGCCCTCGACAGGCTGAAGCAGCAGCGGCTCGTCTATCCCTGCTTTGCCAGCCGCAGCGAGATTACGACGGCCATCGTCAGTCATATGGACTGGCCGCGCGATCCTGACGGCAGTCCGCTCTATCCGGGCTTGTGGCGCGACGCCGACCACAGCACCATCGCTGCCCGCCTGGCAGCTGGCGACAGACCAGCCTGGCGGCTCGACATGAGGCGCGCGAGTAAACAGGTGGGCGCGGTTACCTGGCATGAACTTGGCACCGATACACCACGCACGATCGACAACGATCCGGCCATGTGGGGCGATGTGGTGCTGGCACGCAAGGATATCGCGACGAGCTATCATCTTTCCGTTGTCGTCGATGATGCGCTGCAGGCGATCACGCATATCATTCGCGGCCACGACCTCTATCACGCAACAAGCCTGCATCGCCTGTTACAAGGCCTGCTTGGCCTGCCGCAACCTTCCTATCTCCATCACCGCCTCATCCTCGCCCCAGACGGCCGTAAATTATCGAAAAGCCGCAAAGACCAGAGCCTGGCAGGCTTGAGGGCCATGGGCGCAACGCCTGACGATATTCTCCGGCTGATCGGCTGGAACCCCGATGCCGATCTGGCCGGCCTATCCGCCAATGCCCAGAAACCAAAGCCACACACCGGTTGAGACAACGGCCAGCAGGCTCGAGAGGGCAATCGCCTGCGAAATCATCGCGATGCCGGTCTGGTGGCGCAAGGCGAAGAGATAGACATTGACGCCCACCGGAGCAGAGGCAAACACCACGGCGGTTGCCAGGTATATCGGCGGCAAAAGAAAGACATGGGCGCCGAGGACATAGACGAGTGCGGGTGCCGCGACGAGCTTCATGGCGCTGATGAAGAGCCCGCGATCGATCCGCCCCGCGATGCCGTAGCGTGCCAGAGAGCCGCCCAGGCTGATGAGCGCACACGGCACCCCTGTGGCCCCGAGCGCCAGCAGCAGCTGATCAGGCGGGCCAGCGAGCCTGAAGCCCGAAAAACTGAACAGAACGCCCGCGATGATCGCCAGAAACAACGGATGCGTTGCCAGCCCGCGCGTCAGGCTGCGCCCCATCTGCCCTTGTGGACCGCTTGCCGCCTGCTCCACCATCAATGTGGCGACAACCATCGAGAGCGGCAGATTGAGGCCGAGGATGAGCGCAATCGGCACGCCCACCTGCTCGCCATGCGCCTTCACCAGCAGCGGAATACCGATCATCACCGTATTGCCCATGGCCGCCGCCATGCCCGCCAGCACCGCTTCGCTCCGCGCCATCGCCAGAATCCGCCTGCCGAGGAATTGCGTCAGCGCCCAGGAAAGCCCGATCGCCCCGAAATAGCTCGCCCAATAGCCCCACGGGATCGTTGCGGGTAATGCGGAGGTCGCCAGAGTGCGGAAAAGGTAGGCCGGCATGGCGAGCACAAACGAAAACTGACCCACGCCATCGGCCGTTTCCGCCGTGATGAGGCGCAGCTTGACTGCCACCAGCCCGACCGCGATGAGCCCGAAGACCGGCAGGACGATGGCAAGGATCTGCGTCACATCCAGCCCCTTTGCGCCCGTCAATCATTGCGGGATCTACTGCCGCCGCCCGTTCTGATCATGCCTGTCAGGCGGCGACCGAAGTATGCTCGCCCACCAGCGCCACCAGGTCGAACATGATGCGGTTGAGATCGAAATCCTTTGGCGTATAGACCGCGCTGACGCCTGCTTTCTTCAGCGCTTCGGCGTCTTCGGTCGGGATAATGCCGCCAACCACCAGCGGAATATCGCTCAAACCGCGCGCTTTGAGCGTCGCCAGCACATCCGCCACCAGCGGCAGATGGCTGCCCGACAGGACCGACAGGCCGATGACATGGGCACGGCGCGCTATCGCCTGATCGACGATTTCGGCAGGCGTCAGGCGGATGCCATCGTAAACGACCTCGATGCCGCAATCGCGCGCCCTGACGGCAATCTGTTCAGCCCCGTTGGAATGCCCGTCAAGACCCGGCTTTCCGACCACAAACGTCATGCGCCGGCCAAGCTTCTGTGAGACCGCATCAACTGCCGCTCTCACGTCGTCGAGCCCCTCGACATCGTTGCGCGCTGCCCGCCCGACGCCGGTCGGTGCCCGGTATTGGCCGAAGATCTGGCGCAACGCCTCGCCCCATTCGCCGGTGGTGACGCCGGCCTTGGCGCAGGCAATCGACGGCTCCATGATGTTGCGCCCCGACGATGCAGCCGCGCGCAGAGCCGCCAGCGCTTCCGCCACCGCTTGCTCATCGCGGGCCTGACGCCAGGCTTCCAGACGCGCCACCTGCTCGGCCTCAACCGCCGGATCAACCATTTCGATCGCGTCCGCGCCCGTGCCAAGCGGCGAGGGATAACCATCCTTGAAGGCGTTGACGCCAACGACGATCTGCTCGCTTCTCTCGATCGCCTCAAGCCGCGCCGTATTGCTCGCAACCAAACGCTCTTTGAGATAGCCGCTATCAATCGCCGTCACCGCCCCGCCGATCTCGGCAATGCGCCGCAATTCCTCACGCGCCTGCTGCTTGAGTTCATCGACCTTGCGGGCGATTTCGGGCGAGCCATCGAAAATATCGCCATATTCCAGCAGGTCCGTTTCATAGGCCATGATCTGCTGCATGCGCAGCGACCATTGCTGGTCAAAGGGGCGCGGCAGGCCAAGCGCCTCGTTCCAGGCGGGCAGCTGGACGGCGCGTGCGCGCGCCTTCTTCGACAGCACCACCGCCAGCATCTCGATCATGATGCGCGAGATGTTGTTTTCCGCCTGCTGCTCGGTAAGGCCGAGGCTGTTCACCTGCACGCCGTAGCGAAAGCGCCGGTGCTTTTCATCCCTCACCGCGTAACGCTCAGCCGTGATCTCGTCCCACAATTCGGTGAAGGCGCGCATCTTGCAGATTTCGGTCACAAAGCGCATGCCGGCATTGACGAAGAAAGAAATCGAGCCGACGACGCCCCCGAACGCTTCCTCGCTCACATCACCCGAGGCTTTGACCGCATCGAGAATAGCAATCGCGGTGGCAAGCGCGTAGGCCAGTTCCTGAACCGGCGTCGCGCCCGCTTCCTGCAGATGGTAGCTGCACACATTCATCGGGTTCCATTTCGGCAGCGCCCGATTGGTGAAGGTGATGACGTCACGCGTCAGCCTGATCGAGGGATCGGGCGGAAACACGTAAGTGCCCCGCGACAGATATTCCTTGATGATGTCGTTTTGCGTCGTTCCCGCAAGGCACTGCCGGTCCTCGCCGCGCTCATCGGCCAACGCGACGTAAAGCGCCAGCAGCCACGGCGCTGTCGCATTGATAGTCATCGACGTGTTCATTTTCTCAAGCGGAATGCCGTCGAAAAGCTGGCGCATATCCCCAAGATGGCCAACCGGCACACCCACTTTGCCAACCTCGCCGCGCGCCAGAATATGGTCGCTGTCATAGCCGGTCTGGGTTGGCAGATCGAAGGCGATCGATAGCCCCGTCTGCCCCTTGGCGAGGTTGGCGCGATAGAGCGCGTTTGACTTTTCCGCCGTCGAATGCCCGGCATACGTCCTGAAAATCCAAGGTTTATCGCGCATGGCCTGCTCCCCGCAGCGTGCTGAGTGACGCCCTTATCGCAGCGCACAAGAGCTGTGACAAGATTGCACGAAGACGGATGATGATCACAGGGAGGGGGCAGACTGATCAGCTGCGACAGATCGCGACGTCTGCCAATATGAATTCCGCCTTATGCCCCCGCTCAAGCAGAGGCTTGCCGCTCTCGCCTTGCCGCACTACACTGTGCAATGCACAATTTTGCGCTGCGTTGCATCAGACCTGGAGAGACGCCGATGTCCGCGACCGCTGCCAAGCCTGTCCTGGTGAAGGCGAGTTATCCGATTAATGAAATTCCGCCGCTTGGCCACGTGCCCGAGCGTATGACCGGCTGGACGATCCGCAAGGACCGCCACGGCCCGCCTGACACCTCGATGTTGCTCGAGGAAGTGCCGACGTGGACGATCGGTGATGACGAGGTGCTGATGCTGGTGATGGCAGGCGGCGTCAATTATAACGGCGTGTGGGCGGCCCTCGGACAACCGATCTCGCCGCTCGACGGCCACAAGCAGCCCTTCCATATCGCCGGCTCCGATGCGTCAGGCGTGGTGTGGGCAGTCGGCCCCAAGGTCAAGCGCTGGAAAATCGGTGATGAGGTGATCGTCCATTGCAACCAGGACGATGGCGATGACGAGGAATGCAATGGTGGCGATCCGATGTTCTCGCCCTCCCAGCGCATCTGGGGTTACGAGACGCCGGACGGCTCATTTTCGCAATTCTGCCGCGTGCAGGCCCGCCAGCTGATGCCGAAACCCAAACACCTCACCTGGGAGGAGGCAGCCTGCTACACTTTGACGCTGGCCACCGCCTATCGCATGTTGTTTGGCCACGCCCCGCACACCTTGAAACCCGGTGACAACGTTCTCGTCTGGGGCGCCTCCGGCGGCCTTGGCGTCTTCGGCGTCCAGCTTGCCGCAGCCTCCGGCGCCAACGCCATCGGCGTCATTTCGGATGAATCGAAGCGTGATTACGTGTTGAGCCTCGGTGCCAAGGGCGTCATCAACCGCAAGGACTTTACCTGCTGGGGCCAGATGCCGACCGTCAATTCCGAGGAATATGGCGCATGGACGAAGGAAGCCCGCCGCTTCGGCAAGGCGATCTGGGATATCACCGGCAAGAAGGATGTCGATATTGTTTTCGAGCATCCCGGTGAAGCCACTTTCCCGGTCTCCTGCCTGGTGGTGAAGCGCGGCGGCATGGTCGTTTTCTGCGCCGGGACATCAGGCTTCAATATCACGTTTGACGCCCGCTATGTGTGGATGCGCCAGAAGCGCATTCAGGGCTCTCATTTCGCTCACCTGAAACAAGCCTCCGCCGCCAATGAATTTGTCGTGCGCCGCCTTGTCGATCCCTGCATGTCGGAAGTCGTCCCGTTCGAAAAAATCCCGGCAGCCCACATGAAGATGTGGAAGAACCAGCACGCGCCCGGCAACATGGCCGTCCTCGTCTGCTCTCCGCGGCCCGGTCTTCGTACCTTCGAGGATGTTCTGGAAGCGCACGCCGGCGCCTGAACGAACCTTGCGCCCGGCGCTGGCGACCGCTATGACCCCGCGCGCCTGAAACGCGCGCAGGAGATAAGCGATGGCCAATTTCAAACTGCTGCTTTTGCCCGGTGACGGCATCGGCCCCGAAGTGATGGGCCAGGCCGAGGCCATCGTCAGCTTTCTCGACAAACAGGGCATTGTCGGATTTTCCGTCGAACGCGATCTGGTCGGCGGCGCTGCCTATGACGCGCACGGCGTGGCGATCAGCGATGCGGCCATGGACCGGGCGCAGGAGGCCGATGCAGTCCTCTTTGGCGCCGTCGGCGGGCCGAAATGGGACAAGGTGCCCTATCAGCACCGCCCGGAGGCCGGGCTTTTACGGCTACGCAAGGATATGGGGCTTTTTGCCAATCTGCGCCCTGCCATCTGCTATCCAGCCCTTGCGGACGCCTCTTCGCTCAAAAAAGAGCTGGTCGAGGGGCTCGACATGATGATCGTGCGCGAGCTGACGGGCGGCGTCTATTTCGGCGAGCCCAAGGAAATCGTCACGCTGGAGAATGGCGAGAAGCGCGGCGTCGATACGCAGGTCTACACCACCCATGAAATCGACCGCATTGCCCGCGTTGCCTTTGATCTGGCGCGCCTTCGCCGCAACAAGGTGTCATCGGCCGAAAAGCGTAACGTCATGAAAACCGGCGTTTTGTGGAACGAGGTGGTAACCGCCATCCATAAGCGCGATTATAGCGATGTGACGCTCGAACATGTGCTGGCCGATAATTGCGCCATGCAGCTCGTGCGCACGCCAAAGCAGTTCGACGTCATCGTCTGCGACAATCTCTTTGGCGATATTCTCTCAGACGTTGCGGCCATGCTGACGGGCTCGCTTGGCATGTTGCCCTCAGCCTCTCTTGGCGCAACGGACATCAACACCGGGAAGCGCAAGGCGCTCTATGAGCCGGTTCATGGCTCGGCGCCTGATATCGCCGGGCAGAGCGCTGCCAACCCTCTGGCGATGATCGCCTCGCTTGCCATGGCGCTGCGCTATTCGTTTGGCGAGGGGAAACTCGCCGACGCGCTGGAAGCAGCCCTTGCCGATGTCCTGGCCGCCGGCACCCGCACCCGCGATATCGCGGCGCCTGGCACCAACGCCGTATCGACGACGGACATGGGCAGCGCCGTGCTGAAAGCTTTCCAGAAACGGCTGTGAAGGCGCTAAACGCTTTCCTGCTCAAGGTAGAAAAAGACATGGGAGCGGCTGCGCTCCCCTTCACTATATCCTCTGGCGCGCAGCAGCGCGAAAACATCACGCGTCCACATGGCGCTGCTGTCTTTCATCAGCAGCACGCGGGGCAGAAGGGCTGCGGCTGCCGTCTCGACGAAAGACCACAAAACGAGATCCTCCGAACCGCTGATATCCACCTTCATCACATCCGCGCCTTCAAACCCTTCCTCGATCAGTACCGCTTCGAGCTTGCGGCCACGTACCTTGACGCTTTCTCCCTGGCCGCGTCCGCCGATGCGCGACCCGCCGCGATCGCGCTGATCGATAAAAAGATCGACCTCGCCTTCCCGGTCCGCCAGCGCAATGCCAAGCGGGCGAATATCAAACCCCGGATGGTTCTCTACGTTGAAGGCAAGTCTCTCACGTATGTCCGGCTGCGGCTCGATCGCCAGCACCCGCGCCCTGCCGCCGGCAAGCTGCGCGGCCATCAGTGAAAAGAGCCCGACATTGGCGCCCAGGTCGATGAATGTGAACAGGCTTTTGCGGGCGACCGCCTCGCGTGCCAACCGCGCCAGCACCATGCGCTCCAGCGGATGAAAAAGCTGCGGCGTGTAGAGCGCGGCCTTTTCACACGTATTGCCCACGGGATAGAGCCGCAACCTGAGGTTGAAATGAGTAACGTCGACGCCCGCTTCGCCAAGCCTGGCCATCGCACGGCGCCGCAAGAGGATGGCGGTGCGCATGCCAAGCCAGTTTCCCGGCAATCGTGACGTGATCGCCTGGATCAGGCGATGGGCACCGCGCGGGACGGACGAGCCAAACGGCCTTGTATCGACATAAAGATGCATTATCGCCCTGTACGCGGCGGCACCGGCGTTTCCGGCACGGGGGTCAGCGGCCCTTTTCCCTCTTTCCACGAAATGAGGTTATCGACCACCAGCATGCCCATCGCATCGCGCGTATAGGTGGTCGCAGAGCCTACATGCGGGGCAAGGGCCACATTATCAAGTGCCATCAGCTCGGCTGGAACCTTCGGCTCGAACTCGAAGACATCGAGGCCCGCCGAGCCAAGCTTGCCTGTCTTCAGGCAATCAATGAGGGCTGTTTCGTCGACAACCGGGCCGCGCGCCACATTGACGAGGCACCCTTGTGGCCCAAGCGCCTCGATCACGTCACGGCTGACCAGATGATGGGTGGCCGCACCGCCCGGCGTGATCACGATGAGCACGTCGCTGTCAGCCGCCATTTCCGTCAGATTTCCATAGTAACGGAACGGCAGGCCGGCTTTGGCCGAGCGGGCATGGTAGGAAATGCCGGCGATGTTGAAGCCCGAAAGGCGTTTGGCAATGGTCTGGCCGATACGCCCGAAGCCAAGAATGCCGACCCGTTTGCCAATCAGTGTGCCGGTCAGGGGAAAATTACCACCGGGCCATTTGCCGGCGCGCACGAAGGCGTCAGCCTGCGGCATGCGACGAATGGCGCCAAGCAGCAGGGCGATTGTCGTATCGGCCACCTCGTCATTGAGCACATCAGGCGTATTGGTGACAACGATACCGCGCTTGGCACAGGCAGCCGTATCGACGCTATCGTAACCGACGCCGAAATTGCCGACGATCTCCAGCTTGGGCAACTGATCTATCAGATCGGCCTTGCACGGCGCCCCGCCCGAGGCGACGACAAAACGACATTGCGCACCAAGCCTCGAGACAAGCGCCGCCGGATCATCCGCCAGCCACATCTCATGGACGCTGAAGGCATGCCCGAGCGCCTCGCGCGCCTTCTGGGGCAGGGGTTTCAACAGCAGACAATCGGGCTTCATCAGCACTCTCCTCGTTCCTGTGGTGAACTTAGCCGCTTTACGCCGCGAAACGAAATGCTTGATTTCGTTGACAGGCATGAGATGCTGCTGCCTGAGTATGCATTCGCCCACAAGAGGCGATGGTCGTTTTGGGCCTGAACCACAGCGAACCAGCAGATATGCTCGGGGGAGGACAGTATGGCGTCGGTGGATATCGTCAGCGTACGCAAGGCATTCGGCGCCACACAGATTCTGCACGGTGTGTCGGTGCCGATCGCCGATGGCGAATTCGTCGTGCTTGTCGGTCCATCGGGCTGCGGCAAATCGACATTGCTGCGCATGATTGCCGGCCTTGAGAACATATCCGCTGGCGAAATACGCATTGGCGAGCGCGTGGTCAACTCACTGCCGCCCAAAGCGCGTGACGTGGCGATGGTGTTCCAGAACTACGCGCTTTACCCGCACATGACGGTCGCCGCCAATATGGGTTTCTCGTTGAAGTTGCGCGGCACCGACAATCGCGAAATCGCTGCCCGCGTCGACAAGGCCGCCGGTATTCTTGGTCTCACCCCGCTTCTCGAGCGCTATCCCCGTCAGCTCTCCGGCGGCCAGCGCCAGCGCGTCGCCATGGGCCGCGCCATTGTCCGCGATCCGCAGGTCTTCCTCTTCGACGAGCCCCTGTCCAACCTTGATGCCAAGCTGCGTGTCGCCATGCGCACCGAGATCAAGGAGCTGCATCAACGGCTGAAGACAACCACCGTTTACGTCACCCACGATCAGATCGAGGCCATGACCATGGCCGACAAGATCGTCGTCATGCATGACGGACGCGTCGAGCAGATGGGTGCGCCGCTTGCGCTCTATGACCGCCCGGACAATCTCTTCGTTGCCGGCTTTATCGGCTCGCCGGCCATGAATTTCATCAAGGGAACGCTCGTCATCAACGGCCAGCCGACCTTCAAATCGGATGGCGGTGCCACCATCAAGCTTGACAAGGCAGGTGCTGCCGATGGCGCCCGCGTCATTCTGGGCGTGCGCCCTGAGCATCTGGCTGTGACACCTGACGGGATCGACGCTACCGTTCTGGTCGTTGAGCCGACGGGCTCGGAAATCCTCGCCGTGGTCAAGATGGGCGACCAGGAAATGCAATGCCTGTTTCGCGAGCGCCTGGCGCTTACGCCCGGCCAGTCCATCCGCATTGCTCCGCAGCCGGGCATGACACATCTTTTCGATGAGGCGAGCGGCAAGCGGATCGCCTGACATACATGTATTGAACGTCACTTATCAAAGAGCAGCCGGACAAACCGGCGTTATTCAACGGAGGAAACGATGACTTTCAACGGATTAACCCGCCGCTCGATTCTCGCAGGTGGCGCTGCAATGGCCGCTGGCGGCAGCGATCTTCTCGGCTTCGCCAAAGCCTGGGCCCAGGCTTCACCCTTCAAGCCGGAAGCCGGCGCCAAGCTCAGTCTGCTGCGCTGGAAGCGCTTCGTCGCGGCAGAAGATGACGCCTTCGTCGCAACGCTCGATGCCTTTACCAAGGCAACCGGCGTGACGGTGACGGTATCAAATGAATCCTATGAGGATGTCCAACCCAAGGCCTCGGTCGCCGCCAATACCGGACAGGGACCTGACATCATCTGGGGCCTGCATTCTCTTGCCCATCTCTTTCCCGCCAAGCTCGTCGACATGTCCGACCTTTGCGATTACCTCGGCAAAAAATATGGCGGCTGGGTTCCTCTCGCCGAAGCCTATGGCAAAAGCGGCGGCAAATGGATCTGCATTCCCATCGGCACCAGCGGCGCGATGATCAATTACCGCAAATCTTCCGTTGAAAAAGCCGGTTTCAAGGAGTTTCCTGCCGACACCGCTGGCTTCCTTGAGCTGTGCAAGGCCCTGAAAGCCAATGGTACGCCGGCTGGTTTCCCCTTCGGGCATGCTTCGGGCGATGCCAATAGTTTCGTGCATTGGCTTCTTTGGTCGCATGGCGGCTACCTTGTCGACAAGAACGACAAGGTCATCATCAATTCGCCGGAAACCGTGAAGGCGCTTGAATATGCCAAGGCTCTCTACGACACCTTCATCCCCGGCACCGTGTCGTGGAATGACGCGTCAAACAACAAGGCCTTCCTTGCCGGCGAGCTGCATCTGACCGCCAACGGCATCTCCATTTACGTTGCCGCCAAGAACGACAAGAAGGATTTCGCCGACGATATTCATCACGGCTACTATCCGGTGGGCCCGGTTGGCAAACCGCAGGAACTGCATCTGTGCTATCCGGCGATGATCTTCAACTATACGAAATTCCCTAACGCGTCTAAGGCGTTACTCGCCTTCATGCTGGAGAAAGAACAGTATAGCAAATGGCTGAGCGGCGCTCAGGGCTACCTGACCCACCTGCTCAACGCCTATGACAGCGACCCGGTATGGACGGATGACCCGAAGCGAACCGTCTTTCGTGAATCCTCCAAGCGCTCGCTGCCGGCGAGCGGCATCGGCAAGATCGGTGAAGCGGCGGCGTCCGCTCTTGCCGACTTCCTCGTCGTCGACATGTTTGCCAACTACGTGACGGGGCGCGAGGATATCAAGGGTGCCATCGCCTCAACCGAACGTCTGGCAAAACGCATCTATCGCTGAACGATCACGCTCGCCGGGCAGCTCCCACAGGCTGTCCGGCAGCGATACTGTCCGCAGCCGTGCCTCCGACCCGGGGCACCACGATGACGGGAATGGACGATGAGCGAGCAGGCATTACCGATGGCCCGGCAACGATTGGCTATCGCCGAACCGACAGCCTGGGAACGGCTGGTCACCAACCGCAACTGGCTCGGCTTCTGGTTCATGATGCCGGCCGCTGCCATCCTCATTCTGTTTCTGGCCTACCCGCTCTTCCTCGGCGTCTGGTTGAGCTTCACCGATACGCGCATCGGCCGCGACGGCGTGTTTATCGGTCTTGAGAATTACGAATGGCTGTCGGACGATTCGATTTTCCTGCAATCGATCTTCAACACCGTGCTTTATACGACGGTCGCCAGCATCGTGAAATTCGCCCTCGGCCTTTATCTGGCGCTGCTGCTCAATGAGCGCGTGCCCTTCAAGGCCATCGTTCGTTCCATCGTCCTCATTCCCTTTATCGTGCCCACCGTTCTGTCGGCGCTCGCCTTCTGGTGGATCTATGACACCCAGTTCTCGATCATCTCATGGTCGCTGAAGCAGCTGGGCCTTTTGGATACGAACATCGATTTCCTCGGCAATCCCTTCAACGCCCGCGTCTCCGTCATCATCGCCAATATCTGGCGCGGTGTGCCCTTCGTGGCGATCACCCTTCTCGCCGGCCTGCAGACCGTCTCGCCCTCGCTTTACGAGGCAGCAACCCTTGACGGGGCGACGCGCTGGCAGATTTTCCGCTATATCACCTACCCTCTCCTCACCCCGATCATTGCCGTGGTGATGACGTTCTCCGTCCTCTTCACCTTCACCGACTTCCAGCTCATCTGGGTTCTCACCCGCGGTGGACCGGTGAACGCCACGCACCTCATGGCGACCCTCAGCTACCAGCGGGCCATTCTCGGCGGCAGGCTTGGCGAGGGCGCGGCGATCGCCACGTCGATGATCCCCTTCCTTGTCGTCGCAATCATGGTGTCGTTCTACGGATTGCAGAAGCGCAAATGGCAGCAAGGCGAAAACAATGACTGACACCAGCCTCAAAGCCACGAATAACGACGATCATTCAGTCGGCATGGATTATCTGGAAAAGCTGTCGAGCCGGCTGGTGACGCTTTATCTGCCGCTTGGCATCATCATGGTGTCGCTGCTCTTCCCGTTTTACTGGATGGCGCTGACGGCAATCAAACCTGACGACCAGCTCCTCGATTTCGCGCGGGTCAATCCGTTCTGGACAACGGCGCCAACCTTCAAGCACATCTACAAACTGCTCTTTGAATCGCAATATCCGCTATGGTTGTGGAACACGATGTACGTCGCCGTGTGCGCCACCATGCTGTCGATCATTGCCAGCGTCATGGCCGCCTACTCCATCGTCCGCCTGCGCTACAAGGGCGCGCAACTTGTCGGCATGCTGATCTTCCTTGCCTATCTTGTGCCGCCATCGATCCTCTTCATTCCGCTGGCCTCTGTCATCTACTCCTACGGCCTGTTTGATTCGCCGCTTGCCCTCATTCTCGTCTACCCCACCATCCTCATTCCCTTCTCGACCTGGCTGCTGATGGGTTATTTCAAATCCATCCCCTACGAGCTTGAGGAGTGCGCCCTCATCGACGGCGCCACCCGCTGGCAGATCCTCACCCGTATCGTCCTGCCGCTCGCCATTCCTGGCCTCATCTCGGCCTTCATCTTCTCCTTCACCCTGTGCTGGAACGAGTTCATCTACGCGCTCACCTTCCTGTCCTCGAACGAGAACAAGACGATCCCGGTTGCCATCGTCAACGAGTTCGTCGATGGCGACATCTATCGCTGGGGGTCATTGATGGCAGGCGCTCTCATGGGTTCATTGCCGCTGGTCATTCTCTATGCCTTCTTCGTCGAGCACTACGTGTCGGCGATGACGGGCGCGGTGAAGGAATAGCGCTCCATGTCGGTTGCTTTCATCGGTCTTGGCGCCATGGGTCTGCCCATGGCAAAGCGCCTGATGGGGGCCGGCTTTGACGTTCACGGTTGCGATATTGCCCCGGGACCATTGGACGCACTGAAAAGCGCCGGCGGACAGGCAAGCACCAACCCGGCCGAGGCGCTGCGTGGCGCCAGCGCCGTCTTTGTCATGACCGCGACCGGCGCACAGGCCCAAACCGTCCTTTTCGGCGCCGGGGAGGCTGCTTCTGCCGCCACCAGGGGCGCAATCTTCATCCTGCAATGCACACAAAGCGCGGCCATGGCGCGCGATCTTGGCGCACGCCTTGAAGCCTTGGGCCATCACGTCCTTGATGCTCCCGTCTCAGGTGGCGCTGTCGGCGCCGAGGCCGGCGCCCTGACAGTGATGGCGTCGGGCAGCGAGGCAGCCTTTGCCGCCGCCGCTCCGCTGCTCAGACCCTTGGCCAAAACCGTCTACAACATCGGTCGCGAGCTTGGCCTTGGCTCGACCGTCAAGACGATCAACCAATTGCTGGCTGGCGTGCACATCGCTGTGGGCGCCGAAGCCATGGCGCTTGGCGCCAAGGCCGGCATCGAGCCGAAACTCCTTCTCGATATCCTCATGTCGGGGGCGGCAGGCAGCTGGATGCTGGGCAATCGCGGTCCACGCATGCTGGAAGACGAGCCAGCCGTCACCTCGGCGGTCGATATTTTCGTCAAGGATCTCGGGCTCGTCGATGATCTTGCCCGTGGCCTGCGCCAACCAGCCCCCATCGCCATGGCAGCCTTGCAGCAATTCATCGCCGCCTCCGCCATGGGTGACGGGCGCCAGGACGACAGTCAGGTGGTTCGCCTCTATGAAGTGACCGGTGCCACACATGTGCGCGGCAAGGGAAAAACACCATGAGCAAGGACCGTATCGGCTTTATCGGCGCCGGCCTCATGGGCCATGGCATGGCAAAGAACCTCGTCGAGAAGGGATTTCAGCTCACCGTGCTGGCGCACCGCAACCGCGCGCCCATTGATGATCTCATCAGGCGCGGCGCCGGCGAAGCCGCAACCCCACGCGAGATCGCCGGCAAAAGCGATGTTGTTTTCCTGTGCGTGACGTCGAGTACCCAGGTCGAGGAGATCATTCTGGGACGTGACGGGCTGATGGCGGGAGGCCGTGAGGGACTGATCATCTGCGATTGCTCAACCGCTGATCCCTCATCGACCTTGCGCCTTGGCGACAGGCTGCAGGAACAGGGGATCGCGCTTGCCGATGCGCCGCTCGGCGGCACGCCTGCGGGAGCAGAAGCCGGCCAGTTATCAGCGATGGTCGGGGCCGATCCTGCAGTCTTTGCCAGGCTGAAGCCGGCGATCGAGGCATGGGCGACCAAAATCGTTCATATCGGCCCACTCGGCTCCGGCCACAAGATGAAACTGCTGAACAATTTCCTGTCCCTTGGCTATGGCGCTCTCTATGCCGAGGCGCTGACACTGGGCGAAAAAGTGGGGCTTTCGCCAAAGGATTTCGACCGCGTCATTCGCGGCAGCCGCATGGATTGCGGCTTCTACCAGACCTTCATGGGCTGGGTGATCGACGAGAACCCGAACGCCCATCAGTTCACGCTGGCGAACGCCTACAAGGATATGCGCTATGTGGCGGCGATGGGCGATGACTCAGGCATGGCAAACCCGCTCGCCAACGCGGTCAAGTCAAGCTATGCGCTCGCCGTCAGCAGCGGCGAAGGCGAGCGTTATGTGCCGATGCTGACGGATGTCATCGGTCAATTAGCCGGCGTAGCAAAATCTGACAAGTGATCAAGCTGAAACTGCCTTCTCACGCCAGGCGGCAAGCGTCTCGGCGATGATAATCCGCGCGCCTCTTTCCAGCATGTCCTCGCTGAAAGGCGCTTGCGGCAAAGGCACGTGGACGAACCCTGCCCAGCGCGGGTGAAAGCCGGCGATGAGCTTGCCGCAGCTGTGAAAAAACAGGGCATTGCACAGATAATCGCCGCAATCATCCGACATCGCCGCCGGAATGCCGGCAACCGCCAGAGCGGCGGCGCAACGCTCAAGCGGCAGACTGCTCGCGATATCACCAAGTCCTGGCGCCAACGCTGCGCTGGTGGGTCGCTCGCCTTTGGCATCGACGCGATCGGTCGCCACACGATTTCGCGCCAGCCGCTCCAGGCGAAAGCCAGGCGCTGCGCGTGACAATCCGAAATGGATGGCGATATCAGGCGCCGCGATGTTTCCAATCAGTGCGATGCGCTCTTGAAGCCCGTCATATTCCGTCGGCAGGACAAATGACTGGAAACGGACATCCTCGCCGCAGACCGGCGCGTCGACGGCAAAAAGCCGCATCAGCCATTCGGTGGGATTTTCCGGCGCTCCCGGATAAGGTCCAAAGCCGGTGGCGATGATGCTGACGCTCATTCCCGCCCCCTCTGCCGCTCAAGCCAGAGAAGATAGAGGCCGGAGGCAACCACGATTGACGCGCCAACGAGGGTGTAAAGCCCTGGAATGTCGCCGAAGACGAGCCAGCCCGACACCGTCATCCATACGATCTGGGTGTAGATGAAAGGCGACAGGTCCTGGGCAGCGACATGACGATGCGCGGCAATCAGCAGCCAATGCCCGATGAGCCCCCACATACCGGTGGACGCCATCAGCAGCACGGTCATGAGATCAGCAGGCGGCACGTAGAAAAACGGCACGGCGGGCGTCAGGATCACTGCGCCAGCCAGCGCTGAATAAACCAGCGTAGTCGTTGTCGGGTCATGGGCCGCAAGGACCCGCGTCATCAGATTGTAGATGGCATAGCACAGTGCGCTGATGCAGGAGAGCGACACGGCCCAGTGCACCTGACCGAAGCCCGGCCGGGTGACGATCAGTACGCCGGCAAAACCAATGCCGATCGCCAGCCATTGCCTGCGGCCGATCCATTGTCCGAAGAACACGCCAGCAAGAAGCGCAACCAGAAACGGGGTGGCAAACAGGATCGAAATCGTCTCGGCAAGCTGCAGATATTTAAGGGCAACGAAATTGGCGAAGGTCGACAGGAAGAGAAGGATGGAGCGGGCGAACTGCAGCCAGGGTCGTTTGGTGACGAACAACCCTTTCACCGTCCACGGATTGACAAAAATCAGCATCAGCCCGGCATGTCCGACATAGCGCGCCCATACCACCTCGATGGCCGGAATATTCTGACGCACCAGATATTTTGCCGTCGTATCGAGAAATGTGAAACACAGAATGGCCGCGCAGATGAAGCCGATCGCCCCCATGCGGTTGCGCCGCCGGAAGGCCTGGCTGGGGGTCGGCTCAATCATGAGGCTGACGGCCACCTCGTCTCCTGTCAGTAGGTGGCGCGGCCGCCCGAAATATCGAATACCCCGCCGGTGGTGAATGAGCATTCAGCCGAACACATGAAGGCAACGAGCGAAGCGATCTCCGCCACCTCGACAAATCGCGCGCGCGGTATCTTGGCAAGCATGTAGTCGATGTGTTCCTGCGTCATCTGATCGAAAATGGCCGTTTTGGCCGCTGCCGGTGTGACACAATTGACCGCGATATTCTGCCCCGCCAGTTCCTTGCCAAGCGATTTGGTGAGCGCGATCACTGCTGCCTTCGAAGCGGAATAGGCCGAGGCGTTGGGATTGCCTTCCTTGCCGGCAACCGAAGCGATATTGACGATGCGCCCGTAATTTCGCGCTATCATCGTTGGCACCACCGCCTTGTTGGCAAGCATGACGCCGCGCGTATTGACCGCAAACACCTCTTCCCACGCGCTGAGCGGATAATCCCACAATTTGACATTGGGGCCGGTGATGCCGGCATTGGCCACGAGAATGTCGATGGTGCCGAACGTTTCAAGCACGTGATCGCGGGCCGCCATCACCGAGGCTTCATCAACGACATCGCAGACGAAGGCTGCCGTATGCGATTTGCCACCCAGCGTTTCAGCCAGAGCGCTCGCCAATTTGAGATCACGATCAAGCACCGCCACCCTGGCGCCGCTGGCCACGAAGCGCTCGGCGATCGCCCGTCCGATGCCCTGCGCGCCGCCAGTGACCAACGCCACCTTGCCGTTCAGATCGTATTGATTAGCCATCGCCGCTCTCGCCCCGGTGTTATCATGCACAGTTTTCATTCCGAAGCAGAAGCATGTCGACCACCGGACAGGATGGCAAGCGCTCTGGTGCGACCGGCGGGGCGGGAAGAGGAGGCAGGCCGACATCGGTTGCCGCTCCACACCATGCTGCTATACACATCAGCGTCCGACAGTTCAGGAAAAAGATTCCAGACGATGCGCGTTCTCGTGACCGGAGCGGCCGGCTTTATCGGCTTCCATGTCGCTTCAGCCTTGCTTGCGCGCGGCGATGAGGTCGTGGGCATCGATAATCTTGATGACTATTACGATCCGGCATTGAAGCGGGCACGACTGGCGCAGCTGGAGGGCCGGGCCGGATGGTCATTCCAGGCCATGGATATCGCGGACGACACCCGTATCAGCGCGCTCTTCGCATCGTTTCGGCCGCACCGTGTGGCGCACATGGCCGCCCAGGCCGGTGTGCGCTATTCCCTCAGCAATCCTCAGGCCTATGTGGCGTCGAATTTTAGCGGCTTCCTGCCCATCCTTGAGGGCTGTCGCCATAATGGCGTCGAGCATCTGGTCTACGCCTCCTCAAGCTCGGTCTATGGCGCCAATACGCGCCAACCCTTCAGCGTCGCACACAATGTCGATCATCCGCTGAGCCTTTATGCCGCCTCCAAGAAGGCCAATGAGCTGATGGCGCACAGCTATAGCCATCTCTACCGGCTGCCGGCGACGGGGTTACGTTTCTTTACGGTTTACGGACCATGGGGACGACCGGACATGGCGCCCTATATCTTTACGCAGAAGATCCTGGCTGGCGAACCCATCGACGTCTTTAACGCAGGACATCACGCGCGCGACTTCACCTATGTCGATGATATCGCCGAGGGCGTCGTGCGTGCGCTCGACCGGCCGGCACAGCCCTCGCCAACCTGGTCCGGCGATGATCCCGATCCGGCCACCTCAACGGCACCGTGGCGCATCTACAATATCGGCAACAGCCAGCCGGTGGCGCTGATGGACTTCATTGCCGAAATTGAGATGGCCTGCGACCGTAAGGCAAAAATCAATTTCCTGCCCATGCAGCCTGGCGATGTGGCCGAGACAAGCGCCGACGTATCAGCGCTTCAGCGTGACATCGGCTTCCATCCCCGCACCCCTATCCGCGACGGGATAGGGAAATTTGTTGCCTGGTACCGTGCCTATCGCCGCGTTTAAGCATCCCCGCCAGGCAAGGTCGCACCAAATCTCACAGAGCCATCAGGGACTGTGCGCGATTTTCGCGGAATGGTGCTTTTTCAGCATGTAGCCGGCGATGAGAACAAGAATAGCGCCAGCGATCTGGGCTGGAAGATGATCGATATGAAGCCCGGTCGCACCGATAACGCCGACATCACGCACGAATAATTCGCCCGCAATCCAGCCGAGCAGGGCCGCGCCCGCCCACACCAGGATCGGAAAGCGGTCGATGATCGCTGTCAGCAACGTCGAACCGACGATGACAAGCGGAACGCTGAGCAGAAGGCCGAAGACGATCAGGCGAATATCACCATTCGCCGCCGCAGCAATCGCCACAACATTGTCGAGGCTCATGACAATGTCAGCGATGGTGACGGTCTGAACCGCCTTCCACAGCGAGGAATGGCCGGCGACCGAATCCGCATCCGGCTCTTCCGGAACAACCAGCTTCACGGCAATCCACAAAAGCAGCAGCGAGCCGACCGCCGTGATCCAGGGAAGACCCAGAAGCTGCGTCGTCATGAATGTAAACACGATCCGCAGCAGGACGGCTGCGCCCGCCCCTAGCGCAATGCCGATCTTGCGCTGATCAGCCGGCAATCCGCGGCAGGCAAGCGCAATCACGACCGCATTGTCGCCAGAGAGCAGGATGTTGATCCAGATTATTTTCAGCACCGGCAGAGCAAGTTCGGCAAGTTGTTCCATGACGACGGCTATTCCTTCGATACTGAAGCGAGCCCACGCTCCCGCTTCCGTTTCTGCACAATGACGTAGGATACCATCACCACCAATAAAGCCCCGACGCTTGCTCCCAGCAAATTGGGAATGTCACTACCTAACATTGTTTGTAAGCCCGGATCATCGGCAATGAGCTCCCCTGCTATCCATCCAAGCAGAGCAGCCCCCGCCCAGATGAAGATGGGAAAGCGCTCGATCAGCCCGAGAATGAGCTGGCTGCCATAGATAATCAAAGGAATGGTAATCACCAGGCCGAAGGTAAAAAGCCAGATATTACCTTTTGAGGCCGCAGCCAGCGCAAGCACATTATCAAGGCTCATGACCGCATCGGCTATCGCGATCGTGCGTACAGCTTTCCACAATGATGCTGAAGCCGCGACCTCGCCATGACCACCATCATCGCTACTGATCAGCTGGTAGGCGACCCAGAAGAGCAGGACGCCGCCCAGAGCTTTCAGAAATGGGATGCCCAGCAGTACCGTGATGATCAACGCAAAAATGATCCGCAGAACGATGGCAACGCCGGTTCCAAGCAATATGCCCATCCGCCGCTGCTCGGGCGGCAGCGCCCGGCAGGCAAGAGCAATCACAACGGCATTATCGCCCGAAAGCAGAAGATCAATCCAAATAATCTGCAACAAGGGTATGGCTAGCGGCAGCAGATCTGCAAACATCAGTCGAACCCACCCTTGTGTATCATGTGCCCTCAACGCTTTTCTTTATCGGTCGATGGGCAGGCCGGCAAGTGTGGTTTTCACCTGACGTTCGTGTCCACCACAACGAGGTGCGGCGCTGGAATGTTAGGCAGAAGAGTACCAGGCGCCATCCTTGCCAGGATATGGCAGATTTTGCCGATTCGAAGGGTCGGACTTACCGGGACCTCTGCTCATTCGTGATCAGTTAACCATTTAAGCCGTTGCGCAACAACGATCAGCAATTTGGCCCGCTCCTTGCTCGCTCTCCCTACGCCGGATGGCGCATGGGGAATGGACATGGCTCAGATTTTGTCGCGTTTATCGATTGTTGCAGAAGTGGCTGGTGAGGGGTTCGCCCTGGCGACGTTTACCGCCATGGTGGCCGTGCTGGCCAAGATCGTGGCGGGATGACTGTCAGTCGACAGCAGCGGCGCGCCGTTCAGCATCACTTGAACGCTCCTGCTCGGCCATCACCAGCTCGGCCAGATCGCGTTTCAGATCATTGAACGCCGGCGAGGCAGGATCGCGCGGGCGTGGCAGATCAACCACCAGATCGCGCTTGATGGTGCCCGGGCGATAGGTCATCACGACGATACGGTCGGCGAGGTAGATTGCCTCTTCGATCGAATGGGTGACAAAGACGATGGTCTTGCGATCCTCGGTCCAGATGCGCAGCAATTCGGTCTGGAGCGAACGCCTCGTCAGGGCGTCAAGCGCGCCGAAAGGCTCGTCCATCAACATCAGCGGTGGATCAAGCGCCAGCACGCGGGCAATCGCCACGCGCTGGCGCATGCCGCCGGAAAGATCACGCGGAAAGCGATCGCGAAAATCGCTGAGCCCGAGCTTGTCAAGAAGCCGGTCGACAACCGCCTGTTTCTGGTCAGCCGCGATACCCTTGATATCGAGGCCGAAGGCGATGTTGCGCTCGACATTCATCCACGGAAAGAGGGCGTATTCCTGGAACACCATGCCACGGTCGGGACCAGGCGCGCTGATGAGGCGGCCATCGACGGTGATCGTGCCCGATGTGGGGCGGGCAAAGCCGGCGATGGCGTTGAGCAATGTCGACTTGCCACACCCCGACGGCCCCAGCAGGCAGACGAATTCGCCGCGCGGGACATCGCACTGGATGTCATCGAGCGCCACCACATCGCCGCCGCTGGAGCGGAACACCATGCCGACATGGCTGATACTGATATGGGTATCGACCATGGCCATCACGTCCCGATACCGCGGTGCCAGCGCAGCAGGTAGTCGTTGAGCCGGGAGGCGAAGGTGTCAATCAGCAGGCCGAGCGCGCCGATGGTCAGCATGCCGGCGATGATCTTGTCGGACCACAGATATTCCCGCGCTTCGAGAATGCGATATCCAAGCCCGTCACTGACAGCAATCATCTCGGCGACGATGACAACGATGAAGGCGGTGCCGATGCCGATCCTGGCGCCGGCGAGGATGAAAGGGCTGGAGGCTGGCAGGATCACGCGGCGAAAGATCGTCATGCTGCTGGCGCCCAGATTGCGGGCAGCACGCAGATAGATGGAATCGACCTGACGCACGCCAGCAATGGTGTTGACGAGAACCGGGAAGAACGAACCAAGCGCGATGAGAAAGAGCGCCGGCGCATTGCCAAGGCCAAACCACACGATGGCAAGCGGGATATAGGCGATCGGTGGTATCGGGCGAAGGATCTGCACCAGCGGATTCATCAGCGTGTAAATGCGCTGACTTGTCCCCATCAGCAGACCCAGCGGCAGCGCAAGCCCGGCGCCGATGGCAAAGCCGGACAGAACGCGTGACAGGCTAGCTGCCGCATCATGAGGAAATTCGCCCGATACAAGCCAGACGAGATAGCTCGACTCACTCGGGTTGAAGGGCTGCAGAGGCTGCATCGCCTGGACCCAGCGCGCTGCAACCGCCAGCGGCGATGGCAGGAAGGCGGCTGAAAAGACGCCAGCCCGTGACAGGATTTCCCAGATGATCACCACCAGCACAGGCATGATGGCGCCACGCAACACAGACGAGAGACGCGTCATCGCGTTCAGTTGACGCCAAGCGAAGCTTTGGCTTCCTTCAGCAGATCGAGCTTCACCCAGTCAGCCTCCTTCGGAGGATTGGCCATCTTGCCCAGGCCATGCTTGACCATCAGCTCCGTGGTCTTGTCCATGTGGCCTGGCGGCATGTCGAAGGTATAGCGGGCATTGTTCATCGCATCGCGAAAATCTTCCGACGACAATTGCCCCTTGAACACCGATTCGCGAACGTATTTTTCTGCCAATGCGGGATCGGAACGGAAGGCGATGGTGGCATCAACGAAAAGCTTGAGCACACGCAAGGCGACATCGCGCTTCTCGGTATACATCTTTTCCGTCATCACCAGAGGGCGTACCGGCACACCAACTTCGGTATCGTAGGGTTTGAGCAGCTCAATGCCCCAGCCCGCGCTGATGGCCTGTGTCGATTGCGGCTCTGATTGACAGATGACATCAACATATTTCGACGCCAGAGCCTGGCTGAGATCGGCATAGTTTCCAAAATAAAGCAGTTGAACGTCCTTGCCCGGGCGCTCCGACCAGGTGAGCCCGTGCTTGTCGAGCTCTGCAAGCAAAAGGAGGTCCTGAATACCGCCGCGAACGGTCGCGACCTTCATTCCCTTCACCTGGGCAAGCGAGCTGATCTTGAGGTCGGGACGGGCAAGAATGCGTGCGCCGCCATCGGCAAAGCCGGCAACAACCAGCAGCTTGACGCCGTTACCGCGCGCCGCAACCGCTCCATCCCCGCCGGAGGCGGCAATATCGACCAGATCAGCCGCCATGGCCGGATAAATATCAGCACCCTTGGCAAACACGCGCTCGTCGATCTTGAGGTTATATTTGCCGGCAATCTCCTTCATGTAGGAGATCGTGCCGTAATGGGCGAATTTGAGATTGCCGAGGCGCACGATGTCCTGGGCCTGTGCCAATCCGGTCAGTGAAAAAACAAGCGCAAGAATTGCAGACAATCGCATCCACATAGCTGATCGCTCCCCTAAATCGTCACTTTATGACGCTTAACGCGCCTTGATGATCTCGTGTTACTACATTCCCTCAGAACCGGTCATGACGTGGCGACGGGCAGCCATCAACCAGCGATTATCCTGTTACTTTGCAGGCATCATAAACATTCATCGCTCGAAGGCCAGTGCAAACATGAGACTGCCGCGCCCGTTTGCGCAAATCGATGAAATACCGTTATGGATGGCTGGTCAGGATGCCGACGAGGCATGGGATGAGCGTGCAGACACATTCTTTTTTTGCTCGTGCGCCGGTCGTGCCGGTGATTGTGGTCGAGGACGCGGCGCTAGCGGTGCCGCTCGCCCGCGCGCTCGTCGAAGGCGGGCTGCCACTCCTCGAAGTGACATTGCGCACGCCTGCCGCACTCGCATCAATCAAGGCGATGCGCGAGGCGGTGCCCGAGGCGATCATCGGCGCCGGTTCGATCCTGTCCTCGGCACATCTTGAATCAGCCCTTGGCGCCGGCGCGCAGTTCATCGTCACGCCCGGCGCCAGCCCGGCACTTCTGGCAGCGCTGGCCCGCGCGCCTGTGCCCTGCCTGCCCGGCATTGCCACCGCCAGCGAAGCGATTGCGGCACGTGATCACGGTTTCCGGGTGGTCAAGTTTTTTCCAGCCGAGGCGATGGGCGGGATAAAGACCCTGTCGGCCTGGCAGGGTCCGCTGGGCGATATCTTCTTCTGCCCGACCGGGGGCATCGATCTGCAGCGGGCTCCGTCCTATCTGGCGCTGAAGAACGTTTTATGCGTCGGCGGCTCGTGGATGGTGCCAGCCCCGGCACTGCAAGCGGGGGATTTTGCGCATATCACATCATTGGCAAGAGACGCGGCAGCTTTAGCAAAACCAGCAAGGTGATGTTGATGCACAGGTCCTGACGCAAGTCGGTCGCAATCCGTGTGTAAACTGCCGCAAACAGGGAGAATTGACATGTTTGATGCTGCAAAACTTCTCGACCAGTTGATGGGTGCCGGCACGGCTGCCCGGATGGACCAGATGAGTGGTGGAAAATTCAGCGATATCAGCCACAGGGCTGCCGAGTTGGCGGCGCAGCAGACACAGGCCGTCGCCGGCAAGGGCGGCTATCTCGATCAGGCCAAGCAGGCGCTGCCGGGCAGCGACACAATACCTGACCCCAGCGCCGTCATCGCCCAGACAGGCGAATACGTCGCCAAGAATTCGGATGCCCTCGTCAAGGGCGCCGTCGCCGGCACGATCCTGGCCGCGCTCATTGGCACCAAAGCCGGCCGCGCCATTGGCGGGACGGCGCTCAGACTTGGCGGGCTGGCGGCGATCGGCGGGCTTGCCTTCAACGCCCTTCGCAGCTGGCAGGCGGGTCAGGGTACCGCCCCCACCGCGCCCCAGGCGGCCCTCTCGGGTGACGCCGACAAACGCGCCAGATCCATATTGGAGGCGATGATCTCGGCTGCCAAGGTCGATGGCGAGATCGACGCCGCCGAGCGGGCCCGCATTCTGGCGCAGGCACAGACGCTCGGTGTCGAAGCGGCGGCTCAGGCGTTCATCGAAGCCGAATTGGCCAAGCCGCTTGATATCGCGGCGATTGGCGCGGGCATTGATGGCGTTGATCAGGTAAGCGAAATCTACGCCGCATCGGCGCTCGCCATCAATGCAACGAATGCCGCCAACATTGCTTATCTCGACACGCTGGCCGAGCGCTTCAAGCTTGATCCGGCACTCCGCGCCCATCTCGATGAAGAGGTGGCAAAGCTCAAACGGGGCTGAAACATGACAAACCGCGCTCCTCTGCTGCTCGTCGCCCTTCTGGCGCTCGGCTCGTGCGCACAACGCCAACTCGACAGCAACTGGGCCATCGACCAGCAGGTCGTCTATTGTGCCAACACGCAGGCTGGCGGATTGATCATTGGCAATCCCCAGGCCTTCTCGGGCGTACCGCTGATCGGGCAGGCGGCGAATGCCACGGCCGGGATCTTGCAGGAGGAGGAAGCCTGCAAGGTGGTGCGCGCTTTGCGGCCTGACGATGTCACCCAACTCAAGATCATCCAGGCGATGGCCGCCCGCGAAAACCGGGCGCTGACGTCCGGCCCGTTCACCATCACGCCGCGCCCCGTTGGCGCTGAGTGCCTGCCAATTGTCACGCTCCATCGCCCCAGCGGACAGGTGTTGCGCCAGGAGACGCTCTGCCGCGACAAGCAGGGCAGCTATGCGCCGCTGGGTCAGAGGTAGGGTCGACAGACACAACACTTGATGTTTGGGAGTTGGCGCCATTATCCTGTCGCGCCGGTCCGCACGCGTCCCTGTGCCGGGCCTGGCACGCCAAGGCCAGATTGCACCCCGTGAGCACTGCACCCAAACGCCGCCGCCTTCTCGATCCCGGCCTTGTGATCATCATTGTTCTGGCCAGCATCGGCGCCGGGCTCACCTACCGCGACCAGGGCATGGCCGCAGTCTGGGCGATTATCGAAGACGACAGCCTGCTCTTTCTGGAAATCCTGCCCAAGGTGGCGGCTGGTTGTCTGATCGGCGCGCTGATCACCCTGCTGGTGCCGCGCGAAGTGATCGTCCGCCTGGTTGGCAGCGAATCGGGTCTTCGCGGCCTTGTCATCGCGACGCTTGCCGGCATTCTCATGCCCGGCGGGCCTTTTACGGTGTTTCCGGTGACGGTGGCGTTTCTGACCATCGGCGCGGATGCGGGAGCAGCCATCGCCTTCGTCACCGCCTGGCACGTCATCGGGCTCAACCGCGCCATCATCTGGGAGATGCCGTTTTTCGGTCCGCATTTTGTCGTGATGCGGGTGGGTGTCTCGCTGCTCTTTCCGCTTCTCGCCGGGCTTGTCGCGCGCTGGCCGCGCCTGCACCGGAAGGACGTGCCGTGATTGCCGTCGTTTTCACCGGCCTGCTGTGGGCGCTGGCCTTGTGGCTCGTGATCATCGCACTGCGGCGGCGTGACGGCACGGCAAAGGAGGCCATGCAGCGGGCGCTGCGCGAATTTCTGTGGCTGCTGCCACGGCTTGCCATCGGCGTCATAGGCGCCGGATTTCTCGCCCGATTGCTGCCGGCCGAATCAATCGCCGCCTATCTTGGCCGCGATGCCGGTTTTCTCAGCCTGCTCATCGCCACCGCCGCCGGCATGCTGACACCGGGCGGACCCGTCGTTGGCTTTTCACTCGGCACAGCCGCACTCAAGGCCGGCGCCGGTATGCCACAAGTGATCACTTACGTGACCGCGTGGAGCCTGATGTCGTTTAATCGCGTCATCGTCTGGGAACTGCCGATCATGCCACGCCATTTCGTCTATCTGCGCCTCGCCGTCTCATGGCCACTGCCGCTGCTTGCAGGCGGGGTGATGCTGCTGGTTCAGTGACCGCGTTTGCCTGCTCAGTGGAGGATTTTGGGTGGCGACAAGGCGGCGATCGTCGTTTCTCTGGGAATGATGGCGCCGCGATGCTGGATGACGGCGCCCGCCAGACGATGACCGGCATCAGCGGCAAGCCGTGGCGGCGCCCCGGCGAGCCTCGCGGCGAGATAGGCAGCGCTGAAACTGTCGCCGGCAGCGGTTGTATCAACCGGTGTCAGGATCTGCGGGCACGGCACCTGCTCGATGCCGGCCTTGCTCGCGACCCAGGCTGAATCAGCCCCTGATTTCACCACCACCTCGCTGATACCAAGCCCGACCAGCCGCTCGATGGTGGCCAGCGGGTCGCGGTCATTCCACAGGGTCTGCTCGTCATCGAATGTCGGCAGGGCGATATCGCAGCGTTTCAGCGCTTCGCCAACCACCAGCCGGGCGCGATCAAGATCGCCCTGCCAGCCGCGCGGACGGAAATTGGAATCAAACGCCACCAGACACCCCTGCTTGCGCGCTTCTTCCAGCATCGCCAGCAGCCGCCCGAGCCCCGTCGGGCGATAAAGCGACAGGGTGATCGCCGACAGATAGATGAGTTTGGCCGCCAGCAGGCGCTCCGCCACCTCCTCCCACCCGGTCAATTCGAAGAGATCGCGGGCGGGCGAGGTGTCGCGCCAATAGCTGAAAGAGCGCTCACCACGGTCATTGGTGTCGATGACGTAAAGGCCCGGCATGCGTCCCGGCACCCGTAGAACGGCGTCCGTCTTGACCCCCTCTGACGCAGCCAGCGTCAGAACATGATCCGAAAAGCGGTCATCGCCCAACGCTGTCGCGTAGCCGACATCAACACCGAGACGGGCAAGATAAACCGCAGTGTTGAAGGTATCCCCGCCAAAGGCTTGATGATAGCGCCCCTCGCCCTCATGGTTGAGTTCAATCATGACCTCGCCGACGGCGATGACAGTGCTCATGCCACCTTCCGGGCGCTGAGAAATTCGCCCATGCGGGTGAGGGCCTGCGTGATATTGTCTTGCGAATTGGCGTAGGAGAGGCGCAGATAGCCCTCGCCATGAATGCCGAAATCAGGCCCGCCAATGGTGGCAACGCCAGCCTCTTCCAGCAGCGCGCGGGCGAGCGGTTTGGCCTGCCAGCCCGTCGCCTTGATGTTGGGGAATGCGTAGAAGGCACCATATGGTTCAATGGCGCTGACTCCCGGCAGTTTATTCAGCCCGTCGATGATAAGGCGCCGGCGTTTGGCGAATTCCGCCACCATCTCGCTCACGCAAGCTTGAGGCCCGGTGAGGGCTGCAAGCCCTGCCCATTGGGTGGGCGCGTTGACGCAGGAATAGGAATTGACGGCAAGCTTGCGGGCAGCCTCCAGCAGCGGCTTTGGCCATAATGAAAAACCGAGCCGCCAGCCGGTCATGGCATAGGTTTTCGACCAGCCATCGAGCAGGATGAGGCGCTCGCGCAGCGCCGGATAGCTGAGGAGCGAGACATGCTCACGCCCGTCATAGGTCATCTGCCCGTAGATTTCATCCGACAGGATGGCGATGTCCGGATAGCGCTCAAGCCCGGCGGCAAGCTTGTCAATCTCTGCCTTGGGACTGACGCCGCCGGTCGGGTTGGCGGGCGAATTGATGATGATGAGCCTGGTGCGCGGCGTGATCAGTGACAGGGTTTCATCAGCCGAGAACGCAAAACCGTTTTCCTCGCGGATGGGGATCGGCACCGGGTTGGCGCCGGTGAACTCGATCATCGAGCGATAGATGGGAAAGCCAGGGTCGGGATAGAGAATATCAACGCCCGGTTCACCGAACATGAGGATCGCCATATACATCGTCACCTTGCCGCCGGGCACGATCAGAACCTGATCAGGGCTGATGCTGGCGCCGGTGCGGCGATGGACGTCGGCTGCCACGCCTTCGCGCAGTGGAGCGATGCCGGGGGCTGGCGTATAGCCATGATGGCCGTCGCGCAGCGCCTTGATGGCGGCCTCCACCACATGGTCGGGGGTGCTAAAATCGGGCTGGCCGATGCCAAGATTTATGATGTCGCGGCCCTGCGCTGCAAGCTCGGTGGCGCGCGCCAGCACAGCGAAGGCGTTTTCCTCGCCGATGCGGTCAAAGGCCGCGATGGGGTGAAGGGACATGAACGAAGCCTCCCGGGGTGCCGGTTATGAAAGCGCCGACCATAGTCGGCCACCGTCGTGGATAGCAAATGCGGCGCACAGCCTTGACAAAAAATTGTGCGCAGAGGTGCCCTGCCGATTGCCGCGTTGATTTCAATGCCAATCCCGGCGCACACTGTGACAAACATAAGGGAGGCGTCGTTGGCAATACGCGGCAAAAAAACACGCAAGCTTCGGTCTAAATTGTGGTTCGACAATCCGGAAAATCCCGGCATGACGGCGCTCTATCTGGAGCGCTACCTGAATTACGGGCTGACGCGGGAAGAACTGACGTCGGGCAAGCCGATCATCGGCATCGCCCAGACGGGTTCCGATCTGTCGCCATGCAACCGTCATCACCTCGATCTGGCCAAGCGGGTGCGCGAGGGCATCACGGCGGCCGGCGGGCTGGCGTTGGAATTTCCCGTTCATCCTATTCAAGAAACAGGCAAGCGGCCGACCGCCTCGCTTGATCGTAATCTCGCCTATCTCGGGCTGGTTGAAATTCTCTATGGCTATCCACTCGACGGCGTGGTGCTGACGACGGGCTGCGACAAGACGACGCCTGCCTGCCTGATGGCGGCCGCGACCGTTGATCTGCCGGCCATCGTGCTCTCGGGCGGGCCGATGCTGAATGGCTGGTGGAAGGGTGAGCGCTCGGGCTCCGGCACGATCGTTTGGCAGGCGCGCGAGGAACTGGCCGAAGGCAAGCTCGATTATTCGAGCTTCATCGACAAGGTCGCCTCCTCCGCCCCCTCGGTCGGTCATTGCAACACCATGGGCACCGCCTCGACCATGAATGCGCTGGCCGAGGCACTCGGCATGTCGTTGCCGGGCTGCGCCGCCATCCCGGCACCTTACCGCGAACGCGGGCAGATGGCCTATGACACCGGCAAGCGCATCGTCGACATGGTGTGGGAGGATTTGCGCCCGTCGAAAATCATGACGCGCGAGGCGTTCGAGAATGTCATCGTCGCCTGCTCGGCCATCGGTGGCTCGACCAATGCGCCGGTCCACATCAATGCCATTGCCCGCCATGTCGGCGTTGCTCTTGACAATGATGACTGGGAGAAGGTTGGGTACAATATTCCGCTTCTCGTCAACATGCAGCCCGCGGGCAAATATCTCGGCGAGGAATATCACCGCGCCGGCGGGCTTCCAGCAGTGCTGGCCGAACTCCACAAACACGGCAAACTGCGCGCCAACGCGCTCACCGTCAACGGCCAGACAATTGGTGAGAATATAGCCGGCAAAACATCGGAAGATCACGACGTCATCCGCTCGTTTGAAACGGCGATGGTGGCACAGTCGGGTTTTCTCAATCTCAAGGGCAATCTCTTTGACAGTGCCATCATGAAAACGTCCGTCATCTCGGCCGATTTCCGCAAGCGCTACCTGTCGAACCCGAAAGACCTCAATGCCTTCGAGGGGAAAGCCATCGTCTTTGAGGGCCCGGAAGATTACCACGCCCGCATCGATGATCCGGCGCTGGGTGTCGACGAGCATTCCATTCTCTTCGTGCGCGGTGTCGGGCCGATTGGCTATCCGGGCGCGGCGGAGGTGGTGAACATGCAGCCACCGGCTGCCCTGCTGAAGCGCGGCATCAGGGCATTGCCCTGCATTGGCGACGGGCGCCAATCAGGAACGTCCGGCTCGCCGTCGATCCTCAACGCCTCGCCCGAAGCTGCGGCCGGCGGGGGGCTGGCCATCCTCAAGACAGGAGACCCGGTGCGCATCGATCTGAACAAGCGCACCGCCGATATGCTGGTGCCGGAAGCTGAACTTGCAACGCGCCGCGCGCAGGGCAGCTTCAAGATACGCCGCCATGAAACGCCGTGGCAGGAAATCTACCGCAAGAACGTGTCGCAGCTTTCTGATGGCATGGTTCTGAAGCCGGCGGTCAAATATCAGCGGGTTGCCCGCAAATCGACGCCACGCGACAATCATTGAGGGACATGATGACAAATCCGGCGGACAAACGCGCTGCCTATCGCAAATTGCACGAAAATGGTTGCTTCGTACAGCCAAATCCCTGGGATGTCGGCAGCGCCCGCTATCTGCAATCGCTGGGTTTTCCGGCGCTGGCGACGACCAGCGCAGGGTTTGCCTGGACCACGGGCAAGCCTGATACCGGGGCAGGTCTCGAGGATACACTTAGCCATCTAACTGAACTGGCCGCTGCTTGCGATGTACCGCTCAACGCTGATTTCGAGAACGCGTTCGCCCATGATGCCGATGGCGTGGCGCGCCATGTGACGCTGGCGATCGCCACCGGAATCGCCGGCCTGTCAGTGGAGGATTCAACTGGCGATGCGGCAAAGCCGCTCTATGACTTCGACCATGCGCTGGCCAGAGTGAAGGCGGCGCGGGCAGCCGTTGACAGGACGCAAAGCGGCGTCGTGCTCACGGCGCGCGCCGAGTGTTTTCTCGTCGGCGTCAACGATTTGTCCGAGACGATTCGTCGCCTGACGGCCTATGCGCAGGCGGGCGCTGATTGCCTCTACGCACCCGGGCTGAGATCGCGTGAGGACATCATGGCGGTCATCCAGGCGGTGGCGCCGAAACCGGTTAACATCCTCAACGCCGCGCCCGCCTTCAACGTTGCCGATCTGGCGGCGATGGGTGCCCGGCGCATCAGCATCGGCAGTGCGCTGGCACGCACCGCCTGGGCAGCCGCAATGACGGCGGCAAAGGATCTTGCGACGCAAGGATCGTTTGGCGCTTTTGCTTCCGGCAGAGTCTACGGGGAGATTGACGGTTTCTTTCGCGCCGATGCAAAGACCCGGCGGGGATGACAGGCAAGCTCGCCACATGGACGCCTTGTCCACGCCCTGACGGGCGCACGCTTGTCGGGCGCACCGTGCGGCTTGACAAACTCAGTGCGGCCCGCCATGGCAATGATCTGGCCCAGCGTCTGTGCGGGGATGGTGTAGCGGCACTTTACGACTTTCTCGGTGACCCGCCGCCTCAGGCCCCGTCCGATGTCATCGCCTGGGCGCAGCGCGCCGAAGCCTCGCCTGATCCTTATTTTCTTGCCATCATCGATCAGGTAACGGGAAAGGCTGTCGGGCGGCTTGCCTTGATGCGTATCGATACCATCCATGGAGGCATCGAGGTCGGCCACGTGCTCTATGCGCCCGCCCTGCAGCGCTCGATTGCGGCAAGCGAAGCGCAATTTCTGCTGATGCGCCATGTCTTCGATGATCTTGGCTATCGCCGTTATGAATGGAAATGCAACGCGCTGAACCGCCCCTCGCGCAATGCCGCAAGGCGACTTGGATTTCTCTATGAAGGCGAGTTTCGCCAGCACATGGTGGTCAAGGGGCAGAACCGCGACACGGCGTGGTTTTCCATGCTTGACGGTGAATGGCCTCACCGCCGCCTGGCTTTCGAGGCGTGGCTTGATCCAGCGAACTTCGCGCCCGATGGCGGCCAGAAGGTGACGCTTGGCGTGCACATGGCGCTTGCCTCAGCGCCGCCCGAAGATGGCCCCTTGATGCGCCGTTTGCGCCGCGCCTCTCCCGCAGACAGCGCCGCGCTTGCCGCCTTCCAGGAGGACGCCTATGCGCTCAACCGGACCATCACCGGGCGCACGCCGATTCCGTTGACCTGGGATTACGCACGCGTGGTCGGTCACTGGGAGTGCTGGCTGGTGGACGAGGCCGGCTCCATCGATGCGGCACTTCTCGTCGAGCCACGCACTGACGATTTTTACCTCCACAGCATTGCCGTTCATCCTCGGGCCCGCGATCACGGGCTTGGTGACGCATTACTGCGATTTGCCGAAAGGCGGGCAGCTGTTCATGCTGGCGGGACACTGCGCTTCATCACCAACCAATTGCTCACGCGCAATGTCGACTGGTATCTGGCGCGTGGCTTCGTGATCGAAAAATTCGAACGCGTGGATGGGCGCACGATTGTCCATTTTTTCAAACGGATCAGGGGAAATGACCATGAGCGCTAGGCTTTCCGGCAAGATTGCGGTGGTGACGGCAGCAGCTGCAGGGATCGGGCTTGCGACCGCCCGCGCGCTGGCGGCTGAAGGCGCGCGCGTGATTGCAACCGATATCAACCGCGAGGCACTTGATGCGGCGCTGACAGGCGTGCGCGGGGTGAAAAGGCGGCGTCTTGATGTGCGCTCGACGCGGCAGGTGGCAGCGTTGGCCGGGAAGATCGGCCCGGTTGATATCCTGTTCAATGCAGCAGGCTTCGTGCACCATGGTACGGTGCTGACGACCGATCAGGCGGCCTGGGATTTCTCCTTCGATCTCAACGTCGCCTCGATGCACCGCATGATCCAGGCCTTCCTGCCGGGCATGCTGGAGAAGGGGGGCGGTTCGATTGTCAACGTCGCGTCCGGCGCCTCAAGCGTGCGCGGCATTCCCAATCGCTATGTCTATGGCACGACCAAGGCGGCGGTCATCGGCCTGACCAAGGCCGTTGCCGCCGATTTCATTCGCCAGGGGATCAGGTGCAACGCCATCTGTCCCGGCACGATTGAATCGCCATCGCTCGATCAGCGCATCGCGACACTCGCCAAGGCTGAGGGCAAGGATGAAACAGTCGTGCGCAAGGCGTTCATTGATCGCCAGCCCATCGGGCGCCTTGGCACAGCCCATGAGGTGGCGATGCTGGCGGTCTATCTGGCATCCGATGAGGCAAGTTACACCACTGGCACAATTCACATCATCGATGGCGGATTTTCGTTATGAATGTGCTGGTTCAACGATACGGACCGCTCGACGGACAGAAGAAGGAAACATCGATATGCGTATTCTGATGCTTGGCGGCGGCGGCATGGTGGGACAGAAGCTGGCGACCCGGCTTGCCAAAGATGGCCAGGTGGGCGGCAAGAGCATTTCAGCCCTGCTGCTGCATGATGTCGTCGAGCCGGCACAGCCTGAAGCAGCCTTTGCGGTCACCAGCAAGGTGAGCGATCTCTCCGCGCCCGGCGAAGCGGCAGCACTTGTTGCCTTCAAACCCGATCTTGTCTTCCATCTGGCAGCGATCGTCTCGGGCGAGGCGGAAGCCGATTTCGACAAGGGGTATCGCATCAACCTCAACGGCACGTGGAATCTGTTCGAAGCGCTGCGCCTCGCCCAGCTGTCACCGCGCGTGGTCTTTACCTCATCGATTGCTGTCTTCGGCGCCCCGTTTCCTGCGGCTATTGATGATGACTTCCTGACGGCCCCGCTCACCAGCTATGGCACGCAGAAGGCGATTGGCGAATTGCTGCTCGCCGATTATACGCGCAAGGGTCTCTTCGATGGCATCGGCATCCGCCTGCCGACGATCTGCGTGCGCCCGGGCAAGCCCAACAAGGCGGCATCAGGCTTCTTTTCCAACATCATCCGCGAGCCGCTCGCTGGCATGGAAGCGGTACTGCCGGTGTCGGAACAGGTCCGCCACACCCATGCCTCGCCGCGTTCAGCCGTGAATTTTCTCATGCATGCCGCGACCATTGACGGCGCCCTGGTAGGCCCGCGCCGCAATCTGTCGATGCCGGGCGTTTCCTGCACGGTTGCCGACCAGATCGCCGCACTGCGCGCGATTGCCGGGGACAATACGGTGGCGCGCATCATCCGCGCACCCGACCCGACAATCGCCAAAATCGTCGAAGGCTGGCCGCGGAATTTCGACGCCAAAAGAGCCCGCGATCTCGGATTTACCGCCGAGACATCTTTTGATGAGATCATCCATGTCCATGTTGCAGATGAGCTTGGCGGCAAGATCGCGGGATAGGGATGTCAACCGCAAGATTGACATCATCATGCGGTTTGGTGTGTGGTGCCTCTTCCACCTGACCTGGACCGTTCCGTCCAGGCGCATAGGCATGTCAGGGTATCAACCATGAACGTTCGTGCGTTCCCATTCGACCTGCGCAGGCAGAGCATAAAGACGGCGAAAACGCCGGTCGTCGCGACCGCGTAGTTTCCGCTCGTCCCCGGTCCTCTCCCCGCGGGGTAGAGAGGACCCCCTCCACCGCGAGGGCAGTTTCCGGGGAGAAGACAGCAAAGGATCATTCCATGTCGTTCAAGGTTGCAGTTGTCGGGGCCACGGGAAATGTCGGCCGCGAAATGCTCAATATCCTCGCCGAGCGCAAGTTTCCGGTGAGCGAAGTGGTCGCGCTCGCGTCGCGCCGCTCCATGGGCGTTGATGTGTCCTATGGCGACAAGATCCTGAAGTGCAAGACGCTTGAGCATTTCGATTTCGCCGGCACCGATATCTGCCTGATGTCGGCTGGCTCGAGCGTGTCGAAGGAATGGTCGCCAAAGATCGCGGCGCAGGGCGCAGTCGTCATCGATAATTCCTCCTGCTGGCGCTATGACCAGGAAGTGCCGCTCGTGGTGCCGGAGGTCAATGCCGCTCACCTTGACGGCTGGCGCAAGAAGGGGATTGTCGCCAATCCCAACTGTTCGACCGCCCAGCTCGTGGTAGTGCTGAAGCCGCTCCATGAGCGCTTCCGCATCCGCCGCGTTGTGGTGGCGACCTATCAATCCGTCTCGGGCGCCGGCAAGGAAGGCATGGACGAATTGTTCACCCAGACCAAAGCGATCTTTGTCAACGATCCGGTCGACCACAAGAAGTTCACCAAGCAGATCGCCTTCAATGTCATACCCCATATCGATGTCTTCATGGAGGATGGTTACACGAAGGAAGAATGGAAGATGATGGTCGAGACGAAGAAGATTATCGACCCGAAGATCAAACTGACAGCAACCTGCGCCCGCGTACCCGTGTTCATCGGCCACTCTGAGGCGGTCAATATCGAATTCGAGGAGCCGGTAACAGCCGACGAAGCGCGCGCCGTGCTGCGGGCGGCACCCGGCGTGCTGGTCGTCGACAAGCACGAGGATGGCGGCTATGTGTCGCCGCTTGAATGCGCCGGCGAGGATGCATCGTTTGTCTCGCGTATACGCGAAGACATGACGGTGGAAAACGGGCTGTCGCTGTGGTGCGTCTCCGACAATCTGCGCAAGGGCGCGGCGCTCAACGCCATCCAGATCGCCGAAACCATGGTGTCGCGCGGGCTTCTGCAGAAAAAGAAGGCGGCTTAGTATTTTCTCGCAGGAGCGGTTTTGATATGTCGTCAAGCGCCGTACCAGTTGACATCAGACCGCAATCATGAATCGATATGAGCGCTGGGAGGCGCTCATATGGCGGGATCGTTCGAAAAAAGCGTAAGCTTCCGTCTCGCCCATGTCGCGAAACTGCACCGCGCACGTGCCGCCGCGCTCCTGGCGGAGATACATCTTTACCCGGGTCAGGAAACAGTCCTCAAATCGCTCGCTGCAATGGATGGGCAGACGATGGGCGAGCTGGCCCAGGCGCTTTACGTCAAACCACCGACCATCACCAAAATGGTGACGCGCCTGGCGCTTCACGGGCTGGTGGAGCGACGCGCCTCCAAAGACGACGCGAGGCAATGGCGGATCTTCCTGACGCCGGCCGGAACGCTCCGCGCCGAGGAGATCGATCTGGTGTGGCGCCGTCTTGAGAAGCAAACCCTCTCCCGCCTTGACACCAGGGAGCGCAAACGCCTGCGCCGGCTGTTGCGCCAGGTCGGCCGCAACCTCGGCCTTGATGGCGCGATGGATCGGGAAACGATGGACACGGAGCCCGCAGACGGCAGCTCAGAACCGGGCGAGGACTAGCGCAAATTGCGTGGACACGGCATCGCAATCCGCTTCTATCTTATTGTTTTATCACGCTGTTATCGAAAAACTGATGTCCGCTTTTTCGAGAGCATGCTTGAACGGTCAACCTGCTTTTCCTGAACACCTCTCTTCGGATGTCGCGCGCAATGCGGACCTCATGTGTCATTGCAATCGACATGATCACCCCGTGCGGGCCGCCGTCACGCAGGGTGAAAGAATGCCGGGTTGAGGTTCCACCATATCGAGATTGATCTTCAGATCATGTCGTGGTCTCGAAAGGGTATCGGTCGTGCTTGGCCCGGCATCTGACACCGCGATCCAATGCGGTTGCACGGCTTATCGCCGGCGGACCGAGTTTCCACCATCGATGATGGTGTTGATGAGGGCGGCGACGGCCTCATGCATCCCCTCGGTGCCGTCGCCGTCGGGCAAGCCTTCGTGCGCGGCAACCGCGTCTTTCAAAACACCCATGATGTCATGTTCTTGCAGGATCTTGCGCAACATGTGGTAGGGTGTGCGGTGGCGCGCGATCACGCACCCTCGCGGAGTAAACCATGGCAGCGGAAAGCGCGGTCTTTACGATCGCGGACAGTGCCTTTGGCCGCAGGTTGTCGGCCTATGCCAAACTGACATCGATGGGCGAGCTCATTCTTCACCCTTTGCACGGCGAGAAGCGCCTTCGAGCATCCCGATATCTTTGAGGTGAGCGCCGAGAGCCGCGTGCGCCAACGAAGTGATGGGAAGCGAGATGAAAATACCGATGCGGTTCTTCATGAACCTGAAGGCCGCGCTGAAGGCCCGCTCCTTCTCGATATCATTTCCGTCGACAGCCGCCGGATCATCGATCCCCCAATGGGCCGTCATCGGCTGGCCGGGCCAGACCGGGCAGACCTCGCCGGCCGCGCTATCGCAAACCGTGAAAACAAAGTCCATCGCAGGTGCGCCCGGCGCCGCGAACTCGTCCCAGCTCTTGGAGCGCAAACCCTCTGTCGGATAGTCCACCGCCTTGAGAACTTTGACAGCGAAGGGATTGACTTGGCCTTTAGCTTGGCTCCCGGCAGAGTAGGCATTGAACCGTCCACCTCCGTCTTTTCGCAGAATGCTTTCGGCCAAGATCGAGCGTGCAGAATTACCCGTGCACAAGAACAGGACGTTGAAAATTTGATCAGCCATAGACGTTTTCCTTTGGTGGACAGCACGGCGTGAGATCTACGATCAGGGGCGCGCATATGTCGGGCCGACCGCCACAGCAGTCCTTCAGCAGAAAAAGCACCACTTCCCGAAAGCCCGAAAAGTTCGCCCGGTAGAGGATCGACCGACTTTGCCGCTCTCCATTTACGAGCCCTGCCCGCGAGAGAACGGCGAGATGGGCGGACATGGTGTTCTGCGGCACTCCAATCATACGTGCCAATTCACCGGCCGGCACGCCTTCCGGCTCGTGGCGCACCAGAAGCCGAAAGGTTTCCAGCCGGGTGGGCTGAGCAAGGGCCGAAAGCGCATCGATTGATTCTTGTGTATCCATATATCCAGCTTAATTGATACATTATGAGCACACAAGCGCTCTTCAATGGCCTTGCAGCTCTCTATATCGCCGACGCCTTCGACCGTGCCATGCGTTCGTCGCAGGCCAAGAAATCCTCCCGGCCCGCGCCCCAGCCCATCATATCGCGCTACCCGGTCGCCCTGGCTGACCGGCATGCCGTGATGGTGCACGCGCCGGGCGATGGCGCCGGCGAAGGCGTCCCAATCGTGCTTGGGTGGCGCGCCCGGCCCGGCTGGTCGTTTTGCCGGGCTTGACGCCTTCGCCCCGCTATCGGCACCACCCGCCTCGAACAATCCCCAGGCGCGTTCGCAACGCTCTAACTCCTTGCGCAGGATGATCACGTCCGATGCGGTGACAGCGACACCATCGACCGGGCGCGCAATCCATTCCCATTCAGATTTCTTCGCCCGGCGGAAACGTCGGACCGCGCGGGCTTGCGCGACGCTCCGTCGCGCCGGAGCAGACCACTTCGTCCAAAGCGGTCGCCGCAGCCGTAAAAGGAAGGTTTTGGCAGCGTCACACGGATTGCGCTCTTGCGTATTGATCCAGATCATCAAACGAATGAAAAAATAAAATCAAATATATGAGTATGTGCCGATCACGATTAAATCAGAGACCAGAAATCAAGTGTCTATTTTTTGTAATAAAATCCATAAGAAAGGAACAAAAGATATATCAGAACGTTTCATGAATTATTTCGATTAAACCGGAGGAGGACAAATATATGAAGGGCTTTATTGATAATATCGAGGAGCGCGCCGAAAAGAACGAAGATTTCCAGCATGTTCTCTACACCGGCAAACACCTGCAACTCGTGCTGATGTCGCTCAAGCCGGGGGAAGAAATCGGCGACGAAGTGCACAAGGACCGCGATCAGTTCTTCCGGGTCGAAAAGGGCAAGGGGCAGATGATCATCGACGGCACGACGCACAAGATCAAAAGTGACGATGCCATCGTGGTGCCAGCTGGGTCGCGGCATAACCTGATCAACACCTGCGAGAAACCGCTTAAACTCTACACGCTTTATGGCTCACCCAACCACCTCGACCAGTTGATCCAGGTCACGAAGGCGGAAGCAAGCGCCTCGAAAGAATCGTTCGCAGGGGTAACAACCGAGTAGTTCGAGCGACGAGTCACATTGCAATCTCCTCTCCGATGCCGGGCAATCTCCTCGCCGATACCGGCGTGGCTTGCGGTCTGGCAGGCTTTTTTTCTTGTGCTCTGAAGAAACGTGGTTAATTTCGTTTCCCTAACGAGGATAACTTTAAGGGGCGGAAAAAATGTCTATCACGAAGCGAGAATGCGTTGCCGGGGCTCTGGCGTGTTTGTGGGTATTAGGCTCGGTCGGCGCGGCGAGTGCGCAGCTTGAGCTTAAAATCCTCGCCCCAGCCGCGCCTGGTGGCGGTTGGGACGGCACGGCGCGGGCCATGCAGCAGGTGCTGACCGCAACAGGCATCGGCAAGGGCGTGCAGGTGACGAATGTTCCGGGCGCCGGCGGTTCGATCGGTCTGGCCCAGTTCGTCAACACCGCCAAGGGCGACCCGAACCAACTCATGGTGAACGGTTTTGTGATGGTGGGCTCGCTCATCTCCAATAAATCACCGGTCACGCTTTCGATGGTGACGCCCATCGCGCGCCTCACGGCGGAAGCCGAGGTCATCGTCGTGCCGGCAACCTCGCCGATCCAGAGCGCAACGGATCTGGTGGCGGCGATGAAGGCGGATATCGCCAAGGTAACCTTCGCCGGCGGCTCGGCGGGAGGCGTTGACCATATTCTCGCCGGATTGCTGGCCGGCACCGTGGGGCTTGATGGTTCCAAGGTGAATTATGTGCCCTTCTCGGGCGGCGGCGAAGCCTTGGCTGCGCTGCTCTCGGGCCGTGTCAGCGCCGGTATTTCCGGCTGGGGCGAGTTTGAAGGCCAGGTGAAAGCGGGGAAATTACGCGCCATCGCGGTGACATCGCCCGAGCGTCTGCCCGGAAATCCGACACCCACCTTGCGCGAGCAGGGCATTGCGCTTGATCTCCTTAATTGGCGTTCGGTCATGGCCGCACCTGGCATTTCGGCCGAACAGAAGAAGACCCTCTCGGACGCGATCGACCGGATGGTCAAATCCAAGGAATGGAAGGACATTCTGGCCCAACGCGGCTGGGACGATGCCTATTTGCCCGAGCCCGCTTTCGGTGAATTTCTCAAGAACGAACAGGGCCGGGTCGAGGCGGTGCTAAAATCTGTCGGTCTTGTCAAATAAATCCATCGCAGCGCGCGCAACCGGGCGGATGGCGCTTTTAAGCCAAAAGCCGCCGTCTCGCGGCGATCAGGGGGAATAATGTCGCTCTCCACATCCGCGCCCAAAGGGCGCGACAAGCCGGCCATCATTGTCGGTTTCCTGTTGCTTGCCCTGGCAGGCGTGCTGTGGTCGGATGCGGTCAACCTATCCCGCGTCGCCGCCTATGGGATCGGCCCGGCCGTCATGCCTAAAATGATCGCAGGCGGCCTCGTCTTGCTGGGGCTGCTCTCGATTCTTTCGGGCTTGCGGCAAAATGGAAAGGCGCCAGAGCCGGCCGATTTTGGTCCCGTTGGCATTTTGGTCATCGGATTTTTGCTGCTTACCGCCATTATCGGCTTTGGCGGCGGCTTCATTGCCGGAATGGCGGTGCTGTTCGCCATCACCGCCTTCGCCTTCGGCCGGCGGGCGCCCTTGGTGGATTTAGCGCTCGGCCTGGTTTTGTCGGCGCTGATCTATCTGCTTTTTTCCAAACTCCTGACGCTCTCGCTGCCGCAAGGCCCGCTTGAACGGCTTTTCAGCTAAGGGGCGGCGATGGAATCGTTTTATGCGTTGATTTCAGGTTTTGCCGTCGCGCTCACCGCGGCAAACCTGCTTTATGCCTCGATTGGCGTGCTGCTGGGCACGGCGGTCGGCGTGCTGCCCGGCATCGGCCCCGCGGTGACCGTGGCGCTGCTCCTGCCCATCACCTTCAAGCTCGACCCTTCCGGCTCGCTGATCATGTTCGCGGGGATTTATTATGGCGCGATGTATGGGGGTTCGACCACCTCCATTCTGATCAATACGCCCGGCGAGAGCGCCTCGATGGCGACAGCCTTGCAGGGCAACCTGATGGCCAAGAGCGGTCGGGCCGGGCCGGCATTGGCCACCTCCGCCATCGGCTCGTTCTTCGCCGGGTTGATCGCCACGGCCGGCATCGCCTTTCTGGCGCCGTGGATGGTGAAATTCGCGGTGCAATTTGGCCCCGAGGATTATTTTGCGCTGATGGTAGTGGCGTTCGTCACGGTTTCCGCGACCTTCGGCGATTCCCCGCTCAAGGGCCTGATCAGCCTGTTCTGCGGGCTCGCGCTGGGTCTGATCGGCATCGACAAACTGACCGGCCAATCCCGCCTCACCTTTGGCTTGCCCGAATTGCTCGATGGGGTCGAGGTGACGACGCTGGCGGTCGGGCTTTTCGCCATTGGCGAGGCGATGTTTGTGGTTTCGCGGCGTCGGAGCGTGGAGGAAATCATGCCGATGACCGGTTCGCTCTGGATGTCCAAGGCGGATTGGAAACGCTCCTGGAAGCCCTGGCTGCGCGGCACGCTGTTTGGTTTCCCCATCGGCGCCTTGCCGGCAGGAGGCGCGGAAATCCCGACCTTCTTGTCCTATTCGACGGAGAAGCGCCTCTCCAAACACCCCGAAGAATGGGACACGATTGGCGCGATCGAGGGCGTTGCCGGCCCCGAAGCCGCCAATAACGCCTCGGTCGCGGGCACTTTGGTCCCCCTGCTTTCGCTGGGTCTGCCCACTTCGGCGACCGCCGCGATTCTGCTCGCCGGCTTCCAGCAATTTGGGCTCAACCCCGGCCCGCTGCTCTTTGCCGAAAAGCCGGACTTGGTTTGGGGGCTGATCGCCAGCCTGTTCATCGCCAATGCCATGCTGGTGGTGCTCAACCTGCCGCTGGTCGGCATCTGGGTGAAGCTGCTCAAAATCCCGACGCCCTGGCTTTATGCCGGCATCCTGATGTTCGCGGCGATGGGCTCGATCGCGACCAAGGGGTCGATTGCCGAACTTTTGATGCTGCTCGTTTTCGGCGTGTTAGGTTTCCTGATGCGGCGCTATGATTACCCCGTCGCGCCCATGGTTGTCGGGCTCATTCTGGGGCCGATGGCGGAAAGCCAGTTTCGCCGCGCGCTCCAGATCAGCATCGGAGATCCTCTCGTGCTGGTGCAGAGCCCGATCGCCGCCACATTGCTGGGGATCGCCTTCCTCGCATTGGTCGCGCCGTTTATTGCCGGGGGCCTTAGCCGCTTCAAGGCCCAGGAGGATTAGGCTGAATCGACATTCAGCGCATCCATAGAATCACTGCTGCGAGATGTAAAAAGCTCAAGAAGTGTATGGCGCGCCGGTCAAACCGGGTTGCGATGCCGCGCTGTCTGCCGATGTTGCGCTCGATCTTACCGGCGTGTTCGAACTCACAAAGATCGGCTCGCAGAGAACCCTCGGATTTTCTGGACGGTCGGCACGCTCGTCTATTGGGACGACACCAACAAGCGCTGCACGACGGTTGCCACCGCCAACCTTCTGATCGGCGTCGCAGCGGCGGCGGTCGCGGGCGGTGCGGGCAACAGCGCGGATTGGGCCGTGTTCGGCTCAATGCCTCCTTCCGGGCGCATCGAAGTCGGGTGTTCCCGACTTCGCCACAATAAAGTCAATCCGGGCAACAGCCCGCATTGATGCCGTGATCGACGCTTTCGCATCAGTCATTGATGCGCTCTTCGCCGATCCCAATATCGGCGAAGACGCGCTGTGGAAGGCGGGCGGCGTCGGCCAATGTTTCAGACAAGAACTGCGTCGCTGTCCGCATCATTCGCAAGTCGCCCGACCGCTTGGCGGAATTCGGCGAAAGCCGCGCCGCTTTGCCGACCGTCGGCATCGATATCCGACGTTCTCTGTCCGCGACAATCACCGAGGGCGATCTGATCGTGATCGGCGCCGAGACTTATCGGATCATCGGCGAACCCTTGGGCGACGCGCTCGGGCTTGTATCGGCCTGCGAGGCGGTCAAACTCTAGACGCTCCCTGTTGCCCGACTTCCGACAAGCCCAGGGTGGTTCACAGCTGCGGATTTGCTGGCAGTAGCCGACCCAGGATTGCCGTAGGCGGATCAACGTTCATTTGCGGCAGGTCAATGGCTGCAACCAGTTTCTGTGCTGTCGATAGGTGATCGTGAGGAGAGCCTCAATGTTCGCTCGCACCGCCGCCAAAGCAGCGGCCTTCACGTTCGCCCTTGCCGCCACATCCGCATTCGGCGGGCCGTTCCGTGACGCCGAGAACGAGCTTGGCCAAGCCTATGCGGACTACCTCACTGCGCTCTTCCAGACAAACCAGAAAGATCGAACGGCGACCGACGCAGCGCTTGCTGCTTTCGAAGCAAAATGGGCTGCGCTTTCGGCAACTTGGAAATCTGCACCACCGCCGCAATACGCTGATGACATCAAACTGACGGAGACGCTCGACGCAGTCGCGCGGATTGCAGGCAAGGCTCAGGCCGCCCTACTCACGCATGTTCTTGCGCTTCGGTTAATTCGCATCCTTGGGAAAACAGCGATGTTTTCCTGACATTCCGCCGACAAACACCGCGCTAACGACCAAAATTATGGCGCTATTTCAGAAACAGTTTGATGCCATAGGCGAAAACGGCCAAGGCCAGAATGCTGGCGATCCAGATTCCAGCGAACCAGCCGAGCTTTTTCCAGATTGTAGTGCGCGCCTCTTTGGCGGATCGCTTTGCAAGGCTTGACGGCGCCATCAGTGGTATCCCCCAACGGCGTTCACCTTGCCTCTGAACACCCAGTAGGAATAGGCCGTGTAGGCCAGAATGATGGGCACCAGCACAACGGCGCCGACCAACAGGAAGGCAAGGCTGTTGTCCGGTGCTGCGGCATCCCAGATCGTGACGCTGTTGGGCACGATGTGCGGATAGAAGCTGATCCCAAGCCCGATAAAGCAGAGCACGAACAATGACAGGGAGGCGAGGAACGGGCTCGCTTCGCGCCGCTCCGTCAGACCCTTGAGCAGAATGAAGGCTGCTACCAGCACGAGCGCGGGAATCGGTATGGCGAGGAGCACGTGTGGCCATGAAAACCACTTCTGCATGTAGACGGCGTTGAGGAATGGCGTCCAGGCGCTGACAAGGCCAATAAGAACGAGGGTCGCAGGCGCCACCCAGAAGGCAATGTCATAGGCGCGGCGCTGGACATGGTTCTCGGTTTTCCAGATCAGCCAGGTTGCCCCCAGGAGCGCATAGCCGATCACGAGGGCTAGGCCGGTCAGCAGGCTGAATGGGGTCAGCCAGTCCCACCAGCCACCGGAATATGCCCGCCCGACTACGGGGATGCCCTGAACGAGTGCGCCCAACGCTACACCCTGGGCAAAGGCAGCAATGGTCGAGCCGCCGGCAAAAGCCCAATCCCAGAGGAACTGGCCGCGCTTGGTCTTCCAGCGGAATTCAAAGGCCACACCCCGAAAAATCAGGCCCAGGAGCATGATGGTGATCGGGGCATAGAGCGCCGGCATGATGATCGCGTAGGCGAGCGGGAACACGCCGAATGGCCTGTGCTTCGAGCGCCATCACTCCGGCGTGGCAGAGGTGGATCCGGCCAAGCATCGTCTGATGATCAACGGATTGGTGGACAAGCCCCTGATCTTTACAATGGAAGATCTCAAGCGCATGCCGGGTCGCGTCAACAAACCCTATTTTCTGGAATGCGCGGCCAATGGCGGCATGGAATGGCGGGGCGCCCAGCTCAACAGCTGTCAGTTCACCCACGGCATGATCCACAACGTCTGGTATACTGGCCTTCCGCTAAAGACATTGCTGGACGAGGCCGGCGTGAAGACAAACGGCAAGTGGCTGATGCCTGAGGGCGCGGACGCTGCCGCCATGACGCGTTCGATCCCCATGGAAAAAGCGATGAAAGACTGCATCGTCGCCTGGGGGATGAACGGCGAGGCGCTGCGCCCCGAACAGGGTTATCCGCTGCGCATCGTCGTGCCTGGCTGGGAAGGCAATATGTGGGTCAAGTGGCTGCGTCGGCTCGAAGTCGGCGATCAGCCCTGGCATCACCGCGAGGAAACCTCAAAGTACACGGATCTGCTGGCCGATGGCCGCTCGCGCCGCTTCACCTGGATCATGGACGCCAAATCCATCGTCACCAATCCGTCACCACAGATGCCCCTCAAACACAAGGGGCCGAATGTGCTCGCTGGTCTGGCATGGTCGGGCCGCGGCAGCATCAAGCGTGTGGATGTGACGGTTGATGGTGGCCGCAACTGGCAGACCGCGCGCATCGACGGGCCCGTTATGCCGCTCTCCCTGACGCGCTTTTATGTCGATATCGACTGGAATGGTCAGGAGATGATGATCCAGTCCCGGGCCATCGATGATTCAGGCTACGTCCAGCCCACAAAGGACGAGCTTCGAAAAGTTCGGGGAACCAACTCGATCTATCACAACAATGGCATCCATACATGGCTGGTGCGGCCAAATGGCGAGACTGAAAATGTCGAAATTTCGTAACCTATTTCTTGCGAGCGCCGCCATCGCTGTTCTCGCGGTCAACTGGCAACCCGCCCCATCCCTTGCGCAGCAGGGCAACCCAGCTGTGCATGCCGCAGGGCCCAGGAAAATCGGTCTGGGGCGCGAAGCGCATCCTGATGAGGTAAAGGCCTGGGATACTGATGTGCGGCCTGATGGTCAGGGCCTTCCTCCCGGCAAAGGCAGCGTCAAAGACGGCGACGAACTCTATCAGACGCTATGCGCGGCCTGCCATGGTGAATTCGGCCAGAGCGCGGGTCGCTGGCCCATGGTTGCCGGTGGGCAGGGCTCATTGAAAAACGAGGGGCCGGAAAAGACCGTCGGCTCGTTCTGGCCCTATGCATCGACCACATTCGACTACATCAAGAGGGCCATGCCTTACGGCAATGCGCGGTCGCTCAGCGACGACGAAATCTATGCCATTACTGCTTATCTGCTGAACATGAATGATATTGTGAAAGATGATTTTGTGCTCACGCAGAAAAATTTCACCAGCATCAAGATGCCCAATGTGGATGGATTCTACGATGATGACCGTGAGACCACAGAGAAACACTTTTGGAAGAACGAGCCTTGCATGACAAATTGCAAGGCAGAGCCTCCGAAGGTGTTGAGCCGAGCCCGCACGCTGGATGTCACGCCTGACACGAAGACGGGTCCGAAAGTCGATTGATGAGAATCTTTCTTTCAGCCTTCAAACTCGAGACTTTTGCGACAATTTCTGTCTCCGTGATGCTGTCGGTCACGCTTATATCCTTCAGTCTGGCACAGAGCAGACCGAGGGGCGACAAGGCATTCGGTGCGTATCTCTCGTCCGAATGCGTCACCTGCCATCAGATTTCAGGCAAGGCTGCTGGCGGCATTCCGCCAATTATCGGCTGGCCGGAAGAACAGTTTCTCGCTGTCATGGACGCCTACAAGAACAAGGAGAGGGACAACAATGTGATGCAGACCATAGCTGCCAAACTCAAGGATGACGAGCTGGCGGCGCTGGCGACGTTTTTCGGTTCTTTGAAACCAAAGCCACATTAGAGCATCATCCCGCCAGGTGGATACCGGCTGGCGGAAAAGATGATGCGAAAGCAAAATCCAAGAGCATTTTCAAGCGAAGTGAAACCCACTTCGCGTGAAGAAAATGTACTGACCAGGGAGGACAGTATGACTGAACTCGACCGCAGAACGGTGCTTGGTGCCGCGGCCCTTGCTGGGGCGACAATGACGGCAGTATCAGCAAGGGCGGCTCCCGCTATTGTGATGCTCAAGGACATCAACAAGGAAGCTGATGGCGCCTGTCTTTACCATTGTGACTTTGGCGACCCGCCGCGTTTCGTGCAGATGCTGCAAAACATCGCCAATCACTACTCGGTCTACGGCAATCCGATCGACATTCAGCTTGTCGTTGTTGTCCATGGCCAGGGAATAAAGTTTTTCCTTGAATCGCTCGAAGGAACCACATGGAAAGACGAAGTGATGGTTCCGCAGATTTTTCAGCGTGTCGTTGATCTCTCCAAGAGCGGCCTGATCGTTTATCTGTGCAATATTACCTTTGAGCGTCTGAAGCTTGACCGCGACAAGGCCCGGAAGGCGGACTTCATCAAGTTTGTTCCATCGGGCGTTGCCAGTGTCGCGGCGCTGCAATCAAAAGGATTTGCCTATCTGAAAGTGGGTTGACGCAAATGCCGCGCAAGTCGGCGAAGTCTGGGAGGATAACAGCAATGACAACGAGACGACACTTCATCATCGGCAGTGTAGCTGCAGGGTCCTCAATGATCCTTTCGCCTGCAGTTTTGGCGCAAGCAAAGCAGAAGGTCGTTGTGATCGGCGGCGGCGCAGGTGGTGCCACCGCAGCCAAGTACATCGCCAAGGACAGCGAGGGCAAACTGTCCGTGACGCTCGTGGAAGAGAACGTCAACTACCAGACCTGTTTCCATTCCAATCTCTATCTCGGCGGCTTCCGCGAATACGCCTCCATCTTGCATAACTATGATGGGCTCACGAAGCATGGGGTCTCTGTTGTGCGTGCACGCGCCACCATGATCGACCGCGACAAGAAAGAAGTGATTCTGTCCAATGGACAGCGCCTGTCCTATGATCGCTGTGTCGTCTCTCCCGGAATTGACCTCAAATACGATTCCGTGCCCGGCTGGTCGCAGGCGGCGGAAGAAATGATGCCGCATGGCTGGAAGCCTGGTGCTCAGACGCGCCTGCTGCGCCGTCGTCTTGACGCTGTGCCCAATGGCGGCAATATCGTGATGATCGCGCCGCCAAACCCCTATCGTTGCCCGCCCGGCCCGTATGAGCGCGTCTCCATGATGGCCCATGCCTTGAAGAAAGCCGGCAAGGATCGCTCGAAGATCTTCATCATCGATCCGAAGGATACATTCTCCAAGCAGGGCCTCTTTCAGGAAGGATGGGAAAAGCACTACAAGGGCTTGGTCGAATGGCTGGGGCCAAAGATCCATGATGGCCTGAAATCTGTCGATCCAAAGACCGGCACCGTTGTTACTGGCTTCGAAACGTACAAGAACGCGGCACTTGTCAATGTCATCCCGGCCCAATGGGCAGGTGCGATCGCCCGCGACGCGAAGCTCACCAATGCCTCCGGCTTTTGCCCGATCAAGCCCGAAAGCATGCAATCCACTGTTGACTCAAATATCTACGTTCTGGGTGATGCCTGCATTGCGGGCGATATGCCCAAATCGGCGTTCTCGGCCAACAGCCAGGCCAAGGTTGCCGCCATGATGATCCGCAATGAGCTGACGGGCTCGCGTGCCTTCCCGGCCCGCTACACCAATACCTGCTGGAGTCTGATCGAGACGGACGACGCCGTGAAGGTTGGTGGCACCTACGAGGCCAAGGATGGCAAGATCACGACGGTGACACCGCTCATCTCCAAGACGGGCGAGACGGCGGAAGTGCGCAAGGAAACCCAAGCCGAGAACATGGGATGGTATGCCGGCATCACGGCAGACATGTTCGGCTGATTTCCTATCCAGAAGCGGTAGCCCCTGCAATTGTACAGGGGCATAAAGAAACGGAGAGACTTCAATGCGAATTCTGATTTCGGCGATGCTTGCAAGCTTGCCGTTCATTCCGGTGGCAAACGCGCAGGACGCCGAAGCAGGCCAACGCGTGTTCAACCAATGCCGTGCTTGCCACCAAATCGGAGAAACGGCGAAGAACGCGGTCGGCCCCCATCTGAACGGACTTTTCCAGCGCAAGGCTGGCGAGGTCTCTGGTTATAACTACAGCGAGGCCAACAAGACATCCGGGGCAACCTGGAGTGAAGATTTCTTCGTGAAATACATCGCTGATCCGAAGGGTACCATGCCTGGCAACAAGATGGCGTATGCCGGGTTGAAGAATGAAAAGCAGATAGCCGACCTCGTCTCCTTCCTCAAGCAGTATGGACCGGACGGCAAGAAGCCTTGATCTAATAATCTCACGAGGAATGGGCGGGAGAAATTCCCGCCCATCTTCAACTTGGAACGATCTTGGTTCAGTCCTTGAAGAGCCATACGCCAATACGGTCCGCGGAGGTGCTGGAATGACTAAAATGGGCCTTTTGCCCATTCTCATCAAGCACGTTGCTTTCGGCGGGCGCATGGAATCGCCTATAATGAAACAATGCACCAGAAACCAAATTCGATCGTCATCAAATTTGTTGAACCGAATGGGCGCACCCATTCTGAAATGACACTTAAGATTCCAGACACACCCCGCACTCCCGATGCGCTGCAAGAAATGTTCGAACGAACCACAACAGAAAACCTATGGCGGGAGAAAGCTGGCGAGTTGCTTGCGTCGGTAAAACATGATCAGGTTTTCCGGCACAAGTTCCATACCTACTGGACGGTCGCTGGACATCGCATTCGAGCACAGATCGACGACGATAAGGTTCTGATATCGCTGCTTCGGCTGATCCTTCCACTATATGTCGGACCTGGCCGCACTCTGTACCGCGGGGAAAACCTCGATCGATGGAATTCTCGCAGAATAGGGCTTTGCTGGTCTGACAAAATTGAGACGGCCCGGATGTTTGGTCGCGGGCTCAATGCAACAGGAGCCGGAGGCGTTCTGCTTCAGTGGCAAGCGTCGAACCACGCAATAATCGCTGGCCCAAGTGCCCACAGCCCCTATCTCGGCGAGAGCGAATATACCCTAGACCTATCGGAGACCTCTGAGATCGAGGAAATCGAGCAATATCCCTCGTCGGGCTGATCGCGAATAAAAGCTCCGAGCCCAAACAGCGCTCGAATTCGGACACCTCAAAATGAAAACTCTACCTCCCGCGCTCGCAACCCACGTTGCGGGCGGGCTCACCACGCTTTGCCGCTGCTGGCGTGTGGATCGACGCGATGGAGTGGTGATGGGCTTTACCGATTTCGACCGCGATCTCGTCTTCGATGCAATCACCTATAAGGCGGCGTCTGGATTCACCGCGACCGCCATCGAAGGCCAACTTGGCCTGGCCGTTTCAAACCTCGATGTGCAAGGCGCGCTGTCCTCCGATGCGCTCACCGAGGACGATCTCCATGGCGGGCGCTACGACGATGCCGCCGTCACGATCTATCTGGTCAATCGGGCAGACGTGGCCCAGCGCGTGATCCTGCGCGCTGGCAATCTCGGACAGGTCGCGCGCGGGAAGCTCGCCTTCTCCGCCGAATTGCGCGGCCTTGCCGCCAAGCTCGATCAGCCGGCAGGCCGCATCTTCCAGCGCTCCTGCGCCTGGGACTTGGGCGATGCCCGCTGCGGGATTGACCTCAACGCGGCCGGGCGCAACGGCACTGGCGCGGTGACGCAGGTTCTCGACGCTTTCGAGTTCCTCGCCTCCGGCCTCTCCGGCGTCGCGTCAGGTGTGCTCACACGCGGCAAGCTGATCTGGACTTCGGGCGTGAACAACGGCCTCGCAGTCGAGATCAAGGCGCATTCTTCCAGCGCTGGCGTTTCGCGGATCGCCATTGCCCTGCCGATGGGCACGCCGGTGGTGGTCGGCGACACGTTCAGCGCCACGGCGGGCTGCGACCGCACCTTTGCCACCTGCCGGGATCGCTTCGCCAACACGATCAACTTCGGCGGCTTCCCGCACATGCCGGGCACCGACTTCGCGATGTCCTATCCGAACCAGGGCGCCGGAAACGACGGCGGCAAGATCACATGACGATCCGGGAGACCATCATCGCCGAAGCGCGCGCCTGGATCGGCACGCCTTATCACCATCAGGCGGCGCTCAAGGGCGTCGGCTGCGATTGCCTTGGTCTCGTGCGCGGCGTCTGGCGCGCAGTCTATGGCGCCGATCCCGAACACCCCCCCGCCTATTCGCGTGATTGGGCCGAGACGCTGCGAGAAGAGACGCTGGCCGATGCCGCCGGCCGCCACATGATCCCGCTGGCGCTCGATGCCTTCGAGCCCGGCGATCTCCTGCTCTTCGCCATCAACGACAACGCGCCCGCCAAGCATTGCGCGATCCTCGTCGCGCGTGATCGCATGATCCACGCCATCGAGTCCCATCCGGTGGCGGAGGTCTCGCTCGTGCCGTGGTGGCGCAACCGTCTGCGCTTCGCCTTCCACTTTCCCGCGATCTGATCCACCATGGCTGTTCTGCTCCTCACCGCCGCGGCCTCGGCGCTGACGGCGGGCGCCTCGGCGTTTGTCCAGATCGCGGCAGCGGCGGCCGCGACCGCTGTCGGCAGCTTCATCGACAACCGGCTGTTCGGCCCGTCGGTGGGCAACACGACGCAGGAAGGGCCGCGTCTCGACAGCTTGCAGGTTCAGGCTTCGACCGAAGGCGCGGCGATCCCCGAGATCGCCGGCCGGGTGCGGATCGCGGGCCAGATCATCTGGGCGACCAAGTTCAAGGAAGTGGCGACCACGACCACGCAACGCTCCGGGGGCGGTAAGGGCGGCGGTGGCGGCGGCGGATCGGTCACGTCCACGACCTATTCCTATTTCGCGAACTTCGCGGTCGGACTCTGTGAAGGACCGATCGACCGGATCGGCCGCATCTGGGCCGACGGCAAGCCGCTTTCGCTCGCGGGCATCACCATGCGGGTCTATCGCGGCACCACGAGCCAGTCGCTCGATCCGTTGATCGAAGGTGTGGAAGGCACCGGTAATGCACCCGCCTATCGCGGCACCGCCTATGTCGTCTTCGACAATCTCGCGCTCGAAAAGTTCGGCAACCGCCTGCCGCAGCTGACCTTCGAGGTGTTCCGGCGCGTCT
>FRDC01001570.1_pt1 | contig 87373 bp, 118 predicted proteins | sample 1106171 | NCBI WGS metagenome assembly FRDC01 (sample SAMEA3930566, study PRJEB13176) | freshwater metagenome | biome: Drinking water system; feature: drinking water; material: water | place: Singapore | collected 2014-12-20
CGTCTAGGTAATAGTAACTCAAACTGTTACAGTTGTCTATACCCTCTGCTAGAAACAGGCGAGAAAGTTTGTTCGTAGAAGTCCCGTTCGCATGGCAAAGATCTTCGACACGCTAGCGAAAGTCGGCCGAGCGGCCGCCTCCCTCATGACGGCTCCTCAGTACCTACCTAACGCGAGTAGGATCCAGTCGAGCAACTTCGTGCGCCCTCGGATGGAAAAGCCGACTAAAGACCTGGCCTACGCGACCCAGGTTGACTTCGGCCAGGACGGCCGGGCCATACTCAATGCGGGTGACCCGGGGAGAAACATTCGAGAGGGGTTCACCTCGAGTCACTACGTTTACCTGTGCGTAAACCTCTTAGCCTCGGAGTTAGCCCGGCCGGACTGGGTCCTGGAGCGTCGGTCTTCAGGCAAAGGCCGGGAACGCCAGTGGGAGGTCGTGCCGGATACCGACTTCGAAGAGTTGATGAAACGACCCAACCCCTATCAGTCCGGAATTGACCTCCGCGAGCGGGCTTATCAGCACCTATTTCTGACGGGTAACGCCCTGATCCTTAAGGTGCGCGGAGGGGTGAGTGGGAAAGTTCGAGAGCTATGGGTAGTGCCTCCGGACCAGATCAAGCCCGTTCCGAGCCGCAAGTTCTTCCTATCCCACTATGAGTACCGGGCTCCGGGTGACGGGGTATTGGAGATCGACCCGGACGACATCATTCACTTGATGTTGCCGGACCCGGCCAACATCTTCTGGGGCATGAGCCCGCTGAAAGCCATGGCCAAGCTGATAGACACGGAAGGCGATGCTCTGAACTGGTGGCGCTGGGCCATCCGCAACAGAGCGGCTAAAGACGGCTTCATCAAGTACAAGCGGCTCCTGACGCCTAAGGAGTACGAGCGCGTGAAGCGTCGGCTTTATGAGCAGGTAGTCGGCCCCTGGAACGCTCGCCTCCCCATGATCCTGACCGGTGATGCCGACTGGGTCTCTACGTCTCAGACGGCCGTCGAGATGGACTGGCTCGATACGCGCAAGATGACTCGCGAGGAGATCTGTATCGGCTACGGCTGTGACCCGATTTTGGTCGGTATCCCCGACAAGTCGACCTACAACAACAAGAAGGAGGCGAGACTCAGCCTTTGGCAAGACAACCTGCTGGGAACCACGGACAAGCTCAAGGCGATATTTGATCTCCAGCTGCTAGCCGACTTCGTGAGAGCCGGCGAGCTGCGTAAGTACCGCACGGGCGTTGACCTCTCTCGCGTGCCGGCCTTGCTGCAGCACCTAGCAGAGCTGGCCGATCCGGTCAGCCGTTACTGGGAAATGGGATGGACGGCTAACGACCTCAACACCCGCTTTGGGCTCGGGCTTCGGCCTCAGCCCCCCGAGACAGGGGACCAATCCTGGATCACCGGTACCGTATCCTTAGCGGACCAGATCCTGAACCCTCCAGCACCTCCTGTAGACCCGGCTCTAGTGGCTATGTCTGGGGGTGAAGATCCTGAAGAAGAAGACCTCCAGGCTATCGCTGACGGGAAACCCCCTCGTGCTAAGCCGAGCCCTAAGGAGCCTAAGCCGGACCCGAGTAAGCCGGCACCGAAGCGGGAGGGAGCCACGCCGGCTTCCAAGGGCGTTTACCGGGAATCCTAGTCCGTGGACAAGGCCTGGGCCTCAGAGGCGTGGGAAGCTATCCACGCTCGACGCATGGACTTTGCAGCTCGCTGGCGCGAACGCGTCAGGGTACTTTTCCGCGCAGAGGCTTCCTTGGTAGGCTCGCGACCCGGGGACTGGAGAACGGCCTTGAGGCTTCACGTAGCGGCTTGGCGCAGGCTATTGACGGACCTCTGGAGGGAAGCCTCCGCCGAGTTTGGAGGGTCCTTAGCGTCTAAGCTCGGGGCCAGGTTGACCAACCACCGGGTGGCTAAGGCGATCACGGAAGCCGACCTCCCCTCAGACCCGGACTTGCCGGCGTGGGAGCACGATACCTGGTCTTCCCGGTTCGCGAAGAAGGCTCAGAAGCTAGCCGCTCGTAAAGCGCGCCAGATAGCCGACGCCACGAAGCGCGCCCTCGAGAGGGCGACGAAGGCGGCCCAGAAAGCCGGGGAGGCGTTCTCAGCTGCGGTAGCCGATGCCTACCGCAAATTCGACCAGGTCCGGTCCTGGTTCATCTCGGAAGAAGAAACGCTCCAGGCCGCGGCTACGGCGGAGGAGGAAGCGGCCGAGGCCGCCCCTCTGGAGATCACCAAGACCTGGATCTCGCAGAGGGACGATCGCGTGAGGGCCAGCCACGCGAAGGTGGACGGGGAAAAGATCCCTTCCGGCGGTAGGTACTCTAACGGACTCCGATTCCCTAAAGACCCGGAAGGGCCGATGCACGAGGTAGCCGGGTGTCGCTGCTACCAGGTATTCGGCTACCGGCTACCTACCGCCGCCTAGTCTACCAGACCCAGGTCTCTGAACCGGTCGAGGAGAGCCTTGCACGCGTCGGCTAACCCGGCGTAGTCCGATGTTACGCTCGGGTCGGATAGCGCGGGGAAGGCTTTGAAAAGGTCTTCAACAGCCTCGATCCCTCGCACCCGCGCGTCGGTCAGAGCGTCGAACTCTCTAGGCTTTGGACACGGCTTTATCGGGGAGGCGTGAAGCCTGATATTGCCCGCTTCAACGCGCAGGTCTAGGACGGCCCAGTGGTTCTTGGTATAGCCGAACTTGGGGGCCTCACTCGGTATGAAGTAGTTGATGAACGTATGCTTCCGGAAGCACCGCACGTGGGTAGGGTCTGCATGGGTCAGGTCTAGATCCCCTCCCGCTTCGGGGGTCTCCAGGTAGAGGGCGCCCCCGGGTCGGAGCACCCGCCAGGCCTCGTCCATGAAGTGGACTAAGTCTCGAAGGTGCTCTACCACGTGGAGCGCTACCACCTCGTCAAAGCTCGCTTCCGGAAAAGGCCAGCGAGACTCTAGGTCGGCTACCACGTCGATGCCGGGAAAGTCTCGTAAATCGAGCAAGGTCTCTTTGTGGGTAGAGCGTCTTTTATAATGCGGACCACAACCCGCGATGAGGGTCTCAATCATTTGCGCTGGAGGATCCATATGAACCACTCGCGCCCGAGAGCGGGGAGAGGCTCCTGCTGGGCCCAAACGCAGTCGAAACCCAACTCTTTGGCCAAGATAGCCTTCGTCGTCTCACCTCGGTCGGACCGAACTACCAGGATCTCGTCATGGAGATGGAGGTCATGCTGGTGAAAGCCGGCGTGGTTCTCATGGGTAGCCTCATCAACGAACCCCTGCACGATGAGCCAACCCCGGGAACTCTCGGTGCACTTCGCTAGACTGTGAAGAGCTGCTACCGGGTTGACGCAGTGGTCAAGCGCGTTACTGATGTGGACGACGTCGAAGTATCCCAGGCAGTTCAGCTCGCAGCCCTGATCCGCGTCCTCGGCGGCGTAGGGTAGGGGCGGGTCGATCCCATGCTCGGCGTAGTCGAAGATCTCCTGGTAGAGGTTTGAGAGGGGGTCCATCGTGGTCACGCGGACGTGGCCTCCGATCCCATGGAGGATGGAGACCGGGCCGGAGCCTACGTCCAGGATGCGGGTGGATACTAGGGAGAGGCCGTCGCGCATGAGGATGAGCCGGCGGACGTCGTGGTTCAGTTCCGGCGTCGGCTCGTCGGGCACCCACCCCTTTAAGAAGCGTTCGCTCTGCACGAACCGCTTCCAAAACTCAATCTCGTGGTTTACTCCTTGAGGGTCTAACTCAGTCGACATGGGGGTTTTTCCTCTCTATCATCATTTTTAACCAAAGGGCTATGGCGGCGCTGTCCTCGAGCAGCCGGCTGGGAGCCACCAGCACGTTCTTGTAAACCACCTCGCGGTCCGCTTCCTTCCACCGGTCCGTGGTCAGGATCCCGTCGGCAAGCCACAGTAACTCGACCAGGCAGGAGTTCTCGAAGGTGGGCGCGTCCGTCTCTCGGCCGTCCCAGCAGGAGCAGGGAGGGTAGCAGCAGATTCCGTTCGCCTCCTGGACCGCCAGGCAGAGTGCCTCCAGCTCCGGAGGAGACATCTGGGGGAGCATTCCGCACCGCCGGCACATGCCCGGCTGCACGACGGGACGTTTATTTCCTGTTAACACTTTGGGCTCGGTCATCCTGTAGTATCCTTTCTAGCCAGAGCGCGTCGACGGCGTAAAGCCCCCTGACCCCCGGGTGGGCTGATTCGTTCGATGGTCTCTGGAGCCTCCCGCGGTTTCTACGCCCCTGGAGGCACAAAAGGCTCCGTGCCATTTAGGCGGGGAGCCTTTTGCTTTTAACCTGAGAACCAGGCCAGCTCGAAGCGCAGGTTAGCGCGCCCCTTCGGGCCGTAATAGCCTGGCCGCCAGGATACCCTGAGCTTGTAGTTCCGGAAGTCCGGTAAGGGGATCCAGCTGAGCTTGACCTCGGATCCCTTGGGCAGGGTCTTGAAGCAGGTCTGCACCAGCTTGTAGAGGGTCAGCCTGGCGGTCACCCGGTTGCGGGCCTTGGCCCACTCCAGCTGGGCTCGGTATTTCCGGAGCATCTTCCGCTCGGTAGACTCCGGGTGAGACCTATTGATCTTCCGTTGCCCTCCGCAGGCGGCCACGTAGTGGTCCGGGTCCACGTGGTCCTTGAGTGAACACAAGGTCTCGGCTACGGCCAGCTCTACCTCTTCGGCGGTATAGCGGGGCCGGACCCCGAGGGAAGCCAGGGTAGCCTGCCAGTCGGGCTTCCGGAGGACCAGACCGTCGGGGTCAACGGTCCAGCTCAAGGCCTCCACTACTTGCTCGCGCATTCGGGCCCGATTCCGGTCGCAAGGCTCTGAGGGTGGGTCAGGACGCGGTGGCAGCGGTAGCAGCGTTTGGAAACCTCTACCGAGTAGCCGGCGGCCGCGAAGCGCTGGCCGGCTGCGTCCATCTTGAGAAGAGCGAAGAGGACTACCCCGATCTTGGCGGTGTTCGTATTCTCGTGCTTGGCCCAAACCCGAAGGCTGCCATCGTCTTGGACGTGGCCGAAGTTGGTGTAGCTGTTCTCGTTGTCGGCGCCGGTCAGGAGACCGACCAGAGACACGCCCGGCTTGAAGCTGGCGTCCAGCTTCTGGCGACGGATCCGCAGGGTGCGGTGCTCACCCTTCGGGCTGATGATCGTGTAGGTGCCGTCGAAGACCTTGGGGCCGGGGACGGTCAGCGCCTCAGCAGGAGCCTGGAACACCTCGGCCTCGGCGTGGGCCATCATGCGGTCGGCGTGCGCGCGCTCGGTCTGGCGGGCGGCCCGGTAGTCCTCGCCGGCCTCGGCCCCGAAGATCCCGGTGATGGCCTCTTCCTTGGAGGCACGCTCGCGGCGCAGCTCCTCGTCCCAAGCAGCCTTGAAGGCGGCGTGGGCTGCTGCATTCTTGTCGGCCTGACCTTCCGCGAAGGCGGGTCCGAAGATTCCGGGGTGGCCGAAGTCACCGCGGCGGGCGGCCCGAGCCATGCGGCGCTCGTAGACCTGGTTGCTCTCCTCGTAGCGGCCGTGCTCGGCGAGCCACATCTCCAGGCGAGCGTCCTTGGCGTCCTGCTCGAAGTCGGCCTGCTGAGCCGGGGTGAGGGAGGCCTTATAGGCTGCCTCGTTCTTGGTGAGGGAGAACTTCTGCTCGGGGTTGACCTTGTTGTTGGTAACAGTGTTTTTGGCTTGCTTGGTCATGTTCGTGGTCCTCTTTTCTTATACTCCGTCGTCTGAAGTAATAGTAGCCTAAACTGTAACAGTTTGTCTAGAGGCCCACGGAAAAATTTTTTCAGAGGATGGGACCGCGGATCCCGCGCAGGAGTAGTTCGATGGCGTCCGCGGCCGCGGCGGGGCCGCCAAGGCGGGGATCATACACCGTGTGCAAAGCTTTTTGCTGCCTTGCTAGAGTCCCCGGCACGTCACCCAGAACCTTAGCCACGGCATCTTTCAGGTTAGCCGGGTCAGAACAGCGGTCTAAGTAGCCAGCTTCCATACCGAAGCGGAGCCCGTGACGCGCCTTCTCCCATCCCGGGGAATCGAGAAGCACTACGGGGATCCCCGCGGCTACGGCTTCAAAAGCCGTGCTCGAGTTGTCTACGCAGTACACGTCGCATCGAGCGACCACCTTCTCGAACCGAGGCTCAGGCCGGATCCGCCTCTCTCGGTACTCCAGCAACAAACGAAACCATTCTCTCGGGTGCCCGTGCCCCATGACGTCCCACTCGCCGTCCAAGGCCATAGCCTGCACGGCAGAGATCCACCTCGGCCAAGTAGCATGAGTCTCAGGGCAGACGTGGCAGTCCCAATGCCACCCAAAAGCTACGGTAGGCCTTTGCCCCGGCCTCTTACGCTCTCGGTAGAACTCGCTACGGGCGACTAGCAAGTCGTTCAGCTTGGTAAGCCCGACCTTCACCACCCGGCAAGACTTCGGGGCGTGTCTTACTCGGTGTTGATACGCGTGGTAGCCTGGGACTAGGCAGAGCGCTACTCCCGATAGGTCCTTCCCGTCAGCATAGGCGTCTGCCCCGGCTCCGGAATAGGTTTGACCGGCCCCGTGCTCCATGAGCACCAGGGGTCTCCACCCTACCCGGTGGCGAACCTTACAGAGGTCCCCGTAAGACGCGACGACTACAGGCCCAACGGCGTCTGAGTTAAGCTCGGACGGCCTCGTGCAGACCCGAGTGCCTAGCCTTCTCCTCACGAGTTCCTCTTCGACGGGGAGTATGTGGTCGGCGTAGTGTCCTTGACTCAGAAAGAAGTCTGTTGAGGGTAGCTCCATCATGCTGCAGGGTGTTCGCCGGGGTTCGTGGTAAGCCTGGGCCGAACAAGTTTTCGAAAAGGAGGCTGCCCGTGGGAGCCATCAGCAACAAAGGCGTTCTGACCCTACTCGAACTGAAAGCCAACGTGGCTGAAAGAGTCGTAGAAGGCTACGCGTCTACCTGGGACCTGGACGACGTCGGCGACCAGATCGTCCGAGGCGCCTTCAAGGAGTCTCTTGAGGAGCGCCACTTAGCCTCTATCCGCGAGAAGGGTCGAAGTGACATCCGTGTGCTCTGGCAGCACGAGCACCCCATCGGGGTGCTCCTAGACGCTCGGGAAGATGACCACGGCCTGTGGATCAAGGTCCGCATCTCAAAGACCAGCCTGGGAGACGACGTGCTGCAGCTGCTAGCCGATGGTGCTGTAGACCGCATGTCGATCGGCTACATGGTACCCCCGGGTGGCGCGTCCAACGTCGGCGGGGTGCGCGTCATCCGGAAGTGTTCGCTCTGGGAGGTCTCCTTCGTGACGTTCCCGGCTAACCCGGCGACCTCCGTTGACCAGGTGAAAAGCGGCCTGAAGGACCTGGATCACGCGCAGCTCCAGTTGAAGGCTCAAAAGTTTTCGATCAAGTGGTCCAACCAACAGATGGAGGTCAAGCAGATGAGTGGTGTTTCCTGGGACCAGGGTCCTGAGCAAAAGGCCGGGAGAGTCCTCGCCGGTCGTAACGTCGACCGGGTCAAGTCTATGCTCGAGCACTGTAAGGGCATAATGGAGCAGTGCGAAAAGATGCTGGAAGAGGCGTCCCAACCGAACGCCCGTAGCCAGGACGCAGGAGGGCGGGGAGAACCCCCGAGCAATCATACTGCGGAACGCGACGAGAGGAAAAGCGACAGCAACGTTACCTGCCCTCATTGCAAGTCGTCTTTCACCCTGGCCGGCGACGTCGGCCCGATGGGTCAACCGGAGCCTTGCCCGGAGTCCATCGCCAATAACTACCCCGGGCCCTACCCGGTGCCGGCACCTAAGCCGGAGTCCATCGCGGAGTTGGTCCCCCCCCTCGGACAACCTGAGCCTCAGCCGGAGTCTATTGCCGGGCGGGAGCTGATCGGCGACGACAGCCCTAACTACTCGGATACTGACGAAGCGGCACTCCAGCGCTTGGCCGAAGGGTCTCAGAACCATACCTGGTCGGCCTACACGGCCGCGCCTATGCCGACCCCGGGCAACCGTCCAGGAGGCCCTGGGCCTTATCCGGTTCCGACTCCCCATCCCTACTCCGTTGCCGGTCAAAACGGCCCGGACGACGTGAAGGAGTCGAACGTGAGTTCGTCGTTAGAACTCAAGGAACTCGTAGAGCGGCTACAATCGCTCTCTAACCTGGTCAGCCAGTAACTAAAGGAGGCGATAGCCGAGATGAATCCCAATTATGAAATGAAGTCTCTGTTCGACTCGATGAAGAACATCGAGACCAATCTCCACCGGAAGCTCGAAGAGCACCACGCAAACCACAAGACCCTCGCGGGCGCGGCCGTGAAGACCGGCAAGCAGCTCGAGGAGATAGAGAACAAGCACTCTGCGCTCGAACGGGAGCTGAAGGGCCTAATTGAGGAAATCGGCTCCAAGTACGAGGAGATGGACTCGTATCTCGGACGCCTGAAGAAAGGGATGACCCTCCCCGGGGCTTCTGAGTCCATGGGCGGTGGCTCTATCGGGTCCACCTTCGTCCAGTCGGCCGAGTTCAAGGAGTACTACGCGACCGGGGACTACAAGAAGGCCGGTAGCCCGACTCCTCCTCCCGGAAACATGAAGGACGCCTTCTCGTTTCAGGGTGGTCTGACTCGTCAGTCGGCCTTGGGTCGAGCCCCCCAGTTCATGCCCTTGCCGGACATGTTCCGCAAAGACATCTCCTCGGGCGGCTCGGACGCGCTGCGTGACATCTTCGCGGTGGACAAGATCCAGCAGATCTTCTACAACCCTCTGCGCCCCAACCGCGTGCGCGATCTGTTCCCGGTCATCCCCACGACCTCGAACAGCATCGAGTTCGTCACCGAGACTCTCTATGAGATCGAGGCGGACATGGTGGCCGACGGCTCGGCTTCTCCTGAGTCGAGCTTCCAGTTCGACGACGAGACCCAGACCGTACGCACCCTGACCCACTGGACGCCTATCAACCGCAACCTGCTCGCCGACGTACCGGCCCTGGCCGGATACATCGACCTGCGCTTGCTCGAGGGCCTCAAGGAGGTCGAAGACCGGCAGGTGCTGTTCGGTGACGGTACCAGCCAGAACCTCCAGGGGATCATGGTCACTCCGGGCGTCCAGGTGTTCAACCAGAGCGACGGTCGCCCCAACGACACCATCATCGACACCCTGCGCCGGGCTATGACCCGGGCTCAGTTGGCCTACTTTGCCATCAGCGCCTACATCCTCAACCCCCTCGACTGGGAAGAGGCGGAGCTGACCAAGAGCACCATCCGCGACTACGTCTGGGTCAACGTCGGAACCGGAGCCGACCCGGTCCTGTGGAAGGTCCCGGTCATCTGCACCACGGCCATGACCCACGGCGAGTACCTGACCGGCAGCTTCAATATGAACGCCGCCGTCTGGGACCGTGAACAGGCCAGTATGCGCATCACCGACAGCCACGCGAACCTCTGGATCCTCAACCAGCTGGCCGTAGGCCTCTGGGAACGCCTGGCCTTTACCGTGTTCCGCCCGCCCGCGTTCGTTCGCGGCTCGTTCAACGGAGCACCTAACAGCTAAAGTTCGGCTTACCTCCCCGAACGTGAGTAACCCTTGAGGGGCCCCCTGTCAGCTGGGAGACAGGGGGCCCCTCTTTATTCGGCGAACCGGGAACGGCATGAGCGCTGACATCACGCCGAGCCCTGGGGATCCCTGGCTTCCCGCCCAAAACCAAAACCCCACGTCTGACTCATTCCGTCTGGGTCGCCACCCGAATGACGTGCGCTGCGTCGTCGACCCGGCCACGGCCATGTACACGGACCTCGATACCGGGGAAGTCCGCACTTGGTGGCAGCAGCGCCAGTATCTCCAAGCTCGAAACATGCGTTACGCGCGCTCGCTCTCAGCCGTCCGTCAGGTAAACTCTGACCAGCAGGCGCTGTGGGGTAGAAAACCCGAGTTTTATGACGACTGGTTCGGAGGCTATATCCCCGAATATAGGCTACCAAACCCGACGGCGGACCTGACCCAGCTCAACGCGGTTTATGGGGGTCCCGGACCCTGGCCGAACGGCCCTCTACCTTCTGGTGGTTACTAAGCCCGTGGTCCACGTCGTAGCTCTACTCTACCTCGAACCGTACTATTCCCGCACCGTAGAGTGCTTATCCGCTTGCGGTCTCCCCGTGACTTACGTGGAGCGCCACCGCGGCACCGGAAGCTTGACGGCCGCACTTAACCGAGGCTTCGCTAACCTCAATCCTCCACCGGGATCCTTCGTCTGGTTCACTACAGACGTGGAGTTCGACCCGGAGGTCCCGGAGAAGCTAGCTCGAGCCCTCCAGGAAGACCCAGGCTTAGCCGCGATTCACCCGGCCCATCCGAGCGATCACCAGAGTCACCGGCCGGACGGCTCCGGGGTCGTGAAGCTCGTCCCCTACGTCGAGTTTACGGCGCCTATGTGGCGCGCCGACGCTTTTCGAGACTGCGGGCTCTTAGACGAAGACCATTGGTACTGGTATCAGGACCTGGTGATCAGCAAGACGGCTCGAGACATGGGTTACAGGTTAGCCGTCCACCATGGTGCTGAAGTCAGTCACGCGTATCGGGGTCGCCAAGGCGAGGAGATTCACCCGATTACGAAGCTTCGTTACGATTTACGGCGCTACAGAGACCCGGTTGAGCAGAGGCTCTTGGAACGAAAGTACGGACCTGACTGGAGAGCGGTGCTGTGGGCTCAGTAGCTCTGTTGCTCATCGACGTGGACGGAGTCCTCACCGACGGCACCGTGACGGTGGATCAAGACGGGCGCAGGTTCAAGACGTTTAACGCGCGGGATTCTAGGGCCATCGCCGAGCTGGTAGCTCAGGGGTGGGAAGTCCACGTAGTCTCGGCTTCAGGTTGGCCCGGACTCGAGCCTTACCTTCGTCGGTCTCCCGCCCTAGTACACCCTGATCATGAGAAAACAGAAGAGGCTCTCCGAGAGATTGTTATGGGGAGGCCCTACATAGCCGTAGGAGACGACGTATGGGACACGGAGATGCTGAGAGGGTCTGTTTTAGCTTTTTGCCCTCGAGACGCAGACCCGGCGGTTATTAACCTACCCGGCGTCGTGCGGTTAGTAACTGAGGGGGGCCGAGGAGTAATCGCTGAGCTAGTCCGAGTCTTGGATGGACATCTTCGTAGTCGTAACTTATAAAAGTTTACAGAGACTGCTCTGCAGCTACCTTGAAGTGGTGAGCAATCTCCTCGGGGATCGTGTCCCCAACGTCCACAAGAACGACTTCGATTCCCTCGGGGAAGGCCTCGGCAAAGACTTTGGATCTGCCGAAGTTGCTGGTCGTGTCGCGGACCAGGAATGAGATGTTGGAAGACACGTGCTGATACCAGACTTTCTCAGCAGTGGCGGACAGTCCGTAAACATCTCCGTTCCTCCAGGTATCCGTGACTACCACGTAAACTTTTTTCTTCATGGTCTCCTCGCTTTCTCAGCTTGTCTTAAATCAGTCGCAGTCGCATCCGCCGCGAGGGTTGCCACAGTGGAGGCAGTCAACCGTGTCATGCATCGTCGCAGCAGTCCCCGCATAGCGTGCAGTCGTCGCCAGCCTCGCAGTTGCAACACCCGGCAGGGAAGGCGGCGCCGCATTTGGTGCACTCACACTCCTCTCGGGGTTGGGCCAGCGCCGGAGGTGTCCAGGGCATAGACTCCTTGCGGCAAGCCTCCTCTGTGGTCGGCGTCAGGCAGTAGACCGAACTGGGCGGGTAGTATTGCGTCAGCGCCGGCGCCCCAGCCGGCCCCTGGTAAACGTCAATCCGCAGCATCCCTGCGCCAGCCAAGGTGGTCTCCTGCACCAGGCCGTGCAGGCGGCGATGGCCGAGCAATTCCAGGACCGACCAGCCGTTATAAGGTTCGCTCATTTTCGTTCTCCTTTAAGTTTGCGTTACATCCCAGAGGGGCTTCCGCCCCGGGCCAAGCGTTGGACCTCCAAGAGGTCGCTTTCTGCATTTCGAAGCAAGCGGCGAATCTGCCAATCGTCCGGCTCCTCGGACTCGTTGCCATCATTAATCCCCTGCATCCTGGCAATTTCCTCAAGCGCCACGCAGGCTGCGTGGCCGAATGGGACCCCGATGGGGCATTTCTTATCGGATAAATTCATAGGTTTGCCTTTCATCTCGTATGAAACTCTCCGCAGCAGTCCGGACAATAAACGCACCATTTGTCTTTGCAACCAGTGCAGACTTCATTAGCCGCATAGGTTTTGCTACAAGAATGGCATTCACCAGCGCACGAGCACTGGTCTTCGGGGTATCCGCACTCATCGCACATCAGCCGTTACTCAGCCTAGGGAGTTCTCCCGGTAAAGGCCCTTTATGTCCGTTTGGGTCACGAAGCGCGGCCTCGATAACCGGACCCCAACGCTTCCAGTCACACCACATGCGCAGGTGCTCTTGGCAAGCACTCGCATAAGCTTCTCGGTCTTTCCTGCTCCGGAGGAGGTTGAGGACGGCCAGGGCGGCTGTTTCGGGTTTTGTCGACTCGTAAGGAAGGACCACGGCGGTGCTCGGGGTTAGGTCGTCATCCCCTCGGTGGATCAACCGCACGGTCGGGGTACCCTTAGTCATGGCTTCGATAGGGGCACAGGACCGGGCATCATAACGGGATACCTTTAGGAGCACCCAGGCCTCCTCATAGAGGCGGTTCATGGTCTCCAGGTTCGGTCGGACATGGTAAGCATCCGCGTTGGCCGGGTAGTCGGAGAGCGGCTGGCCTCCGTAAGCTACCACCCTTACTCCTTGGGCTTGGAGTACGGCGCAGATCTTGGGAGCCAGGCGAGCCACGTCCTTGCATGGGTTATAGGCGTTCCAGCCTTCGACTAGTACGGTAGGCTGGGCCGCCTTACGCGGTGTCGAGACTATCGGGAAGGCTTGGGTGTCTACACCATTCCCTATATAGGACGTTGGCAGACCTTGCCGGTGCTGGTGCTCTAGATAGTCGATGTTCCAGTCGGAGATGCTCAGGAGCCGCCCAGGCCAAGAGTAGGTTTGGTCACATTGAGCCTTCCATCTGGCGTCGTTCGGTCGGAACATGTGCTCCAGCATCTGGAGGTGGACTACGGTCCTGCGCGGGATGGCCATGTGGATGGAGTGGGGGCTGGTGACCAAGACCTTTTCCGGGTAGGCGCTCGGTTGCCCTATTCGCAACTTTGGAGAAAAGCGCCAATACGCTAAATCTTCTTTGCTGGGCCCCTGGAGCACGTGGAGTGCCACCTCGTGGCCTCGTTCGGCCAACCAGTTGGCCACGTCTATGATGACCCTCACTCCACCGTGAGGTGCTAGAGACGGACAGGGTACGTGGATCCTCATCGGCGTCTTCTTCCCTTCTTCGGGAGCGTGTCCTCGAAGCGGGCGTGCTGGGGGCCGTGGACTACCAAGGGCACTTTACTATGGGCCAGGGCTAGGCGTACTGCGATGTTGTTTCCCGGGCCTGCCTGGTTTAGGAGCCAGCCCACGCACGGGGCTTCTTGCCCTGGAGCGTGTTCGTGGCACGTCATGATCTTTGTACCTAGCATCAGGCTTCCTGTTCCGTCCGCTATAGTATCTCGAAGGTTCTCGTGCATCTCCTGCCGGTAGTTCGGTATGTCCTTCGGGTCTACGTCTTTGCGCCAGGGGCAGAGTTTACATTGGTTGGTACGGGTGATCTTCATGCTCGCAGGTACCGGTGGGCATGGTTTTTTAGGACGGCGTAAAGTTGGTCACTGATCTTGAACCGGGCCCTATTTCTTTCCAGTGAGGTCATGATATTACCGTTGTTTTGGCGTTCTCCGGCGGCCTTCCAGTCGACGAGCATCTCGAGCACGTCGTAGAGGTCCATGTCATTCACTCCGTTCTCGTAGTGCTCCGGATGATGCGTGTTGTTGGCCCAGTGGTGCTCGATGGCGGGGCCCAATTCTTTCGGGTCCTTCGTGGCGGTCATGTACTCCGGGGATCCATAGGTAAGGGCGGCCAGCTTGTGCGTATGCGCTTCGAACAAAGAGGCTTCAGGCTCTACTAGTTTACTAGCGTCATGGACTTTAGCCCGGCGGAGCATCTCCGCGGCCGCGTCCATGAGTAGTCCTGCCACGCGCATGATGTGGGCCATAGTCTCGGCCCGGGGGTTTACCTCTTTCACTTTGGTTCTACTCCCTTCAGAAAATCAACGTAGGCGCCTATGACGACCTCCGAGCAGTGGCCGAACTCTGCCGACCTCTCCCGGGCTAGCTCGGCCGCCAGGTAGGGCACCGGCCCTCCTTTACCCTCAAACCAGCTGACGGCCACCTCATGGCGCTCAACTTCAGACAGAGCCTTGGGCCTAGGAGAGAACTGAAGGACAGCGCTCCACATATCTGGAGGGTTTGGGTAGTTTATGACCTCTGAAGCCACGTAGCGGCTAAGTCCGTCTGGGCTACTAGGGTTCGCCAGCATCAAGATGTCTCCAACTTTCAGGTAGTCACCCTCCGGGCTTGTGTACCAGCCGGTGGCCTCTAACCGTAGCCCCCGTCAGAGACCCCTGATATGGCGTAGTCGTGACCATGCCCCCCCGCGCGGGCTCAGCGTAGTTTATCTTGTTCCTCGGCATTCTCTTCCTCCGTTAAAAGGAGCCCGGGTCGGTGGACCCGGGCTCCTGAGTTTTAGGGTTCCAGAGGGTCGAACTCCGGACCGCCCGCGCTTCACTGCAGCTCCGCACGGGCAGGGCTACGAGGTTTTCACCCCGTAACACTTAACCCATCAGGGTTACTACCCGGCCGGCAGCGGACTCCCAGAGGGCCTGCTTGGTGCGGTCCTCGATGTCCTTGGCGAACGAGGTCAGGCTGTTGACCACGGCGTAGGCGTTGCAGCCTACCTCCTCGACGTACTGGGGCAGGACGTTGGCGGCCACCAGCTCGAGGTCGGCCTTAGGGAGTCCGACCTGACGCCCGACGGAGACCAGACGCTCGCCGGCCAGCTCGGGGTTCAGGATCTTGTCCTTCAGCCCCCAGTACTTGACCAGCGGGCTCTCGGGGCTCTTGAAGCGGTCGACCATCCACTCCCTGACGCGGCCCTCGAACTTGCTGATCCCCTCCTTGCCGATGACGTGGCTCTGGCGGGTCTTACCCATGTTCAGACCGGCGAACTGGTTGGTGCAGAACAGGCGACTGTAGAGCAGGTCGAAGTGGGAGGAGCCGCGGCCGCACTCGTCGTTCCCGCCGGTCACGCCCCAGGAGTGCTGCTCACGGTCCTTAGCCCAGTCGGCGCGGACGAACCCGAGGATCCCCTTGAAGGAGATGGCCCCGGTCAGGGAGTCGAGCCAGAACTCGGACTTCATGCCCGAGAGGGGCTGGTTCGTCTGGTCCGGCAGTAGCCGGCAGAGTGCCTCGATCACGTCCTTGGAGTCGATGATACCGTAGCGGTCGCTGAGCACCGCGCGGACCCTAAGGCCTCCCCAATCACGAGCGCGGACCAGTAGCCGGCTGTCAGTGGAGGCGTTGGCCAGATAGCTCGCCCACTGGGTATCGAAGATCTCCTGGCACTTCTGGGGCTCGTTCTTGCGGAGCCAGCGGAAGACCGAGGTAGGGATGCCGGCCTTCTCTGCCAGCTGGCAGCTGGCGTCATTGGTGAGCGGCACCTCACCAAGCTCAGGCACCACCATCGTGCCCAGGTTGATGTCCTGGATCTCCCGCGGGTTCACGATGAGGTCGGTCGATACGGTCTCGAGGTCGCGGAGTACGTCGCGGACCTCTTCCAACGTGATGTCTTTCTTCAGCTTCTGCATCTGGGTGAACATGGTTAGCCTCCTTGATTTTCGTCGTCCTAAGTCGGCCCCCGAGTCCTTCGGACTGCTCGGGTGGGGCCTTAAGCGGCCCGGGGTGAGACCTTCGCTTTGGTCGCTCCAGTGAGCCGAGCAAGCTCGTAGCTCTGGAACTGACTGCCCGCACTCGGGTCTGGCCCGGGTCGCCCGCGTCGGCGGCTGGCGACTTAGCTAGGTAGAACGACGAAGCGGAGGACCGCCTCGCCGCCGAGCGTTGCGGGGCCGGAGCCCCGAATCCTTAGTTGTTCCACTCCTTGAAGGCGGTGTAGGTAACGTAGCCGTCCTCGGTCACGCAGGTGGTGCCGTCTCGGCCGCTGCCTTGGGTGTAGACCAGACCTTTTGTCTGGAGGGTAGCCAGGGTGCCGGCTACCTGGTGGCGGGTCATCCCCGCTACTTCATCCTCGTCGGCCAGCTCTGCGGTCCAGACGTGGTTCCCTACGGGGTGGTTACCGTCGTGATACTGGCTGTTTATTACCGCGCCTAGGACCGCGAACTCTTTGTCGGTGATGCTTACGATGACTGCTTCCATTTTCTTGTCCTCTTTTCTTTTACTCCGTCGTCTGAAGTAATAGTAGCCTAAACTGTAACAGTTTGTCTAGTGGTTGGAGCAAGATTTTTGGAAAAAATTTTGAACCCCCTCGTATGACTTACGAAGACGTCGACGTGCTCATCCCTTTCCGCGGTACCTGTGAGCACCGAATAGCGAACGCGGACTTTATCGAGGCTCACTTGGCCAACGCACTCCCGGGGTGCAAAGTGACTCGGTGTGACGACCCGGACCCGGACTTGTTCAACCGAGGGCGAGCCGTAAACGAGGGCGTAAGCGTTACGGATCGAGACCTCCTAGTCATAGCCGACGGAGATGTCTGGCTGCCGCCACGCGCGCTTCGAGATGCCATAGACACGCTCAGGCGGACTTTCGGCCTTCCTCGGTCTTACGTGGTCCCGTTTGACAAGATCATCTGGCTCAGTGAGGAGTGGAGCCGAGACGTCCGAGCCGGCTTAGTCCCTATCACGTCCCGTCCTCCCGCTCGGCACGTCGTCTTAGAGTGGGGGCAGAAGTCAGTCGGGATCACGAACGTGGTGAGGCGCGACCAGTTCAAAGCCATCGGAGGGTTTGACCCTCGTTTTCGAGGCTGGGGCTGTGAAGACGTGGCCTGGGACTTAGCCGCTGACACCTTGGTAGGACCTAAGCTGAGGCTTCGAGCTGAGGGCAGGCATCTCTGGCACCCCGCTTGCGCGTCTAAAACCGACCCGGAGCGCATGGCCGCCGTCGGTAAGCTTCTGGAGCGCTACTCCGGTGCCGTAGGGAACCGCCAGGCCATGGCGGCCTTGATAGCCGAGAGGTATTCCTCATGAGGGTATTAGCGCGCACGGACGACTACGTCCATAACGTCAGAGCCGGGTCCGAAGTGAGCCTACACCACGTGGTACGTTACCTCCAAAGGGCGGGGCATGCAGTCCAGGTATTAGCGGAAGATCGCTCCACGTCCCGGTCTCTCCTGGACTTCGACTCAGTGCCGGTCCTGGTCAACCCTAGCCCGGACGAGCTTCGGTGCTGCTATGAGTGGGCCGACGTAGTGCTCACGCAGCAAGCCGTTACTCCGAAGTGCCTACGAGAAGCTGAGGGTCTGGCTCCGGTAGTCTTCTTCTGCCACGTGCGAGGCCAGGAACGTCTTTTTTTAAAGACGGGGGACGCGTCCCTCGTCGTGTTCAACTCTGAGTGGTTGGCACTCGAGAGTCGCCATCTCGGGCCTACGGCCGTAGTCCACCCGTCCGTGTTCTTCGAGGACTACGAAGTCGAGCCGGAAAAGGGCGGGGGAGGCGTGCTTCAGGTAAACCTCTCGGAGAACAAGGGAGGACCACTCTTCTGGTGGTTGGCGTCCCACTTGCCCCACCGTAAATTCTTAGCTGGGATAGGGACGTGGGGGGAGCAGAGAGTGCCCGGCAGGGTCCCGCCTAACGTGACCGTGCTCCCACGCACGGCTGACGTCCGCGGACACTACGCTAAGGCCTCGGTAGTGATCATGCCCTCAACGCGCGAGACTTACGGAAGAGTGGCCCTAGAGGCGGCGTGTTCGGGTATCCCCTCCGTAGTGAGTCCTACGCCCGGCCTGAAAGAGGCTTTGGGAGACTCGGCGCTCTACGCTGACCCCACGTCTCCCGAGGCGTGGGTCGAGGCTTTACACAAGCTAGAAAACCCCGAGTTCTACGCGCAACGGAGTGCGTTGGCTCTAGCTCGTGCGGAACTGGCGGAAGCTCGTAGCCGCGTCGAGTTAGCCGGACTGGAGCAAGCTTTGCTCTCCGTGGCTTCAAACTCTCGTGCTCGAGTCTGGGCCTTTGCTTCAGAGGAGCACTATGTAGACCATACCTGGGCCCAACTAGCCTGCGTAGACCCGCGCCAGCGTGGACCCCTGGTCGTCCCTCCCCTGGTAAACGGACCACAGTCCCCCGCCCTGATTCGAGCGTGGCGGGCCGGGGCTTACGTCCTCCGGCTCCCCGTCATCCGGTCTAGGTCTCAGCAGCAGGAGGTGCTCAGCTCTACTTCGGACCCGGACCAGCCCGGGTCCGTCTGCCTGGTAGTTTCCGAGCGAGATAGGACCGCGGCTGAGGCCTGGTTCCCCGGACGCGTGGTGCGCGGAGAGCACGGAGCAGGCCAGAGCTACTCTGACTTCGTCCATAACAGTTTCCCGGGAGGTAAAGGTCATGCTGGCTGCTTGGCAGCTATGGCGCCTTGCGAGTCGGTAGCGGCCAAGATTCGAGCGGCTAATCCCGGGCTATTCGTGGCCGTTACCGGTCAGTTACGCCTCCATAACTGGTCCAAGGTTCCGGTCATTCGAGGAGGACGCACCCTGCTAGTCCTCTCTTTCCGCTACCCCGGTACGGGCGGGGATTGCCAAGAGTTAGAGCCTGCTTTCGACCATTACCGACAGGCCGAATTCCCTTCTGACTGGGAGATAGCCGTTCACCTGCACCCTCGAGCCACGGGCGGGGAGGTCGAGACTTGGGCGCGTTCCCGAGGGTACCGCGTCATACGTGAGTTCGGCGAGGTAGTCCAGACGGCTAACGTCTTTGCCGTAGACAATAGCTCGAGTGCCGTCGAGTGGTATCACCTCCGTCAGGGCCAACTAGTGCTGCTCAACTCGCCTCAGTATCGACGATGGAAAGCGCACGGACTCCGATTCTGGGACATGCTTGAGTGGAAGGGCGTCCACGTGGCGGATCACCCTGATGAGCTGTTACCTGCCGCAGAGCAGGCCGCGGCTGAGGGACCGGTCGAAGAGGCCGCTCACTGGTTCGCCCAGACGGAGCCCGCCCGCCTTCGCAACTGGCTGACGTCGCTTCTCAGGCCGGCTACGGACGTCAGGAGGGTGAGGGCTATCTCCACGTTCGAGGGGCGGCACGGGCGAATCCGGGGTGGGTCCTGCGCTTGGTTGCCAGTCGAGTATGCTGAGGCGGTTGCCGCTAAGGGGTTGGCGGTCATACTTCAGGATAGAGAGCCCCCCGCACCCGCTCTTGGCGACTCTGACCTACCCGAGTGGTACCCAGACGAGGGTTTGTCTCAAAAACGCTGGAAGGACTTAAGACTATGGCAAACCTGAGAATCCAACTGACGGAGGCGTGGCAAGGAGCCAAGCCGGGAGAGATCCTCTTGCTAGAGGCCGGACTAGCCCGAGACCTATCCGCTAGAGGGAAAGCCAGGGTTCTGGGCGAGCCCCGCGGAAGTAGCCGGCCGGGGACTCAGACCCCTCTGGGCCCACTCGAGACGAAGGAGTCTTAAACCATGTTGAAATTCAATGGGGGTGGCCCCAGACCGAAAGCGGATCCGCCTAAGCCCAAGCTGAAGTGGTACCCGGTATTGATGACCCACACGTCGGGCAACCAGACGTATAAGAACGGGTCTCTACGCGGGATCGCTAGTAAGTCGGAAGCGGAAAGCCTGATCAAGCGGGGACTCATTGACAAGACCCCGGTTGAGCTTCCATCTGACGCCGTCGCCTTGAAGACCAATCCCACCGAGGCCATGTCCCTGGAGGCCTCCAAGGCGGACAAGGCTCGCAACGTCCTGAACGAGGCGGCTAAGACGGCCTGGAAACCGGGTATGAAAGTACCTCCTCGAGCAGAGCAACCGGCTCACGGGCTGACTCCGGAATCTCGAGAAGAAGCGCTTCACGAGGTTGACCGCGCGGTAGACTCCGAGATGGTGAGCGAGACCCCCGAAGGTGAGCCTGTCCCTCCTGCAGACCTGGGCAGCAAGAAAGCAGGTAAGCGATGAACCCGAACCAAACGCCGCCGGCCGACCGGGTGCGCGACCAAGAAGTATACGCCCGCTGTCTCGTGGCCGACCAGTACGATGAGGGCCGTCTCTACGTCGGGGACGTGTTCCGGGTAGGCCACGCCCCTGACGGGTCCAAGCTGATCCAGGTCCCTTATCCGGCCGTGAGGATGGAGTTCCTGAGATCCAGAGGGTTAGCCGAGCGAGTATCTGGCCCGCATGAAGGCAAGGACGATCCTCATCGGAGCGTCGAAGAGACCCTGAAAGATGCTCGAGCCCGTCGCAAGTCTCGGGCCGGGCGACAGGAGGATAGTGATGGCCGATCCTTACCCGATGCCGACGGCGGTTCAGACTAGGTCTGCTACGAATGCCGACGCCTTTAAGGTCTATTGTAAGATCGATGAGGCGTATAAGGGTCAAGACGACGAGATCGAAACTATCCTGGCTGCGGTCAAGCGAGACGTAGACAAGACCTTGTGGAATTATTTTACCCACAACGACCTGCCTACGGGGACCCCGGTCGACATACCGGAAGACGTCGAGCTGTTCATCAAGAAGCGTGCCGCCCGCCACTTTGAGTGGCGGGTGGAGCGCCAGGAACAAGAAAAGCTTGACCAGGAAGGCTCCGCGGCCTTGCGTGTGTCTACAGGGAAGCAGTCGGCCGACGTTGACGATTACGAGCCGATCCTTTACCTGCGTGATCCCCTGGGGTTGATAGGCTTCTGATGTTTATTCGAGACCTATCTGAACAGCTAATGGTTCAGACCAAAACGATCAAGCAGTCAGATTTTGGGCCGGACGAGAAGTGGACGAACCGAGGTAAGGCCTGGGCGTCCGTCTCCGCTCTCTCGGCTCGAGAGACTGCCTACGCGGGTCAAGGGAACAAGAACGATAAGGACGAGGTGAGCCTCCTCTACAAGGTGCGGTTTCGAAACTTGGACCGAAACTTCACTTACGGGGAGGTGAGGTTTCTCTGGCTCCCCTCAGATGGTAACCCGGATAACCCGGCTACTCGGGTACTCGTCCCCGCCACAGGTTCGGTGGCTCCGGGAAAACAGTCTAAGCGGTGGACCCACATCATTTGCAAGGACGTTACCGGATACACCGTTAACAAGTCTGGACCGACGTGACGTTCGACTACCGTTCGGCAGGCCTGGAGAGCCAGTTAGGCGTATCCCGGCGTAGCATGAGCATGAAGATCACTTGGACGGCTAAGACCGACAAGCAGATGTCCGCCCGCCTTCATCGAGAGGTGCTACTGCGCACGGCTCGGACGGGTAATCTGGTCCTCGAGGCCGTAAAGCAAAACTTGACCGGACCCCGGTCCGGTCGGTGGTACTACAAGCCGGGTGGCGGTATGTATCGAGCCTCGGCCATAGGTGAGTACCCGGCCCAAAGGACGGGACACTTGCGTTCACGGATCTTTACCATGTGGAGCCCTGACCAAATGAGCGTTGCCGTAGGCACTGACGTCCCTTACGGGAAGATCCTGGAGAACAAGTTCCCGCCCTCGGGTGGTCGGCCATGGCTCAAACGCACGGCTGACTCCATGAAGACCCAGATCTCGGCCCTATGGCAGCAGCCTTGGAGGCTCAAGTGATCTCCGCTGTGATCCCCGCTATGACGGCTATCTTACGAGCGGACCCGGAGTTTAAAGCGCTTTGGTCCAACGTGAAAGACTATCTAGGGGAAAGGCCTCCTTACTTATTCCCTGAGCAAGCCCCGGACGGCTGGCCAAAACCCTACGTGGTCTACTCCGTGTTTGACGACGAGTCGACTAAGTTCGGCGAGACGATACACCCGATGAAGATGTTTTACGTGGAGTTCATATCCCACGACTACTCGACGAACGGTCTTCTCTGCTTGAAACGTTGCCAGAGGATAGGCGCCCTACTCTCCATGCGGGGCCTGAGGACGGACCCGGCCGTGGCCACGGCCGTTCGCCTTTACGAGGATAATGGTCCGGTCGCGGTGGATACCGGATCCAAGAAAGACGTAGCCTTTCGGGTCGTCTTCCCTCTCCGCGGCTACGACGTCGGGTCAGCTAACGGGCGCGTGTCCCGAGACCCTGGTGCCACCTTTTCGTGAGCCCGAACTGGCGAGAGATAGCCTGGCTAGCAGATCGTGAAAACGGTATAGGCTTCGTGCCTATGACGAGGGAATACGCGGGCCACCTCCTCTTAGTTCTCGGAGACCCGGAAGGGGCTCTCGAAAAGGGACACGCTTTTCTCCTGGATGCAGAGGCTCGAGCAGAGATCCGTAAGCGTTTTGACCTGTTCGAGAAGAACGGCCACGTAACCGAGAACTGGCCGGGCGACCTCTGGGGTCCCGGTCCTCGACCTGTTCTTTAATCAACGGTTAGATTCGCTCTTCGCGAAGTTTTCGTAAGGCATCCCGAAGGGTCCAAATCAACCCCCTGGCCTCCTTAGGCGAGAGGTAGATTTTGCTGGCCTTGTCGCAGCGCTCCACTATCGTCCCGTGCTCGGGAGACGGCAGGCACACAATCTCAACTTTTTGGTCGATGGCGTAGACGGTCAAGTCTTGCGCTTTAAATTTCATCGTTGCCTAAATCCTTTCTTAGGTCCGTGCTTACGGTTCACGCTTAGGCACTCCTAGTTCTTGCGATATGGTCAACAGGTCAGCCTCAGCCTCGGCTAACACCTTCTTCATACAAGTGACGTGTGACTCCGACTGAGGCTTAAAACTAGCGTCACAGACTTGGCATTTTGCGGTAGACATTATAGACCCCCTAAAAAGTGGATGCAGTGGCCTCGTAGCTCGACTTTTTTCTCTTGTACGAGGATGGCCACCACCTCGTTATACAAGTCCAGCGTCACGTCTGCGGCGCTCAGCTGCGCGTAGACGTGCCCGGAGGGAACACCTAAAGGGCCGGCCCCTTGGGCCGCGGTGACGATCACCTCCGAGATGGCATGGAGTACTTTGATGACCGCTTCTTTTTGCGCTGTGTTGAGTGCCATATCAGTTCCACCTCACGGCCACGCGCAACGGGCGCAGTAGCGACCCCGGAGGGTTGTCGAGCGTGAAGAACGCGCGGGCGTTCAAGTGGGTGCCCCAGAAACGGTGGCGGGTCTCAACGGCCTGGTCGATACCGCACTCGAGTGCCCCCTCCGGGCTGGCGGTCCGGGCTGCTATCTTCTTGACGGGGAAGGGCTTCATCTCTTGGTTCATGGTGTCCTCCGTTTGCTTCGTTTGTCCTGAGATAATAGTAGCCTAAACTGTAACAGTTTGTCTAGTAGTCAAGGCCAGAAAGTTTGTTCGAGGATCCGAAGGGGGGTTCGTTGTATGCGGAGCGGCGGACTAAAAAACGTACGGAGGTGTTCCGAGCTATGGCAGTAGCCATCCCCCTGGCCCTTAGTGGCCTCAGACCCCAAACCAAGGCGAATATGGTGCTGGATGCCGGGAAGGCCGTCCTCAACTTCAACGCGGACTACCTCCGGGCTACCGGTGACTGGATCGGCGCCATGGATCCCAATAACGGGTGGATTGATCCTAACGGTAACCTGGTCTACCCTCAGCTGTTCGGCGCTACGCGTGGCGGAACGAACTTCTCGATCGGAAAAACGGAACGACAGGTCGACGCTGACGGTCGCCGTACCCGGATCAAGGGGCTCAGCCGCGTCGACATGATCGAGCCCTACGCCGACCTGGAACTTCTGGAGATGGGCTCGATTTTCCAGCTATCCGCGGCCATTGGCTCGAGCATTCGAGCTGACCACCCGCGCTACTCGGAGTTTACTCCGAGCCTCATCGTCTCCGACGGGGACTACTTCGGAAACGTGGCTATCCTGGCTACCGTCTCCGGTGAAGTCGACCCGATGATCTATCTACTCGACAACCCTCGAGTAGGCGAGATCGCCGAGTTCCCGCTCAAGGATAAGAACGAGCAGACGGTTAAGGTGAAGTTCTACGGCCACGCGCTGCTGACCGCGCCCACCGTCATCCCGGCCCACTTCTTCGTCCCGACCGTTTACGCTAGCTAATAGACCGGAGGTCTGAGCATCTGGAGGGGCTCCGAGAGGAGCCCCTCCTTTTCGTCCCAGGGCTCACCGTCCGGCTCGTGGAATCGGAGGGGCATCGAACGTCTGGAGGTAACAAAGATGACCCACCATCAGTCCCACATTCCCGGGGTAACGGCGCCCATACCCCCTACGGACCCGGAGAGAGCGGCCCTGTATCAGCACCCGAGGCCAGGTATGACCGTGGGCTACGCCCCGGGAGACCCCCGGGCTAATCCCTACTATGCTCAGGCTAGCCACTTCCCGCCGGGTTATGCACCCCCGCTGGGGGCGGCTCCCGTGGCCCCCGCAAATCCTCGGGCCGGTCTCGGATATTCCCAGCCGTTCCCGGGTAATCAGAACCACGGCCGGCCGGACCCGGAGCCGGACCCCGCCCCACCCGTGCGCGGCCGTCAGGTCTACAAACCCATCAAGTCTGTGAACATCAACGGAGTTGATTATGGGGTACGCGACCTCGGAGGTGACGACGCTTTCGAGTTCTGGAACCTGATCGAGCAGGCGGCAACCTGGGGTACGTCGAGAGCCACCTCTAAGTTAGGCTCTTTCATCCGTCTACTAGCGGGTAAGAACGAGACGGCACCTGACCCGAACGGACCGGAAGAGGACGAGAACGGGAAGCCTAAGTTCCGTACTCAGGCAGAGGCCTGGATCCTCCCCATCATCGGGCCGTTCCTTGGGATCAGCCTGGTACGCGAGGAGGCCCTGGGTCTCTTAGCCTCTCTCCTGCTAGATGGGAACGGGAGTCCCTTGACCGCGGCAGACCTGAAAGACTCGAGCCGATTCCCTCTGCGCGAATACCCGAAGCTCTACACCATGCTCGAGACTCACCCGGATCTCCAGAGTTTTTTTGGCTGGTTCAAGGGCCGTCGGGCGGCTCCGGCCGCGGCTATGGCTCAGATCAGTCAGAAGGTGGCCGAGATCGTGTCGGAGATGGGCCTCGACCCGGAGCCGTCGGCACCAAGCTCGACGGATGGGAGCGAGTAATAGCGACCATTGCCTGGCAGTTCCCGGGCCAGCCGGCCCTGGACATAGCCAAGATGGTCTTTACCGCCCCCGTGCGCCAGGTAGCTCACCTCTTCTGGATCGGCTTGTGCCGGCAAGAAGAGGAACGCCACATCCACGCGGAGGGTCACGCCTTCACCTCCTGGTGGATACACAACAGCATAGAGTTTGCCGAGGGGCATAGACACCACGACTGGGACGAGTGGGCCGAGATGCGAGGCCTGAACTACGGGAGGCGTAAACGGCGACAAGAACTGGTGAACGAGATCAACGAGAAGTGGGACAAGGTGTTCCACGCCGGGCTGCGATTCACGGCAGTCCCGGTAACCTGAGAGGAGTAACAAGGTATGGCGATCGGATTCGGAGGTAACGCGGGGTCCTCGGCGGCCTTTAACGTGCTCGGCTTCGTAGGGGTCGATGATCGCCAGGCTATCCAGGCTCTGAACGCCATATCAAACGCCGCCACCGCTATGTCCGTGACGGCTACCCGCACGGGAGACGCGGCCGAGCGCGCCTTCCGTCGGTTTAGCCAGCAGTCCGAGGATACTCGAAGGACTACGATCTCACTCCGTGGTGCGTTCGAAGCTCTGGCTACGGCTAGCTTCGTGCGCACCATGGAGTCTTTTGCCAACTCTATGTTTTCCGCTACCGCTCGGATGCAAAGCTTCCAGCGGACCCTAGTCGGAGTCACGGGCTCAGCCGCGGAGGCACGCAAGGTGCTCCGTGAAGTAGCAGCCTACGCGGACAAGACCCCGATCGACACGGACCAGCTCAAAGGCGCGGCCGTTAAGTTCGCGTCACTCAAGCAGCCGATCATCGAGAACCTGGACCTGGCGGCCAAGCTGAGCTACCTGTTCGGGGTCGACCTGCCGCGCGCGGCTCAGACGGTAGCCGAGGCGAACGGCGGCGTGATCGACGCTCTGCGCAGGTTGAAGGTTGAGTTCGCCTTCACGGCTGACCAGGCCGAGAAGTACGGGGCCGTGGTGAGTAAGGGCCACATCGCTATCGGTAGGCCCGGGTCAGAAACGAATGACCGCCTGATGAAGGCCTTGAGAGCCTTCGTAGCGGACCGCGAGAAAGGCCTCGGAGGAGACCTATTCGGCGGTGACCTCGGAATAGGCGGGGCGTTCTCCAACCTTAGGTCCGGCGTGTTCATGCTCCTCGCTACGCTTGGTAATGAGGTTTCGCCCTTGGTCGTCACGATCGCTAAGGGCATTCGAACCATGATCGACGCCTTTCGAGAGTTACCTAGTCCTATCCTCAGTCTGGTAGCTCATTTCGCCTTGTTGGTAGCGGGTATAGGCGCCTTAGTCCCGGTGTTTACGGCTATTTTCGGGTTTTTCCGTCTGTTCAGTCTGATACACCAGACGGCGTCGGCTCTAGCCATGCTGGCGGCGGCCGAGGGTACGGCGGCCGGCGCCACCACCCTGCTCACCGCGTCCTTCGGCCCCCTGATGGCCATCTTTGCCGTCTTGACTACGGCCGTGGCCTTGTACCAGGCTCAGCTCGAAACGATGGACAAGAAGACGATGGAGGCGTCAAAGCACCTGACCGAACTCCATAAGGCGGGTAAGGAGGCTACGGCCGGCCTCAACGCCGCGGGTAAGAGCGAGACCGGGTCCACCCTCCAGGACGTGCTTAAGTCGAACTCAAGCCCCGAGAGCCTCATGGCTGAGCGCGACAAGATGAAGCACTTCCAGGCGGTTCGTCAGGAAGAATATGACAAGATCCGGCAAGAGCGTGAAGTAGCTCGGTCTGAGATGGCCGGACACGGCTACTTCATGACCGACGCTCAGTTTGAAGAGGGGGCTAGTGAATACGAGAAGCAGCTCAAGAAGGAGATCGAGAAGTACCAGGCGGCCGCCGGTAAGTTTTCCGTAGCCGTTTTTCAGAAGTCGATGACTAACATGGTCAACGGCCTCAAGGACATAGCTAACGGGTCGGGCGCTAACGCCAAAGAGGACCCGCGAGAATACCACGAGATCCTGCACGAAGCGGAGATGGACGCCAGCAAACGAGGACTCAACCTGCCCGGGTCCGGCCGGGCCTTCCAGGCCCGGCGCCTGGAGGCTCAGGTGAGGGAGTCTGAGGAGTCTATCAAGTCTGAACGCCAGGCTCAGATCAACCGGACTATACGAGAGAACGGGACCATCACCGCGGCGGAGCGCAAGCGCATCGAGTCGGGAGAGCGAGATGACCCGGAGCAGTTCAAGGCTTACCTCGACCTGCGAAAAAAGCTCATTGACGTGCGTAAAGAGGGCCTTGAGGTCGGCCAAAAAGAGAGGGACCACGCCGAGAGGATGGCCTCGATCGAAAAAACGGACAGTTACGAGTCGAGGATCCGAGCCATCGAGGAGGAGCGCAAGGCCTATGCTCTAGCCTACTCCGAGCGCACCATCTCGGAAGAGCAGTACGACGAGAAGATCCGAGACCTGTCTATACGCCGAGCCGAGGAAGACCAGAAGCGCTTAGAAGCTCAGCGAGAGGTCGACGGTCAGCTAGCTAAGCTTTACGGTGACGATGCTCGAGCAGCCGAGCTGGAAATGGAAAAGAAGGTCCAGGCCTGGCGTCAGTCCGGCATCCGGGAAGTCGACATCGAGAAGCTGAAGAACGCGGAGATCCTCCAGGCTACCCAAGACAGAGCCGTGAAAGAGATCCAGCTGGAGCAGCAGATCGCCGACGAGAAAGCTCAGATCCGCTCTAAACGAGCGTCCACGCAGGAGTCTGTCCTTCAGGAAAGAGCATCCCGCGGGGAAGCGGTGGGAGGCGAGCTACGAGCCGCTCGGTCGGCGGAGGGCGAGGCTCAGAAGCGGGATATAGACACTCGGACCAGGCTTCAGCGAAAGTCTCTTCAAGCTCAGTTGAAAGCAGCTACGGACCCGCTCGAGCGGAGGAAGATCCAGGCCCAATTAAGCAACCTGGACTCCGCGGCCCAGGCCGAGAAGGAGGCTATTGACCAGTCAGTAGGCTCCCGGAACCGGTCTGAAGAGAGGGCGGAAGCTACCAAGGCCGGTGAGGCCTCTGTAGGTGCGGAACAGATCCGCTCGTCTCAGCTCGGCGTGAAGAACGAGCTGCTGAAGGAAAAGCTAGCGGCCGGCGGAGATCCTCAGCAGATCGGTAAAGCCATGCTCGACAACATCCACAAGCAGTACGAGCTGAACAAGCAGATACTGGAAGACAAAGAGAAGCTAGCTGAGGCAGGGAAAACCGAGGCCGAGAAGGCTAACCTTCGGAACCAGCTTGAGCTAGACAAGCTCAAGCTCCAGGAGGACTCGCTGAAGGCTGCTCGGGACGTTACCGCGGAGATCGAGAAGCAAAACGCCTTAAAGGCCGGCAAGTCCGGGTTTACCCTCGGAGGTCACTACTCCAGCTATGAGGACGCGATGAAGGCGGACCAGGCCGATTCAGACGCCATGCGCGCCAAGTACAACGCTAAGAAGGACAAGAGTCTGGCTAAGAAGATCGGGTTCGACCTGGATGCCAGGCAGAACACGGTCTTCGTAGACCCGGCGGCTGCTCGGGCGGCAGGAGCTGAGGTGGCTACCCCGGGGGCTCAGGACGGGCTAGCAAAGACCCACGAGCGGTGGAACCAGATCAACGAGGCCGGCAAGAAGGCGGACCTGAAGGGTCGTGCTCACCTACAGGTGACCATACAGGCGAAGGACCCCAACGGCCGGCCGTTCGACCAGTCGGTGCACGAGGCGGTGATACCGCTCGACAAGTCTATTGCTCAAGACCTGAGGAACCCCCTCGGAGGAAACGGAGGAATGAACTGAGATGGCCGTGCCTTACCCGTTCATGTCATCGGTCTACCTGCCCAACCCCATTCGCCTCGGTAACGGAAGCGGGTTGAACGGCGTGGAGTTCACTCAGTTCTCAGAGCCCCCGGAGATCCCTGAGTTCATCCGCAAACGTCGGGTTGTCTTGTCCGAGATGTGGCCGGCCGGTCTAGGCCTTCCGGGCACCCGGGTAGTGGAGGCCTATAGGACCGACGTGAACCACTACGACACGCCCGTGATCACCTTCAACCTGGTAACCCCCGCCCAACTGGCCCGCATCCGGTCTTACGTCGAGCCCCTCGACGAGGAAGACGATAACCCGGGATGGGTAACGGTCTACCTCGGAGAACCCGGGGGCTCTACCTACCTCGGTGTCATGGGGGAAGACTACCCGCGAGTAACCAACTACCGCTACAACGGCAGGGTCTGCCATAAGGTAGAGGTGATGATCCACATCTTAGGGACGTTTTCCGGTTCGATCTCCCTGTAGGGCTCCAACAGAGGCTCGTAGAAGGCTCCACCCATGAATGACGCTTCATGGGGATACTACGGCGGCGTAGACGGTGTAGCGGCCGCAGACGGGGCGCCTTGGCTAGGAGCCATCGACACGGGTGCTCAGCTGAACGAAGACTCGGTCAACGCCACGCTGTTTAACAACCCTATCCAGCCGACTAGCGGCACGTTGGCCTACTACGGAGGAGCCTACCGCAAACTGCTAGACGACGTCACGGCCTCGAACGTCCGCCTGGCTAACAGGGCCGGAGCCCTCCTCAACCTGTCTTCAGGCATACCGTCCGTGGTCTCGAGCAGTCCTCTCGACGCCGGTACGCTAGGCAACGCCGCCCGGACGGGCTTACAAGTACGACTGGTAGGTCGGGTAGCCGGTAACTACACGGAGCAGTTCATCAATCTGAACGGCACTACGCCTAGCTCAGACGTGAACGGCGGAGCGCAGGTGGTAGAAGCCAACCAAGGTTGGCGCTGGGAGACCTCCTTGAACGGGTCTCCTACGGACTTCTGGGGAGACGTGGCCTGCTACATCGGGGCTCAGCTCTGCTGCATCATCCGAGGTAAACTGAACCCGCGGAGGGGGATCACAGGAAAAGCCAACCGCATGTGCTCGGCGGAAGTGAAGCTCGCCGTAGCTTCTGCCAAGAACACTACCGTGTCTGGCACAGATCGGTTGGTAGCCCCGAGTGGGATAGGGTCGTTTGACCCTGCCGTCTACCTACCGGGAGCCGACCAGAGCCTGGCCCTACCGGGAAACCCCTACGTACTGAACGACCGCTTCGCCTTCGTGGTCGAGTTCACGGCCATCGCCGGCATCTTGAGCCCGCTTGGTTATTTCCAGGTAGACCCCGAGGTCATCTGTAATGCCTGAGTTCCTCGAGACCCCGCGTTTGGGTCAGTGGGGGGCCGTGGCTTCCTACTCGTTCCCGCGCCAAGGCCAGTGGAGCTACGCTCGTCTAGAGACCCCGCGTCTGGGTCAGTGGAGTTACGCTCAGGTCTGCGTCACGCCGCGCCTGGGTCAGTGGTCCTCGGTGAACTCAGTCTTCGCCGGTATTTTCTTGAGCCCGTAGAGGAGGCCCACCTTGCCTACCGAGATCACGCCGATCAGCAACCGGGTCAGGATCCCGCCTACACGGCATTCCTACGTGGTGGGGAGCCGAGACCTCAGTCGAAACGTCATTGGCTTACGCGCAAACCTCCCCTGGAACGGGCGAGCCACGCTGTCGACTACCTTTGCCGACTCTTACTTATCCGGAGCCCACACGTATCAGAGGCGCTACCCGGACCAGCTGAACCTCCGGCACCACAACCGGTTCGCGATCGACCAGTCCATCGAGGACGGGGACGTCATCAACGACCAGACGGCCGTCTATACGGACGTGACCAACGTGGTCTCCCTCTCCCTCGAGTCGATGGGTCTGACTACCGGGTGGCTACCGCGCTTCCTGGGAGGGGGTTGGCAGGACGATAACCTGCAGGGAGCCTGGCCGGCCTATGACTTCACGGTCTTCCTCGAGATCGAAAACCAGCACATGTCCGACGTGATGGCCTCTGCTTCGGCTACCCAAGGTAGCCGGATGGCCCACGAGGTGATGGGGGAGATCTTTCGCAAGTACGGGATCACTAGCTTCGATCTGCGCTTTCCTGACCACGCAGTTAAACAGCTAAGGCGGAACGGGGGTCGACCTTCAGACTGGCTCGGGAAGGTGCGCCAGAAAACCCAGAGCGGGATGCGCTTCCGCGGAGGCACGGCCGTAGTTGAGCCTTTCCGCTACAGAGCTACCCAGGTATGGCCCATGGTGGCCGGCAAGAACTACTCGAAGTTTACCTGGCGAGAGAACGACCAGCCCCCCAAGAACAAGTTCATTCTATCACGCGTCGATCCCGTTCAGGGGCGCATCGGGGGTCAGAAGTGCACGGGCCGCCAGTGCCCCGGGCGGACCATCGAGTTCGACCTAAACCCTCCGTCCTCTTCAGTACGCCTCCAGTGGAAAGCAGACCCTGGAGCGCTCAAGACCTGGGTATTCGAGGACGTGACCGGGGTTCTCCACCAGAACGAGTTAGGCTATTACCAGGGGTTGCCTGCTCGTAAGGTTTACGGCACGTATGAGCCTACCCTGGTGGTAGGGACTCCCGGCTTCAACGCCGTGGGCTACGAGTCTAGCTACGAGGTGAACGCCTACGCCGGGTCTGCGTCTGACACGTCGGCCCCTTACCGAAAGACCTTTCAGGACAAGGACTTCCATTTCGGCTGGAGAGACACGACTGCGGAGTACGGAGTTTGGAGAGACTACTCAAACTCGGATAACGAGACCATCAACAGCGGGAAGGACCTCGACGAGTATGGGGAGGCCGTGCTGCTCGAGTCGGTCCGGCATTGCTACTCTGGTATCTTAACGACCCCGTTCATCAACGCCGTGATCGAGCCCGGTCATTGGATTCACATATCGAACCCTCAGTCCGTCATGAACGGCACGTACTGGTTCGTAGAGGCCGTTTCCTACGCCCTCTCTAACTCTACCTCGTGGGTAATGGAGTTGGCCGTATCGAAGGGTCTTTGGTGATGTTCGACTTCTCAATGAACGAGTTCAAGCTAGCTTCCGAGGCTACTCTCCTAGCCCAGCGTGAGGCCCGGCGACAGCAGCAGGAAGAAGCTCCAAGCTTCCGCGCCTACTTTAACGAGCGCACCGCTTCCGGTTACCAGGGACTCACGGCCGATGGGAAACGTGTCTCTGACGCTGTAGACTACCTGGGATTTAACTGGGTAGGGCAATGGGCCACGGTCGAGCGCACCGAGTCTGGCTACGTCATCGTAGGCGGGGCAGCTCACACGGGAGACCCCCCGGACCCGGACGTTGACGGTGACGGAGGGTGACCCGTGTTTTCACCAACCCGAATTGACTCCAAGTTATCCCTCCCGGCCGAGAAGCCGGCTCAGAGTCGGCAGACAGACCCTAGGATTAGAGCGGCGGCCGTCAAGCACATCCGTGAGGAGCTGAAGAAGCAAAAGGCGGCCTTGCCGAATACCGAGCTAGTCGTGGTCACGGCCGTAGGCTCGGGCAAGGCGCTCTACGACGTCGTGACCTGGAACGGGGGGACGACTTCTGACGCCTTCAACGTGACGGACGACCACATCGGGCCGCTCGCCGTAGGCAGCACGGCCATCATGCGGAGGTATCCTAACGGTGAACCCTACTTGAAGGGCCCAGGGGCAACGGCTCTGACCCTACCCGACAACGAGGACGACCCTTTAGAGCCTATTTCCCCTGATACCGGACAGTGGCTTAACACGTCCGGTTACTGGTACAACTCGTGGTCCTCGAGGAACCCCATGAGGCCTATGGAAGACCGTATCGAGAACTCAGAAACATTCACGCCGGCCAGCACGGGCCTTTGGATCTACGAGGACGATAACGACGTGCTCAAGGTGGTCCTCACGATCCCGGACACGGCCACTATAGACAGCTCGGAAGCTTTATTCGACGGTAGCCCACGATCCGGAGCCTTCTATACCTCACTTGACGGTTATAAAGTGATCGGGTGGTTTAGCGTTACCTCAGAGCCCACCTTGGTCGAGGTTACTTACCGATATTCTTTACTCGACTCCGCACTCATAGGGGGAGGTAACCCTCAAAACGACGGGCCTATGTCCCTGCGCGGTGTCGTCATGTTCCCGGCCGGGATAGCTCAGATGGCCGCCGTCCTGACCCAGACCTACGTCGATGCCGAGGGTACGGAGTTGACGACCCAGCACGCCGCCTATTCGGACGAGAGCCCGAATTACGACGTCTGGGCCATCCCTCTGAACTTCGCGCCTGTCATCGCGAACTCGGTTTACCTACCTAACACGTACGTGGATGACTACCGGGATAACCCGAGCTTCAACGTAGTGTTCATGCTGGCGAACGACTCCCTCTACATGCTTTCCCAGATGTCAGACGGGATCTCGTTCACCTACGCGCTATCGGCCGGCCCGGCAACGAGCGAGTTAGAGACGTTTGTAGTTGGGGCCCAGTCTGTTCAGCAGAAGTGGAAAGGAACCGACGTATTCAACCTTAAGACCCATCCACGCGCTACCTGGTGGACTAGCTATACCCTAGTCACCTGCTACAACCTGAACTTAAGCTCGAGTCCCGTATCTTTTAGTCAGGTAGGCGACGAGGTCACGATCGACTCGACCGGGTTCACGATGGACGACGAACTGCTTTTCGAATGCACGTTTGAGTGGGACATAGTCTACAAGGTCTATGCAAACCGCCCTGTAACCGGAATCAACTCCATAGACTCGCCCGTGGGTCCAGACGCAGGGGCTTCTTTCTACGGGTATGAGATCACGCTTTCTTTAGGATCCGAGCTTCATGGCCACGAGACGGAGTACGTCAACGTCGACTATGAAGGGTATTCCCTCATCAGCGTCCACGGAGCCACTTACTCCTTCGGGGGTCCAGATTTTTTCCTAGGTGACGTGCCAATTCCCGGTAGCATCGAGATCAACTATGACGAGTATACCCCCGTAGATTATCCGCCTGACTGGCCCATCCGCGCGGTCCTGAGTCTAGACCCAAATGATCCAGACCCTGAAACGGATGGGCAGTGCCGGGTGTACTTCGCCCTGAACATACCGGCTTCAAGCCCTTACCACGCTGAATATGACTATTTAGGCTATGAAGGGGGGCTACTAAACTTTACGACAGGCTTGATCCGGGAATTCAACGTTACTGCTCCGGACGGCGCCACGAACCTGTCTTTTCCTACGTCGGGTAGCGCTACGCCGCAAACCAAGTTTGAGCCGCTTATAGGTACCCCGCTAGGTCAGTACTGGCGGATCGGGTGGGATTATCTCCTTTGGGGTTACCTTCACTATAACCCTAATCGCGGTGGCTACATAGCCGTACTTTCCGACGGGGTCCACTGGAAGACGCGCCAAGGAGGATCCGGGTCCCACGTTTTCCTCCCCTGGCCGGTAGAGGGGCTGAGCTTAGACCCGACTTATCGGGGAGGTTGGGACTACCCAGAAGGGCCTGGAGGTAGCTGGCCAGCCGGCACCGCAGACGACGTCATACCAGGGCTCAAGCGCAGGACTGCTCCTGAGTTCGGGGTGTCCGTAGTGAGCCGTTACGTACTCCAAGGGTCTTTCGGACCCGTCGGGTCCACGTCTACTTTTAAGCTAGCCCCGCGCAGCTCCGGGGGAGGTACTGGAGGTAACCCGTGCGACTTGTCTTTCCCCATCCGCGGGATCAAGCTGAATCGGAACTTGACCGCCTGGGAGGTCGTAGGAGAGCTGAGCCCGCTAGCCTTGGTCCAGGACCGAGCAGGAACTAATCCGGTTTACCTGCCCGGGTGCGGCATTATCCATCGGGAAGGTAGGAGCGGGTGGAGCTACGGCCACGGACCGAACCTTGGAGGGATCCCCGCGCCTAAGAACACTTGGTGGCCCATGTCTAAAGACTGCAAGAGCTGGATCGTCGGGGTAGGTTGGTGCGAGAGCGAGTGGTATCAAAACAACGGTGATAAGGTAAACGGGGATCCGGAAGATTATGAGGCTTACCCGAGAGGCCACTCTGACTCCGGTTTCACGCTTAACGCGATAGACCCGGTCACCTTCCAGGTCACGAGCCAGTTAACGATCAAGTGCGACCCGGACTATAGGGAAGGCATTTTTTCAGATGACGGAGACTACGGATTCGCGGCGCAAGACGAGATAGACCACGCGCCTAACTACTTCGCTACTACTACGTTTGACTTACACGAAACCCGGGCAGCCGAGACCTTTTGGGGCTACTACCCGGGATACGGTCTTTGCTTCTTTTTCTACGTGCTAGACTCACTCGACGTGCCTTCCGGTAGGTCCCCTTTACTGCGCTATCCGGGGATACCAAGTCTGGCGGACGGTCCTCCGCGATACGCAAACCTTGACGTAGTCACTTCGATAGGCCCCGAAGACGCGTATCAGAGCCAAGAGATCACTCTTGCAGACGACGGAGACCTGTACTTCTGCCTATCCATGCCTTTCTGGTACCGCATCGACGACGAGACGGTTATTCGAAGGTCTGAAGAGGTAACCGGCACGTGGGTCTGCGATATTACTCCGTTCGACGCCACGCCCTACATTGCCGGGTATATCGGGCCTTCTTCTACGGGGCGATACACCTCTTACCTAGGTAACAGTCGAGGGTTCTACATGACCGGGTGGATGGGGGGTAACATAATCACCGATGTTACGGGGCCGGCTACCGTAGCGTTTTCGGATTACGGAGGTACTAGCCTGGTATTCCACCCGTGGGCCGGGTTCTTTTCCCCCTTCGCGGATGTAGCCAACCACGTAGGCGCCTTTTTCCCTATCCAGGATGACCTCAGTAACCCTATCATAGGCACAGACTATGCCTCAATCGAGTACGTCATAGGCTATAACGGCAAACCAAACACGTGCGTTTCACTCGAGATACCGTGGAGGCAGACGATACCTCACCAGACGTACACCCATTTCCAGCTCTATCACGACCGATTCGAATCAGGCATAACCTACACCGCCTCTACCCTCGGCCCGGGCACGTCACTCGGGCCTTGGCAAGGGGTGATCATGTTCGGGGTGCAAGGGTTACAGCGGAGACGGTATCTCCAGAACGCGCGCACGTTTCTGTTCCGGGTATCCTGCGTTGACGGGGTACTAACAGAGAAGTGGCGGAAAGACGTCAGTTTTAAAGGCCAGATAGGTCCGAACTTTAGCGCTACGTCGTGGGGCACCGCGGCCCCCGTGACGAGGACGGACAACAGCAAGTTCGGGCGTGTTTACTGCACTCGCCCGAAAGGGCGCGTGATCTTCCTCGTGCGCTCGAAGCCGGTTTTGTTCTCGAGTAAAGTCGTGCTGGAGATCTATGATAATTCCAACCCAGAAGTAGAGCCCACGCTCCTGCACGAGCTAGATCTGATCGCTACCCGCGAGGTCGACCACGTCGACCTTATGGAAGGCATAACAGACGGGTTAGAGTGGGCAGAATTCTCGGCTAAGTTCTCAGAAGGTTTGTTCACGACGAGGTCCATAAAGGCTCTAGTCAAGATGAAGGAGAACCTCTCTGACGACCCGGATTTGAACCTCATCCAGCTAGATAATATCGACCTACCGGAAAGCGTTCAGCCTCAGGAGCACCAGTTCCGAGGGACGGCTCAGGCTTCTAACACCTTCGTCTGGACGACAAGGGACGGGTCAGTATACAAGAGGAGCACGTAAAGCCTATGCCCCAGCCCGTAACTATGAACCCGGACCAGAAGGGTATGATCACCCGCCTCCTTACGAACTACCTGGGAACTATCGGGAATACCCTCGGAGAACACGAGATGGCTACCGTGAACTACGTGCTAACCGCGGTCCAACCCGTCCTGAACCTCGGAGGCCAGGACCGCATCTTAGCCATGCAGCTAAAAAGCGCCATCGACAACTATTACCGGCAGCAAGCCCAGGGCGTGTAAGTGACCGATCCGTTCGTCTACTACCGAGTGCCTACCCCGGCCTCGCCTAACCTGGGAAGCGCCGTTTGGGAGCAGTTTCTGGACCTATTCGGTCGAAACCGAATGTTAGCCCCGCTCACGCTGTACCCGGGTAAGCCGAACGCTCCTTCGTGGGGTTTCTTAGAGGACGAGCGGACCGGGCCTTTCTCCGACGGAGTCGGGCGGATAGGCTGGACTCTAGGGCTCCAGCACAGGATCACCATGACCGCGGAGGGTTTTGAGCTGTGGGACGAGTCTGGCCGGCTCTCTACGTTCGTCACGGGGAACGACTATTTCGGTACTTGGGACTCCGTAGCCGACGCCTTCGCCGGAGCAGCCGTGATGGCTCCCCAAACCTCCGGGTCGGCCCCGTCGGGTAAGCTAGTCCAGCTAGCATCTTCTGGGTCCGGGTTAGCCCTAGGTCTGGTCATCCACGGAGCAGAGACGGGGGACTCGGTCCAGGTGCGAACGTCCGGATTCGTCTCCCTACCTGACTGGACGGCGGTGGTGGGGACGGTTCTGCTCGAAGACCCTGAGTACTACCTCGACGTGGACGGTACCTGGACCGCCACGTCCGGCACCCAGTGGGTTGCCTCTCGAGTAGGGCCTAACACGGTCAGGGTTCGCTGCTGATCCTTCGCAGGTCCCACTCCTGGTTAGTCGAACAGGCGTTCCTATGCCTGCAGTACGCCTGGATCTAACTGACGATAGCCGGCTCGAGGCCGGAGCGCTCTACCGGAAAGAGATCACTTCCTACTTGCCGCCTCCGGCCGGCCAAGAGGCGGCCTACTTATCCTTGCGCGTCGACGGGGTCTGGACCGTGACCCGCACCGTAGACGGGCAAGCCTCCGTCGAAGAGTTGGCTGCCTCCCCCGGCGGCGGGTTCCAGTCCGGCGACGTAGTCTACGTACGCCAGGACGGGGTAGACGGCCCCTGGCTCGTCGTCGCAGCGGCAGACGTCGAAGACCTGAGCGAGTACTCCGAAGTCCAGATGGAGATCAGGAAGGACAAGAGCTACAAGTCTCAGCTCGTCTTAGGGCTCAACTCAAACCCCGGAGGTGGACTGGTCTTTAACCCCACGACGGCGCCCCACGTCCTCATCGAGACGGTGGTGCCGGAGGACGTCTTCATCGGTAACTGGTACTACGACGTCAAGCTGATGTCGGCTACCCCGCGACGGCTTTGCGAAGGGCGAGCCCTCATCGTGCCGGAGGTGACGGACGACGATGAGTGATTCTCTAGTACATAGTCCTCCGTCACCCTCTCAACTAATCGCCTTTAGCGGGCGTGGAAGAGACGGAGCCCAGGGACCAGTAGGCCCTACTGGTCCGACTGGACCTCAAGGCCCTCCCGGGGCTCCGGGCGGATCCGGTCTGGTCATGGTCATAGGGGTACCGGCTACGACTTGGGCCCTCAACCACAACCTTAACCAGTACCCCTCCGTCACGGTTATAGACTCGACTGGAGAAACCGTCTGGGCCGACTACCGATATATCGACGGCAACAACATAGAGGTCTACTTCTCGGCCGCCTTCAGCGGTCGCGCGATACTGAGATAAAAGGAAGGTGATACCCACATGAAGGTCAAGAATCCAGTAGATTTTGAGAAGCTTGAGGCCCTTAACCTAAGGTTCCAGCAGTTGTCTTCCGCTCCCGGGTCCCCCGTAGAGGGCCAGGTCTATTGGGACTCTACGAACCACCGACTCTACATCTACAACGCCAACGCCACCGCTTGGCAGCTACTGGCTACGAATTCTGACCTCCTCGGGGGTCAGAGTTCGGCTTACCACCTGAGCCGAACCAACCACACCGGGTCCCAGGCCGCCAGCACCATCTCCGACCTGGCTTCGGTCGTCCAAGCCTACCGACTGGACCAGTTCGCGGCTCCGAATACCAGCGTGTCGATGAACAGCCAGAAGATCACCAACGTAGCCAACGGAACGAACCCGGGAGACGCGATCAATCGGTCCCAGCTCGACGCAGTGATCCAAGGGCTAGACAACAAGCACACGGCCGAGTTTGCCTCGACGGCCAACCTCAGCGCCACGTACTCGAACGGCACGTCCGGAGTCGGAGCGACCCTCACGGCCACCTCGAACGCGGCGATCTCCCTAGACGGCGGAAGCCCCGCCCTCAACGACTTGGTCCTGATTAAGGACCAGACTTCCGGGTTTCAAAACGGTCTCTACGTCGTCACTCAGGTAGGCTCCGGAGCCGCCCCCTTCGTCCTGACTCGCTCGGACGAGATGGACACGGCTACGGAGTTCGGTGGCGCCCTGGTAGCCGTGCGCCAGGGATCTGCGAACGGCGGGTCTCTCTACATGGCCAACGTGTCCAACTCGATCACCGTGGGCACTACGTCCGTTCTCTTTACGAAGCTCAACTCGGCCGTTACGCTCACGGCCGGCAACGGCATCAGCATCGTCACGAATACCATCTCGGCGGTAGCCGACCCGTCCGGTGGGCTAACCGTGGGAGCCAGCGGCATCGCGGCCGGCTCCTCTATCCCGCGCAAGTTCGGGGCTGACATCGGTGACGGGTCCTCTACGACCATCACCGTGACCCATAACCTAAATACCCGAGACGTCGTCGTGAGTGTAGCCTTGAAGGCCTCTACTTATGACGAGGTCCTTTGTGACATTACTCACGCCACGGTCAATACGGTAACGATCACGTTCGCCGTAGCGCCTAGCTCGGCGCAGTACCGAGTCACGGTCATCGGCTGAGCTTAAACCCTCTCTCGAGCCAAAAGAGGCGGCCTACAAGGGCTGCCTTTTTCTTTGGAGAAGTAGGAGACCCTAATGGAGATCAAGAGCGGCTTTGAGCTACCCCTGGTAACAACTCTACCCTCGCTCGCTTCAGAGCCGGATCACCTGTACCAGCTAGGCAACGACCTCTACCATTCCGGTACTTACAGGTGGAACCAGCTACTTGCGTGTCCCGACGCTCTGATCCCTCAGATGGCTATAAGAGGCGTCATCCCGCGCCTTTATTTTTTTAGCAACTTATTGTTAGGCACAATGGATATCGGGACACCCCCGGTGGGCTATAAGTGGATGATCCGCAGTTCGCGGATCAAGAACAATACCGGCGCCTCCATCACCATCTACCCCGCGGTGAAGTTCAGTGGCACCTACTATAGAGCGTTTTCTACCCAGGCAATTCCTAATAACTCAACGGCGTCTATCAACGGGAGTTACTTGTTCCCTATTCTAGAAAATGGGGACTATCTAGCCATCAACTCCACGGCCACGGGCTTAACTGGGTGGATCTACGTGGATGAGTTTCCGGCCTCGGTAGAGGTCAAATGCGTCAAACTACTGTCCATGTCTACAGGAAACAACACTCTCTATACTTGCCCTGTCGGGGCTAACGCCATACTACCTTCTTCATCCGGCTTTACTCAATCTCTGGGCCCCTCTAACGTCGCGGTTGCTAACCAGAGTGGAACTTCTCGCACCTTCTATGCCGGCGTTATTCCTACTGGACAAAGCCTTACGGATCCCGCTACAGGAAGTTATTCACTCGCAGGTATTGCTTCGACGTTTGCTACTAACGCAGTAGGGTTTTTGAACGTGCCGTGCTACGTCCCCTCCCAAGCTTCTGTGGTGGTCAATGCATCTGGAGCATCCGCCGGTTTGATCTGCTGGCTGAACGTGTATGAGTACCTTATCCCGACATGAAAGCTTTAAGTGGGGTTAAACTAGCTCAGGTTTCTTCTCTCCCCGGAGCGGCGTCGAGTTACCCGGGCCAGGCCTTTGAGATGGAAAGCCGCATCTATTACAGTGATGGAGCATCCTGGATCCCCATATTTGAGAGTCTAACTAATACCTTCCCAAATTTTCATGGGTTTGGCATGGTCAGCCCGAGAACCCTGCAACAGTCTAACCTGAACGTGGGGGCAGGAATTACGAATCTAGGAGGCCCGGCTTCCGGTAAACGATGGATGGTCATGGGCGCGTTACTCGCCAATAACTCGGGAGCCTCTATTACTTCCCAATTTAACCTAAAGGTCGGAACCGCTTATAGCGTGTGGATAGGGACTACTAGTTTGGTCCCTAACAACAGTAACGTTTCATTGAGCCTGGCCATGCCTATCCTAGAAGCCGGTGACCAACTCGCTATCGTCAGTTCGGGATCTGGGCTTCGTGTTTTCTTTTGGGTGCTCGAGTTCAGTGATATAAGCCCCTTGCGGAGTGTCAAAAAAGTAGGGGGCTGGTCCGTGGGGTATAACACGCTCTACACGTGCCCTACCGGTTACATTTCGATCATGCAAGCTCTAACCACGGGGGCATCGGGTAACGTTTATGTTTCCGGCGGATTAGTACTATGGAACTTCACCGGGACCACGCGCAGTTACTACTATAATTTTGTGCCTAACGGTGAATCTTCACAGGCCATTGGAACGAACAGTAATTGTTTAACCGGGTCGGTGCGCACCGCTACTACAGGGACGCAGTTTGCCGGGATTATTTGCCCCCCATTCTTCGCCGCTGGCGATTCCTTGACCCTGAATACGGACTCTAGCGCTGATGGTCAAAACTTCTTCATGACCGTAATGGAGATCCCGCTCTATGCCTGATGCTTTCAGCGGAGTCAGGTTTGCCTCGATTCCTTCTCTCCCCTCCGCTTCCGATAACGCGAACAAAATACTCGAAAAGGGCGGGTTACTCTATTACAGTAACGGCGCTCAATGGCTTAGGCTACAAACCACGGAACTAATCGGTAACCTTTTCACAAACGCTAAACCCTACACCTTCATTTATAAAAACGCGCCCATAGGGACTACAGACCTGGGTGGTCCGGCTACGGGTAAACGGTGGCGGGTCTTCTACGCGATGGCGACCAATACAACGGCTTCTGCTACAGCCCGCCTCAGGCATAAGATCAGCGGAACCTATTACGGGTGGAAATCGGCTACAACCATGAACAACGGCACGACTAGTGCTTCGGCCTTGGTTCAGGGTATTGATTCTTTCCCTATCTTGGAAGCTGGAGAACAGATCGCTTTTACGGTTACTGGCGGGGCCATGTGCTTGTTTGTCAGTATCATAGAATACGACGTGCCGGCGGACGGATCGGGGCTAAAAAGCGTTAAACTCCTCTCTCTGAATACCGGGGACAACACTCTCTATACTTGTCCTTCAGGTTACCGGACTAGAGTATGGGTTTCCACGCATGAACTTAACGCGGATTCCACCTATGCCGGGTCTGTCTATTACCGAAACGAGAGCGGGGCCTCGGTTACGGTTTACCCCAACCTGGTAGCAAGCGGCGGGTCGCCTGGCGCCATAGGAGCGGGTAGCAACGCGGCGATCGCCGCGGCGTCGGCCGTAGCAAATAACGGACAAGTAAACCAATCCATTCCGCCTTACATGGAGGCAGGCGATTACGTGAGCTTCAACGTTACGGCTACGTCAGTCAACCATAGAGCGTTTTTGACCTTATCCGAGATAAAAATCCTGTGACCGGTGAAGCAGGTAGGCTCTAAACAGTCGTGGTATTGGGAGCTGTGGCGGAGGGGTCAACGTACTCGAGTACGGGTTACCTCACATACTATCCGCGCAGGAGGTCCTACCTGTGAAACGCATCTTTAAGTCCGCCCTCTTCTTAGTCGCCACCGTTACCTTAGCCGTCACGCTGGCCGACGCTCTAGCCGCTCCGGGCGTGAACGGTAACCAGTACTTCACCTCGAAGGTTCGGATCGCTAGTTCGTCGCAGCGTCCCGCGCAGGGTAGGTAGGGGCTCCCGGCTACAAGGCCTCCCTCCCGGGAAGGGTCAATCGGTGGACAAGAGCACTTTCTTAGAGGAGCAGGGTCAAGAACTACTCCGCGCCTTGAGCAAGGCCTTCTTTACGGTAGAGGGTTGGATAGGTGCCCTAGGAACCGCATACTTCTCGTCCGGGTCTGTAGGCCAGACCATCTTCGGACTCTGCATCTGCGACCTCTTGAGCGGGTCAATGCTGGCTCTGAAGATCACGCGCTACCTGAAAGGGAACCGCGACGAGGGAGACTTTCCGGAGCTGGAGGCCCTCGTCAAGATAGGCAAGAAGCACCCGTTTGAATGGTCTCGGTGGTTTCTCTGGGCCGAGAAGCTCGCGGTCACCTTCATCTGCATCTTTGGTTGCGAGCTGTTTCGGATCTGGGCGGTACATGACCGCCCCTGGGTCATGGTTGGGATCGACTTGTCCATTTCTCTGGTCTACTTCGTTCTCATCTTTGCTAACTTGAGGTCGATCATTCGCAACGTAGCCCTGGTCACCGAAAACCGGCTGCTCCTAGACATCTGGATGTGGATGGGCACTCAGGCTCAGGCCGCGATCGACTCTGCCTTGAAGATCAAGGAGGAAGAGAAGCGAGCCCAGGCTAATTCGGATCCCTCCCCGGAGCCTACACAGGACCGGGTCCCTACGATTCCTGGGTCCCCCTAGACAAACTGTAACAGTTTCGTCTATACTCCAACACGGACCAGCTGCGCCGGGATCCCACGTCCCCCGGCGCGGCGGGACCTTTAACGCTGGAGAGTTTCGAATGACGATGACTGACGAGTTTGTTCCCATGTACTTTGGGAAGGTCCGCGTCGAGATGGACAGGACCGGAAAGGCCTACGTCCGTTTCGTAGCCCGGGAGATGCTTGCCGATGGCCTCTACGCGAACACGCGTAAGATCTGCAAGAAGTACGGATTCACTTACGACGGGGTGAACGCTCACGTCGGCCCCTCCTGGAAGCTAGCCTCCTTGGTAAAACACCTCCGCACTATGGCCGTCGAGCCCATCATGGGGTCTTCCGTAGCCTACGAGATGGGAAGGCTAGCCTCGGCTTATGACTACGGCTCGGCGGCCGCCAAGGCGGACGCGCGGATGGACGCCATCGAGGCGGCTACCGGCAAGAAGTATCGAGACTACCAGCGAGAAGACGCCAGGTGGATGGAGGCGGCCGGGAGCTGCATCCTGGCCAACGAGATGCGGACCGGTAAGACGCCTACCTGCCTGGCCATGGTCCCTCCGGAGGGAGCCGTGGTGGTCTCCCCCGCCAACGTCAAGCAGGTCTGGGTTGACCACGTACGTGAGTGGCTCCCCTGGATGGAGCCCACCCTAGACGGTCTCGGTGGATCCGGGCGGATCACGGTGCTGAACTACGAGCGCCTCCCTAAGTCCGGGTCAGACTACTCCGTGCCGCCCGGTCAGCTATTGGTAGGTGATGAGGCCCAGATGCTCAAGAACCTCAACGCCGGTCGTAGCCTGGACTTCTTCACCTTGGCCGGCCGGGTGCTTGAGTCAGGGGGTAGGGTCATACTAGCTTCCGGCACTCCCGCGATCAACGGCCGGTGGCAGGAGTTCTGGGCCCTGCTTCAGATCCTGCGCTACGCCGAGCCGATGTTTGGCAACAGTCGTACTTTTGCCAAGGAGTGGCGAGACTACTATTCCCCTCACAAGCCCATCGTGGGTCCACTCTCCCGGGTCATGACTCGGCGGACCTATAAGGAGGTCGTCGGCTACCTCCCGCCCTTCACCTGGTCTGAGCACCGCGTAACCTGGGAGGACGTGTCTTCTTCCAGCACGGCCGGCTGGACCTATGACGAGGACCATACCTTCGCTCAGGTGGGGGACGAGGTCAAGACCGGGCTCCAGGCCCTGTGGGACCAGTACGGCAGGGAGCCGGACCTCTACGCCGCCCTCAACTCGAACCCGAGGTCCATCGGGGAGTACTCCCGCCTGAGAGCCAAGCTAGCCTATCTGAAGGCCCCCGAGGTCACGGCCTGGGCCTACGACATGGCTGAGGCAGGCGTGCCCTGTCTGGTAACTTCTGCTCATCGAGAAGCCGTCGTCGCCATAGCCGCTTCTCTGAACGAGACGGGAAACGTGCGGGCCGGCCTCTTGGTAGGCGGCATGTCCGACGCCGAGAGAGACCGGGTAAAGAAGGCCTTCCAGGACGGTGAATTGGACGTACTGTGTTTTACCCTGAAGACCGGAGGCGTCGGCATCGACCTGAGCCGAGCGGAGGCTATAGGAGTGGTCGATTTATCCTTCGTCCCAGGTGAGAACGACCAGGCCTTCGCGCGCCTCCTATCCGTGGCGGATCCCCAACCCAAGAGCGGGGTCCGCTTCGTCTTCGACCACCCCCTCGAGAAGAACGTGGACAGGATCCTGAGCTCTAAGTCCGAGGTCATCTCCCGGACGGTCGGAAAGGTAGGGACCGGGGGGAGGACCCTAGGCCAGGACATCTTAGGGGACCTGGACGCCGGGGTCGGGTCTAACGGGGCTCCCCCGGACCTTGACCTGGACGCCCTGAACGCGATGCTAAAGAATCTATGATGAGGTTTCAGTTATAGTGCGTATACTATTAGAGATAAATCTTAAAAGTTTTAGAAGGATTTTTCTATAATTTTTCCGAACCGGCCGGGAGGCTACGACCAGTCCGTGACTCCCGCGGGCAGCTAGCTGCCCGCGGGGTGGTTGTTGAAGGTCCTTCCGGATGAATACCTCACACGTGAGACCGTTCACCCGTAAACGTAGCCTCCCGGCCGGACCTAGCCAGACTCTGCCCTTTTAGGGCACCAAACCAAAGGAGAAAGAAACCATGGCAACCGCGAAAGCACCCCCACCCCCTCCGAAGAAGACCGTGACGGAGGCGGATAAACAAGCGGCATCCGAAAGGATAGCTTCGGCACTAGGAGCAGGAAGCGGGGTCAGCCCGGATACCGGAGCCGTTTCCGCCTCTGCCGTGAAGGCTAAGGCAGAGGAGAGGGTAGCCGCCAACCCGCCGGCTTCTAAGCCCGCCCCTCCGGCTTCTAAGAAGGCCCCTCCCCCTCCAGCTGCACAGGCTCCCGTCGGGGAGGAGCGGGACATCCACGTGACCGTAAATGACTTCTCGGCTTCGGTATCCGACGCCCTCGGAGCTATTACCCTGGCCGTCGGGGAGGTAGGCGGCGACGTCAAGAACATGGTGGCCGCCGTCAAGAAGTTAGGCGATGCCTTGAAGAAGGAGAACGCCGATCTTCGTGAGGGCTTGGCCACCATCATCGAGTCGAACACCAAGATCCACCAGCGGCTTGAGAGTTCTCAAGCCAACGGGGAGGCTCGGATCGAGGTCCGGTCGATCAACCACGGACACGTGAGGGTACTGTTCACGGCCTTACCTAACGAGCCGGAGTGGATCGACGAGTGGGCCGCCGCGAACTCCGAGAAGTACGACGTGCCGGCTGAAGAGCTAGCTCGGCTGGCCAAGGAGTTCGGCTTCACTCACGACTACGGACCCGAGGCCGGAGGCGTAGCCGTATGTTCTGAGTACGAAGAGCAGATGGGGGTTTAGCCTACCGTGTATCAACCCCACCCGGAATCCACCTCCTGCCAGGCCTGCGGGTTATGGCGCCACGCGGACCCGGAGTCCCTCTTGGGCGCCGAGGTATCTGATAACTGGGAAGACGAGCAACTGCCCGTCGTCCTCGTAGTCGTGCCGTGGTCAAGGCTGGGGTCAGGCCGGGAGCTTCAGGGTGGGGACCTGATGAGGGTAGTCCTCGACGGGATGGAGGGGTGCCGGTGGGCGATAACCGGCACCCTCCGGTGCCCCGTCTTAGGTAAGCGCACCGACGTGCCAGGCGCGGTCCACAGAAACTGTTTAGAAGGGCATCTGCCTCAGGAGTGCTCCGAGTTAAACCCCAAGGTCATAGTACTCATGGGCCAGGAGAGCTGTAACGCTTTCCTTGGCTCGGCGGCTCCTAAGAAGTTCCAGTCAGCTCTGCGCCGCACGATACGCGGGGCCGAGGGGTGGCCTCCAATCCTAGTAGGTCGTTCCCCGTTTTACCACGACCCGGACGATGACCGGGATGCATTTGACGAGTGGGTCGAGCTGTTCAGCCGAGCCGAGAAGATGGCTAACGGAGTAGACCTGGGGGCTAGCTTCCCCTACGAGGAGGTATCAGACGTAGTCCGGGCCCTAGAGGTCTGCAGGGCCCTACCCTCCGGAGCGGAGACGGATGCTGACTTTATCTGGGATACTGAGTACGACGGCCACGAGGACGACCCGAAACGGAGATCGTACTGGTTTGAGGGGTCTGAAAACCTGTGCTGGTCCGTCGAGTGGCTCGACGCCGAGGGTAAGCAGCACACGGTTACCTTCATTCCTCCGGCTGCTAACGATCCCAGGGTTTGGGAGGCAGCCTTCGGGGCTGACCGTAGACCCTGCGCCCACTTCGCCAAGGTAGACTTCCAGGAGCCCTACGCCACGGCCGGGATAGACCTTTTCCCGATAGCGAAGCGCTTGGAGACGGGCGAGCTTGACTACCGGGATCCGGGCCAGGAGATCCATTTGTGTGACCAGTCCAAGGCTGGCCTCGGGATCCTTTCCCTAGCAATGGACAAGCTAGGGGCGGAGAACTGGAAGCAAAAGAAGGACGACTTGATCGACGTTGAGAACCGCCGCCTCGCCGCCCAGTGGCAGGCCGTCGGCAACTGGGTAACCCGCCAGGGCGAGGCCTGGGCTCCGGTGCTCGAGTGGGAAGAACTAGAAGAGAAACGCCAGGACAAACTGGTCGTAGCGGAGCACGGGGCTACCGAGAAGCGTCGGTCGAACGCGCGGATGTGGCTGGTAGCGAACCCCCCGACGGAGAAGCCCCCCAACCCACCTAAGCCACCGGAGCCAGACAAGCCTCCCGGCACCGCCGGGTTCAAGGCGGCCATACCCTACCTGTATCACTACTGTGCTGAAGACTCCTACTGGACCGGAAACATCCTCCGGCACTACGTGCCTCAGGTGAAGGCAGAGCTGGGAGGATGCGGACCCACCGTCACCCGCCTCCTGTCACGGGCTCTGGAGTTGACCTGCGAGGTAGAGCGCATCGGCTTACCCGTTAACATGGACCGCGTGGCCGCCCTTCAGGAACACCTGACCGAGGTACAGCGCCAGGCCAAGCTAGACATGCTCCAGCACGCTCGGGTCCGGGACGCCGTCTGCTCTCTAGCTAATACTAAGCTCGAGCTAGCTCGAGGTAGGGACCCGCTAGAGGTCTCTCTGGAGATGCTCAACACAGGGTCACCACTCTTCCGCCTGGCTTTCGCCCGGGAGCAAGGCGTAGACTTAGAGGAGCACGTCAAGAGGTTCAAGACCGACGCCGGAGAGCCGAGCTTCGGCAAGGCCGCTCTGGCCTACCTGACTCAGCCGGCGATCGAGTGGGAGGACGCGGATGAGACGGTAAGGCTATGGCGCGCCTTCTCGAAGCTGAAGCAGGCGCGTGACCTCTACACCAAGACCAAGATGTTTCGCTTCGTCGAGCGAGGCTATGTGCGCACCGACTACCGCGTGGTCAAGGTCACGGCCGCCGACCATCAGGGAGGGTCTGAAGGAGACTCCCAGGGCACCGGCACCGGCCGTCTTAGTGCCGGGTTCCTTCAGGGCCTACAGAAGAACGAGGCCTTCCGCTCGGTCTTCGAGGCCCCACCCGGCTACGTATTCCTGGAAGTCGACTTCGCTACCCTGGAGCCCCGCATCCTGGCCCACCTCTGCGGCATAACCGAGTGGCAGGTATGGTTTGAGCGCGGCTACGACCTCTACTGCGGGATGGCTAACCAGATGCTCGGCCTCGGTGTGGACGTAGACCACCACGACCACAAGGCGGTGGCTCGGGAGCTGAAGGCCTGTATTTCGGATCAGTACCGGAACAAGACCATGAAGCCGTGCTTTCTAGCTCAGATGTACATGCAGGGTTACCAGAGCCTGGCCGTGGCCACCGGTATGCCTGTGGAGACGACCCAGAAGTTCTCCGAGGACTTCCACCGGGCGTTCCCTCAGCTAAAGAAGTTCCAGGGGATCCTTTGGCAAAACATGCTGGCCGGCCTACCCGTAACCACCCCCTTCGGACGCCAGAGCTACACGAAGCTTCCGTCCCCTAACGATCCGGATAGGGACTCGAAGCTGGCCTCCGAGCTGCGGCATAACTGGAACTTACCGGTGCAGGCTACCGGCTCTGACTGCTTGATCTGGCTAGCTTGGCGGGTCAAGAAGCAGCTCCAGGCGGCTCAGCGCTGGGGTGGACCTGTGGCCCGCGTCAACGGGGTTCAGGTCCCCATCGAGGTCATCGAGAGGAAGACCGGAGTCCAGACCTGGGGAGCGTTCTGCAACCTGGTGCACGACGCGGTCTGGGCCGTGGTAAAGGTAGAGCACTTCAAGCCGTTCGCGCGGATGCTCATAGACGGGCTGGAGTGTCGGGACGCCCTTCCCTTCCGCCTGACCTCCCCTCTCAAGGCAGAGCCGAAGGCCGGGGTGCTCCTAAGCGGCCTGAAGGAAGTGAACACGGAAACTTTAGAGTTAACCGAGGAGATGTTAGCGAGATGAAACGGAGGTTATTGAAATGGGAGACGGAGTAACGCACGCGATGGAGGGCTACGAGAGCAGCCCTCCGCCCTTAGCCGTGACGGTCAAGCCCGGGGAGCTGGGAGGTGGTAACACCCACTACGACCTGAGCTTCGACCAGCTGAGGGCGGCCAACGAGGCCAGGCGCCACAAGATCCACCAGCAGAAGGGGAAGTGGTCCTTGTCCGACTGGATGACCGCCCTCTGCGGAGAGGTCGGCGAGGCGGCCAACATCATCAAGAAGGTCCGGCGCCAGGACTTCACGCTGGACGAGGCCCGGGTAGACCTGGCCAAGGAGTTCGGGGACGTCGTCTGCTACCTCGACCTCCTGGCCTCCGAGTGCGGGATCAACCTGGGCTCGGCTGTAGCCGACAAGTTCAACGAGGTGAGCCGGCGCCACAACCACACGACCTTCATACAGCCCGATGGTAACTGGACGGATACTCGGGGAGGGGAACACGACAACCCCATTGATTACACGCGCTTGTACTTGTGTCAGGCGTCGGACGCGGTCGACCTTTTGGTAGACGAGGACGCGGACCCTGCTTCCGAGGCGTCGGTCTTGATCGGGCGGATCCGTGAGGACCTGAAGTCACTCGAGCTGGAGTTGCTAGGCTGATGAACGTAGATAAGCTGCAGCAGGAGCGGGTGAACCGCCCGCCCCCTCCGCGACTCAACCCTCACCCGGCCGGAGCCCGCCCGCCCCGACCTCCATCCCTCCGGGGGTCCGACGTGGCTTACCAGTCCACTCGGGTCCTGGCGGAGATCGACCTTGACTACGCCCTGGCTATGGACGAGAGGATGCGGCACATCGTCCAGGTGCTCCGGGAGAAGAAGTCTTGTCTCATCCTCGACCCGGAGCGGCTTGAGCAGCAGGAGGAGGAGGCGGCAGCCGAGCTGTACGTGGTCCTCCAGGAAGTCTCTCGCTGCAAGGTGGTGGAGGCTAACTTGGAGCGTGACTGGAAGCGAGCACAAGACGAGGCCTACAACCGGGAGCTAGAGCACGCCCAGCTCCGGCGTGATCAGTGGAAGGCCTATGATGACTGGACCAAGCGTAAGGGTCCGGCCTGGGACGCCCTTAAGAACTGGGAGAAGACTCGAGACGCTTACGAACGCAAGAAGGCCGTCCTGAACTTAAAGAACACCACGCCGGCTAAGGCGGCTGAGATCCATAATTGGCTGGTCGCTAATCCTCTCCCGCCCCGGCCAAAGGATCCTCCGGAGCCGGTCAAGCCGGAGGGGCTTTCCCCTGACTTAACCGAGGTGAAGGTGACCGACGTCAAGAAGACCGCGGCCGTGGCCCAGGCTGTAGACCGAGCTTTCCAGGCCTACGCTAACGCTACCAAGGAGCGCAGAGAAGCCGAAGACTATTGTCTGGCCCTACAACAGAAGCTGTCCCTCATCTCCGGGATGCAGGGAGCCAGAAACCGCGGAATCTAACTAGAGTTACGACTGGCACCCGTAAGGTGTTCAATACGCCCTCGAGGCGACGAAAGAAGGAAAACCAGTGAACATATCTAGGATCCAACAGCAACGGGAAGAGGCGAAGAGTAAGACGTACTCGTACGCCAACAAGGGTAGCAGTTACGCGTTCAACATCCTAGGGCTACGCAACTGCGAACCCGGAACCTATCGAATGCGCATCGTCTGGCAGGACCCGGTCAAGAACCCGGAGGGGATGCAGCTCGTGTCTACGTCTACGGTCGAGGCTACCGAGAACGGTAAGAAAAAGGCTCATAGGTTCCTCACGCCGGACATGCTCGGGGCAGGTGAGGGCTATCACGGGGTCACGGAGGTGCTCGACCACCTGGAGGAGACCGGTAAGTTCGACGCCTTGAAGGAGATGGGCGACTCTACTAAGGCGATTCGAGAAGCCATCAAGAAGCTGGTCCCCTGGCGCCGCTACTGGATGGTGGTGTTCATCTGGGCCGAAGAGAAACCGGCGGACAAGCCGAACGAGTATTCTACTTTCGTGCCCGTGACCGACCCGCTTAAGCCTCCGCTCGATCGGATCCTGGAGATGAACGAGAGCATCAAGCTGATCGACCAGCTGTTCTCGGCCTTCCGGGAATTCCCGGACATCGACGACGTGAATACCGGCCGGGACGTGTTCATCAAGGTCGGGAAGAACCGTTATGACCTGGAAGTGAGTAAGGAGACTAGCCGGCTTGAGCCGGCTCTGGCTCGCTTCGCCGCCGAGAACTACCCGGACTTACCCAGGCTCATGCGGAAGTTTTATTTCAAGGCCCCCGGCGAGATCGCTTCTCTGCTCCAGTCTCAATGGTGGGCTAAGAGCCTGGCCTCGGCTAAGGTTTACTTCCCGGACCATGAGGACAAGAGCCTGGAGTCGCTCGGTAACCTGGGGGACCTAGGTAAGCCTAAAGCCCAAGAGGAAGGTAGGGTCGATGCCCCGCCTATCTCTCGTCCGGGATCAAAGATCATGGCGGAAGCGGACGCAGAATCAGATCCGGATGGGCCCGCCTTTGACCCGGATGACAAGACGCATTCGCTAGAATCCCTCCCTCCGGCCAGACCTACTTCTCCGCCTCCGGCACGCAGGCCACCGCCTCCCCCTCCGAGACGGTCTTAGGAAGGATACGCTTAGGACGTGAGCAGATTCGCCAAGACCAAGAGTGAGAAGGACCGCGAGGAGAAGGAGAAGACCCGCCCTCGCCAGATGATCCCTACTGCCAAACCTCTGACCGCCGCGCAGCTGGAAGCTCAGCTCACCGAGGTCCAGACACGACTCAAGATCCACGAGGCCCCCCTCGGGATCGATTACTGGTTCCCGTTCGACCTACCCCCGCTCGACTGCGCCATCAACCGAGGACTACCGGGCGGACGCCTGGCTGAGTTTTCTGGACCAGAAAGGACAGGTAAGTCAACCTTGGCTGCCCGTCTGATCAAGGTGGCCCAGGAGCAAGGCGGTCGGGGAGACTACTTTGACCTGGAGATGGGCACGACTCCGGGGCAGCTGCGCGACATGGGCGGCTGCTCTCTGGAGAAGGGCAAGTTCAAGCACTGGACGCCGGACTCGGCGGAGCAGTGTTTCCAGGCCATCGACGAGATCATTCCTAAGGTAGGCTCGACCGGATACCCTTCGGTCATCGTCCTCGACTCTATTCCCGGTTTGGTCTCGATCAACGAGCTACTAGCCGATTTTACGGATGAGACCCAGTTAGCCATGGAGGCGCGCCTTTTAAAGAAGTTTTGTCGCAAAAACATGGTTCGTCTGGGACGGTTTCCCAAGGTCTTGGTCGTGCTCATTAACCACTTGAACACGCCGTTCAAGGTAGGGATGTTCGAGAAACCCGAACCCTACACGTCCGGCGGAAAGAGCCCTCGCTACTACTCAACGGTGAGGCTCAGGTTCGAGGGTACGGGCGGGACTGAGACCATTGAGACCCCTGGGGGTAAGGTAGTAGCTAGGGAAAACCCTAGGATCTTCCTATGGAAGAACAGGGTAGGCTCGGCCCACCGCTCGGTAATGGTCCCCATCAACTTCCTATCGGAAAAGAAGACGCTGACCCGCAAGGGCTTCGACCAGGCTCGCTGCTGCCTGGAGTTCCTGAAGGCAGAGAAGGTGCTCATCCACCCGAAATCGAGGAACGAGGAGACCGGAGAGGAAAAGACGGCTACCAGTTACTGGTGCCTGGCCGGGCTCGACGAGCCTAACCGGTACATGGTCGACTGGATACGCCTGTACAACTCTGACGAGAGGGTGAAGACCTTGATCGACGAGTGCGTCGTAGAGGCGGCTCGAGCCAAGTGGACGCCGGACGAAGAGGAGTGGGACGTGGAGGAGGTAGCAGACCGACCTATGTCTCTCGAGGACTTGGCTCACTTAGAACCGGCTGGCTCCTAAGGTGGTCCCGACTCGAGCGTTTGAGGCCGGAATCCTCCGGGCCTTCCTGACTCAGCCTCGGGTCCTCCGGACTTTCCGGAGGACCCTGCAGGCTCACCACTTCGTCAACGACGCCATGCGGGAGGTAGCCCGCGTGGCCTTTGAGGCCGTTAAGGACAACGGGGAGGCCCCCTCTCGAGGCGAGCTGGACTATCTGATCGGTAAAGAACGAGACAAAGGGGTCGCCTCGATCGATACCGGAGAGGCTATCCAGCGAGCCGCCGACGAGATGTGGGACGCCCCCGTGACCGAGGTCACCCGGCAGTACGTGAACTCGTTCATTACCCGAGCGGAGATGCTCCGTCTAAGCAAGGACATGAACGAGGTCAAGCCCGGTGAAGAAGACAACCACTTACGCCGGGTCATGGCCAGCCTTCAGGGGCTAACTTCCGACGTGACCTCGGACGCCCTCTCCCTAGGGCGCAACTTCTTCGGTGACGGCCCGGAAGGGCTAGAGCGCACGGTAGAGGACGCCGGACGGCTTTATGACTCGAGCTACGTCCTGGCTACCGGCTGGCGGCTCTTCGACCAGACGATGTTGGGCGGGTTTCGGCCTAAGGAAGGCAACGTGATCTTGGGCCCCACCAACTCTGGTAAGTCCGAGTTCCTCATCGCCTTGTCCAGAGTCTTCAACGCCCACGGGAAGCGCGTGGTGATGTACGGCATCGACTCTACCCTGGAGGAGATGGCGGAGCGCGTGGTCGTTTCCCAGTCTGGGATTGAGATCGACTTCTCGCGCCCCATCAACGCGCGCAAGGAGGACATGCTCTCGGCGGCCCCGCGGCACGACCTCTTCATCTATCGAGAGTGGAGCCCGGGGCGCCACAGGATGTCTGATATTCGTACCCACCTGCAGGTAGTAGCGGACGAGCTAGGGCCTATCGACGAGATGAAAGGAAGGTCTAAACCAGGATGCGTCGACGCCATCTTGGTGGACTCGCCTTACCTCATGGTCGCGGAGCACCGGAGCAAGGAGGCTCACCGGTTTGACCTGGCGTCGATCTATTACGAGTGGATCGCCCTCCTCAAGGACATGGACATGGTCGGGATAGCCACACACCAGGCGACACGCGAGTCGATGGAAAAGATGTCCCTGTCTCTCCAGCACGTGGCTGAGGCTCTGGCCATCGTCCAGCCTTGCGCCAACGTGTTCGGGCTACCCTCACGCATGGTAGCGGAGCGCGTTAACCGGACGCGCAGGCTCCAGTTCTTGAAGCTGCGCAAGCCGGAGGGGGTAGGCAAGGAGTGTCGGTTCTGCGTCCATGAGCGGCGCCAACTACTCTACGAGGACCCGGACCAGAAAGAACTCGGCTACATGTGGACTAAGAGCGGCAGCCCGCCGGAGCCTAAGGAGAGACGGTCACCTGCGGAGGAACCTCCAGCAAACCCGGCAGACCTCACCGCCCTGGCCTCGCTCGGAGGGGGAGTGCGAAGACCCCCTCCACCTCGCCGAGGTGTAGGTCCGGCCCAGGGTTAGACTAGACTTAACTGTTACAGTTAGGTATACTTTAACCCGTGGTTAACCATGATTCAAGGTATAGTGGATTCCTTCCCGAGGGGGGAAGCTTCGACGCGGCGGGGGAGTACGTCACGGATTGTCCCAGGTGTGGTGGTCGCCGTAAGTTTTATTGGAACCCGGTAAAGGCCAGAGGATTCTGCTTCGGAGGCCAGTGTCAAACCAAGGTGAGAGGGGTCGAAGACTATAAGGCCCTGTTTGCCGGCTCATCCGGCGTGTCTCCCTTGTTCGCTAAGCCGAGAGACTATAGGGAAGACCCTAAGCCTGAGAAGATAGACCCGACGGCTTCCGATGATCCTTGGGACTACCCTGAGGCGCGAGGGTTCTTAGGGGGAGAACCTCCTAAGGGCCGAGGCCTATCTCGAGAGGTCGTTTGGGAGGGCGGAATACGGGCTAGAGGTAGCCGAATCCGAGTCAGTTTAGACCCGGTTTGCCGTAACCACCCGCCTTACGTGTACGTCAGGTCAGCCGACGGTTCAAGCCCGTGGATGCCAGAACGAGCGGGTGTTCGGCGTCAGTCCTACGTTTACGGGCTCAAGGCTTGGGAGCAAGTAGAGCCCTACCTCCAGGTAGTGCTTTTCGAGGGGATCTTTGACGTCTTAGGAACGGGGCTCTATGGGCGGGCCCTAGCCCTCATGGGCTCGAGCCTGTCTCAGGACTTAGCTCGATACCTGGGGGAGGCTTATCCGGGGCTACGGGCCTACTACTGGCCAGACCCGGACCCGGCCGGACAAGCCGGAGCCGTAAAGGCGTCGGCTACCCTAGCTGGCTGGGGTATCCCATGTGCTCGGGTGGATACCGTAGGGAAGCCTGAGCTTAACCCTAAGTTCGTACCGTCGGGAGAGGCTCGGCGCATATTGAGAGAGTTAGGTTGGTGTGCAGAATGAATTTGGAGGAAGCATGATCGCGGTAACTAGCTGCTGGCATCTAGCCGGCGACCATCTGGAGGATCGCCTCTATTGGATAGACCGGGCGCTCGAGCAGATGCACCATTCTGGCGTGAGGGCCGTCCTCCACTGCGGAGACCTCTTCAACTACGCCCGCATCGGTACTAAGGACGCGCCAGCTCCCGTGATTATTGAAGGCTTAAAGCGTGTTCTGACTCGGTGGCGCTTGCCTATCTTCGCGGCCGTTGGGAACCACGATCAGGTAGAGGGACACGACTCCTCGGCCGTGCGTGCTTTAGACGGCCTACCCTACTTCGCCCACATGGGGGGGTTACCTAACTTCGAGTTACCCGTAGAGGGATTCGAGGAGGTCAGCTTCGTGGCCGTCGACTGGGAGCCCCGGATGGACAACGCGGAATGGGCGATGAGGCTTGGGTCCCGGGTAGGCTACGGGAAGCGCACCGTGGTCTTCGGCCACGCGGACCTGCCCGAGGTATCCCAGCTCGACCTACCCAATTCCAGATGGCCCCGCCCTACCTACAGGGAACTCGAGCTGATCCGGGAGTGGGCTCCAGAGTCTGACCGGGTCCTGTTCTTCTTCGGTCACAACCACTCCGGCAGTGAGGGGTGGTCTGGCGAGCACGGCACGTTCGTGCGCGGCGTGCCCGCCCTCACCCGACTCCGCTGGGACGAGGCCGACCACGTGGACGGCTGGCTCAAGATAGAACCTCTGCACGACGGGAGCATGATGGTTAGCCACCAGCCTCTCCACGGACCAGAGTTCATCGACCTAACTGACGGGACTCAGTCTGGTTGGGGGTGGGAGTTGAAGCCCCGGTTCAGCCGGGTTCGAACCCCTTTACCCGCCGTCGACGTTGATTGGGTCGATAAGGCCAGGGCAAACAACATCTTGGTAGAGGTCGTGCCTTTCACGGAAAAGCGTGCTCGAGCCCAAGTCAAGGAGTCGTCCGTAGAGTTCGGCCAGGGCCCCTTGCCGGCGCTCTACGCCTGGGGTAAGGACCAGGGGGTGGACGTAGAGCAAGCAGGGTCTCTCCTCTCCAGGATGTTCCTCGAGGACGGCAGCCTCGAGGTCAACACTCGGCCCACCTCCGTCTCGTCCGTCGACTGGGTCCGCCTGGACCGCCACGTGGCCTTCCCGGGGTCTCGGAGCGTGGAGTTCAAGCCGGGCTTGAACGTGCTCCTCGGACCCACCGGCTGCGGCAAGAGCAGCCTGCTGGAGTCCGCCTACGCCGCCCTCTACGGGGCGTGGCCCTCGACCTACCGTAAGGGGTCCTTCTGGGCTCCCTTCCTCGAGGGCGGGTCCGTCGAGGCCGCAGTCACCTTGACCTCGGGCAAGAAGTTAGGAGTCCAACGGGGTCGCTCCGGTGAAACGCCCTACCTCGAGGCTCACGTAGACGGTAGGCTCCTGGTGAACTACACCCAGCCGAAGAAGGTTCAGCCTGCTATCTCCTCCATGGTCGACGATCCGGACCTCTGGCTGCGCTCGAGCTTCCTGACCCAGGACCACGACCCGGACATGGTCGAGTCTTCCCCCGAGGACCGGCTGCGAGCTTTCAACCGAGTCCTCGGCCTCGAAGAGTTGGCCGCCGTCCGCTCCCGCGTGGCCGATAGGCTCAAGCAGATGGCAGCCCACGTGGCGGCCCGGGACGTGAGGGCCCGGGCAGTTGAGGACCGCCGGTCTGCCCTAGCCGAGGAAGAGAAGGAGCTGTTCGGCTTCGAGGTCCAGTTCAAAAGTGCCCAGGAGGAAGTAGACCAGGGCGCGGCCAGGGCTGCCAAGATCCTCGAGGACCGCAAGCTGGTCGGCGTTCTGAAAGAGGCGGAGCACCTCCGAGCCATCGTGGCCCAGAACATCCCCGAGTACGACTACGAGGGCATCGTGGCCTGGTCCAGAGAGTCTTGTGAAAAGGCGGAGGACGCGAAGAGGGTCTTCGGCAAGCTGCTCGACGACTCGAAGCAGGTCGACCTAGGGGACATGGCCCGCAAGAAGCTGGCCTGCGTCGGCTGCGCCGATAACCCGCTCCCCTGCCCGCTCATCAACGACGCCGTGGAGGCCCTGAGGAGGTCGGAGGACCTGGTCGCGGAGGGGTTCAGCCAGGACAAGGTACGCCAGGCCGAGGCCCAGTTCGAGTCGGCTGAGAAGGCCTACGCCTCGGCCTACCAGAGCCACATGCAGGCCAACCAGGTCCTGGACCGGGTAGAAGCGGCTACCAAGAGGTTAGCCGTCCTGGAGGAGCATAATGACCTTACAGGGGCGGCCGAGGAGACCGAGGAAGACCTCCAGTTCCTGTGGGACTATCAGGCTGCTGTCTCCCGCAGGGATCAGGCCGCCGGGTCCATCCCCGTCGTGCGCCGGGCCATAGAGAAGAACCTCGCCTATCTTGAGCAAGAACTAGAGGGCTTGACCGTTACCGAGACCGCCTTGGGGGACCTCGAACCGCTCCGCGTGCTCGAGCGCGCCTTCTCTCGGTCCGGTATCCAGCGCCTAATGCTGGAGCAAGGGCTACCCGCCATCCAGGCGGAGCTAAACGCCCTGACCGAGCGGGAGGGTCTCAGAGACCTACGGATCGAACTGGACTACCCTACGGACTCTGATGACCCCCGGGCGGCCCCTTCGGTCCTCGTCTCCGTGGCCGGCGGTCCCTGGTCGGATGCCAAGCCCCGATCCGGTGGCCAGCGGGCCCTGGTGCGCCTCCTGGTGCGTCTGGCTTGTTGCTTATGGACTGCCAAGGCTACAGGCCGAGCGGGCGTACTGGTTCTCGATGAGCCGACCGGAGGAGTGAGCGAGGCTTATGTAGACGCCGTAGCCGAGCTGCTCCGGGACCTGGTAGGGCCGGGCTGCTTGTTTACCCAGGGGATCCTATCAACCCACGACGAGGTGCTAGCCCAGGCGCTCGGCGGGAACGTGGTGCGCCCGTGATCGTCTTAGGCATAGACCCCGGCCCAGAGCAGTCCGCTTGGTTTCTCTGGGACGCGGAACGGAACACCGGACTGGCACGAGGCTACGACCATAACCTAGAGGTGCTGAGTATGCTCCTTCTCTACCCTACCTGGGGGAAGACCGTGAACTTCGTCTGTGAGGCCGTCAGGAGCTACGGTATGCCCGTCGGAGCCCCGGTATTCGACATGTGCATGTGGATAGGTAGGTTCTGGCAGGCCGTAGACCCGGCGCCTTTCCACTTAGTCCCTTTCCAGGACGTGCGCGCTTATCTGTGCCGGTCTACGAAGGCTAAGGACGGAAACATGCGCCTGTCCCTCATCGAACAGTTCGGTCCCGTAGGGACGAAGAAAAAGCCCGGCCCGTTTTATGGGGTCAGTAATCACATCTGGAGCGCGGCTGGTGTAGCTATCACCTGGGCTGCTTTACAGAAAGCGAAGGAAGGTAGGTCTCTATGAGCAAGGACACGGAAAAGGACGCGGACATCCCAGGGCGCAGACGGGCGGGTACCGTAGCCACCCACGAGATGCTGGAGGCTATGGGGCTGATCACGCTCCACGTGCAGACTACCAACAGCCGGACATTCGCCCTGGTGGTTGAAGATTGGCTCGTAAAAATGGGCGCCCTCCATGAGGACGCCCGCCACTACAGCACGGAGGATTTCGAGAGGCTCTGCCAGGGAGCGAAGGAGTCAGCACAGACTCACGGTCCGGTGCGTAAGCTCCCGAGTTAGACCCCGTGCTTCTTGGCCAGTCTCTGGAGAGTCCGGCGCAGGTTATCCTCGGTCCACTGCCCACCCTTCACGGTGGGTATGTTCTTTTCTACGAGGATCTCGACCAGCTCCCTGACCGACTTCTTCTCGTTGTAAAGCGCTACGATGTAGCGCGTTTTAGGGTCTAGCTTACTGACGTCGATCCCGGACAGGTCCGGGGTCATGTTCGGCGCCGTCGAGGCCGGAGGGTCCAGGTCGAGAGCCTTATAGACCAGGTCTGTGATCCAGCTGCTCACCCCGGCGCGCACGTTCCGTCCTCCTACCCCCTTACGGGCCGGGATCTGGTTGAAGACTGCCAACGGCAGTCTTACCATTACGTGCTTTACATCGGTAGACATTAAAGAGACCTCCTGATTGTTTCGATCCCACGTTCCCCTCATCATAGCATAAAATAGAAAAGTTTAAAACCAAAGTTTTAGAAGGTATTATCTGTTACAGTTTAGTATCTAACATTCCCGGGAGTGTAGGCGGCCCTGTTCGGCGAATGACCGGTCTCCCTACAACCAGAAATCACTAGGAGGGATTAGTGAACCATACCCTGACCCTGTCCCCGTACGGGGAAAAGATCTTTCTCGACCGTTACTCTCGAAAAGACCCGGCTAGCTCCATCCCCATCGGCTCTCGCGTGCTCTATACCGACCCGGATACGCGGCAGAAAGAGGCGGGACTTACCGTGCTGGTAGACGGTAACCAGGTACACGTTCAGGCGGATAACGGAAACCAGCTAGTCTTCCGCCGAGAGGAGTTAGACCACCCACTCGAGGACGTCGGCCAGACCCTTGAGAGGGTAGCCCAGGCGGCCGCCGGGAAAGACGAGCAACTGCTCGAGCGATTCCGCGCTATCCTACATAATAAACGGTTCATACCGGCAGGTAGGATCCTGGAGAGCCTCGGGTCTGGCCGGTCTACTACGGGCGTGAACTGCTTCGTACTACCCTGCCCTCATGATTCCCGGGAAGGCATCTTCACGTCTCTACGCCAGATGGCCGAGCTGATGTGCAAGGGCGGAGGAGTTGGCATCAACTACTCGTCCTTACGCCCGGCTAACGCCTACGTCGCGGGTGTGAACGGCAGGTCCTCTGGAGCCGTTAGCTGGATGGAGATGTTCTCGCACGTGACCAACCTCATCATCCAGGGAGGCTCTCGACGGGGCGCTCAAATGGCCATGATGGCCGTCTGGCATCCTGACGTGAGAGAGTTCATCAACCTGAAGCGAGACAACGCCAGGGCTACCGGGTGCAACATGTCCGTCATCGTGTCCGATGAGTTCATGGCGGCCGTGGACGCCGGGGAGGACTGGGTTCTCAAGTTCCCGGACACGTCCCACGCCGACTATAACCAGGAGTGGGACGGGGACCTGGGTGCCTGGGAGGCTAAGGGCTTACCCGTAGTCGCCTGGAGCCGGCTCCCCGCCAAGGACCTCTGGGACTCCATCTGTTCTTCGGCCCACGCCTGCGCGGAGCCCGGCATCTGGTTTCAGGACCAGGCCAACTCCGCCCGACCCTCGGGGGGCCGGCTCATCGCCACGAACCCTTGCGGAGAGCAAGGCTTACCCGCCTACTCGGTCTGCAACCTCGGACACATCTACCTTCCAGCGTTTCTGGTCGGGAACGCTTGGGACGCTTTGGGCGATACCTACCTGGACGTGAACGCTCTGGACGCGGCTGTTAGGTCGGGCGTAAGGTTCCTCGATCGAGTAGTCGACGAGACCAAGTACCCTCTTTCGGAGACGGCCCGCCAGCAGATGCTAGAGCGCAGGGTCGGGCTCGGCACCCTAGGATTAGGGGAGTACCTCATCCGACGGGGGGTACGCTACGGGTCCGGAGCAGCTTTGAAGGAGTGCCGGACTATCTACCGCCACATCGCCTACGCCGCCTACGACGAGTCGGCTACTCTGGCTACGGAGCACGGACCCGCCCCTAACTGGAACCCAGACCAGTTCGTCTCCTCCACGTTCGGTCGGCGCCTGGAGAAGGAATTCCCAGAACTCCACGAGCGCGTGAGGCGGTTTGGTCTGCGAAACGTAACCCTCCTCACCCAGGCACCTACGGGGACTACCGGGACTATGCTTGGGACCAGCTCCGGCATCGAGCCTTACTACCTGCTCGAGTGGAAACGGAAAAGCCGGCTGGGAATGCACGTAGAGCGCGCTACACCCGTCGAGGAGTATCGAGCCTACAAACCGGACGGTGACTTACCCTCCTACTTCGTCACGGCGAACGACTTATCGGCGTTCGAGCACGTGGCCATGCAGGCGGCTATCCAGGAGTGGACGGACGCCTCGATCTCCAAGACCATCAACCTCCCTCGAGAGGCCACGGTTCAGGACGTTGAGGATGCTTACCGAACGCTCTATACCCTGGGGTGCAAGGGCGGCACCGTTTACCGAGACGGGTCCCGTGACGTCCAGGTCTTGGCGGCCGTAGACGAACCTAAGCCGGAAAAGAAGACCTTTAAGGCGGCCGCAGTGCCCTCCGTAAGGCCCTCGATGACCTCGTCCCGCCAGACGCCGGGCGGGAAGGTCCACGTCCACTTGACCGTAGACCACGACGGACAACCGCTCGAGGTCTTCTGCGATTCCGGGAGATCCGGCTCTGAGACTCACGCCCTCATGGAGGCTATGGGTAGGTTAGCCTCCCTGGTACTCCGGGTTGACGACTCGATGAGTCCGTCGGCTCGCCTAGAAGCGGTAGTCAGCCAGCTGAGAGGGATCGGCGGCAGCAACTCCGTAGGCCTCGGCCCCAACCGGGTCTTGTCTATCGCCGATGGGGTAGCCTTGGCTCTCTGGGACGCCTGGTCTGCCGTAGTGCCCCAGCCCTCGGCTCCGGTTGCCTTAGGGTTAGACCTGTGTCCTCAATGCCAAAACACGACCCTGCAGAAGGCGAGCGGTTGCGAGAACTGCTTGAACTGCGACTACTCTAGGTGCTAGCACCTACTAGGAGGTAACATGAGTTCATCGGGACGAGGCCCCAGGCTCGACCCCACCGGTCTAGGCGACTACCCAACCCCGCCCTGGTGCGTTCACCGTCTCCTAGAGTGGTGGACCCCCAGGCCCGGGGTCTGGGTAGAGCCCTGCGCGGGTAACGGCTCCATCGTGCGAACGCTTAGCGATTGCCTGTCCTCGGGGTACTCCCCCGTATGGCGTACTTACGAGCTGAACCAGCTTCGAGTAGATGAGTACAACGCCCGGAACAAAGGTAGGGTAGGCATCTACGCTAACTACTGCGCCGACTTCCTTCAGCTAAGGTCGAACGTGGTAGACCGCCAGAACTGCACGGCCGTGATCACGAACCCGCCGTTCGTCAAGGCGGTAGAGTTCGTGGCCAAGAGCCGCGAACTCTACCCCGAAGCCGAAGTCGTGATGCTCCTCCGCGTCGGCTTCATGGAGTCAGACGAGCGCTCTGAGTTCTGGCGAGAGGTAGGGGTGCCGGACCTAGGAATCTTCCCTAACCGGCCCTCGTTCCAGAACTCCGAGACCGGCGCCCTGAAGACCGACTCGACGGTTTATTCTTGGTTCATCTGGCCCCCGGCTATAGAGGGACCTCGCGCGGAGGGCCGGGTCAAGCTGCTTAACCACACGAGTTTAGAAGACAGAAAGAGGTATCGCTAATGGACGGAATCCCCAGCAGAGTCGCGTTCGTACACGCCGATCGAGAAGTAGTCAGGCAAAGGACCGAGGCTTACTACGCGGTTTTTCAAGGAGTACTGCGCGCGGCGGCAGAGCTGTGCGTAGGCGGGAGGGCTCACGAGTACGGGCCGCCGGCCGCTAATTTTATCCACGGTGACGAGAGCTACCTGGAGATGGTATGGGTCAAGGTGAGCAGACTCCTTAACCTGGTGGACTCGAAGCGCGCCATCTTGGCCGAGGAGGGGTGGCAAGCCTGGCACGAGTTCGACCGCGGTAGGTTCGCCGATACGCTCATAGACTTGGTCAACTACGCCGCGTTTTGGGCCGCCGACATCTGCCTGTCCGGGCAGTGGCCGGCGCACCTTCAGGCTCAGCCTGAACCGTACTACCCCGACCCGGAACCCTTGGACGCGGAGGCGGGGGTGCTAGAAGACGGGGTAGAGACCGTTCAGTGCCCGCGTTGTCAGTCTCTATCTCGGGGGTTTTTTGGGCGGGTAGACGGGGCCTGGATCATAGGCTGTAAGAATTGCGGTTACCGGAGAACGTCCCAGCAAGTGGGCGCCCTGCTGGCCTGGTACGCAGAGACCCGCAGTAGCAGAGCCTTCGTGCGCGGCCGCTACGGAGCCCAGGGGGAGCCTACCCACGTGGTCAAGACCGTAGACGTGAAGATCGCGCGTAAGCTGGAGGAGGAGGATGAGTCGAAACCCGAGGTTGCCGTAGAGGAGCAGTCGAACGGTCTAGAAACCCCGACGGATACGCCTGACGAGTTACCTCCGGTCAAGGAGACTGCTCCGGCATCGGTCTTGAGGAACACGCCACCTCGGGTGAAGCCTACACGGCACCATAACGATGTGCCCGTTGAGGAAGAAGTAGGTAGACCAGACGTCCAGCCGTCTACCTCGGAGACGGAACCCGTGCACCGCGTCTCGTGCACGACTTGCGAAGGGTCGGCCGAGGTATTCCTGGTGCCCGTACCTCCGGGTAAGCGGAGGTTGAAGCAGTTTCGAGACAAAGAGACGTGTCTACTCTTACGTTGTCCTACGTGCTCTCAGGAAAAACACTGCGTCGACATGAGAGAGGTAAGCCGGTTCTTGGAGTCCAAGCGCGTGGCTAAGTCTCTGAGTCCAACCCAGGAGTAGGCCTTCCGCTGTTGAACCTCCGCCGAGAAGGCGGAGGTGATCGGATGGTTGCTCGGATTAAAGTCCTGACCAGTAGCCAGACCCCAGAGGGGGCGGTGGTCCAGGGATTCATCGAAGTAGGAAACGTGACGGCGGCCGCCTTCTTTATCCAACCTGGCTACGAGACGGCCGTCTGGTCTCTACCTGACGGGGAGCTGATCTCCAACTCCGAGGGCCTACGCGGCGTGCTCCACCTGGCTTTGACGGCCGCCATCGGGTCGGTCTCGAACCTGGCCGAGGTGTCCAAAGACGAAGGATCTGTACTGGAGTTGATCCAGCAAGCCTGGCGCTTAGGTCTGAGTCACGGCTATGCTTGCAGAGACATAGTCGACCCGGAAGTGGCCGCCAGCACGTGGGAGTGGCTTCACACGATGGTTTGGCCTAGCCAGACCCAGATCCCGTTGAGGGGGGCTTAGTCTTGGCCATCAACGAGGAGTCTGCCAAGTTTTTTCGTTGCCAGCAAGCGGTGTTAGATCATCTAGCTCAGGTTCAGCCGAACTACCTGGGTCACCGAAAGATAGCCATCATACTGCTGGATCCGCATCGGGGCACCGGGAAAGGGGAGGCCAGGGAGACCTACTGCGACGAGATGACGCGGAAGGCTATCAATGCTCTAGAGAAGCAGCACAAGGTCAAGTCTAAGGTTAATTTTTACGCCGGCCTCAAGATGAAGGTTTTCGCTTGGGCCGAGCCCGTCTAGGAGGTACCCCCAGTGATCCTTTCCGACAAGGCGATTCAATTTCACTCCGCTTTCCTCATCACGAGCGAGGCCTCGCCGTTCCGTGTGGAGCAGCTCCAGCCGGCATCCTATGACGTTACCCTAGGGGCTCATTTTCAGGTTCCTCGTGAGAAGGATTCAGGAGGCTACTCTGTCCCGGTCGACCCGGCCGACCCAGCGAGCTATGGTTCCGAATGGTATGATAACTGGAACGGAAGCTATGACATCCGGCCGGGCCAGTTCATATTGGCCCACACGGTTGAGGCTTTTCGGCTTCCTCCGGACATCCAGGCTCAGGTGTGTGGTAAGTCCTCCCTCGGCCGCCTCGGTCTCTTCGTTGAGAACGCTGGTTTCGTTGACCCGGGTTTCCGGGGCCAGCTCACGCTCGAGCTTTTCAACTGCTCGCCCCGCGTCATCCGACTCCAGCCGGGGATGAGGATCGCTCAGGTCTCTTTCCAGCAGCTTGACCAGCCGGCCGCTTGTCCTTACGGCTGTGCCGAGTTAGGGTCACATTATCAAGGGCAGCAGGGAGCCACCATTTCACGCGGAAGCTTCTGACCGCGTTGTAATTCACGACCGAGGGCCCCGGACTAAACACCCGGGGCCCTCACCTTTTCTCCCGGTAGGGTCTAGACAAACTGTAACAGTTTGTATTACTATTACCCCACAGGGACGACGAAGGAGAAAACCGATGGCAACCAAGACCAAGAAGAAGAATAAGCTGACTCCCGCTCAAATGGAGGATCTCCAGTGGAACCGCCAGTACTTGGCGGAGGCTGAGGCCAAGCTGGCCACCTTTAGTTTTGACGGCTTGTCTGACGCGGAGAGCCTGGCCAAGCGCCTCGCCCGCGTGGAAAACTTAGATTCTTCCGAGGTCGTAGTCGACCCTGACTACGACTACGAGATGGAGGTCGGCTCGATCGTAGACAACATCTACGACACCATGCCGGCGGCAGTAGCCAGTCTCGATGGACTGCGCCGAGCCTACGAGGCCGTGGTCTTCTGGCGCGGCGAGGTAGCCAAACTAGAAGGAGGTAAGTAGGCATGTTCGTGTTCAAAGGCGAGATTGAGGTCCAGATTACCCAACAGGCCATCGGCAAATTCAACAAGAAGATCCGGGACGTTAAGGGCAACCCCGGAGATGCGCATGGCGACAGCCGGCGTTACATCAAGCTGCCTACCACTCCGGCGAGGTTAGCCCTCTTGAAAGAGATCTCCGAAGCGTTCTACGTCCACGTGATGATCGCCCGCCCCTGGGAAGGCTCATCTGTCCGCTACCCTAACTACCACCCGCGTGAGCGCGGCGCGGACTTCGACCGGTGGCTCAGCCGGTGCTCGGAGATGAACCGTCGACACCTGGCCAGGGAGGAGGCTCATCGGGCCGCTTCCGAGGAGCTGAAGGCCGTGAACCAGGCAGCCGCCCGCTCGGAGCTGCTCAACCTCATCCAGGTAGTAGACCTTCGAGGCAAGCTCGAAGAGCTGGCCCAGGTGCTCCCGACGTACCAACTGGAGGAACTCTACACCCTCCTGAGTCGAGGTGCCGCGTGAGCTTTCAAGACGAAATCTACGGCAGCACGGTAGCCCTGGTAGGCTACCAAGTCGGAACGCCGACCCTCGTGCCCCTCAGCCTCGCCCTCCTCGGCCTTCTGAAGGCCGTCAGGGCCCATAAGCTGGCGGGTGACTTCCACCCTCCCTGGGCCCTGCCCACCCTCTCCGTCTGGCAGTTCGGCAACTCCAATGCCGACTGGGAAGCCGTCCAGGCCATGGTCTACGAGTTCGGGTCGAGGACGACGCAGGTCTATGTCAAGCCGTGCTTCACCGGGTTCTACGAGAACCTCCAACCGGAAGACGCCCCAGGCTATTGGCACCCGTCTAAGTCCGCCGAGGACGGCAGCCAGGCCTTGGTCTGGCTCCGTACCTGGCACGATGACCTGGAGGCCTGGGTCGCTCGCCAGTGCGAGTCCAAGGCCAACTGGGCCGCCCAGAAGCGCGCCGATCGTGAGCAGAGGACGGACGCCAAGACCAACCTGGAGGAGATCCTTGGTCTGCTCGACCTCCAGACGGAAGCCCGAGACTTCCTCGACTCGGGGGTTCACGAGAGTCTCTATGGCCAGCTGCTCCTCGACTCCCTCCTGACCTCGGCCCGAGGGCTCCGAGCCTGGAAGGAGGGACGGGTATGAGACCGCCCTTCGGCATCTTACCGGCGGGTAAGCTTCGGCTACCTAAAGAAGCTCGCAAGGTCTTACACGCCGCTCGCCAGGCTCCCCTGACCTCCAAGCAGAGGAGGCTCCTCGAGGAGGTAGCTGAGGCGGAGGACGGGGTCTGCGAGGACGACATGACGAGGTCTCAGAGAGACGTGGCGGCCCAGCTGAAGCAGCTAGGCTACCTGGAGACCCACTCGGGCAGCTGGACCGGTCTGCCCTACTACTACGTGAAAGGCGCGAGACGATGATGACTAAGCAAGCACCCGACAAGGCGTACCAGCAGGCGCTCCAGACCAAGGAGACCCGGAGGCTGAGCCTCCTGTCTGACAAGGACCTGTGCGTGGAGTGGGTCGGCGGCAAGGGCAAGACCCGGCGCGGCAACCCGAGCTACAAGATCAAGGTGGTGGCCCGCTCGTCCCTCGGGGCCGTGCTCATGGTTCCGGGCTACTGCCTCCTGATGGCGCCCCACGAGCGCAAGGACCACTACCCTGACAGACCCGAGTACCCGGAACTGTGGTTCTGGGACTTCGTCACCGGCCAGTCCGAGCGCGTCTTCGAGTCGACCTGGAACAACAAGGTGACCCCGAGCGTCAAGCGCTGGGCCAGAGAGAAGTACTGCCCGGGTTCCCCCACTCCCGCCTCGGGGTCTCCTGCGGGTACCCCGACCCCAAGAGAGCAGGAGTCCGAGGCCTACTCCAAGGGATTCGAAGACGCCCGGCGGCTCGACCGTTTCGAGCTGCTGTCCTTGCTGCTCCGGGGCCGTCTGGACCCGGACGCCCTGAAGGACCCCGAGCAGGCCACCGCCTGGCTGGACCGCCACTTCCCGCTCAAGGGCAAGGAGCCCACCCCGTCGTGAGCACCGCCCTGAAGCGGAGGTACACCTACCCGGGCTTCATCCACTCGCCCTACCGAGCCGCCCTGGACTACCGGCTGGAGTCTCCTCCCCAGCCGGCGGACACCAAGCCCACCTTCCGCTATGAGGTCTGGGGACCAGGGTCCATGCTGCTGGTCCACAGGTCCGAGGCCCTGAACTACCTCCGGGGAAAGGTCCTGGCCGGCCATCCGCCATGGTCTCGCCCGATCGAGGGCGAACCGGACGACGGGCGCAAGTTCCTGGTCAAGACGAAGCTGTGGACCGAGTCCGTACGCTTCTGCAGCTGGGACGCCAGCCTGGTCGCCCGAGGGTTCCTAAGGGACGTCCTGACCGGCAGCCTGACCAGGACCGGGACGGCTTGCCGACCGAGAAAGAGAGAAGAGACCCCATGAGCAGCAGTAACAACAACTTAAGAGACCTGGTCAGCGCGATCAACCGCCTGACGGACGCGTTGGCCCCGGCCGCCGAGGCCGTAGTGCGCCTGGAGAAGAAGCTGTCGGGGTTCTTGGAGCCGACCAGCCCTGTTCCCGAGATACGTAAGGGTGAGGGCCCTCCTCCGGGGTGGCACGAGGCCCCTGAGCCCCCCTGGGACCCTCACCCGTGGGTCCAGGACCGGAAGTGCCCCAGGCACGGCCTCCTGGTGGGGCAGGAGCGCGACGGCTACTGCCCAGCGTGTGCTGAGAGCTACCCCCTTGACGCAGTGGGGCCTAACCCTGCTCAAGTACTTAACTCCAACCTCGGCCCTGTACCGGCCGGCGTGTTGCCGGAGATACCGAGTCCGGACGACGTCCCCTACGAGCACCAGGCCAACTACTGCGTGGCCTGGATGTGGGCCGCTACCTACACCCTGAACAACCTCCGCACCTGGCACGACTACTCTGGTAACAAGCGACGCTCCTGGATCGGGCTCAGCCCCTCCCTGGTGGCCGGCGGGGACTTCGTCCGCCAGCTCTCCGACCCGCTCCTCCGGTGGGCCTTGCCCGCCTTCCTGATGGCATTCGCCCGCCACAACGGCTGGGGCCTGAGAGGCTACCCCGGGGTGGCCGACGAGGTGGTCCTCGACCCGGACCGGGAGTTCGATCTAGGTCCGAACGAGGGTGAAGATTTCGATGACATGATCGACTCTACACCTACGGATCCTAACGATCGCGAGTGAGGCAGAAATAGCGGTAGGAACACGTTACTAGCCAGGATCCCTCTTCATAAACCGGTGTTCACTACGATTATCAATAAGCAGCTCGTTTTCCCGGCCACCGACCGGCTTATTGATAAAAGCGAGGCTTTTTTCACAGTTTTCCCTAAATTTCTTATCGGTAATACTAGACAAACTGTAACAGTTTAGGCTATACTGTGGACACAGGGACGACGAAAGGTAGGACGAGGACATGAAAAAGAAGTACGCGCTAACGGTAGAGGACGCGGGAGCGTCCCCCGAGGGCTTGCTCCAGTCCTGGAGGCTTCGCTAATGCCTGAGCAACCCTGCCCTCCCGTCGAGGTCGAGTTCTTCCCGGTGGTCCTCTGGATAGCCGGCCAAGAGATCGTCATCCGTTCGGAACACGTCCGGGTCGACTTCTCCGGCGCCGACGAGTGGGCAGTCTGGGAGGCCGACTACAGCAAGATCCAGAGAGTTCCAGACCCCGGGGAGGTGGCCGGTCCGCTTCCTAATGCCGAGCAGCCTCCCCGGGGCGAGGCACACCAGAACGGAGGCCAGCCATGACCCTGAACTTTTGCCCCCCACGGGGACCAAGATTGTGACGGCCGGAGCGCTTAACCGCGAGGAGCCACTCTCGTCTTGTCCCGGCTGGCCTGGCCCCTGTTACGAGCATCTTTCAAGACCAGCTCCTTCCCTTCGGCGCTCCGAAGTGCGGAGGCTACCGGGACACGGTCCGGACCCCGAACGCCGGCAAGCGCCAGAAACGGAAGGCGGCCGCCAAGAAGCAGAGGAGGAAGAACAGATGACCCAACACGTAAGATGCGGCGGATGCGGGAACGACACGTTCAAGCTGGGGCACTACCAACCGTACGGGGAGCGTAAGACTCGCCTGGGCGGAGGACCTTTTACCGGGGCCTTGGTAGTCACCTGCACGAAGTGTGGGTCCCGCTCCTCCGTGAAGACGACTACGGTCTGCATGGACGTAGAGCACCTGGAAGGTGCCGGGGCTATCTGTGGGGGCTACAAGCTCAAGCGCGCCCAGTGCCCTAGGTGTAGCGGGTCCGGCCTGATAGCCGACCCGTCTAACCTCCAGAGCGTAGACTGCCCGGATTGTGAGCCCTGATGGAACACGCTACTACCACTACCGGACGCACCAAGTTCTGGCACCACCGGCCCATTCCGAAGAAGGCTAGCTGGGTCCCGAAAGAGCCTATCCTCAAGACCGAGGCGCCGGCCCCTAAGCCGGTCCCCCAAGTAGAACCGAAGGAGAGGGACCGTCAGATCTGCGTCCAGAGGGCAAACGGGCAGAAGATCTCTAGCCTGAGCCGGGAGTTTGGTCTCCACCGGGAGACCATCAGGAGGATCCTGAACCGCCACATGCTTCCCGAAGAGATATTGAAGGACGAGGAGCAGTCGAACCGCACCCACCGCAAGTGGGTGCGAGCGGAAGCAGAGAAGGCGGCCGCCCTGCGCCGGTCGGGCCTCAAGGTCTCCGAGGTGGCTAAGGCGTTAGGTCGGGCCTTGAGCACGACGACGGACATGCTGAAGAGCGTGATTCCTCCGGAGGAGCTGAAGGCGAGGGCTGCTTATGGGAAGGGCCACTGTCGCGGGAAGTACGGGGCTCCTACTACGCCCGCTGCCTTGCGCAGGCTGACTTACCGCAAGGCCGTAGCCGCCGGAGAGCGCCAGGTAGACCCCAGACCCTACCGCAGAGTCGTCTCGGTTGCCCGGGTCTCCATAGGGCAGCGTAAAGGCTATAACCTGTTTACCCTAGACTGCGGCCACGTCCTCACCATCGTAGCTTCTCGCGGGGTGCAAAACCGCAAACGCTGCACCCAATGCCCCGCGGGATAGGGTACCCCGCAGGTAGGGCCATCCCCTCCGAAGAACCAGGCAAGCGTGCCCTACAAGAACGTCAAGGAACGCACCCGCATAAAGCGGGAGTGGAAACACTACCGTAAGCACGCCTTAGAGCTGCTCAAAAGCCGGCACCTCGACGCCGGCAAGCCCGCTAAGGAGTGGAACCCCACCGCCCTCTCCGGAACCCCTGAACTCAAGGCTGCCATGGCCGAGGTCAAGGAGCTGGTCCGCCAGGGGGCCTTGCCTCCTCCGGGCGGCACTAAGACGCCTAAGCCTCTGGCGGCCCGGCCGCCCAAGCTCCCCGTAGACGAGCTGACCGTTAGACTGGAAGACCCGCGCCAGTTACCCGACGGGCTGGTGAAGTACGGCCACACCCTCCTGATGACCTTCCTCGAGGAGTTACCCGTGCTCGGGGACGTCCAGATCACCGCCCTGAAGAACGGTCTACCTGTAGACGTACTGAACCGCTACGTCCTCGAGGGCTCGGTAGACCACCGAGAAAACCGCCATACCTGGAACGCCGCCCTGTGGCGTCGAGTAGCTCAGGGCAGGGCCCACGCCATGGCCTTCGGGGTCGCCAACCTGCGCGGCAAGATCACGAGCAGGGACAAGGAGAACCCGGTTGACCACAGGACCCAGCTGAGAGCCACAGAGATCTACCTGCGCATGGTCTTCCCGGAGCGGTTCTTGCCAGGCCGAAACCAGGTCGACGTGGTCTTTCCCCAGGTATACGGCGGAGGGGCTGCTCCGCCGGGTCCGGTGCCCAACGCGGACCCCACCTCCCCCGTCGGCGCCCCCGCCTTGGTGGCCGCTACTGAGGACGAGCTAGACGACATGGCCTCCATACCTCTGTCTGAACTCCAGGTAACCCTCCAGATGCTCAGGGGAGGGGAGCTAGGGTGACCGTCTCGCTCACGGCACGCGGCTACGAGGAGGTCATGGAGGCGGCCCGTAGGCGGGCTAACCTGTACGCCGAGAGGTGCCAGAAGGCGTTCCCGGGGTTGACGCGGGACGAGGCCGTCTCGGCGGCCGCGGCGGAGGCCTCCCTCTACGAGTTCACCATACAAGCCTGGCCTCACGTAGAGGCCTCGGAATATGTAGACGGTCGACACATCCGCGAGATCTGCCTGCACCTCCAGGCCTTCAGTGACGGGTGGATCCCTAACCTGGGCTGCAACATCCCTCCCCGCTACATGAAGTCGACGACGTTCTCGGTGATGTTCCCCGCCTGGGAGTGGGCCCGGCGGGTAAGCCGGCTCATGGTAGAGCGAGGCGTCAAGTGCGTGGGACCTAAGGAGCGCTACCTGACCCTCAGCTACAAGGAGGAGCTGGCCATCAACGATAACTGGCGCGCACGAATCCTGATGCGCTCCCCGTGGTACCAGGCCCGGTGGGGCCGGAGGTGGCGCTTCTCGGGGGACCAGAACGTCAAGAGCCGATACACCAACGACCTGGGAGGAGCCCGCGTGGCAGCAGCCATGACGGCCGCCATCGGTCAGGGTGGTTCCCGGATCATGATCGATGACCCCCAGAACTACGTCGACGCCATCAATCGAGACGCCTCGGAGAAAGTCGTGGGGGTTTATCAAGGCAACCTCTCCATGCGCGGCTTCGGCGACCGGACCCGCAAGGCCCTCATCATGCAGAGGCTGGCCTTTCACGACCTCATGTCCCACGTGATGAAGCTCCAGCAGCAGGGGCTGGAAGACTGGGTCTTCCTCATCCTCCCGATCATCTACACGCCGGGCAACGCCTGGAGGACCTATAAGGGGGTAGATTCGGAGGGCAAGATCCGGATCTACAACGAGCCGGCCCAAGACCGGGAGCCCTTCGGCGGGGACTGGCGGTCAGAGCCGGGGGAGCCTCTTTGGCCGGAACTCTACGGAGGGGTAGAGCGTGCCAAGGTCGAGCTGGATAAGATCCGAAGAAAGACCCCGGACGACGTGTGGGCGGCCCAGGGGCTCCAAGACCCTATGCCCCCCGGGGGCGGCCCTTACAAGGACGAGAGCTGGTTCCCGACCTACGAGCGCCTCCCTACGGAGGAGGAGATGGGCAAGTTCTTCGTCTACTCCACCTGGGACTGTGCGGTCAAGGACAAGGAGACGAACGACCCTACCGCGGGGTACCTGTTAGCTTACTACCCTCGGAGCGGCTACCACTTCGTGCTCCAGCGCTACCACTTCCGCGAGCAGTTCGTGGGTCAGGAATGGATCCTGCAGGACTGCGCCCGGAAAGTCATGGACCCCGGAGCCTTCCACGTCCTGGAAGGCGGCGGGAACGGCTCCGCCCTGGTCTCCGCGATGAACCGCTGGATCAACGAAGAGCTGGAGAAGCGGGAAATAGACCGGGGAGAAGACGACCCCATCAACCGGTTTTACGAGTGGAACCCGCGCGGCCTGTCCAAGCTAGGGCGAGCCACCATCGTCTCGCCCCGGCTGCGCGAGATGCGCCTCTACTGGCCAGCCTGGGCCAAGCAGCGAGGCGGGTGGCTACCGGAGGTCATCAAGCAGTTCTTGCAGTTCCCTTACGCAGAGCATGACGACGACGTGGACGCCATCAACCAGGGGATCATCTGGGTCGAGACGGAAGGGATCGACCTGTTCATGCTGTCCGACGGCGAATACTACATCGGGCGCATGGACGATGCGGAGGAAGGCGACGAGCTGCCAGAGATCATCTCGGGTAGACCTCCAGACTCGGAAGGCCGGCTCCGGCAAATGACGGGTATCTGGACCCCCTGGGGTTTCAAGTAGGCGCGTGCTTGGCTTTAAACTCTGCCTGGAGCCTCAAGAACACTTCCTTCTGGTGGTCGTAAGCCTGCTTGGTAGCGGCTAACTGGCTAGCCGCAGCCGCCAGGTCCAGGAAGGCCGCCCTACCGTCGGGAGTCAGCTGGAGCAGGTAGTCGATCTGGTAGCGGAACTCGGGGAGCACGTCCGGGAAGGGCGGAGGGCTCAGGTCTGCCTCTTGCTCTAGCGAGTGTATGACGGCTTCCCGGTTCTGAGGGACCGTGTAAGCCGTCTGGCCCCCGACTTGTACCTCTGCTCCAGGCTTCAAGGGTTCGAAGTCGGCCTCTATGTTGGTTTCTGAAACGCGAACCTCGCTCACGCGTTTGTAGGTCGGGTCGTTCCTGGGGGTCTCTATCTTCACGGGAGGGTGGGTGCCTTTCTTGGGCTTAAAAGGAAGCCGACTGTTATTACTCGGTTTCCGGGTATTCGTGTTCTCGCATTTGTACTGGACTACGTCGTAAACGACTCCACCCTTAGCGGACGTGAAGCGGTCTACGGTAGCAGGGAGCCCGCACGCGGGGCACTTTAGGTCTAGGTTGTCAGTCATGAGGGCGTTCAAGTTCGCCAATCACTCGAGTTTTCCCCCGGGCCGAGGCAATAGGTAGTGAACTCGGCTTCCCGGTCTACTCCGGCCTCGGCACAGAGGGTTTCCCCTACCAGCTGACAGTTCTTGGGGAGCCAGGTGCCGTTGAATTCCTCTCGGGCGTGGTAAGCTATCTGGCGGTAGGTGCAACCGTCTCGTTCTCGAGCTTGCCTTACCCAGGCCTTCAGGTCCTCGTTCCTGTCGGTAGGTACAAGACCGGTCCCTTGGCACGGTACGCAGCGTGGCTTCCCGAGCTGGAAGATGGCCCGCTTGTCCGGTCGGTGCTTCACCCCGGCCTGACCGGACCCGTCGCAGTTTCGGCATAAAAGGTAGGGCACGGCTACTCCGCCTCGTCTTCACCGAACAGGATCCGACCGTCCACCCGCCAGAGGTCCAGGCCGCGGAGCCTGGCGGACTCTGCCTTCACCTTCTCGACCAGGGCTTCCACGTTCGGCGCCCAGACCAGGAACGAGCGCTTGTATACCGTCATCGGCCCGTTCATCTGGTATACGGAGGACGTGCGCCCGATGCTCAGGTCCTGGTGGTCCGGGTGGTAGGCGTAGGCCGTAGGCCGCGCCGTGACCTTGTCATCCTCGTTCACCGTCACGGACCAGATGGAGCCGTATTCAGGGGTAGGTGGGTCGACCTGGACTTCTTCGACGTAGTAATTCCCCCAGGTACCGTCGTAGCGTTCCAGAGCTATATTGGCCAGGTCCTCGTCGGTATAGACGGCCACCACCGTCACGTCGGCGTAGTCGTGCCTGTAGAGCACCCACATTTTTCTGATCATCGTTCCTCCTCGTTTATGTAGCAGCTTATGCCTAGGTCCTTGTGGAGCCGGCAGTATCGGTAGGGCGGGTTGGACCCGTCCCAGTAGCAGGTGCACCCGATCCGACGCCTCTCCGCGGTTCTTCGGCGCCGGGAACATCTTGTTATAGAGGGAGACCCACCCTAAAGGGCCTTCTTTAAGAGCTTTGAGCAGGTCCATCTGCCGGCCCGTTGGTCTCTTCTTCTTCATCGTCTATCCTGCCATCTGTCTGCGCACCGCCGTGATGAGGCGGGCCAGGCGGTTGTTGAGCTTGTCCAGCTTCTTCTGCTGGTGGGCGATCTGATTGGCCAGGGCCTCCAGGTTAGCCACGATCTTGTCGGGGTTGATGAGGACTGGCTGAAGGTAGCCGACCCGGTAGCGCTGGCCGTGCTTGTTCCGTAAAACGGGGCTGGTCTTGAGCACCTTGACGCTCACGACCTGTTTGTCCTTGGTCAGCACCTCCAAGTCTCCAACCTGGACACAGTCGGGTGGGCCGGCTACGCCCCACTCGCCGTTCTCCAGGCGGTAGAACGAGACGTGAGGGAGGGTACCCTCGGCTACCGTCTTAGTGCGCCCCATAACTATAGCCGAAGTCATCGAACGGGAAGGTGGTGTCGTTGGAGACGTCGTCGGATAAGCTATCCTCACTTGGGTCACAACCGCCAAACCGGTAGGCTTTTACTTCCTGGGTCTTAGCCGGTCGAGGACCCTGTCTCACGGCGTCCCGCCACCTCTGCTGGACCTCCTGGGCCGCCTTGCGGGCTGCCGCTTGAGATTCCCGCTCCAAGGCTACGCGATAACGCCGCCACAGAGGCAGGCGGTAGTCCTGAACGGCCGCTGCCCACTGGTTCTCAGTAAGCCCTCCGAATTCAAGTTGGGCTAGGCAGTTCATCACGAAGTCCGTGCACTCGTTCCACCGGACCGGTTCCCGGGCGTCCTTGTACTCGCGGGCGAAGTTCACCCACTCGTGCTCCTGTGGGCTCTGAGGCCCGCGCCTGTCGGGGTTTGTGTACATGTTACCTCCTCGTTTTGATTTATGAACTTCAGGGACCATAGGATGGCTTGGCGCCTAAGGCTGAGCTGGTGGTACTCGGCGTGGACACCGGGGACCGCCATGGAGGGTGGGAGGGCTCTGGCGGCCCGGCAGAACACGTAGTAGGCGTCGTCGATCTTGCTCTTCAGCTCGACTCGACGGGTTTCGATTATTACTAACTCAGCTTCGGCTGCCTCTACGTTGCCGCGGACGTTTCTGCCACCGGTTCCCTTTCAAGGGCGTTTTCCAGTAGATGCGCACCCAGGTCTTATGCCAGTTCTTGCTGGCTTTGTTTCCTTTCACTGGGCGAGGCCCAGGCGCAGGTAGGTAATAGCCGCCCGGACCCGGCCGTTCAGTATGGCCTGGCTGGCCTGGTAGACCTTACCCTCGGCGTAGGGGCGGATCACCCGCCGGGCTTCCAGGCAGAGGGCGGCCGCCTCCGGAAAAGGGGCGGACTCGGACCCGTTGAGCAGGTCGATGGCCTTCTTGAGCGCTGCCTGTCTAAGCATGGAGATCATACCCCGCTTCCAGTTCGGCGTTGTGACCCACGTCGTCCAGGGTCATGATCTGAACCTGACGGAACAGCTCGAGGTCGGACTCGGCCTTTCGCACTCGGGCGATGGCCGCCTCTACGTTGGCGGCGCAGTTGGCAAAGGTGCCCGGGGTAGGCGTCTGACCCTTAGCAAAGAGGGTCAGGCTGCGCGCCGAGAGGGCTACCATTTCGTCTATCTGGTACTGCAGCCCCTGCTTGGCGGTCTGCAGTTCATTGATCAGAACGTGTTGGAGTTCGTCCAGGTTTTTGGGTTTGAAGTTGTCCATGTCTTCGTCCTCCGGTCAGGTATTTCGTCGTCTAGGTAATAGTAACTCAAACTGTTACAGTTTGTCTATACCCTCAAGGGAGGAATATTTTGAAAGCCGGCTGAAGACGGCGGTTCGCGACCCTGTCCCGACACCGTGGTGGAGGGCTCTGTTCGGGTGGGTTAAGCCCGAACCCAACTACCCCCTCTAGACAAACTGTAACAGTTTGGTCTAAGGTAAACCTCATGAGTCAGGTGCACCTTCACTGCCAGGACAGCCTCGAGCCCTGGTCCCGCCCTCAAGACTGGCCTCTTCCTCAGGCCGTCTTCACGTCTCCCCGATATAACAAGGGGCTTGATTACGGTCTCGACGCGGAGGGCGGGAAGATCGAGGACTCTACGGATCCCGCTGATTATTATTACCACCTGCTCTATGCCTGGCGCCGAGCTTACGAAGAGACGGCTCCGGACGCCACGCTATGGGTGAACACGAAGCCGGATGACCCGTTTAGGGACTCTCAGGCACACTGCGCCGCCTTCCACGCCGGCTGGACCCTCCAGACGACGTTTGCCTGGGTATACCACGTGGCGCTTCCGGACGGAACTTCGATCGGCCAGTTCAGTGCTGCCCCTCAGGCAGACAACCCCCACTCGGGTTTCGAGCTGGTGCGGCTCTACCGTAAGAACATGGTCACCCCCGTTAAGCTGGCCCGAGACGCCGAGGGGGTTGGCGTTCCGTACTCCGACAAGAGTAATTTGACGCGCTTCACGGCCTCGTCCGGAGGCCAGGCAAAACCCGATCGCCGCTGCCGCGGGAACGTCTGGTTAGTGCCCTACGAGACGAAGACCCGGCGCGTCCACCCTTGCCCGTTCCCTTCCGGGCTCCCTGAATTGGCGCTACGGCTTTTGGCTTTACCGCCGAGATCCGTCGTAGCGGACCCGTTCTGCGGCGTCGGGTCAACGGGGAAGGCGGCCCTGGCTCTAGGGCTCCGGTTCCTCGGCTTAGACCTGAGCCCGACCTACATCGAGGAGGCTCGAGCTAGCCTGGAAGGCTCCCGCTACCGTAGGTCGCTGTCCGCCCTCAAAGAGTTCGTTAGGAGGTAAGCAAGATGAATAGAGTCCGGCATACTCCGGGGTCTCGGCTTCTCAGCGTAGAGGCTATCACCCCGATTTACGCCTTAAACGAGGTCCAAGTCTACCGGGTCTTACTCGGGTATAAACCTAAGCCAGGGGCGCAGTTACAATACCGGGCGGTTCATTTTACGAACCGACTACCCCGGATAGGCTGCCGCTACTACGCGGGGCCTCAGGACGTTACCCGGGAGATCCGGGTAGGGGACGAACTCGTCCTGGAGGGCACTACCTCCAGACTCACATTTACTGAACACGGGAACGGCTCCAATGCTTTTCACCCTGTAGAAGTTTTTGAGGGGTGCTTAATCGACCCCTTCGACAGGAGAAACTCATGATCCAGTTTGACCAGATCCAGAACGCTACCCACTCCGTCTTCGTGCTCCAGATCAGGGGTATGGAGGTCAACGTCAATACCCAGGGCCCGAGCGGGGTCCAGCTGCGCGGCCCTATCCGTGTAGACGGCCAGGTCCTCGGAGGCTGCACCCCGCCCGGCTGGAGCCCCTCGGCCGCTGCCCTGTCTGCCGTGGGCACCCGGGAGCCCTGGGTGCTCATGCCCATGGCCGCGCTCGAGCGCCTGCTTTCCAAGAACGACTGGGACGGCAACGCCGTGGACGAGGTCCGGCTCAAGATGTTGGAGGCGCCCTCGCTTGAGCGCAAGATGAGCCCTATGCCCATCTCGGGGTTCCGCCCAAGTCCTATCAACCTGAGCACCGGGGAGGTCATCATTGCTCCTAACCTCAAGGCCGCCGGCCAGAGCACGGTCGAGCAAGTAGACGGGGAGCTAGAACCCGAGTGAGACGTTACGACCAGCTCACCCTGGAGGAGGCCAAGAAGCTCAGGCTTCGGCTCAAGATAAAGATCCGCAACGGCAACATGGAGGTACCGGCCGGCACCGTAGTCACGGTGACCAACAAGCTGAAGGGCTGGACCATCAAGACGGACCCCTGTAAGTGCTGTGGCGTATCCGTCTACGTGAGCCGGGTTTCCCACTTCGACCTCGAGGAGTTTTGAAATGGAGGACCGTTTCCGTCTGGCGCTCAACGCGCTCCGTGACCAGCTAGTCTGGGGTAAGCGTCACCACCTGGATGCCGGTTATCCTAACCGGGTCCGGGTAGTTCAAGCCTGGCTCGTGCGTTACAGGGACGGTGAGCGCTACCTGATGCTTTGTTCCCCGGACGTAGAGCTGGCGGACGTCATCCGCATGGCCAGGATGGAGCGTTCGGGACCATTCCGAGTCAACCAGATCGACGCAGGCGGGTTCAACCTGAAGACCGGTCGGTGTCACTGGTCAGCCATGGACGGCCGCTCCTCCGACCAGAACGGCTACGTGTGCGTATGGGACGATAGGTGGTAGGCTATGGGCGTGTACTGCGGACCTGCCCCCTGTCCCGGTGACTGGTTCTGCCTCAACCACGAGCGGACGCACGGCTGCGGGTGGGTTGAGCGGGATGAGTGCCCCTGCTCGGACTGTGAGGACATCCGGAGAGGCTGGCTCGAGGCGGAGCAGGACGACTTGTTCGCCTGGCTCTCCCAGAGCCGGGCCCGGCGGATCGAGAGGGAGGCGGAGAAGGCCCGGCTCAGGCGGGCGTGCTTCACCGTCGCTTTCACGATAGAGGCCATGGCCTGCCTCTTCCTGGCGGTCTACCTGGGCTTACCACCCTAGACAAACTGTTACAGTTTAGCGTATACTATTACCCTACCGAAAAAGGAGGGTAATTTTATTTTATGAAGACTGCCGCGTGGGACGAAGACCTGGAGAAGGCCTGGGACGCCCTGGACCAGCATGAAGCAGGGGACCGCCTGCGCCCGCTCCTGAACGAGCTGTGGGAGTCACGCTGTTGCCTCCGGGCGCTCGTCCAGGAATACCGGACTCCCTATCAGGTAGATCCAGATGAAATGGAAGAGATCGTGGATAAAGCCGAGGAGCTGACGGGGTATTCCTACGACCCCGAGAAAGACCACCGAGAAGACGACTACGAGGGAGAACAAGATGGCTAGGAATGAAGCCTACTATAACGCTGAGCACGACGTTTACGAGTTTCGGGGTTCCAGTTTCGGCGGCTGTATGCATGGGTTGGTAATGGCCTTGAACGGGGCCAAGAAGGGGAGCCCTTCTCTGAAGACCCGGGACCGGTACGCCGCGGGCAACCGAAGCGAGGAAGCGGTAAAAGCTGACCTCATACTGGCGGGAGCCGCGGATAAGGGTAAACCACGCCCCGGTCTGCTCGGGGTCATGTGGGACGCGGGCCCCAACTTGCATAGCCAGAGGCAGGTGCGCGGCCACTACCTATCCGGCCCGGAGGCCTGCAAGTGGGTCTGCTCGGACTACCCCTTCCCGGCCAAGCACGACCACTGCGTGGTCCAGTGCTCACTGGACGGGTGGGGCATAGGGGTCCATGAGTTCTTGGCCCGCGCCGCCTGTGTCTACACCGAAGGATGTGTGGATCCGGCTCACACTTATCAAGGGTTCACCCCGTTCATCTGGGAGCACAAATCCGTGATGAAAGAGAAGTTCCCGGCTCTCCTCAAGTGCTGTCCGGCCGAGCCCTACGTTTTAGACCCCGTTCTTTTCCGGCAGTTGTATAACCAGTATTCCTGGCAGCTGACAGCCCAAGGGTTCGGGGTCCACTCCATGATCTGGGACGTTTTCCGGGATGACGACCCGGCTTGTAACGAGGTAGGCGGGTTTTCTTTCTTGCACCCTCGAGTCTTCTTCTCGGTGGAAGTGCTCACTACCGTAGGAGAACACTACGTGCCCGCCGGGCGCCACCTGTTCTACATGCGCCACACTCCCTTTGACGGGTCAGACGTAGCCGCCCGCTTGGGGGAAGTCCTCCGCATGTGGAGGGCTGGCGAAGTCCTGAAGTGTGACTCGGAATACCAGTGCGACTGGCCCCTCCCTGCGGCCCCCAAGCGGACGGGTAACGGGCCTATCTTGGCTCCAGCTCCCGGCGGTTATAAATACCAGGCTCCCCAGACCGTGGTAGACCTAGGAGCCCTAGCCTGATGGGTCAGAACGGTTGCGGGTATAAGCGCCACTTACCCTTGGCTTTAGCCGGGCTCAAACTCCTCGATGACGAGGGTAGCTATGCGCTGCCGGAGCCGACGGAAAGCATTGAGGACAGACTGACTCGCATTGAGGGAAAACTCGACCAGGTCATAGCCCACGTCGAGGGCCGATCGGTTCATGTCCCTGGGATCGGCTACGGGAGGTTACTGTGACCAAGTTAGGGTCGGAGTTACAGGTAGGTGACGTCATCAAGGTCTGGTGGTCACCGAACAAGGCCAAGGTGAGAAAGATCCACGATATGCAGTCCGCGTTGAGCAACGAGTTTTGGGGCGGACAACCGCGGTGCGCTACCCTCTGCGCACCTAATACCAGGCGCGGTGAACTAGAGATGACCATCGAACCCAATGCTACGTTTGAACTAACCGAATAAAGTGGAGGTAAGAGACATGAACAGACCCAGAAAAACCAGCGTGAGCCGGGACGAGTTAGCCCCCCAAGCGGACGGGTCCCTGCTCGTCCGCGTGAACGGCGTCACGTACCGGCCAGGCTACCCCCAGAACCTGCTGAGCCTAGGGGAAAAATACCCGGACGGCCAGCTCATCCCGGTGAAACTCGAGCGCGAGCCGGAGAATCCCTTCGACCCCCGAGCTATCAAGGTGCTCATCGGGGACGAGCACGTCGGGTACATCCCCAAGGCCGTGAACCAGGAGATCCAGGAGGACCTGGACCGCGGCGTCAATTACGTCTGCCGGGTGGACGAGGTCCAGGTGAGCCAGAAGGGCGGGGCCGAGAAGCCCGGCCTGGTCATCAACGTCAAGAAGGTGGTCGATCATGGGTAAGACTTCCGCCGTCGTCCTGGCCGACTCGTTTTGCCAGACCCGCCTCACCACCATGCTCCTGGTCTACCCTAGGATCATCCTCCCCGAGGTAAACACCCACTGCATGGTTCCGAAGAACTCTGCCTCCAGCCGGGCTATCCCGGTGGAGCGCCGAGTAGAGGCTATTCGTTCCGGGGAGTTCTTCGTTCCGCGCTACCTGGGAGCTAACAAGCGAGGGATGCAGGCAGACGCAGCTCTAGAACTTAGACAAGCCCAGAGGGCCGAGGCTTTATGGCGGGAATCAGCTCTCTCTGCTGCCAACACGGCTTCCGTCCTGGCCGGATTCGGGCTTCACAAGCAGCTAGCTAACCGGGTAATCGAGCCCTATGTCTACGTGAGCAGCCTGATCTCGTTCACGGAGCCGGGGAACCTGCTCAACCTGCGCGTCCACGCGGACGCTCAGGATGAGTTCTTCGAGTTGGCCGAGTGCATCCTCGACGCTTATACTAAGAGCAAGCCCAAGCCCCTCAAACCAGGAGAGTGGCACGTGCCCTTTGGGGACCGTATGCACGAAGGCTTGACCCATCAGCAGCAGCAGCTCCTCGTATCGGCTGCCCGTTGCGCCCGCATCTCCTACGAAACTCACGACGGAGACTTTTCCGTCGAGAAAGACCTCGAACTGGCTCATTCCCTCCAGACTTCTGGGCATATGAGCCCTTTCCAGCACCAAGCCCAGGCGGTCACGCCCTCGGAGTTCTGGTTCGGTCGTGAACTTTACCCGGATGAAACGGGTCGTGTGCTCCAGGAGAATAATGCCCTCTGGGACGGTATTGACGTCTGGTGGGCTCAATTCCGCTGGTGGCGAATGTTCCGTAAGACCCTGAAAGGCGAAAACCGCGGGGATTTCGATTTGCGCCACCTTAAAGCCACGGCTACTAACGTCAACAACCAGAGATTTGGGCAGGCTCAATCATGAAGACCATACGCATCAAGGCGGCCGAGTTCGAGGGTAAGCCTCTCCCGCCGGAGGCCGAGGTGGTCGTCCTACGCCAGGAGATCGCCAGGCTCGAGCAGCTGGACCCCGGTGCTGACGTACCCTTCGGGCGGGACTCCGTCTGCTCTCGCGAGGTGCTCTTGGGCGCCTACCGGAGGCGCCTCGCCGTGTTAGCAGAGGTGCTTCCGGACGACTCCAGCCCAGATGACCTCGACGTCCGACTGGAAATAGAGGACGCCCATAAGGTGAAGGAAGCCCTTTCTATAGGCATCGTCCAGCTAGGAGAAGACGGCCAGCCGGTGGTCCGGGCGGATGACCTCTCGACGGCGGCGTTGGCTGACGCCATCAAGAAGGCGGAGGTAGGGTCCCCCGCCCTCAAGCGGATCCGGGAGATCATCCAGGAGGCTAAGCTGACGCCAGAGGAGGCGGAGAAGTTCATGATCGAGATTTCGAAGCTAGCCGCCATGTCTCGCTATGCCAACATGCCCGCGGAGCAGTACCGGGAGGCGGCCGCCCAGGCGCGAGTCAACCGGCTGGCAGAGCGTGGCTTCGTGACCCCTATCAATCCCGGCGTCGGCCCGGTGTCCCAAGTCTATGTCCCTAAGCCCGCCGAGGCGCGGAAGCCGAGCAAGCTCGAGCGAAAGCTCCAGAGAGGGAAAAAGAAGACCTGATGCCGATCCTGACCCCAAGTGAGAGGTCTGCCCTGCGGAGAGAGTTGGACAGGACCGGGACGACTTACGTGGTGCTGGCCCGAGCTACGGGCAAGGGCAGGGCCCACGTAAGCCAGGGGATCAACGGTAAGTTCGCCGTGGCCTCTGAGACGTATAGGTCTTGGATGGACTACCTGAAGGACCTACCTACCGTAGACCGCCCTGGGGTACGCCGAGTGAGTCGAGAAGTCTTTCGAGATTTATTTGGCGTGCCGAACGTTACTAAGTAGAACAGGCCCTTACCCCTAGTCTGTTGAACTCAGGCCCCTATCTGGACAGATAGGGGTTTTTTCATGCTGAAGGCGCGTGACCACATGAAGCCCGGTGACCTCCACGTAGTGACGGACGGGCTGAACAACGTGGACAAGATGTACGACCACCTGGGGAACCGGGTGAAGATCATGGGGTTAGACCAGGTCCCGTGCTGGCCTCATGGCTGGGCAGGAGCAAACCAGAGACTTCGAGGAGGGGATACCCCCGAACAGCTCTGGTACTTTGGTCGGGTCATCTGGACTCTACCTGGAGACGACATTCTCACGGTGAAGAGGCCTTACGGGCCGGCCGTCATTAAGCTGGTCGACTTCGAAGGGAAAGAAGCTGCGTTTGGCCGAGGTGGTATTGAGCGCCACGGGGAGGGGAACTACGACGGGACCTTCACGCCCCGCCAGGCCCTCAACAACACCTCCGGCTGCGTCCGCAACTGGAACGAGGTCATCGTGTGGTGGGCCAAGCTCACCGAGAGCATGGCTAAGAAGGGCCTTCGCATCTGGAACACGGTGGACCAGCCCGGCGGAGCCGGTCAAGTCTAAAAGAAAACGAAGGGAACTGAGAGTTATGAGCATACTGAGTAACTTGGACATCGGCGGTATCATGCGCAAGGTCACGGGAACGGTAGCGGTAGTCGCGGCCGGCGTGGCTGTGCTCCACGCTACTGACATGGACGGGGCTTCCAAGAAGAAGACCCTGATGGAAGCCATGAACAAGCTCGAGGGTGAGTTCAAAGTAGACCTAGACGACAAGGTCGTGAGCATCGTCATCGAGATCGTGCTCATCGTGGGAAAGTCCTTAGGGGCGCTTCCTTCGGCACCGTCTCAGCCGAGCTTGCCTCCCGGTTAACGGAGGCCATCTGCGACCTGTTGGAACCGGTCCTGGCCGAGCGGATCCGCCCCCTGGCGGAGAAGCTGAAGGCGGCCCAGGACGCGGCGGACCTCCAGCGGTTCAACGACCGCTACTCGAGCCTGGTCCAGTCGGTCGCGTCTGGCGACCGACTCCAGGCTCGGCTCCGGTTCCCGGTGGAGATCCGTTTTCCACAGACGGCGGATCGGGAGGCCTCATCCGGCCCCACCCCCTACGAGGCCCATACCTCCGGAGAGGACGCCTGGGAGTGAGACGGTCCTCGTTGCTCCTGCTCCTAGTCTTCCTGGCCCCCCTCTGGGTCCGCATGACGGGATGGAGACTGCGCCATCGACACCCAGACCCTACCTGGTTGACTACGGCCGGAGACCAACCAGCCGCGGACTCCCGGGAAAGGGTCTGGCCGGGGAATCCGCCGAAGCCGGTGGTTCGCACTATTTACACCCCTTCTCGAGCTACCTGGCGCCCTGACCCGGCGGCCCAGGTCGACGAAGTAAGGGCTAAACTGGCCGATGAGGCCCGAGAAAAGGAGCAACCAGATGCCCCCTTACCTTAACACGATCGGTCAGTACTTCGGGGAAGGTAAACAGCCTACCGAACAAGACGTCCAGAACCGCATCCTCTGTCATGAGGTCTTGAACCGAGCTTACCGAGACCTGGAGAAGATCCTACCCCCTGGGCCGGAGACTACTGCTTGTTTCCGCAAGCTGCTCGAGGCCAAGGGCTGCGCCTTGCGCGCGGCCGCGCCGACCGCCCGCTGAGCCGAGGCCGTCTTGCTCGTAGCTATCTCCGTATTCGACCTAGTGGTCATACTGATGGCCGTTTTCGGTCTGGTCTTCTTACTGGGCGTTCAGTGGGGACGGGCTTCCGCCTGGAGGGAGGGTCTGCTTAACCAATTGCGGGAATACGATGCCGTGCCCATTGAAGAGCCGGTCAAGCCTCCGTCCGAGAGGAACCCCAGGGAACCCCAAGCTCATCGGGAGGACCGAAAACCTCCGGACCTAGAGGGGGCTCGTGGTATTAACGGGGGCCCCGATACCAAAGTAGTGGGTCGGCACATAAAAACGAGGAGATACGAGGATGACTAAGGCGCCTAAGTTACCGCTTGGCCCGGCGTCGTGGAGACTAAGCGGAGGTTCCAACGCCCTCAGCACGTCATCAAGGACGCCTGGGGGAAGTTCGATACCCCGCTAAAGCGTCGAGAAGACATAGACTGGGCCGCCCTAGAGGGTCGAACTAACGACTACGGGATGACCATCCGTAAGCACGGTGAGGTGAAGAGCGAGGCCATTAACCGGCTCGTCAAAGTCGCTTCTGAAGGTGCGCCAAAACCGACTCCAACACCTGACCCCGGTTAAGGCGTTCCTGAGCCTCTTGAGCCTCCCGCATAGTAAAATGGGCTCGTTCTCTTACGTCCAGGTCGTTGTAAACTCTACACCGACCGGACGGGTGGGGTATGGCCGCCACTAAGAAGCGGTGGCCCATGACCTCCCGCGGCCGCCCGTAGACCTCGAGCACGGAGTCTATGCGCCAGGCGTTCCACAGGCCGGCTTCTAGACCAAACAGCGCTCCAGCTCTCCGGCCTAGGCAGACTACGACTTTGGGTTTTAGTGTCTGGACCAGCTGTAATGTTTCTCCTCTAGCTAGAGGGGCGCACCAAGGTCCGTCTGCTGAATAGGCGTTAGCCACGTCGAAATGCTGGCGCAGCTTCTCGTAGGCTAACTCCTTCCGGCCGCCCGGTAGGATGATCCCCGCGAACTCACAGAGGCGGGGGGCTAGGGACTCGAGCGCCTGGCCTGGCCCGGTCACCTTGCGGCGGTTAGCCAGGAAGTTCGGGCGCTCCCCCAGGAGGAGAGGTTTTTGACTCGAGGTCACGGGTCCATCATCCGGTTATGGGCCAGTCTCCAGGTAGACATGATGTAGGAAATGGCCTCGTAAAGCTCCAGGCCTTTGCGTTCGAGTGAGAAGATAGCCTCCGCTAGTTCCTGGCGGGCCCGCCCTTGGACGCCAGCCAGACTCGTATTAAGTAGGTTTTGCCGCTCCTCAAACTTGTCTCGCACCTCGATAGCTCGGACCAGTTCGCGGGCGGCACAGTCGCGCTCGTCGTTTGGAACAGGTGCCCATTCCTTGAAGACTCGGCAGGCCTCGCTAAGGCGACGTCATAGCGTCGGTCTACTTGAACCCGAGTCATGGTCACGGCCTCGGTCGAAGTCTCGTCGTTTAAGCTCATGGATTTGGGGTGCTCCTCACATAGTCTTCAAAAGATTCAAGGCTGACGAAAGCGTGCATGGGTGATTCGGCGCCGGGGGCCTTGTCTTTGATCAGCCACCCGCCTTTCGGTCCCGGGAATGCTACCCAGATATGTTGGCTACCTTCGGGTGCGTTTTGCCACACGAAGGCCTTTCCCCCGGCGTACTGGGGGGCGTGTTTCCAGCCGGCCGGGACCCGGCGGAGGCCTCTCACTTCGACACCTTGAGGCGGGCCGTGAACTTACCGTTCACGTTGTGGCCGAAGCCAGCGTCGACGAAGAGGCCGGCTTCGAGGTCCTTCAGGCTCGTATAAAGGCCGGAGGCGGGATCGGGTTTGTAGACCTCTTCGCCCTTCGTCCAGCAGTAGCCCTGACTGCATTTCAGGGCTACACCCCATACGAACCCGCGCTCGTCGTGGATGTCTCCGGCGTGGGTGAATTTCTTGGCTTTCCTCCGGTCAGGTATTTCGTCGTCTAGGTAATAG